>JABAHQ010006456.1_pt1 | contig 10777 bp, 7 predicted proteins | sample 7062091 | NCBI WGS metagenome assembly JABAHQ01 (sample SAMN14534359, study PRJNA622989) | marine sediment metagenome | biome: marine biome [ENVO:00000428]; feature: marine pelagic biome [ENVO:01000023]; material: deep marine sediment [ENVO:00002113] | place: India: Gulf of Kutch | collected...
TGGCGAAGGCCGTCCAGGTGGCCGCGGCCGAAGGCGATCGGTCGGAGAACGCGGAGTATCAGTACTCGAAGCGAAAGCTCGCGGAGATCGACCGTCGCCTCACCTTCCTCGGCAAGCGCCTCGACGTCCTGACCATCGTCTCCGACCCGGCCCCCGAAGACGGCAAGGTGTACTTCGCGAGCTACGTGACCCTCGAGGACGAGGAGGGCGAGCAGGTCACCTATCGGCTGGTCGGGCCGGACGAGACCGACGCCGATCGCGGCTTCATCAGCATCGAGTCTCCGGTGGCCGTGGCCATCAGGGGGCGCGAGGAGGGCGACGAGGTGGAGGTTCGGCGACCCCGCGGGACCACCCTCTACGAGATCGTGCGTGTGGCCAACACGCCACCCGAGGGATGAGGAGCCGGCGCCGAAGTTGCGCTGGCTGGCGTTTCTGCCCACGTTGAGGCGACCCGTCGATGGGCTCCGAATCCAAGCCATGGTTGATCTGGTGGGCGGTGGCCGCCTCCGCTGCCGTCCACGCCGGCGCCGCGGCCGGCGTCGCCGCGTTTCCGCGATCGCTACCCCTCGGCGAAGCCGTGGTGCCGGGCGAGGTCGAGTTCGTGGTGGTCGACGTGCCGGACGAGCCTCCACCCGAGCTCGCGCCCGAGCCGACGCCCACCGACCTGCCGGCGCGCCCACGGATCGCCACGACCGTCATCCCCGATCTCCCGCTCGAACACACCCAGCCCTCGGTCGAGACGCCGACCATCGACGAGCCGGAGCCGCGCATCGAGGAGGACGAGGAGCCGGAGGACGAGCCGCGGCGGCCCGCGGTCTCCCTCGATCCGAGGTCGGTCGCCGCGGCGGCGATCACCTTCGAGGAGGACGCGCCATCGGCGCACCGATCGCCCAGCGCGGGTCAGACCGACCGGGGCACCGAGGAGGCCCTCGAAGCGGAGCACAGCGGCGCGCTCACGGAGGCGGCGAACGCGCGACCCCACGTGAGCCGCCGGCCACCGCCCCGGCTGAGGCCGCGCCGAGATGGCAGCTACGCCTTTCACGGACACGTCTTCGACGCCGTGATCGCGCCCGATGGAACCGTGCGCTTCTCGGATCGCGGCGGCGTCGAGCTGGACGCGCCGAGCGTCACCCGCCCGGACGGGCTCGTCCCGTCGGGGACCTTCGACATCAGCGACTCGATCGAGAGCGCGCGGGGCCAGGATCCGTATCGGCACGAGCGGCGATGGTTCATGGAGCAGACGCGCGAGCTCCGCGAGCGGCTCGCGGACCGCGCCGACAGCCAGCATCGGCGGCGTGGGATGGCGCGGCTGCGGGGGACGCTCCGGCGGATCTGGAGCGGACGCGGCAGCCCGCGGNNGAACATGTTCGCGAAGACGACGAAGACGCCGTTGGGGAAGCGGCCGGGCTCCTTCAGCCAGAGCACGGCGTCTTCCATGTTCTGAACGAAGAGCCGCACGTCGTCCCAGATGTCCGCGATGGGGACCCCGTCGACCCCGTCGCTGGTGATGCTGGAGATGTCGTTGCCCCCCACGGTCATGATCACGAGGGTGCGCTCGTCCCGTGAGCTGGCGGGGAAACAGTCCTCCAGCTGGTTGCCTGGCCCGAGGAGATCGTCGGTGCGCGCGCCCCACTCGGCGCAGCTCGCGAACGCCCCGGACTCCTCGAGCCCCGACCGACCGTCGAGAGGATTCGCCGTCTTCCACAGAGCGTTCGGCGCCGCGATCCCGAAGCGCGAGGCCAGGCCGTCGGCGACCCGCGACCGGTAGAAGTCGCCGCTCAGCGTCGGTGGCGTGCCCACCGTAACGGAGTCGCCGAGGAAGACGACTCGCTGCACCCCGGTGATGTCCTGATGGTTCGTCCCCAGGCAATGGCTCCCGATCGTCGCCATGAACGGCTCGTAATCGGGCGCGACCGGCGGCATCGACGTGTACGCGCCGGCGAAGCAGGCCGTCACGGTGAGGGGCCCGGCGTCGCCCCCATCCGACGCATCGGCAGAAGCGTCCGGCATGGTGGCGTCGGGCACGCGCCCTCCATCGCGCGGGCTACCGACGTCGGGCGGAGCGGAGTCGAGCGCGCCGGTNNGCGCGCCGGGCGCGGATCTTCGCGATGTGGGACGACTGCGCCGAGGACGAGGTCGGTCGCCGCGCCCGCGCGGCGATCGTCGCCTTCGTGCGGGAGACGCTGCCCCAGGGCAGCCCCGGCGCCTTTGCGGAATCGGAGCTCCGTGCGCTGAACCGCGAACGCCTCAGCCGCGCACCGTTTCGGCCGTACTGACGTCGCCCCGCATCACTCGTCGACGACGGCGAGGAACATGGGCCGGCATAGCAGGGCGCCGTCGGATCGTCGTGGTTAGACGCGGCGCAATTTGCTACTGCTGCCCCATGCGTCAGCTCGCGCGCTTCGAGGAGAGGGACAAGGCCCAGATCCTCGCCGACACCCTCTACGTCGAGGGCATCGAAGGGCGCGTCGACGAGGCGCGCGACGGCGCGTTCGTGCTCTGGGTGGAGGACGAGCGGCACATGGACCGCGCCAAGGAGCTGCTCACCCTCTTCGAAGAAGCGCCGGAGGATGCCCGCTTCGCCAAGGCACAGAAGGAAGCGGAGTCGCGCCGCAAGCGCGCTCAGAAGAAGCAGGCGATCGCCCAGAAGAAAGCGGACAAAGCTCGGGCGCGCTTCGAGAGCCGTTCCGAGCCGGGCTACGGGCGGGTGACCCTCGGCATCATCTTCACCTGCGTCGGCGTCGCCTTCGCCATGCTCCTCACGGACTACGACGAGATCCTGAGGTGGCTGGCCTACACGGACTTCGAGCGGATCAACGACCGCCAGGTCCTGCACGTCGCCTGGGGCGGTTTGCGCGACGGGCAGCTCTGGCGGCTGGTGACCCCGGCCTTCGTCCACGCCCCGCTCCTCGGCTTCGGTGTGCTCCACCTCTTCTTCAACATGTACTGGTTCAAGGACCTGGGAACGCTCTTCGAGCGAAACCACAGCGGGCTCCGACTTCTCATCTTCGTGATCGTCGTCGCCACCGTCTCCAACACCTTCGCTTACGTGGTCTGGGGGGAGCGGAACTTCGTCGGGATGTCGGGTGTGCTCCTCGGCCTCTACGGCTACGCCTGGACCCGCGCCCGCATCGAGAAGAGCTACGACTGGGCGATGCCGCAGAGCTGGGGGCTCTGGCTCATCGGCTTCTACCTCGTGGGGCTCTTCGGGCTCTTTCCCAACATCGCCAACGGGGTCCACACCGGTGGCCTGCTCGCCGGTGCCGCCTGGGGCTCGCTCGCTGCGCTCATCGCCAACGCGCGCTCACGACGGCCCTGATGACGTCGAAACCAGGGCGTCAAAGTCGGATCGACAGGGCTCGGGCGCGAGGCTAAGCTTCGATCGATCCCCCACGGCGCGCTGTCGCGCCGGTCGGGGCGGGAGGCGGCGATGAAGAGTTGGCTTATCGGAGCCCTTGCGGTCGGGGTGCTCCTCACGACCCAGGTGGCAGCGGCGCAGGACGCCCGAGAGCAGGCGCGCGAGAACTTCAACGCCGGGGTCTCGGCTTTCGAGGCCGGCGAGTTCGAGCGAGCGCTCGGGGCGTTCCAGGAAGCGTATCGCCTCGCCCCCCACCCGAGCGTCCGCGTGAACATGGCCAACTGCTACGAGAGCCTGAACCGGCCCCTCGAGGCGCTGTTTCACTTCGAGAGCTTCCTCTCCGAGGCGACGGATGCTCCTCCGGCGCAGCGCCGCGAGGTCGAGGCGGCCATCGAACGGCTCGAGGGCCAGATCGGCGAGGTCACGCTCCGGATCGCGCCCGACGGCGCGCTCGTCCGCGTCGACGAGTCCGAGGTGCGACGCGCGCCGATCATGAACACGATCCGGATGACCGCGGGGAGCCACGTCGTGGAGGTGCGCGCCGAGGGCTACCAGTCGGTGCGGCGCGAGTTCATCGTCGAAGGAGGGCAGCCCGCGGAGATCGCCATTCGTCTCGAGCGCGGGGAGGACCCGGTCGAAGAACCGCTGCCCGAGGTGACTGAGAGCGAAGTCGTGGAAGGGGATCCCCTTCCTGCGGAGGCTGTCGCGGCACCGTCGCCCGCGGAGACGACCGAGACCGCCCCCGAACCGGTGGACGATGGTGGCGGAGGTGGCCTCGAGATCACGACGCCGACGATCATCGGCGCGGCGGCGACCGGCGCGCTTCTGATCGGCACGGTGATCACGGGCGTGTTGGCGCTCGGGGCGAACAGCGACTTCGACGACGCGGTCGCGCGGAGCAACGATTCGTCGCTGCCGCGCGGAGCGCGGCTCCTCGCGCGCCAGGACGGCGAGGACGCGGCGTCGCGGGCCAACACGCTCTCGGCGGTGACCGACGTCCTGATGGTCTCCACGCTCGTCGCGGCGGGCGCGACGGTAGCGCTCTTCTTCCTGACCCAGCCCGACGACGACGAGTCCCTGGCCGACGGACCGCGGATTCGCGGCCTCAGCGCCGTCGCGACGCCGGAAGGCGGCGCCGTGCTTCTCACCGGTGAGCTCTGAGGTCGTCGTGATGGGAATACGCGGACGGATCGTCGCCCTCGCGGCGGTCATCGCCCTGACCGCCGGGTGCAGCGCCCTGGTCAACCCGGATGAGAGCCTCCTCGGGGGCGAGGGCGCTGATGGCGGCACGGGCGATGGAGGGCGACCCGACGGAGGGGGCCCCGACGCAGGACCGCCGGACGGAGCCGTTCCCGACGCCCCCCCCGACACCAGCGTGGCTTGCCCCGGCGGCTGCGACGACGGCGTCGGCTGCACCGTCGACGACTGCGTCGACTCGGCCTGCGTCTCGGTCCCCGACGACGGCGCCTGCGACGCCGACGAGGTCTGCGATCCCGCCCTCGGCTGCACGACCCCGTCCTGCGACGACGACGCCGATTGCGACGACGGCGCCTTCTGCAACGGAGCCGAGGTCTGCGATCCGTCGAGCCCGGCGGCCAACGCCCGCGGATGCGTCGCCGGCGCCGCACCGAGCTGCGACGACGGCGTGCTCTGCACGAGTGACAGCTGCGACGAGGACACGGACAGCTGCGTGAGCGTCGAGGACGACGCGCTCTGCGACGACGGGATCGACTGCACCGCCGATCGCTGCCGTCCAGGCGCCGGACGCGCAGACGAGCGCGGCTGCATCTACAACGAGCGCAACAGCCGCTGCTCGAGCACCGACTTCTGCATGAGCGGCACCGTCTGCAGCATCGATGCTGGCGGATGCACCGGCGGGACGCCTCGCGACTGCAGCGACGGCGACGTCTGCACCATGGACCGCTGCGACTCGGCGGCCGGGATGTGCGTGAACGTCGGCCGTGACGAGGACGGCGACGGTCACTACGCGACGCGGATCGGGTCGGTGGAGTGTCCCACCGGAACCGACTGCGACGACACGAATCCCGGGATCCACCCGGGGGCCACCGAGCTCTGCAACAGGATCGACGACGACTGTGACGGGCTCACCGACGAGCTCTGCACGCCGATCCCCGACACCTGCGGCTCCGCCGAGGAGATACCGGTCACCGTCGGCGGTGCCACGGCCACGGTGACCGGCACCCTCGGCAGCTTCTCCGCCGACTACCAGAGCCCCTGCGGCATCCTGGGCGGCCGAGACGCCGTCTACTACGTGGACGTGACCTCGACCGTCGATCTCGTGATCGACACCATCGGGAGCGCGGCGGACACGGTCCTCGCCGTGGCCCTCGAGTGCAGCGGGGAAGGGTTCCGCGCCCTCGGCTGCGACGACGACATCGACCGAGGCATCGACCTCCAGAGCCGCGTCTGGGTGCATCGCTTCGGTCCGCCCCCCGGATCTTTCAGCGCGCGCCTCTTCATCCTCGTCGACGGCCGCACCAGCACCGAGACGGGGAGCTTCACCCTCAACGTCACGGCCACGCCGGCCGCGGCCGACGCCTGCGCCGCCCCCATCGACATCAGCGGCGGCGGCGCGCTCATCGGTTTCATCGGCCCGAGCCCCATCGGCGTCATCGGGCCCACCGGCAGCTGTCAGTCCGACGCGTCGGCTGGCGAGGCCGAAGCGATCGCCACCCTCAGCGGCCCGCCGGACGGGGACGCCGACTTCGACGTCTTCTCGAACTTCTTCGACCCCGACGTCTACCTGCGACGCAACCGCTGCACCGGCCCCGAGGTCGCTTGCGAAGCCGGGGATGGCACCGGCGCCGCCGGCTTCCGTTACCACACGCCTCTCGGCCCCCTCTCCACGATGAGCGGCGGCGACTACTTCCTCTTCGTCGACGGCGTCGACACGGCGGGCGCGTACCTGGTCTCCTACGAGCCCTGAGCGCGCGCCCGCTTCAGACGGTCGCTGCCGCCACGACGAATAGGGCGCCGACCGCGAGGACGAAGAGGACGAAGAAGAGCCGGAAGATCCCGTAGAGGAGATGCACCGGGACGTGGACGCGTCCGACGCGGGGCAAGGCCGTGCCGTAGCCATCCTTGATGCGCGTGCCGTAGAGATACTCGTCCGCCCAGCCGTAGGCAGGCCAGGCGACGACACCGAACATGAAGTACGCCGTCAGCAGGAGCAGGCCGATGACGCGGAGCGCGTCCGGGATGAGCAAGAGGAGCATGGGGATCGCGGGGACGAGGAGCAGCGGCGTCGTCAACAAACGCCGCGTCGTCAACCAGCCACGGCACCCGGAACAAGGCGCAGGCAGCGCGTGGACCTTCCCACGCCATCGGTAGTTGCTGAACATGATCCGCATGAACGAGTCGTCGGCCTTCCAGACGATGGCCGTCAGCTTCCCCGGTCCGGGAGGGCCGTGGCAGAGCGGACAGCGCCGAGCGCTCTTCGCGGGCGCCGCCCTCGATGCGGAGGCCGCTGCACCGCTCTGCGCGCGGTCTCGCGCGCAATAGGGACACTCGGACAGGCTCGGGTTGTACTCGCGACGGCACTCGTCGCATCGCGCGAGGGCTGGCTTCGCTTCGACGGCGGACGCGGCGCTGGGCTTCGGTGGCACGCCACCGCTCACCAGTGCATTGCAGAACGGACAGCGCGCTGCCTGCGCGGCCACTGTGCGACCGCACCCCGTGCAATCGATGGTCTCAGGCACGGTGCGATGATTACACAGCCGGCAGCCTCCCCGGACGGGGACGCTTCGGAGCGCAGCGCGCCCTGCGCTGGTACGCTCTCGGTAGGAGGGGTTAGATGACTTTCTTTCGACGAACGCTGACGGGGTTGGGGGTCGCTCTGTCTCTGTGGCTCGGGTGGACCGCCACGGCGGCCGCCTGCGGTTGCTTCAACCCGCCCGTTCCCCCGCCCGGCGTCACCGCCGAGGAGTTCGCGGTGGCGCAGCAGTCCGAGCTCATCATCTTCGAGGTGGAGCCGGGCTTCGTGACGGCCCACGTGCTGATCCGTTATCAGGGCAAGCCCGAGAGCTTCGCCTGGTTGCTCCCCGTTCCCTCCGAGCCCGAGCTCGACCTGAGTGAGAACATCGCGTTCGGCATCATCGACTCCGAGACGTCGCCGGTCGTGACGGTCCAGTCCCGCGATCTCTGCCCGGTGCCGAGCTATCGCTGCGAGTACCACCCGACGCCCGAGTGCGGAACGCCGTATCGAGACGACGGTTGTAGTTGCGCGTTCGGCCACGGGGGCGACTCGCCCGTGCCCGGCGGGTTCGCGGACGCCGGGTCGGCCGGCTCCGACACGGGAGCGAGTCGACCGCCCGACGAGCCACCGGTCGAGGTCATCAGTCGGGAGGTCATCGGCAGCTACGAGACGATCGTCTTCGCGGCCGCCGATGCGATGGCCGCGGTCACCTGGCTGCAGGACGAAGGCTTCATCGTGAACGACACCACGACGCCTTACATGCAGCCCTACCTCGACGCCGGCATGCTCTTCGTCGCCAGCCGGCTCGTGCCCGGAGCGGGCGTCGAGGAGATCAAGCCCCTGCAGATGCGCTACGCGAGCGACACGCCGATGATTCCGCTCCAGCTGACCGCCGTCGCGGCCGAGCCGCACCTGACGGTCACCGCCTTCGTCTTCGGAGAAACCTCGTTCGAGCCGGTCGATCAGCCGATCATCGAGCTCGACGAGACGATGCTCACCACCGACGCCGCGGGGCGCAGCAACTACCCCATGGTCCTGGCCAGGGCCGTGGACGACGCCGGGGGCGACGCGTTCGTCGTCGAATACGACGGTCCGCCCCCGGTCAGCTCCCTCGGAATGGACAGCTGTTGCGGCGACTTCGACCGCTGCAGGGTCGGAAACGACGGCCAGTGTCAGTGCCCGGGCTCGGACTTCGACGCCATCGACTGCGAAGCCATCGAAGGCCTGGCAGAGGGGATGGCCCTGGTCGCCGACCTGGCCAGCCGTCACGCGTCCATGACGCGGCTGACGACGCGGCTCTCCGCCGAGGAGATGAGCTTCGATCCGATGTTCCAGCCCAGCTTCGACCACGACCTGACGGGGAGACTGACCCTCACCGGCCAGCTCTCGTCCCTCGCGCGATGTGTGGACGACGTGATGGACCAGGACGCGTACGACGCGATCACGGCACGCCAGCTCTGCGCGGCGACGTATTGCGGCGTCGGCGCCGAGTGCGCCGCGACCGCCATGGGGGGAGGTTGCGCGTGCGGCCCGGGCACGGTGGCGCGCTCGTTCACCGACGCCGACGGCGCCCGTTCGGTCACGTGCGTTCCGGAGGTCGCACCGGTCGATTTCGGGGCGGACGGTCTCCCGCTCCCCGACGCGTGCGCCAGCGCAGACTGTGGCAGCGGGTCCTGCGTCGATCTCGGAGGTTTCCCCGCCTGTCGCTGCAACCCGGGCGAAGCGGCCGTGGTGGTCGAAGGCACCGAGGCCCCGACCTGCGTAGCCATCACCGAGATGACGGGATCCCCCGGCGCGGAGGACTTCACCACGCCCCTCGAAGACGTCTCGGTCTGCGCACCGCCCCCTCCGAGCTGCAGTGAGTACGGATGGCTGGTCGAGACCACCGGCGGCATCCGCGGCGAGGCCTGCCCGTCGAACACGCCGGCGGAATCGGCGCTCGAGATCCCCGAGCCACCGACCTGCGCCGACCTCGGCCTGCCCACCCCCGGCGACGTGGGGGGCGGTGGGGGATGTAGCGCCGCGCTCCGCCGCACTCCGCTGGGCCCACCGCTCGGGGCTGCGCTCCTCTGCATCGCGCTGGCGCGGGTGTTCATCCGGCGCCGCGGCAAGCGCACCGGGCGGTAGATGGGACGACTTCCCCTGCTCATCACGCTGCTCGTCGCGACCGCGTCGTCCTGCGGCGACGACGGCGGCGGGAGCGTCGATGGCGGCCCCGGCGACGGCGGCGCGATGGACGGCGGCACGATGGACGGCGGCGAGATAGTGCTGACGCCGCAGGACCCCCCGGCCCACGTGATGGTGACCTCATCGACGTTTCACTCCATCGGAATCGTGTGGGAGCTCGACGGAGACGATTCGGATCACGACGCGACCATTTCCGTGCGCTACCGCAAGGCCGGCGACGAGCTCTCGACCGGCGCCGATCTGATCCGCAACGACTATGCGTGGTACTACAACGGCGATTCCGGCGGCTCGGCCCGCAACTTCACCGGCAGCCTGATGTTTTTGACGCCGGGAACGCGGTACCTGATCGAGCTGACCTACGACGATCCGGACGACACCGATGTCGAGGATGGACGGGTCTACACGTTCACCGCGGACACGCGCGCGATCCCGGAAAAACCCAGCGGGGGAAGCACGCATTACGTGACCCCGGGTAGCGGCAGCGGCAACGCCGGCACGGAGGCCGATCCGTTCGAGGGGCTCGCCGAGGCGAACGCGAACGCAGCGCCGGGTGACGTCTTCCTCCTCGGCAGCGGCAACTACGATGGCACGACGCTCGACACCTCCGGCGACGAAGACAATCACATCGTCTACACGGAGGATCCCGCCGATCCCGGGGCGATCATCGAGTCGGGGCTGGCGATCGACGCCGATCATCTGTGGTTCGACGGCCTGACCTTCGTCTGGGACGACCCGACGGATGGCGCAACGCCGATCGACAGCCAGAGATGGCAGGACACCAGCGCCATCTACGTTTCGCCGGCGGCGAGCGCGCCGGACGACATCGTCGTCACGGGCTGCTCGTTCTCGGAGTATTTCTACGGCGTCGTCAGCTTCTATCCGATATCGCGTTGGGTCGTGACGGACAACACGCTCGTCGGCTGGCTACCCGTCGACATCGGCGACACCGGAACGCCGGGCAACTCCAGCGGCCGAGGCATCGCGTTGGGGGGCGAGCAGACGCCCGGTGGTCCCGGCGTCGTGATCGCGTACAACAGCGTGACGCGCTTCGCCGACGCCATCGGCATGGCGGGAAACAGCGACGCCTACGGAAATCAGGTCTGGGATCACGAGGACGACAGCTTCTCCAGTGACGGCGCTGGCGAAAACGTGCGCGTCTGGGGAAACAGGTTTCACTCGGTCGCTGGCAGCTGCATTTCGTTCCAGCCGCAGCGCGCCGGTCCCTGGTACTTCCTCTACAACCAGATGGCCGATGCGGGCAACGAGATCTGGAAGTGGCGCGTCATGGATCGCAACGTGTTCATCAACAACACGTTCATCGGCGGGACGCTGCAGGGGCAACACTTCATGCGCTCGTTCATGCGCAACAATCTCTTCATCCGAGGATCCGCGCCGATCTGGAACTCCACCGACAACTACGATCCGGCCGTAGGCATACCCGACGAGCTCAACCGCGAAGCGGTGTGGACGGCGGACTGGTTCACCGACGTCGACTACGACGGGTTCGACCGAGGCGG
>JABAHQ010038066.1_pt3 | contig 10777 bp, 7 predicted proteins | sample 7062091 | NCBI WGS metagenome assembly JABAHQ01 (sample SAMN14534359, study PRJNA622989) | marine sediment metagenome | biome: marine biome [ENVO:00000428]; feature: marine pelagic biome [ENVO:01000023]; material: deep marine sediment [ENVO:00002113] | place: India: Gulf of Kutch | collected...
ACCGCCGCAATGAGGTCGAACAGGGGATAAACAGGCAAAATATAGCGATCTTGCTTCTTTTCGCCCCATATCATAACCAGCAAGAAGAAAAACAAAAAAGCGCCTACCCACAGGAGCAAACCTGTTTTGTCGTCAAAGCCCCGAGGCGATAGCCTATCAAACCAACCCTTCCCCTTTGCTCGATGCCACAAAGCGCCAAACGACAGTCCGGCTGCGACCAACACTCCGGCCAGGGACCAAAAATTGGTGCGGAAAAGCCAGGTGACCGGATAGAAAAGTGGGCCGGGGTCTTTGGAGACATTACCCCAAAAGAGAACTCCCTTGGCGTGCCCACCACTGGCATATTTGAAGCCGATGGCGAAGATGGTGTTGAGAGCCTTCAGCGGAATCACCCACATCGCCGGCCAGACCAAAAAGAAGGTCAAAACGGCTACCCCCAACCATATCAGTCCGTCAACCGCCGTCCGGCCCAAGGCTCGGCCCAGGGTTTCCCGGCCCCGCTGCCAATTGGCCAGCATGGACCACAACCCGAGTAACCCGGCATAGGGGATGAGAAAGAAGCCGGTTGATTTAGTCAGCACAGCCAACCCGGCCATGGCTCCGGCCAAAATCAACCAGTGGCGGCGGCGCTCCAGGCCAAAGTAGATCATCAAACTCAGGGCTGAGGTGATGATGAAGTTGGTCGACAGGGCATCGTGGTGCAAAACCCGCGACAGGGCGATGTGAAAAGGGTTGAGAGCCAACAAGAGCCCCGCCAGTAAAGCAATCCGGGGTTTAAACAGTCGGCCCAACAAGAGATAAAATACGCCTACAAAGAGAGAGGTGATGATGACAGTGGGCAGGCGCACCGGACCGATGGTCGCCCGGTCAACAGGATTGGTGGGCAACTGCGCGACGAATTCTAACAAAGGACGGGTGTCGGCTGCCGGACGGGTTAGCCATTGCAGCCAGATACCCATAGCCCCAGTCCACATGGTCACCACGCCGGGATGCCCCGTGCGCAGGGTACAAGCTAAACCTCGGCCCGGCAGGACATTCGTTTTATCCTGGTCTGGCAACAAACATTCGAAGTCGGGGCTGAGCAAACCGCCCAGGAAGTTGCGGGAGCGGTCCACCCACAAGAATTCATCGGCGGTGAAGAAAACATCGAGTTGAGGCAGCCGGATCGCCAGAGCCAGGAGAAAGAGACTCAGGGCAGTTAAAATGATTTTGTGTCGTGAGATGAACCGGTTAACCATTCACGGCAACCTCACTTCGAGGGGCAAGACGACCCCTTCCCCCAGAGGCTCACCCGTTTGCGAGTGATATAAACCCACTCGAATGCGATAGGTCTCGCCGGGTAATAGATCGGGTGGGATCATAAGGCTGTGATTAACCTGAACAACCTGATCCTTGCCCCACTGGCTGGTGGGGGGCGTGGGCGGGGCATCGTGGCCGGCTAAACGCTCGCCGGCGTTGTTGATAAGATGCACAAAAATAGTGTAATCGGCCCAGGCTTTGGGGCTGGCCTTAAAGGCCAGGCGAACGGTTAGGGTCTCCCCCTCAAGTGTAACCTTAGGGGCAAAACCGACTAACTGCACTTGACCGGCAAAATTAACTTCTGAATGGACAAAATCAGGGGGCGGTTGGACGTGATATGCCTGGAGATGACCGAGCAAGTGGTTATCGGCAAAAAGGGCTATCGTATCGGGCGGCAAGTCAAAAGGAACAGGCAAACGATAGCGGCGTACCGGCAAGGCTTCCTCAAAAGGTTGAGAAAACGTCTCGGCTTTGCCCAGGGTTATGTCATGCCAGCGCAGGCTAACCGTTGGGCCAGCCTGGGGGACAGGGGCATCAGCAGCCCAGATCAAATCCAGGATCAACGCTTGCCCAATGGGGGCATAGTTGGTGTGCAGCCTGAAAGCAATCAGCCCGGAGGCTAGCTTGGTCTCCGCCGGAACCAACTGCGCCGCTGGGCCGGGGTAAACCCGGGCGTATTCGATCCCGGCCAGGCGCGTGGTATGCAGCGGCTCAAGGGCTTGAAAATACCGCACAATTTCCGGCTCCGGCAGGCCGCTTTGGGTATGTTTCACATAGGAGACTACATAATCCAGACGGTCACTGGAGACAGCGGCGATGTCGCCCCGGTAAAAAGGGGCGAGCGCGGAGGCGTACCAGGAACCGGTCCGGCTGCTCTCTGGGTTGGGCTGGGTGTTCAGCCAGCGTCCCACCTCATCCAGACCCTCCCCCCAACCGATTTTGACCAGCCGGGGCGCGACCAGCGGGCCGCCGAGCAAGGGGTTAAAATAGGTGTAGTAGTAGGGGGCGTAGGGGAGTAAGGTAAGGACGCTGACCAGCAGGGTACCTGCTATTAGCATCGTGGTGCGTGGTGCGTGGTGCGTGGTACGTGGTGCGTGGTGCGTGGTGCGTAGTGAGGTGAGGCTATGTTTTCGCGTCTAGCCTGGTATCTAATTCAATCAGGGCAGCTAACAAAACGCGGGCGCCGTTTACGCAATCTTCGGGCTTCGTGTACTCGTCGGGCGAGTGGCTGATGCCGCCCCGGCTGGGCACAAAGAGCATGGCCTGGGGGGCGATGTCGGCGATGCACATGGCATCGTGACCGGCGCCACTGGGCATACGGCGGTAAGACAGGTTGAGGGATTCGCAAGCAGTAACCAGCGCATCGAGTAAGCGGGAATCGGAGGTGACCGCATTTTTACTGGAAAGATGGTGGAATTCTCCCCCCTCTTCCCGGGCCAAACGGGCCAGCTCTGCCTCAGCCGCATCTAAGATCGTCGCCTCTAAGCCGCGAATCTCAAGTTGTAGGACGACGCGCCCCGGAATGACATTGGGCGCGCCCGGCTCAACCTCAAGCGCGCCGATGGTGCCGACAATATTGTGGGCCAAGGCTACCTCGCGCACCGCCGAGATGAAAGGGGCGGCCATCACCAAAGCGTCCTTACGGCCAGCCATGGGCGTTGTCCCCGCATGATTGGCCTGCCCGGCGAAGATGACTTCGTAACGCCGAATCCCGACAATCCCTTCAACGACGCCAATGGAAATCCCTGCCGCCTCTAGTGTCCCCCCCTGCTCGACGTGCAACTCCAAATAGGCGGCCAGACTTCCTTGGGGGCGCCCGGCCTGGCTGATGGTCGCCGGGTCGATTCCCGCGCCGCGCAAATGTTGGGCCACAGGGAGGCCATCCCAGGCCGGTTGATCGACCAGATCGGGTGATAACGAGCCACTCATGGCCTTGCTGCCCAGGGTGCCACCCGACATGGTTGCCTCTTCGGCCACAAAATTGATGACCTCAACCGGGTGGCGGGTACGCATTCCTGCCTGGTGCAGCGCCCGCACACAAGCCAGGGCGGCCAAAACGCCGAGAGCCCCGTCATAACGCCCGCCCTGCGGGACGGTATCAGTGTGGGATCCGAGGGCAATGGGGGACAGTTCCGGCTCTGTGCCGGGGTAGGTGCCGATACTGTTACCGGCCGGATCAGTTTGGACTGTCACGCCCATCTGCCTCATCTGTGCCTCTACCCAACGCCGGGCGTCTTGATCGGCCGGGTTAAAGGCAATCCGGTTGAGGCCAGGCCCGGGCTCCGCCCCAAATTCGGCCAGGGCTTCTAAATCTTGCAGGAGTTGTTCGCCATCAAGAAAAGGAATCATTCAAGTATCCTCCTTATGCTATTAGCGGCAAAAGCAAGTGCGAGGCGCGTTGAAGTCATTTCCGTAGTTTACACTTAATCCCTGAAAAGCAAAACTGCCCGATTCTTGCCGGACAGTCATGAGCAAAGTAGATTGCGGATTATCTATTTAATCGCTTAAGGCGACTTCCTCCAACTGCTGGCGCAACTTGATGATTTTTCCGGCTGCGTAGTAACCTTTAGGAAGTGAAACGTTCGGATAAACTAATGTTCCCCGCCCAATCAGACACCCCGGATTGGTGACCGTATTGCAGCCAGCCTGGGCATCGTCGCCAAAGATGGCACCCATCTTTGTGAGACCGGTATCAACAGGCTCCAGCATATCAGGAACACGAATTTTAATCGTCGGGCGCTGGCCAGTTCTGGCTTTATGAAGGTCACTAAGAACTTCCAGGTTGGCCAGTTTGGTCCCGGCACCCAGATTGACCCGATGTCCCAAGATCGAATCGCCGACATAGGCGAAGTGAGCAGCATGACCGCCTGGCAACAATAGAGCATTCTTGAATTCTGAGGCGTGCCCAAGAACACAGTTATCTCCTGCGATAACACTACCACGGATATAGGCTCCATGCCGCACCTGGCAATTCGCACCAATATAAGTTGGCCCAGCAATATAAACCCCCGCTTCAACGTGTGTCCCTGGCCCGATGTAAATCTGTTCTGGGTTCACCAGGGTAGCCCCGGAATCTACCCGGCCCAAAATGGCCGCCTGGTTGGGGAAGAGGCTCTTCAGGTAGGAGTCTAACTTTGCCAAAAGCTCCCAAACCTGGTCAACACCGCTAAACAGGCCCAAGAAAGGGTCATCTAAATGAGATAAATCAAAGAAGTCGTCTGGTTTAAACATATAAATCTCCAATATGAAACGTGAAGGGTGAAACGTGAAACGTGAGGGTTTTCAGAGCAAAATCTTCACGTTTCACGTTTCACGCCTCACCTGGGTTGCTGGCGTATATAGCAAATCATAGAGGTCAGTCCAATATGCCTTTGAAGAATGAAATAACGTTGGCTCCTAAGGCCTCAAGTTGATACCCCCCTTCCTGGATTACCACGGTGGGGAGATTCAAGGCCGCGAACTTTTGGCCTATTCGAGCATAAGAGTCGGTTTGCAGCTCAAATCCCCCTCCTGGCGCAACGATCGGGTCTCCTACAAAAGTATCAAGGCCGAGGGAAATAAGCAAGATGTCCGGGCCAAAATGACGGACCTCAGTCAGGGCATCATCTAAAGCAGTCAAATAGGCTTTCTCCTCTGTCCCAAAAGGCAGGGGATAGTTATGATTGGCCCCCTCTCCCGGCCCGGTTCCCGTTTCATCAGCATATCCCCAATAGTAGGGGTATTCATCATGTGGGTCGGCGTGAAGGGAACAAAAGAGGACATCAGGCCGATCATAGAAGAGGGCCTGGGTGCCATTGCCGTGATGGTAGTCCACATCAACAACGGCCACCCGCCGCCCCGGTCGAACCAACCAATCGGCGGCGATGGCGATATTATTGAGGTAACAAGACCCGCCGAACATATCAGCGGCGGCGTGATGTCCCGGCGGGCGGCAAAGCCCATAGGCCAGGCGCTCGCCAGCAGCGACCTGGGCTGCGGCAGTTAACGCTACTTGAGCGCTCCAATAAGCCGCCTCCCAGGTCCTCCCAAAAATTGGCGTATATATTCCAAAACAGTAGGCCCCCAACTGACCGAGAATTGAACGAGGCATTTTAGCAGAAAAACACCCCAAGGCGAAGGTATCGGGCATCAGGGGTTCAGCCCGGCCCGTTTGGGCAGCGTGGGTCTGGTAGGCGGTCTGCAATAAGCGGAGGAGATCGGGCGTGTGAACGGCTTCGATAGGCCCCATCTGAAAATCTACCGGTGGCAAGATGGGCCCCAAGCTGGCCTGCTGGAGCACAGCGTGAATGATAAGGCCCCGTTGGGCTACTTCAGAGAAGTCGCCGCCAGAAGGCTGATCGGGCGTGTTGAGCGAACCGGGATCGTGGGAGATATGGTCGGGATAATAGAAGGTTTTCAGCGTGGTCACCCGGACAGTTTCTCCATCAAAAAACCATAAGCCCGCCGGCCGCTGATTTGGTGCCGTCCTTCGAAGTAATCGGTCTCCAATTGGTCCGCCGCCCCAAAGAGCTGATAAATTTCGCGCGCTCGGGCAACGCTCTTTTTGACGGCCTCAAGAGGGAAAATGGGGTCATAGTTGCCGGCCTCAACCAACAGCGGGCGCGGAGCAATTAAGCCGACCAGATCGTACATCTCGCCAAATTGGTGCAGGCCGGGGACAAAATTGCAGGCACAATGGTGCATCGCCAGGATGCTATCGCGGAAGGTAGAATAGTAACCGCTGATGACACAAGCTTTTATGCGCTCGTCAACACAGGTGGAGAAGAAGGTGTGCATCCCGCCCCCGGAAATGCCCATCGCGCCCAGGCGGGTGGTATCCATTTCCTCGCGGGTGGCCAGATAGTCAATCAAGCGCCGGCCATCATGGACCCGTAAGCCAACGACGGAGCCACCCAGGTGAAAGGCGAGCATGGCAGTGTGGGTACAGGTCGTCGGCTCACTTTGGCCCAAGTCGGTCTTCAGATAAGAGAAGTCGGTCTGGCGTTCGCCAAAGCACGATATTTCCGGCGCAGCGACGGCAAACCCACGGCGGCATAAGGCGACGGCAAAGTCTTTGTGATACCCGTCCGGCGTGTTGCGCTCTTGGCCATCCTGCCATAAGCCGACAATATCTTTGACCCCATAGCCGTGGCCGTGAAAAGCTACGACGACCGGGAACGGCCGTCGCCCCTCCTTCGGTGTCAACAGATAAACAGGCATCAAAGAATAAGGCGAGGTTTTGATTAAAACTTTCTCCCGCAGGTAATCGCCTTTATCTACGCTTTCAATTTTTTGCGGCGACAAGGGGGCTTCAGGCCAGCCTTGAAAGCCCAAAGTTTGGACCAGGGTCTCTCTGGTCGCCTTTTGCCAGGCCCTGGCCTCGGCCAGGCTCTCAGCGTGAAATTGATAAAGGGCTTTTTGTGGGGCATAAAGCTGCCACAAACCATAAGCGGGTTGGAGTTCTTGGAGTTCACGATTGTTGAGGAGAGTGGTACTCATGCCTGAATTTCCTCCATGACTTGTACCTTGTCTCTCCCAAGAGTCCGCACCATCTCAGAAGCCAGCTTCAACATGGTCAACGTGTTCTCCCTCATATAGTCACTCAAGAGTCGCGAAGCCTCATCAGCATGGCCTTCATCGAGCAAGCGACGTCCTTCGTGGGCGATTTGATAGGCGCTTTGAAAGAGTTGGTTTTGAAAGCCGGCCCAATGTTCACGGATAAAGGGGACGCGATGGTCAGCATCAGCGCGGGCCAGGCGACTAAGGCGGCGGAAGAGCCACCAGGGGCTGTCGTCGCCGGGTGTTGCGCCGCCGTTAGCCAGAGTCGGGGGTAAAGTGCCCTCGCTAAAAATGGGCAAAAACAGGGCCAGGCAAGGGGAGTAGAAACCACACCAATAAACCGGCAGTCGCGACCCATCAGCACATAAGTCGGCGACCAGGCTGGCGGCGGTATTGCCACCAGTGCCATCCTCATTGCTATGTACACAAATACCGGTACGAGGCTTGATGGTCGTTTGGAACGGTTCGGCCGGATCTTGCCCGTCGCCATGGTCGCTGAGGAGAGCTATCATGGTTTGAATATCAATATCTCCAGCCCGCTGGTTCAGCACAGCACAAGAGCGTCTCCGGCGCATAGCCCCGCTCCCCTCTGAGCGACTCGTCTGGGTATATGCCTCGGCGAAGTTAAACCGCTCCGCCGATGGTGCCCACCACCCTCGCTCAGCGGCGTAAGCTTCCGCTTGAGGCGAGAGCTGATCCCAATCCGTCTCGACCGAATAAACGTTGCTGATGCCAACGGTCGTTTCAACCCGCTTGACGGCCCATTCATGGCCCGCCGTCTCCAGCACATACGCCTCATGCCGGTCGGCGACGATGTAGCCGTTATCATAGGTTCTGACCCCGGCCTCATTGTCGAATTTGCCCTGGCCATAACGGCCGATGAGGCCGGTCATAACCTCAATAGCTTCGGCGGCTGTGCGGGCACGTTCCAACCCCAGACGCAAAATTTCCATGCCGATCAATTTGGCCTGGCTGAAGGGGGCCAACTTGGAGGGCAACGCTTCATTGCCAATGACGACCTGATGTTCGTTAAAGCCGTGTTCGTAGCCCCAACACCAATAGGGGCGGGAGCCGACATGGCGATAAGTCAGGCTGACCTGGGGCAGCCCAACAAATTGGCAGCGGGTAATGGCCCCAGCCGCATGTGACCGCCGCGCGCGTTGCACGAGCGGCTGGCACTCATCGGCGGGCCGGTCACTATTTTTGGCGAAGATCGTCTGGCCGTTTTTGGTCGCCTCAGACAAAGCAACCATCGTATCACAACTCTGAAACATGTTCCTACCTCCTCGGGTGTTAACTTTAGCATGAATTTCACGAATTATCCGACAGGGTTTGCCGTGAAGCGTGAAACGTGAAACGTGATGAACTCTCGATGGTGAGCATCGCCCATCAATTGGTGACAACCAATGGCTTGTCGGGGCTCGAACCTTGGGCTACAAGCCAATCAATCAACGGCTGGCGATAGTGAATGCCGGTGTCATAGCCGGCTGGATCGAACTCAGCTAACAGGCCATAATTGTCGCCACCGGCATACATGAAACTGTTAACCAAAACACTATAGCGTGCTTCGGGGTCAACGGGCCGGCCGGTTTTATCCAGTGTCCAACTTCCCCCTTTTTGGGTCATACCGCCAATGACCGGACGGCCACCTGCTACGATAACTTTCATCAGTTGGGCGCCAGTCAACTGGACCTCGATGATGGTATTGTCAAAGGGCATCACGCCCACAATATCGCCCAGGGTAATTTCGCCCGGCGGAATAGGTGCTCGCAGGCCGCCGAGATTAGTAATGGCCACGTCGGCGCTGGGATAGCCGGCCAACCAGGCCTTCACGACCATGGCTTGCAGTGCCTGGCTGCGATGGGGGATTTCCTGATCGGTATAACCGATAACCAGATTCAGTTCGTTTTCCGCTTCCGCTTGCCAGCGGGTGATGATCGTATCAATCCCTAGGTCGGCCATGCCGCCTTCGTTGAAGCCCACCCCATAATCGACGCCCATTAATTCATCGGCAGCCGTATCATACCGGAAGGTCGCGCGGGCGTAAGCGGTCAGATGGAAACCCCCTTCCAAAATGACAATTCCATTTACCTCCTGGGCCACCAACTCGTTGCAATGACCGCCGCCCAGCATGGCGATCCCCAAATCGTCGATGGCCTCAGCCAGCAGTTCCAATTCGTGCAGGCAGACATGTCCGGGCACAAAAATCAAGTCTACGTTAGCAGCCTTGACTTCCGGCACGATCTGGCGCAAGGCAGTTTCATAAGCTATGAACTGAAGTTCGGTTACATTAACCGGGTTTGTAGTTTGAGGGGTGCTCGTCGTGGTTAAGCCAATTAAGCCAATTTTGAGACCGTTTACCTCAATAATAGTGTACGGCATCACGCCCAGATTAGTGATAGCCTGGCCGTTAGCGCGATAGCGCGTATTAGCGCTGAGAATGGGAAAGGCGGCCTCATTAGCCCGCCGGCGCAGGGCTTCCAGGCCAAAGTCAAATTCATGATTGCCGACCGCCGCGGCATCATAGCCCAGGGCGTTCATGACCTCGACCATACTTTCCCCCTCAAACCAGGTCGAAATGGCCGGGCCGGTCCACATATCACCACCGCTAAGGATGAGAAAAGGGCCGTCTTCGGTATAGCCTTCCACTTCACGCCAGAGGCTCAGGAGATTGGCTGCCCCGTTATCCCGGTCCATCCCTTCCATCCAGCCATGTTCGTCATTGGTATATAAAACAGTCACTTCTCGAACGGTGTTCGTCTCGTCGGGGGTTGAAGGGGGGACAGGCGTAGATGAGACAACTGTTGGGGTTGCTGTGACAACCGTTGTCGGCGTGGACAGGGCAACCGTCGGTATAGGCGATAGGGCTGCTATAGTGGTTGTGGGGGAGGCCGCTCCACTAGCCGGCGGGACAAGTGAAGATGTAGACTGGCAACTCACGAACGCAAGCAGAAAAATGAGCCAAACAAAAATAGCAATCTGTTTCAAAGTCGTTGTCTTCATCAGCAACTTATACCGACGGGGCCCACGATGACACATTTTGACAGAAACTCACCGTTTTGCTAGACTGACCTTTAGGCAGGCAGATAATGGAAAAAGCACTGCGTAATGCGTACTACGTAATGCGTAAATGTCTTGTGTTGTTAGCAGCCCTTACGCAGTACGCAGCACGCAGTACGCAGGATGTACAGCACAATAAACTATCTCTCCCGTTCAGGCAAATTCGATCATCCTGGTTAGCAAAAAACTTACGAAGGAGTAAAGTATGTCCCGAATGATCCGCGCTCCTAGAGGAACGACCTTAAGCTGTAAGAATTGGCTCATCGAAGCCCCTTACCGGATGCTACAAAACAATCTGGATCCTCAGGTGGCCGGCGACCCGGAAAACTTGATCGTTTACGGCGGACGGGGCAAGGCCGCGCGCAACTGGGCTGCCTTTGAGGCCATCCTGGACTCGCTGCGCAACCTGGAGCCAGATGAGACTCTGTTGATCCAATCGGGCAAGCCGGTAGCCATCTTTACCACCCACGAAGATGCTCCCCGCGTCTTGATAGCGAATTCAAACATCGTGCCGGCCTGGGCCACCCAGGAAAACTTTGATAAATGGGAAGCAGCCGGGCTGATTATGTACGGCCAGATGACGGCGGGCAGTTGGATTTATATCGGCACCCAGGGGATTTTGCAGGGGACGTATGAAACCCTCGGCTCGCTGGCCCGGCAGCAGGGCTGGGGGAGTCTTAAGGGGAAGTTTGTCTTGACGGCCGGCCTGGGCGAGATGGGGGGAGCGCAACCCCTGGCTATCACCATGAATGAAGGGGTGGGCCTGATCGTCGAGGTAGACCGCCGGCGGGCCGAGCGTCGTCTCTCGCTGCGCCAAATTGATACCATCACCGACAATCTAGAAGAGGCCATGACCTGGGTCGAGCAAGCGCAGGCGGAT
>JABAHQ010004218.1_pt3 | contig 10775 bp, 12 predicted proteins | sample 7062091 | NCBI WGS metagenome assembly JABAHQ01 (sample SAMN14534359, study PRJNA622989) | marine sediment metagenome | biome: marine biome [ENVO:00000428]; feature: marine pelagic biome [ENVO:01000023]; material: deep marine sediment [ENVO:00002113] | place: India: Gulf of Kutch | collected...
CCTCTATCGCGGCATCGGTCTTCTTGATTCCTGCCGACTTCCCAAGCATAAGCACGCGAAATCGTGACTGCTGCTCATCCGCCAAACCCTTTAGGGTCAGCTCTTCAATCTTTTGCTTTGCGGCATATCCCTCTGCATCGGTGTCGAGAAGAACGCCAGAATCCCAGCCTTGACCCACAGCAAATGCTGCGTACATAGGCGTCTTCGGGGCGCCACGCGCGGGCCACGGATAGATGCGATCCGAAAGGTGCGTCTTGCCCTCGCTACGGAGAATGCCATTCAGTTTGTTTAAAATAAGTGCGTCATCTCCACCTTCAACGATTAGCGTCTGGCGCGTACCGAGTAGGCCGCCCATGTCGCCAGTCAAACCTAGCGCAAGCTCGATCACGGCCATTGGTGCACGCTGGCTGCTGACCACGCCCTTCTTAACTGTTGCGTGCTGATTTTCGGTTTCTACGATGCGCACCCGTTCGGGGTAGGCCGAATCTACCATCGAAGCGAGATGAGTCGTATAGAGGATGGTATTTGACTCTGAAAGCCGTTGTAGGACCTCGAGCAGATCTCGCTGGCCGGAGTAATGAAGATGAATTCCGGGCTCTTCTAGCAGCAGAATGCAACCTTTGTACTGTCCCTGACTCGCGTGCGTGAATTTCCATGCAAAAGAGACATGCCAGCGGAAACCACTAGAGCGCCGGTGCAAACGTACCGGCATGCCGACCGCATCATCCTCGGCAAATATATTAAGAGTNNACCTTCTTCTGCGTCCAAAGATCACGAAACTGCTTGCTCAGATAAGACGACGCCGCTCGCTTGTCGAAGGACCTAACTGTACGACCTTCAGCTGAACCGCCCTTAGAAATAAAGTCTTCCATGTCGACATGAGCTAGGTCGAGAACAATCTTGATTGTCTGTTCTTCGTTCGTAAGTTCGTGCCACTTGACCGTCCTCAATCGCTCAGCGAGCTTATCCAGCTCAATTTGGGTACCGCTGAGGCCATAGTCTTGAATTAATACAAATTTGGGTGCGTGCCTCTTGGCCCAGGCATCCACTGTTCCTGGGTCAAGATCTTCACCTTGTTCCCCGTGAACCCTAAAGGTAGGCCCAGAGTCGTATGATCTTGAGCCAATTAGCATCAGTTCTGAAGGCAATACGGCGATTGAATCGTCGCTATCGTCCCCAGTCTCTTCGGTCTCTCCTTCATCTTCCCCCTCAGCATCTGACTCAGTAAGACGGGCCTCGTCATAAATGGATTCAATTTCATCGGGGGTTAGGGAGAATATTGCTTCGCACACCAATGCGGACGGATCCTTGTTCCCCCAATCATCAACTGGCCAGTCTTCATCGATGTCATACGCCTCATTCGGGATGAATGGGTTAATCCGGTACAGGGCTTCAAATAGATTGCTCTTGCCCGCCTCATTCTGACCAACAAATGCGGTAACATCTCCAACATCGATCCAGTCGGAGTTCTGCACGTTCCGATAGTTGGAGACTTTGAAAAAACGCAAAATCATCGGTTTTACCCCTTAGATTTTTCTAGGAGATGACTTCTTCGGATATTTTAGACGATTTTCTGATATTGGCGCTTCCGGATTTCGTGTGGGTACCCTCGCTTAGCCAGCTACCACGAGAGCGATGAATGCGTGATATCGACCTTTACGCCCAGATCCTGAACATCCAAGCCCCGTGGACTGTGGCGGACGTGGAGCTGGACCAGTCCGGGGGCGAGGTCCGGGTGCATGTCGCCCGGGACGAAGCGGCCCCGCTGGAATGCCCCGAGTGTTACCAAGCGGTGCCGGGCTACGACACGCGCCAGCGCCAATGGCGCCACCTCGACACCTGTCAGCTTCGCACCCTGCTTGTCGCCGAGGTGCCCCGGGNNCCCGGGTGAACTGCCCTGAGCACGGTGTCCGTCAGATCGACGTTCCCTGGGCCGAAGAGGGCTCCCGCTTCACCGCCTTGTTCGAGGCCCTGGTCATCGACTGGCTCCAAGAGGCCAGCACCCAGGCTGTGTCCCAGCGTCTGGGCCTGAGCTGGGACGCTGTGGACGGCATCATGCAGCGGGCCGTGAAGCGGGGCCTGACCCGGCGCGATCCCGTGGCCTCCACTGCCCTGGCGGTGGACGAGAAGGCCTACAAAAAGCGCCACAACTACCTGACTGTGGTCAGCGACGGCCACCGGGTCCTGCATGTGGCCGAAGAACGGCGCGAGGACAGTCTCGGCGCGTTTTTCCAGACCCTGACCCGCGAGCAGAAGCGCCGTATCCAGTGGGTCAGCATGGACATGTGGGCGCCCTATATCCGTGCGGTGAGAAACCACCTGCCCCACGGGGCCCGCAAGATCGCCTTCGATCGCTTCCATGTGGCCAAGCAGTTCAACGAGGCCGTGGACCTGGTGCGGCGCAAGGAGCACAAGGCCCTCGTCCAGGAGGGCGATCACCGCTTGAAGAACACCAAGTACCACTGGCTGCGCGGCGGCGGCCCCCGCAAGGAAGCGGAGCAGGAGCGGTTCGATCAGCTCCGCCAGCAGGAGCTGCGCACCGCCCGCGCCTGGGCCATGAAAGAGATGGCAGCCGACCTATGGGACTACCGCGACCGGGACAGCGCCCGCAACGCGTGGTACCGCCTGCTGGGCTGGATGGCCCGCAGCCGACTGCAGCCCATGGTCAAGCTGGGCCAGACGGTCCGGAATCACCTCAGCGGCATCCTCAAGGCCGTCATGGCCGGGGCCAGCAACAGCCTGGCCGAGAACCTCAATAACCGGATTCAGAAGATCAAGGCCCGGGCCAACGGCTTCCGGAACCGGGACCGCATGATCAACGCCATCTATTTCCACCTGGGTGGACTCGACCTCTACCCACCCAAGGCTAAGCTCACGACCTAGCCCACACGAAATCCGGAAGCGCCCAAAACAGGGGGATCAGGGTAAGCCCGTAATCGGACCGTCGGAGCCCTGGAAGGCTATGCGAATGTCGGGTAGAAGGGCCGGTTGCCCGACCCAACCCCCGCGGAGCCCCTCGTGCCAGTTTCTGGCAAGGGGCTCCTCGGACGATGGCTTCGCTGCGCGCTTCAAGCCTCGACCAGGCGGGTTGCATAGGGAAGCGGAAATACCGCCAACAACTTCTGGAAATGCTCCCAGGTCATCTTCCCTCTCTGAGACCGCCGGTCCAGCCACTTCCGCCAGCTTCGGGTTGCCTGGTAACGGATCATCCGTAGTTTACGCACGTTCCCGATAATCCCGTAGTAAGCGTATAGCCCCTGAAGCTTGCGGACCAATACCCGCCACTGCTCCGGTATGGGGCGGTGGCGGTTGGCTCGGCACCATTGGTCCAGCGCCCGCGTGGCGCGGCTCATCCGATCCTTGGCGATCTTGCGCTTGACCACCCAGTTCCCGCGTCGGGAACGGGCCCAGTAGTGCGTGAAGCCGAGCAGATCGAAGGTCCCGGGCTTGCGCCGGGGCTTCTTCATGCCCTTCGGGGGCCGGTCAAACGGCACCAGCCGGGTCTTTTCCGGGTGGAGTCGAAGACCGTATTTACCGAAGCGCTTCGGCAGGGCCGACAGAACCCGGCGGGCATCGGTCTCGTCCTGGAATAGCAGGACCGCATCGTCCGCAAAGCGGACGAGATGCGCCTCGCCATCCAACCTGGGCTTCACCTCGGCCTCGAACCACTGGTCAAGCACTTCATGGAGGAAGATGTTGGCCAGCAGGGGCGAGATCACGCCCCCTTGGGGCGTGCCTTGCTTGAGTCGCTGGTCTTTCCCTTCCTCCAGGGCACCGGCCTTCAACCACTTGTTGATCAGCCGGAGGATGTCGCCATCGCGCACCCGTTTGCGGAGGACTTCCCGGAGCTGGCCGTGATCGACCTCGTCAAAGAACTTGCGAATGTCGACTTCCAGCACCCAGCCGCCACTCATATCCATGAGGTTCTTCGTAAGCGGTGTTTTCTACCCGTCTGTCGTGGCTTGGGCGACAGGCTGTAGGGTCTTCGGCTCAAGCTTCCAGGGGAGGAGCGCCTCGTAGTCGTCGGCGCTGGAGGCGGCGGGCAGCTCTTTAAAAAGGTGGCGGAGGTAGGCGTAGGGCTCGTGGCCGCTCGCCTTGGCGGTCTCGATGAGGCTGTAGAGGTTGGCGGAGGCCGTGGCGCCGGCGGGGGTATCGGCGAACAGCCAGTTCTTGCGCCCGACCACGAAGGGGCGGATGGCGTTCTCGGCGCCGTTGTTGTCGATCTCCAGGCGGCCATCGTCGAGATAGCGCACCAGCCGGTCCCACTGGCCGGCCAGGTACTTCAGGGCCTCGCCGGTGGCCGTCTTGGGCGGCACAGCGGTTAGGCCGTCGTCCAGCCAGGCCCGCATCTCGTCGAGCAGGGGCCGGGCCTGCGCCTGGCGCAGTCGGTACCGGGCTTCAGCGTCCAGCTCCTGGTTCCGGGCCTGGTGCTCGATGGCGTAGAGCTGCTGGATATAGGTCAGGCCCTGGCGGGCGCGGCCCGCCTTCTTCGCTTTCTTGGGGCCGTGGGCCTTGATGGCCTCGTCGAACTTGCGACGCGCATGGGCCCAGCAGCCCACGGCCACCACGTCGTCCCGGCCCGCTAACGCGGTGCCGTAGGCGCTGTAGCCGTCGGTCTGCAGATAGCCGCGGAAACCGGCCAGCAGGTGTTTGGGCACCTCGTGGCCCCGGCTCGGGGCGTAGTGGTACCGGACCGCCGGCTGGCCCGGCGGCCCGCCCTTCTGCACCCACATGTAGGATTGCGCGGTGGCGGGCCGGCCCCGCTCCTTGAGGACCTGCACCCGGGTTTCGTCCATCTGGAGGACGGGGCCGGCCTCGAGGGCGTCGCCGAGGAGGTTGGCCAGGGGCTGCACGGCCTCGCCCAGGCGGATCATCCAGTGCGCCAGGGTGGCCCGCGGCAGATCCACGCCGGAGCGGCCCAGGATGGTCTCCATGCGGTACAGCGGCAGGCCGTCGACGTACTTGGCGGTCGCCACGTGGGCCAGCAGGCCGGGGCTGGCGATGGAGCCGGGGATGGGCTGGGGCGGCATGGCCGCGGTGTGGACGCCGGTGTCCTCGCAGCAGGGACAGGCGTACTTGGGCCGGACGTGGCGGATGACCTGCACCTTGGCGGGGACGATGTCGAGCTGCTCGGTGACGTCCTCGCCGATGCGCGTAAGCGCCGTGCCGTCCACGGCGCAGACCTTCTCCTCGTCGGGGAGGTCGTGGACGATCTCCTCGCGGGGCAGGGCCTCGGGCAGCGGCTTGCGGCCGCGCTTGGTGCGGGTGTGGCCGGGGACGTCGACAGCCTCCGACGGCCCCTCGGTCCGGGTCTCGACCTCGGCCTCATCGAACAGGGGGTACTGGTCGACGGCCTTCTCCGAGGTGGGGCCGAACTGCTTGGCCCGGAGGATGTTGACCATCTCCTGGAGCTGGTCCGCGTGCTGCTGCAGCTGGTCGGCCTCTTGCCTGAGGCGATCCCGCTCCGCGGTCCGGGTCTCCAGGGACGCCGCCAACTCCTGGACCTGCTGCTTCAGGAGCTCGGGGTCGTCGGGCAGGGTTTCGGTGTCCGTTGCCATCCCCGAATACTACCGCAACGGGCCCCGGAAATCAAGGATAGGCCCTTGATTTTGTTACAAAACCGACTCGTAATTCAGCCGCGCATGGGGCCGGTGGTCGCGCAGATCCATGCCGTCCAGGAGCCAGTTGAGCTGGGCACCGGTAATCCGGGCGACGTCCCCCGCCCAGAAGGACGGCCAAGGGAAACGGGCCTGCTCCAGCTGCTTCTGCCACAGGCAGAAGCCCGCGCCCTCCCAGTACAGGATCTTGACCTTGTCCCGGGCGCGGTTGCCGAACACGAACAGCTGGCCGCCCAGCGGGTTGAGCGCCAGCTCGGCTTCCACCAGAGCGGCCAGGCCGGGGATCTGTTTCCGGAAGTCCACCGGCGCCAGACAGAGGTAGACCTCCTCGAGGGCGGGGCTGGGGCGCATCATGCCGGCTGCTCCAGGGCCCGGATCAGGGCCGCCGCCCAGTGCGGATCGACGGACTCGTCCAGCTCGACGGCGGCGCCGCCCGGCAAATGGACCCGGCAGGGCGCCTCGCTGGAAGATGGCCTAGCATCGACGACCTCGGCCCGGCGGAACAGGCCGCCGGCTTCCGCCGGCTCTGGGTCGGACGCCGGTTCAGCGAGGCCCAGGGCCTGGGCCAGCTCAGCGGGCGTTTGCCCGGACCGGGCCCACGCCTGGAGCAGGCCGGTCCAGTCGAGATGCGGGTGGAGGGAAAGGTCCATGGCTGCCTCCGCTCGGGATTTCGGAGACAGGGTGCCGGTCAGGTAGGGTTAGGCACAGACGGGTAGAATTGATCGCTTACGGTTCTTCCACGTGGCCTGCAAGGCCTGATGGGCCGAGCGACCCGGCCGAAAGCCGTAGGACCCTTTATGGAATTCCCGCTCGTAGACCGCCTCCAGCACCATGGCAACCGCCCGTTGGAGGATCTTGTCCTCGAAGGTCGGAATCCCCAGCGTCCGGGTTTCACTCCCGTCGCCCTTGGGGATCTCCGCCCGGCGAACCGGCGGCGCCCAGTACGTCCCCGACTTGGCCCGTTCCAGCAGGGACCGGAGATTGCTCTCCAGATCGCGGGCATAGTCGGTGGCGGTCTGCCCATCGACGCCCGGCGCTCCGTCCTTGCGGGTGCGCCGGAAGGCCTCATACAGCCAGGCCTCGTCGATAAAGTGGGCGAGCGGATTGAGCGGCTCATCCGGATGCGCCTCCGCAATCGCCGCTATCCGCTGGAGTCTCGAGGAGATGGAATCCGAATCCGTCGCTTCGGGCATCGTTCTCTCCAGCAGTTCCATCGCCCGGCAGCCCCTTTCCTCCACCGGGTCGCCCGGGGCGGCTTCCCCGGCTTCCTTGGTACTATGGGCTGCTCCGACTTCCTGCCGCTCATCCCAGAGGCTTCGGTCTTCCCTCGCCGTCTGGTACCACCGCTGCGCCCGGGTTTCGCTCCCGCTGGTCGCGGCGCGCCAACCAGGGGCCTGGGCCTTCCCACCGGTGGCCCGCAACCGCCTTCCTACGATGGAAGCGACAGGAGATCCCAGGTTCCCAGAGAACCTCGATGCGAACATGCCCTGGTCTCAGACCCCGGCGGGTGACTCGGCCAAGCCGATACAGCCGAGCCGTGTTGCCTTCCGCTAATGGAACAGCGTCGGCTCCCGCAATCCGCTCCCTTCGCGGCTCCATACAGGGCCTGTCCGCTCGCCGCCTACGCTTTACACCGCCGGTTACCCCGCGATGCACAAGGCTGGCTTCCGGCTGGTGGCTAACCTTGGCCGGGAGGGATTGCAACCCTCAAGGTTCCAACACACCTTTTCATGGTCTATCACCAATCCCAGGCATCTGAGTTTCGCCTGGCGCACTCCATTTGCTCCGTCGAGGAGCCCCTTTTTGGCCCGGCTTTGGACCTGACTGGTCAGTCCGCCCAGGAAAGCGCCGAACCCGGGGAACGTGTCAACCTCATATGGACACATCAGTTTTCAGATAATGTAGATTCTCGCCGAGCCCGGGCCGCGGGCAGGGTCGGGAAGTTGACCGCCTCCGCTTCGGCCCCCGTGACATGCTCCGGCTGAACGGGGTTGATGGCCACGGTCTCCGGCGGCATGGCTGCTAGCGGTCGACCCTGGACGAAACGCTCCGGATGGGCCGCGTACTGGGCATCCAGGGTCTGTTGCCTGATGGCGGCCAGCTCTAAGTATTCCCCCGTGAAGACCTGCTCCGGGGTAAACCCGGCCAGGCCGCTATGATGGTGCCGGGGGTTGAACCATTCGACGTAGCCGCCGAACCAGCCGCGGGCGTGATCGGGCCCATCGAAGCGTCCCGGGTAATCGGGCTGGCCTTTGGCGGTTTTGAACTGGCTCTCACTGAACGGGTTGTCGTTGCTGACCCGCGGGCGGCTGTGGCTGCAGGTCACGCCCAGCTCAGCCATCAGGTCCAGGTAACTGCGGGCGATCATGGGGGAGCCCCGATCCTGGTGCAGGGTGATCTGCCCCTCGTCGATGCCGTACCGGCGAAGCGCCTCCTCAATGAGCTGCTGGGCCAGGGCACTGTTCTCCTTGCGCGAGACCATCCAGGCGATGATGTAGCGGCTGAACAGGTCCAGTATCACGTACAGGGACAGGTACTGGCCCCGGGCCCGGGTGGGCAGTTTGGTAATGTCCCACGTCCAGACCTCGTTGGGCTGTGTGGCCAACAGACGCGGCATGGCATGGGACTGAGCGGGGCGCTGTGGGCGCCGCTCCCCCTGGGCCGCATCGGCCCACAGGATGCGGTGCATGGTGCGCACCGAGCACAGATACTGGCCCCGAGAAAGCAAGTCGGCGTGGACCTCGGCCGGAGGTTGATCGATGTACGTATCGCTGTAGAGCGTGTCCCGGACCTCCTGGCGCTCGGCCTCGGCCAGAGCGCGGGGCTGATGGCAGCCTTCTCGGGATCGCCGCCGGGCCCGCTCGTCCTCGTCCAGCGGCGCCCGGCCACGAGCGTAGACCGTGCTCCGGTTGAGCCCCAGTGCCCGGCAGGCGATGGCCAGCGGAACGCGGTCGGGCCGCTCATTCAGGACCGTATTCACGCAGAGCTCCCATTGCTCGTATGATCGATCATGGCAAGCGCTTTTTTTTGGAGATCAATGCAGTCCTCGGCCACCTGGAGCTTGTCGTTGAGCCGCGCATTCTCCTTTTCGAGCTTCTCGATGCGCTTTTGATCAGCCGTTTTGCTGGCCGCCGGACCAGGCGCTGTCTTAACCTCGGCCTCACTGTCCGAGTCCGACAGATCCCGGCGCCACTGCTGGAGCTGACTGCTGTAGAGCCTTTCCCGGCGTAGTAGCTGGCCTAGCTCTCCGTGCTGGCAGGCATCGGCCTCGGCGATGATCCGAAGCTTGTATTCCTTGGAGAACTGGCGACGACTGCGCTTCTCCAGATCGGGATTGGGCGTCACTTGGCTCTCCGGCTGATCGGAAGACGGCTTGGGCATCTACGGCTCCTCGCTCCAGGACCCCGAAATCTAGTTTAACTCGCCCAGGGGCTGTATGGCGGGAGGTTGGCACATAGGGCCCGACCCGCAACCCAAGCGGTCCACCTGTAAGTCCTCGAGCCGGATCGCTTCCAACGGGTCTTAAGGAATCAGCCGAAACGCGAAAGCCGGCAAAGCGCCGTGACCATCAAGGGACCGGTTTAATCGTCACGAAGCCCGGGGGAAGGTCTTTTTCCAGATCCGAAAAGGGACTCTCGGGTCCTTCGAGGGCCCCACCAAAGGCGTAATATCCCCCCCGCTCCGACATCTTGAAAGCCTCAATGGTCCGATCGTTGGAGAACTCCTCCGTGGCGATGGGCTCCATATCGGGAATATGGTAGAAGCCAATCTTGTGAGGGCCGGCCACACCCAGGACGCCATCCAAGTTCGCGTCCATGGCCACCGGGAGCTCCCCGAAATCCTCTTCCCAAATCAGATTCCCCCCGGGAATATGCCAGGCCCGGAGCCTACCGTCGGCAAAACCGGCAAAAAGGATGTCCTTTTGGGGGCCGGCCGGGAAATAAGCCAGGGTGGTTATCCCCAACTCCATCTTTTGAAGTCTCCCCGGAAGCCCCTCCGGAGGGGAGGAGAATCCGGAAAGGCGGGTCAGCGACTTCCCGCTCCGATAATCCACCACCTCGATATCGCCATTCCGGAATCCGATAGCAATATGCCGGCCCTGAGGCGAAAAAACGAGGCTCGAGAATTTCCCGCTGTCGGTGGCAAGGGTGCCGGAACCCAGATTCCACTTTACCTGGGGCCGACCATTGATTTGGTAGATGGAAATCTCTGGCCCCTTGTGAGGGGAAAGCGCAAGAAATGGCCCTTTTGGGGAAACGGCGATGGCGCGGTTGGCACCGACATTCAACTCGCCAACCAGGGCGTTCTTCTTGATATTAAAAATCTGAACCTCGCTGGTGCTGAACTGCACCGCAATCCGATTATGCCCCATGGCAGGGAAGAAACGGATCCGTTCAACACCGGGCACCCCAAAAGAATAGCCAAAAAGCTTCTTAAATTTTTCCTTTTCTTCTTGGGTTAAGTCCTTTTCTGCAACTTTTTCATTGAAATTCTGATAGGAGGCCGAATATTCGATTTTTCCAGAAGCAGCCTTGATAAGCTTAAAAGTTCCTGCCTGATCACCAATCGCCAGAATACGGCCCTTTTTTGNNACCTTCCCCGGCGGCCCTCTTGGGAGATCTTTCCTGTGCACCCAAGGAGGGACTACCCAGTAAGAGAAGTACAATATAAGCCAGAAAGATTTTCTTTCCAGGCATAACGCCTCCCTTATTTATTAACAAAACACTGCGGAGGATCTTTCTTGCAACACCTTCTTCTTTCTCTAAAAGACTTATCGCCTCCAATCTTTACACCCTGGTAAATCAAGTCAGCGTAATATATACAAGCATCCTTCTTTTCTAAATCTTCAAATTTTGAACAGGATACCAACATATAACCCCTAAATAAACCGTCACAAAGCGCTTTTCCGATTCTATCACCACCCGTGCAGGCGCCATAACATTGGTCATGGGAAACACAGGGTTTGTTAAAGCCATACTTATCAGGGGCACCCCCTAAAACAAAATCGTACTTAGTAGGTATGGAACAAGGATCACCCGGTTTATTGGTTTCTGGCACCCAATCATAATAGCCATCGAATGGATTCTTTTTGCAAACATATTCATTATTTCCGTTAGCTCGCGGAAGATTGCACTGGCCAAACTCTGTCTTCGGCAC
>JABAHQ010022101.1_pt1 | contig 10774 bp, 9 predicted proteins | sample 7062091 | NCBI WGS metagenome assembly JABAHQ01 (sample SAMN14534359, study PRJNA622989) | marine sediment metagenome | biome: marine biome [ENVO:00000428]; feature: marine pelagic biome [ENVO:01000023]; material: deep marine sediment [ENVO:00002113] | place: India: Gulf of Kutch | collected...
GACTGTCCGGCTGTGTCACGGTGTCCTGGTTCCTCCTGACGGTCGGAATTCGTGGCTGATGGACAGGGTCACGCGATTCTCGTCGTAACGGTTCAATGAGAAGTCCGAGCGTTGCGAGGTGTGCTGGTATCCCAGTCGCAACTTCGTGTGATTGCCGAGCTGTCGGCTGAGTCCGAGCCCCAGTCGCCAGGTCTCCGAGCGCTCGCCGAACGGGCCGACGTTTCTGCCTTCGCCTTCCCGTTCGCTCCAGCTCAGTCGCGCGCTGGCGGTAGTCACACGCGACAGCAAGCGGCTGACCGTGATACCCGCTGCGGAAAAGCGCGCTTCGTCCAGGTCCTCGGTGCGGGTCTGTTGCGAGTCGGAGGCGCTGATACTGATGGTGGTGCGGCGAGCCGCGAATCGATATCTGAGGGTGAAACGCTCGTCCAGCAATGGAGAGTTGCCGATGAACGTGGGCTCGCCGCCGAAAACCGGGGGTTCGCCGGGCAATTGGCCGAAATCGGGGTCCGCGTCCGGATCCAGCGGGCCATCCACGCCGGTGTTGGCGGCGCGCAGGTTGCGCGGGAGGGTGAGGGTGCGCGCGTAGCTGGCGGTCACCTCGCTGCGCTTGTGGCGGTAGCGGAGGCTCGCGCGCGGAGTTTTGCCAAAGAACCGCTCACCGGTGCCCACCGCCACTTCCACTCGCGGGTTGGGGGTCCAGCGAACCCCCGCGTCCCAATAGGTGCCGTCCACATCATCCCGGGCGCTGGTGAACTCGTTCCACTCTTCTCCCCCCAGGGCGTCCAGGTGCCAGGCGTAAGTCAGACGCAGGGAGCCCCGCACCTCGGCCGATGACAGCTTGTTGTCGAAGGCGGGGGTGGTATCGCTGGTGTCGTAACGGACCTTGCTGTACCGACCGGACACTCCGGCGGTGAAGCGGCTGGTGCCGGGAATCATTCCCAGGTCGAAAAATACCTGGTCCTCGCTGCTGTCGCCGTACAGGTTCAGTTCGTTGAATTGCTCGTCGTAGCGATACCGCAGCGACATCCGGGTGTTGTCGAAAAGCTGTCGCTGCATGAGTGCGCCGACGCCGTATTGGTAGGNNCTGGTAGGTAATATTGGTGTTATCGCGACCGTCGAACCGGTCGCCCCCGCCGGGCGCAAAGGGATCGATGGGGTTGCGACCCACGAAGGCGTCGGATTCCAGGGTCAGCCAGTTCTCGACCAGTTCCAGATCCCCCCGATAGCGAAGGCTGGGAATAAACGCCTGGCGGTTGCTGAACCGGCCTCCGCGCGAGCCACTACAGTCCAGGCCACTGTCCGCCAGGCTGTCGTATTCCACCGCGCCCTGCAGATAGAGGCTGGCCCGGGCGCCCGTGCCCCGCAGGTGAACCTCCGGAGTGGCGGTTGCCGCACCCCGTTCCCGCCGTCGTCCGCCAGACAGATGTTGTCGGAGTAATAGCCGCTCAGGGTGATACCGGCGCCGGTTTGCCAGTCCGCCGCCCGGGCGGTCGCGACGCCCAGCGCCAGAAGGACGACCGCGCCGATCCCGATCCGGGTCAGTAGCGCGAGAATCCGTGTCGAAGCGGTGAAGCCCACCATCACTCGGTCTCGACTGTCTTGGTTTCAGTAGCCAGTCGACTTTTGTAGCCGTACCCGTAGCTGTACCCGGGGCCGTGCAGACCGAACCGTCGGCGGGGTACCATGTTGAGCGTCATGCCCACCATCTTGTCCTCGCCGAGGCGTTCGAGGGCCTCGTCGATGGCGCTTTGCGGTGTATGATTGGCCGCGGCGACGAACACGATCTGGCCCATGAGACTGGCCAGTACGCCGGCCTCGGTGGTCAGCAGCAGGGGCGGAGAGTCGAACACCACCACCCGGTCCCGATAACGGGCCGACAGCTCTTCCATCAGCCGTCGCATATTGCCGCCGGCGAGCAGTTCCGTGGCGTGCTCGTGGGGGGAGCCGGCGGGCAGTATCCGCAATCGACCCATGTTGGTGGGCAGAATCACATGCTCGGGGCGAACGCCCTCTCCGCCGAGGATGTCGATGAGGCCGGGGTTGTCCGAGGGGATTCCCAGCAGGCTGCCGGCGGTGGCCTTGACCACGTCCGCATCGACAAAGAGCACCGTCTTGTCCTGTTCCATGGCAATGCTCATGGCCAGATTGAGGGAACAGAAAGTCTTGCCGTCCCCTTCCAGGGCGCTGGTTACCATGATCAGGTTGGCATTGGGTGCGCGCAGCGGGTGAGCGCCGAAAATATTGCTGAGCAGGGGCCGCTTGATGGTGCGGAATTCCTCGGCGATGGCACTCTGGGGAGTGGCGGGTGTCAGAAACCCCAGGGAGTGGAGCTGATCGAAGGGGATGTCGACGGTGGGATTTCGACCCTCGGTGATGTTCGGGTCAATGTGCCTGGCGCGAGCCGACGCGGGCGGTCGGTTTTCCGGTCCGTCGGGACCCTCCGGCCTGGATACCCGGTTAAGACTGCCCAGTGCTNNTCCCTGTGTTCTTTATCCTGTTGGGACCGGTTTTCGACGCCGGACGGTCTAGGTGAATAGGCCCGGCAGGGTGGACACCCCGACGAAAGCGATTAACAGGGCACAGCCGAGAGCGGAAAATCCCGCCAGCCACCAGCGCTCGCGCCTGAGCTGCTCCCTCGATTTGCAGAACGTCACGGTACCCAGCAACGGCAGACCGGAGTGGTGGGTGAGCATGCGCCCGTCCGTCACCACCGGGAACAACAGCGCGATCAACAGCGCGGTGCCGCCGCCACCGCCCAGCGCTGCCACCAGAACGCCCGCATTCAGCAGGGCCTTGTCGGGGTGGCTGGGTTGGCGCGGCACGAACGGGGGGTCGATGACGCGAAAGGCGAGATCCCCGGCATTTTTTTCCACGTCACCGGAAAGCCGTGCCGATTCGCGGCGCTCCAGCAGTTGCTGGTGTTGCCGCGAAAGCACGCTGTAATCCCGATTGAGTTGCGTGAGCTCCGCCTCGACCCGGGGGATTTCGTTGACCTTGGCCGCCAGCTCTTCGACACGGCGCTCGAATTCCGCCACTCGCACTTCGCGTTCGGCAATTTGTGCCTCGGTCTCGGCCAGCATGGTGCGCATCCCCTGGTAGACCGGGCTGCTTCCCGGCCCGGCGTACATGGGTGGATTGCGGCGCGCCGCTTCCAGCTCCGACTGCCGCTCGGCCTGCAGCTCCGCGATCAGGCCCCGCAGGCGCCGGATGTCCGGGTGCTTTTCGGTAAATCGTGTCAGCAGGGCATCCAGTTGCATTTGCATGGTGTGGATACGGTTATCCAGTGGGGAGCTCGCTGTCCCCGACAGGCCGCCGGCAATAAAGACCGGCTCTTCGCCATCGATCTGACGCCGCAGTTCGCGTTTGCGGTTTTGCAATTCCTGCAGTTCCAGGCGCGCCTGTTCGAGCTTTCCCCGTGCCGCTTGCAGACGACTGTAGTAATCCCCGCTATCTCCCGGCAGCACATCGGCATGATCCTGTTTAAAAAGCGCGAGTCGGTTTTCCGCTTCTATCAGCCGCCTTTCCGATTCGGTTAATTGCTGCTCGAGAAAAGTGGCCGCGCCGGAGCTGTCCTTGTGCTTGTCCCGCATCGATGTATCGATAAAGATATTGATCAGCGCCTGGGCTATACGACGGGCGGTTTCACGATCCCTGTCGGTGACCGAGACCAAATACAGGGAACTGTTGCCCCGAACGCCACTCAGTGAAATGGAATCCTTGAGCCGTTTGATCAGCGCTTCCTGCTGGGCTTCATCGGTGACGTGCAAATCCAGATCCGTCATTCTTGCCAGTTTTTCCAGGTTGGGACGGCTCAGCAGCATCCGGCTCATCATGGCGATGCGCTCGTTGACATTCGGTGTCACGGTCAGCCCCTTCATCAAGGGCCTGAGCACCGAGTTGGTGTCCACATAGACCCGGGCCGAGGCTTCGTAGGATTCGGGCATGCGCGCCACGAAAAGCCAGCCGGCAAGGGCAATAACCCAGGCCACCATCAGGGCCAGCCAGCGATGGCGCCACAGCCCCAGCCCGTAACTGATCAGTTGTGCGAAGGCTTCCTGCATAGTGTTTTACCCGTGTCGGCGTCAGAACCAGGATTCGGGAATGATCACGATGTCCCCCGGGTGCAGCGCCGTATTGGCCGATATGTCGCCGCGCTTGAGCAGATCGTCCAGGCGCAGCCCGTAGGTGTCGCGCTGCACGCCGTCGCGGCGGATGAGTACAGCGTTGTTACCGGAGGCGAATTCCGTCATTCCGCCCACGGCGACCATCAGGTCCAGCAGGGTCATGTGCTGGGCGTAGGGAACTCGCATGGGCGTGGTGGCCTCGCCCACCACGCGGACCTGCTGGTTGGGTACGCCCACAAAACCGTTCACGATCACACTCACTACCGGCTGGCGCACGTACTCGGCGTACACTTCCTCGATATCGCGGGCGAGCTGGGTCGAGGTTTTGCCGCTGGCCTGCAGGTCTTCCACGAGTCGGGTGGTGAGTTTGCCGTCGGGACGGACCACGGCGGTGGAACTGAGGCTCTCGTTACCCCAGACGAATATCTCCATGGTGTCCCCGGGGCCGATGACATACTGGTAATCGGTGTGATCGATTTCCGCCGCCGATGGCAGTGGCTGGTTGGAACAGGCCGTCAACACCCACGCGGCGAGGGCGATAAGCAGGAACAAAAGACGGTCCCCGGCAGTTGTCGGAAACGGAGTGTGGGTCATGGTTCTCTCCCTGCTCACCGGTGGTGAGTCGCACCTTGATTGTTGGTTTTGTCCTTTCATCGGTTGTTCATTTCCCGACATGCCCGGGGCGGGCTGTGTGCGCCCGGCGGTTTTCCCGTAGTGATGAAGGGTATCGGCAGTGGCGGGATTGTTATGTACGGTCGCTTACATTGACGCCACAAAATTGCGGCAATCTAACGCTCGGGGCGCGACAGAGTTCATTTCACAACCGGGACAATGGTCCTGTTTGCCTGGGGAGGTATGCGGCGGGAATGGCGCCGTCGTGTTCCGGACCCGGAATCAGCGTTCCGGTACCGTTTCCCCGAGGTGTTCGTTCCGCAGTGCCTGTCGGTCGAACTTGCCGTTGGGGTTGCAGGGCAGCGAGTCTCTGACGCGGATGTGGTGGGGCTGCATGAAGGTGGGCAGCTCTTTGCGGCAGTGATGGGAGAGACGATCGAGGAGCCGCTCGTCGGGCAGCGACGGATCCGAGGGTGTGACGATGAGCAGAATGGCCTGCCCCAGTTGTTCATGGGGAATTCCCAGGGCCACCGCGGCGGAAACCAGCCCCGAGGAGAAGACGGTTTCCTCGATTTCCGTCGGGCTCACCCGATAGCCGGAGGTCTTGATCATCTCGTCCTTGCGGCCGACAAAATACAGATAACCCTCCGCGTCCCGAACCACCTGATCGCCGGACCATACCGCCAGCTCCGGGAGGGGGAGCCCGTCGTGGCGACCGGGACCGGGACGGAACCGTTCGGCGGTTTTTCCCGGATCGTTCCAGTACCCCATGGCGACCAGGGGGCCGCGATGTACCAGTTCTCCGGGTTCACCGTCTTCGCAGAGTGCGCCGCGTTCGTTGACCACGAGAATTTCCGCGTTGGGGATTGCCTTGCCGATGGACCGCGGGCGGTGGTCCACCTGATCGGGGGGTAAATAGGTGGAACGAAACGCCTCGGTCNNCGGGCAGGCGCCGGCGCAGAGTGCGGGTTGCGGATTCCGGCATGGCGCCGCCGGTGTTGGTGATGTAGCGCAGTGTCCGCGCCATTTCCGCAGGCCATTCCTGTTGCAGTAGCTGATGCCATAGCGGCGGGACCGCTGCCAGCCCCGTCACGTTTTGTTCCACCACGCGCCGAATCACGTCGCCCGGCAACAGGTAATCCATGAGCACGGCGCTGGCGCCGCTGTAGAAGGCGGTGGTGAGCTGACTCAGGCCGGCGTCGAAACTCAGGGGGAGAAGCGCAAGAATGCGATCCGTCGCTGTATTGTCCAGATAGGTGGCTACACTCTCCGCCCCCGCCACCAGGTTTCGGTGCGACAGTACCACCCCCTTGGGGTGACCCGTACTGCCGGAGGTGTAGAGGATCGCTGCCATGTCCGTGTCGACGCGCCGGTGTCCTGTTTTGCCGCCGTTGCTGACGAGCTNNCCGAGCTCGCGCCAGTGGATCAGGGACGGCCCCGCCGGAAGCGGCTGTTCCCGGTCATCCGGGAGTTGCTCATCGGTGATGATCAGGGCACGGAGGTCGGGACACTCCGTCAGTTCCGCCCTGAGGCTTTTCATCCGCTGCCAGCAAGTGATCAGCACACGGGCCTGACAGTGACGGAGGATATAGCCGACCTGGCGGGGTTTGAGCAGGGGATTGACGGGAACGAAACTGGCCCCGGCCCGGGCAGCACCCATAAGAGATGCCACCGTTTCCCGCTGCTTGGGCAGATAGACGGCGACCCGGTCGCCGGCCTCCAGGCCCGTCGCGGCCAGGCCGGCGGCGACCTGTTCGACGAGAAGCGCCAGGGCCTGGTAGGAGATCTGTTGTTCCCCGTGCAACAGCGCCGGCCTTTCGGGGTTGAGCCCCGCCTGGTGGTCGACGAACTCGTGGATCAGATGGCGCATGGCGATGGATCCCCGGCCGGTGTGGTGCTGCTGGGTAAAAGCGGGCGAGCCCGCGTCTCGCGCGCCCGCCCGGGTTTGACTATCTTAAAGTACGGTTCCGCGGGATTGCCCATGTCCGGCGTTCTCGTGTCGAGGGATACAGTCATGGCAAAGAATACAATCGGCGATCGTTGTGCCGGCGAGATCACAAAAGGCCGCGCAAAAAAGGGCCGGCTGCCTGCTGCCGTGCACCGACTGCTGGCGGTACTGTCCTCGATGCTTTTGCTGCTGGCGCCTGTGGCGCTGGGGGATTCCCTGGCGGATGTCATCGAGCGGGTGCGCCCGGGTGTGGTGGGGGTGGGGACGGCCTATCCACCCCGCCAGGCGGGGCAACGTCACCTGGTGAACCAGATTCGCGGCAGTGGTTTCGCCGTGCTGGACGGCACCCTGGTGGTCACCAATAGCCATGTGTTGCCGGCGAAGCTCGATCTCGCCAATCGCCAGAGCCTGGCGGTGTTCGCGGGTCGCGGCAGCAGTGCCAAAGTCCTTCGAGCGGAGCTTCTGGCCCGGGAGGTCGATCACGACCTGGCGGTGTTGCGTATCCGGGGCCGGGCGCTTTCGCCGCTGGCACTGGGTGAGGCAGCCGCTGTGAGAGAGGGGGAACCGGTGGCGTTCACCGGCTTCCCCATCGGTGCGGTACTCGGTCTCTATCCGGCCACTCACCGGGGTATCGTTTCCGCCATCACGCCGATCGCCCGGGCCGTGGACAGTGCCCGCCAGCTCACGCCGATCCAGCTGGCCAGATTGCGGGACCGATTCGAGGTGTTTCAGCTCGATGCCATCGCCTATCCCGGCAACAGTGGCAGTCCGCTTTATCGGCCGGGGACGGGGGAAGTGATCGGAGTGATCAACAGTACCTTCGTCAAAGAATCCCGGGAAGCGGTGCTCGAGCATCCATCGGGCATTACCTTTGCCATTCCCGTGGATCACGTCAAGGCGTTGCTCGACAGCGTCGCCGGTCATGGCAACTGATCGTGCCGGCGGCTGGAGAGTGCCGCCGTGGAGGTGGTGGTCGGGCCCGCCCCGCCGCCAGATCCTGTTCGTCTGTACCGCGAATGTCTGCCGGTCACCCCTGGCGCATGCGCTGTTGCGCGACCAACTGAGGCAGCTCGGACTCAAGCACGCCGTTAACGTCGTCTCGGCCGGCTGTGAGGTGGGCTCCCCCGGCCGCCGACCGGACGCGCGAGTCGTTAAACTCGCGCGGGAGAAAGGGCTATCCCTGCGCGGCATCAGGTCGCGTCCCCTGCAGGCTCGCATTGTGGCCGCGAGTGACGAGATTCTGGTCATGGAGCGAAAACACATCGATCATATCGCCTTTCTCTACCCCCATCCGGACCCGGTTTCCAGGATTCGTCTGCTGGGCTCACTGCTCGAGAACCCTCCCGGGGACTTCGATGGCGAGATCCCCGACCCGTACTACGCCGATGCGGCCACCCTGGCACGTGTGTGGTCGCTCATGGAGGAGGCGGTGGCAGTGCTGGCGCGGCAACTCGCCGCGAGTCTGGCCCGCCCGGGCACCTGAATCGCCGACCGACGAGAACCGTTGTCAGTTTGCGAAAACGCCCGGCAGTCGACTGTGCGTTGCCGCACAGAGCCCCGGTCGTCGGCTGCTTTANNGCGGCGCTGGCGCGAATGGGTCGTCCTGGAGGATAAGGTACTTCGTGACAGGTAGCACAAGGCCGGTTTTCCGGACGCGGATACAGGTCCTGTTTTTCCGAGAGTGCCCGCAACGAGTCTATGTCATGGAAAGCAGCATTGTGGGCCCGGACGATGAAGCACGACTGAAAGAATTCAATCGTTACTTCGAGTTGACGCTGGCGCTCTCGCCGAAGCAGCGCGCGCAGGTATACCAGGTCCGGTACCGGGTGTACTGCGAGGAGTTCGGTTATGAGCCCGAAGCCATGTTCAGTACTTTCCAGGAAGTGGACGAATTCGATCGCCAGTCTGTGCACTGTCTGGTCAGACATCGGCGATCGGGGGTGCCGGCGGGCTGCGTGCGCGTGGTGATGGTGGAGCAGGGCGAACGTTTGCCCCTGGAGCGCCACGCCGCCGCCAGTCTCGACAAGCGTTTCATGCGCAGTTTCGACGACAGGCGCCAGACGATCTGCGAGGTGTCGCGCCTGGCGGTGGACGGTGCGTTCAGACGTCGACGCCAGGAGTGGGCAACCCGATTCGGTTTTATCGATGAACTGGATTTCGACGGCGGATCGGCGCACTTTCCCCATGATCTCCCTGGCGCTTTTCCTTGCGGCCGCCTCCGTCGCCGATCTCATGAACCGGAAAAACTGCTTCGCCATCATGGAGCCCTTCCTGCCCAAGCTGTTGCGTCGCACCGGTGTGAGATTTCGACGTGTCGGTGCGGATTTCGAGTTTCGCGGTCGGCGGGCCCCTTATTACGCCAATATCGACGACCTGGTCCGCGAAGCACCGCCGGGGTTGCGCCACCGGTTCGAGGCGGTGAGGGAAGACTTCGCCAGTCAGTTGCCGCCGCTTTACGAACCCGGATCGGGGTCGCCCGGTTTCGTCGCATTGCCGGCGGCCACCGGCATACGGCTTGCGCCGGGTGGCGCCTGTTTCACCCTGACGCCGGGGCTCGCGCGGTGAACCTGTNNCTTCGCGCTGTGGTGGGGCCGGACCAGGTGCTGCAGGAGCCGGAGCGTCTGCGGCGCTACGAGACCGCCACTTTCTTCTCGGGCAATCGGGTGCTGGCCGTGGTTCGACCGGCGGATACCCGAGCGGTCAGGGATTGTCTGCGTGTCGCCAGCGAGTATCGCTTGCCCCTCTATCCCATCAGCACCGGCCTCAATACCGGCTACGGGTCCACCGTGCCCACGGCGCCGGAGTCCGTGGTGCTCGAACTTTCCCGGCTCGACCGTATCCTGGAGTACAACGAGCAGCTGGGCTACGTCACGGTCGAGCCGGGAGTGACACAGCAACAATTGTACGAATTTCTCCGCGAGCGGGATGCTCCCTACTGGCTGGACGTGACCGGCGCCTCCCCGCGCGCGAGCCTGGTGGGCAATCTGGCGGAGCGGGGGTTCGGTCACACCGCCTACGCGGATCACTTCGCCCATGTGGGTGGCATGGATGTGGTGCTGCCCGACGGGGAGCTTCTCTCCACCGGCTTCGGTCAGTTCGACAACGCCCGGGCCACGGGCGTCTACCGATGGGGTGTGGGGCCGCACCTGGACGGCCTGTTTACCCAGTCCAATCTCGGGGTCATCGTTCGGGCGACGCTGTGGTTGATGCCGGCGCCGGCGTACATGCAGTTTTTCGCCTGTCGTATCGATCGGGAGGAGCAGCTCCCGGAATTGATCGATCTGCTTCGGCCCCTGCGTCTCGATGGCACTATCCCCAGCGCCATGCATATCGGCAACGACTACAAGATCATCTCCGGTATACAGGGCTACCCGTGGGCGGACGCGGACGGCGTTACGCCGTTGCCGGNNGGCGCACTCTACGGAACCCGCACAGGCGTGGCGGATGCCCGACGCCGGGTACGGTCGAAATTGCGGGGCAAGGTCCGGCAGTTGCGTTTTCTCGATCGGCGCAAGTTGCAGCTGGCCGAACGCTTTGCCCGCCCCTATCGGTGGTTCACCGGTGTGGATCTGACCGAAGTGCTCAAGATGGTCAAACCCGTGTTCGGCATGACAAGGGGCGAGCCGTCGTCGGCCATGCTGTCGAGCAATTACTGGCGCAAGCGGGTTTTCCCGCCGCATTCGACGGATCTCAGCCCGGAGGAGGATCGTTGCGGCGTCATGTGGCTGGCGCCCGTGGCTCCGGCCACCGGCGAGCACGCCGCGGTGTTGTGGCCATTGATCCGCGACACGATGCTGGCGCACGGCTACGAACCGTCGGTTTCCATTACATTGCTCAGCGGTCGCGCCATGGACTGTGTGGTGAACCTGGCGTACGACCGGGAAATCCCGGGGGAGGACGAGAGGGCCATGGCCTGCCACGACGCTCTGCTGGCCGGGCTCTGCGACGCCGGTTACTACCCGTACCGGCTGGGTATACAGTCCATGAACAAGTTGCCGGCGCGCACGGTTGCCTGGGAACGGTTCACCGGGCGGTTGCGGGATGTCGTGGATCCGGCGGGGATACTCGCGCCGGGACGCTATCTGCCGTG
>JABAHQ010001997.1_pt2 | contig 10770 bp, 8 predicted proteins | sample 7062091 | NCBI WGS metagenome assembly JABAHQ01 (sample SAMN14534359, study PRJNA622989) | marine sediment metagenome | biome: marine biome [ENVO:00000428]; feature: marine pelagic biome [ENVO:01000023]; material: deep marine sediment [ENVO:00002113] | place: India: Gulf of Kutch | collected...
CCGAGCGCAACCGGCGGGCGTCCGACGAAAACACCGACAAGTGGGTCTTGTAGCCGCACGCGCGCGACGGCAATGGGCGGGATGCCGGCCTTCACTTCCGTGTTCAGTGTCTTGATGTACTCGTTGGTGAGTATCGCATAGCCGGTGTTGGTAAGATGCACGCCGTCCATCGAAAAGAGGCCGCCGCCGAAGTCGAAGGTGAGCAGCTGGCCCGTTACCACGACCCCGTTTTCCGCGATGTCATCGGCCAGAGCGGCGAAATCGACGAGCACGGCCCCATGCTCCGCCGCCGCGTCGGCGATAACCTGATTGTATCCGTCTATCGTCATACGAATGGTATCCGCCTCCGCGGCGGTCAGCACGACGTCCGGCGTGAGCGGTCCGAGCGTGGGATCTCCCAAGATGGCCTGGATCTGCGCAAAGGCAAACGGCGTCACAAAGTCGCCCGACTCGAGCCCGAAGAGCGCTTGCATCTGTGCAAACGACAACCCGAGGAGCTCGGCCACCTCCTCCGTCGAGGTCAGAAACGGAATGAGCGTCGTATCGGGGACGGTTGCAACGACCTGCGTGGTGCTGACCGCTGCGAGCCGCTGCAGCACCTCTTCGTAGTTGCCCTCGAACACATTGACAGGGGTCAGGAAGACAGGGTTCGCCTCCAAGATCGCCCCGAGGGCTTCATTCGTCCCCAGCAGCACGAAAATGGTGCCCGCTCCCGTTGCGAGTTGCTCGGCCCATTCCACCTGGCTCTGTGCGACTGGCGGGTCCTCCAATAGCCCCGGGGCACCGAGCACGCAGTTCGTATTGCTCAGGCTCAGCGGATTTACGGCAACGTCCTCCGGGGCGCAGGTAGCATCGGGTACATCGAAAAGGGCATCCTCCGCAGTGTCGCCCGGAACGGCGAGGTTCGTCGCCTGCTCGAACGGGTTCAGCCGACCCAGCGTAAATGGCGGATTTGTAACTCGCTCGAGAACGAAGGGCGGGCCGAGATCGACAACCGTGATGACGTTCGGAAAGCCGGGCCACAGGATCCTGGGAAACGTTAGCGGCGCCCCCGCTTGTGCCGCGAGCTGGCCGGCATAGCCGTTCTGCTGCCCGAGATTGCCGAGGCCGTTCGCCAGCGCTTCGTCGACGTCCAGCAACGCCCCGTTCTGGACGCCGGCCGTCAGAGACTCGCCCACAAAGATCCACGGCAAAGGGGCGCCGGCTGGCGGTGCGGAAACCGCCGGCGAGGAGAAGAGTGAAAGCGCGAACAGGGAACTCACGAAACTTTTCATCCTCGTGCTCCTCCGACCAGAGTGGCTGGTTTCTAGCCACCCTTTTATTTATCGCCTTCGCTAAATGATAGATCGGTTCTTTCGCTATTTCCCGCAGTGCGCGTCCCCTCTGCAGCCAGGAAGAGCTCCGTATCCGCCCCTTCATCAGTTTGAAGGATACGCCCCGCCCGGTGCATCGTTTCCAGCTATCTGCGCAGATCGCCTCAACGGCGTCCAGCACCGGGCTCCACTGGATGGTGCCGACCCCGGACCTCGTCGAGTTTGCCTTTGAAGTAGGAGCTGCCGACGTGGTCGCCATTGCTCAGCGAGTCGCGTCGCTCTCATGATTTCCTCATCAGTCATCTGTTTGGCCAGGGCCGCCCGCTTGACCATAATATGCGTGTTGCCCCTCTCTACAGCGAGCGTATACCACATGTAGGCTCTGATGAGATCCCGCTCGACGGGTTGTAAACCGTGCGCGTACCGAAACGCGACATCCGCCTGGGCGTAACCGTCATCCTTGTCAGCGGCGTTACACAATAGTTGCCAGCCTCTCGCGTAATTCGAGTTAGAGAACTCCCGCCCGTATGCTTGCCTCCGCTTCCTTTCCAGGGGGCTGTTGCCTCGGTGGATGTATTCCGCCGATGTCGGCTCGTCAATGTATTCCTCCGATGTCGGCTCGCCAACGTGGAAAAGATCGGTTACGAAGCGATCAGAAATAACTTCAATACCGTTCCGTAGGTCCTCGCTGAGTAAACGCCCCTTGTCTTGTGTGAGCTCCGATAATCTGTGCCGCGCTCCTTCATAAGCCTGCTCCTTGAAGCTGGCCTTCCTGACCCGGTCCCCTACAAGGAAGTACAAACTCGGTTTGGCCCGCAGGACAAGTGCCAGTTTCGGATCCGCGTCATCGGCATCGAATGCACCCTGATGCGTAAATCCTAACTGGCTAAAAGTGAGGAATAGCACTCCGTGGGTCTGTCCAGTCGCTAAGAGGCCCTGAAAGTCAGACTCCCCCCGGGGCTCGGGAGTAAACATCGTCACAGTTCTCCAAGGATTCGGGATGTCAGAGCCCTCCCAGGACTCGGGAAGAAGTTGTAGCGTATGGTGGGTGCGCTCAACGGCGGCGGCGACCATCGTACTCGCCAGCATTTCCTCCAAGTTCTGCTGATGGGAAGCGCTTTCCAGCGTCGTTGGCGCCTCTGAAGGCAGATCCGAGAGCGGATGAGGGGTCTCGGCGGGATCCGAAGTGGCCGCGCCATAGACGCTACCGACTACCATGCCGGCACCACCGACAAAAGGTGCGCCAATGATGCCGTATACGCAGCCGTATGGACCCGCCGAGCAAAGGAGACCAGCAAAGCCTAGCGCTCCGTACATGAAACCAGCACCAGCCCCTTTGGCCGCGTCACCCAGGACCTGTGACTCGCGAACCACGAGGACGCCGTCGGGCATGTCTCCGGAGCCTGTTACGACGATTGTCCGGGGCGTCTGCGACCATTCTGGAAACTGGTCTACAGGCTGCATGTTAGCCGGTTGGCTGGCACAACCGGCTGCAGCGACCGCAACCACCAGCAGAGGTATCAGGCTTTTCATTCCGTCGGCTATTCTCCAACTGGAGCTGGAGACCCATGCGGCGCTGGGCTCCCTCGGGTTGCTCTTACGTGAAGCCTAGTAGCGCCAGATGAAAGCGGCGACTTACAGGTGCGTTACAGAAGTGACCGGGGTGCACCGCAATAGACAGCCCCACCCGAGAGCCGGATGGCGCTATGAGACGCACAGCCCCGAGGAACGCGCCCCGCCAGCGCTTCTCCTGGAAGACCACCGTCTCCTCCATCTGAACGACAGACGGGGCGCTGCCGGGACTGCCATTCAAGGAAGCGCATTCTGCCGCTGCACCGCCGTAAAGATGTAGTACAGCTTGGCGGCGTCCAACCGAGAGCCCCACGCGGAGGAGTCGGCGGGACGTGCGTCGGCGGCGCCACCTGCCGGGACACGGGAACCTGCGAGGGAGAGAGCATCTGCGACGGGACGCTGAGCTGCGAGGGCGCGGCGGTCTGTGAGGACGCGAGCCTCTGTGATGGTGTCGGCACCTGCGAGGGAATCAGCACGTGCGCGGGGACAGGCACCTGCGAGGGTACCGGCACCTACAAGGACGGCGGTATTTGCGCTGGAGCCGGGCGGTGCGACGGCGAACTACACTGTGAGGGGCTGATTCGATGTGAGGGCTCGACCACCTGCCGGGAGGCCCGCAGCGGACGCTGCGAAGGAGAGGGCATGTGCGAGGGCAGCGCTCAGTGCCAAGGAAGGGGGATCTGCAAGGGACCGGCGTTCTGTGCCGGTGTCGCGGTGCCCGTTTGGATCGAGTAGCGACGTAACGAGTGCCCGTACGGGGCCGATGGCCCGATGGCCCGGCGCAAGGCGGCGCAAGGCGATGACTTTGCAATGAGCGTATCCAGGTGAATGGCTCGTGCACACATAAACGTGCGCGCACCGGCTGGCTCTCTCCAACGATACCAAGTAGAAACCCCGCCCGAGCCGCAGCAGCGGCTCGGGCGCGATCACACTTGACGGCACCAGGCGGGTGTGCCGAGAGCGAACCCTAGGGCTTTCCCTTGGCGCGCCTTGTGCGTTTCTTTTTTTTCAGTCCAGGGCTGGGCTCTTCGAACGGGGCGGGCTCCTCATCGGCCATCGCCTGCAGCTCCTCGAGCGAGGGGGGCGCCACGCCCTCGGTGTCGGAGCCACTCTCGACCTCTAACATCTCCGGGCCGGGCGGGACCGCACCCACAGCATCGCGCGATTCGATCATCTGGAGCGACGGCGGCTCCGGCTCGGCGACCGGCCCGGACTCCGCTAGACCGAGTTCGCTCACAGACGGTGGTGGTGCCTCCGCCATTGCTTCCTGCTCACTCGATTCCCCCTCCCATTCAACCCCGAGTTCGCCCACCGAAGGTGGTGGTGGTGGTGCCTCCTGAAACGTCGCCTCAGTCTCCGGTCGTGACAGCTCAGCGACTGAGGGAGGCTCTTGTCCGAGGTCGCTCACTGCCTGCGTTCCCTCCGAAACCGAAACGCCTTGCCCGAGCGGCACCTTGATCGTGATCTCCAAATTCATGCCTTCGTTCTCCGTAATCTGAACGTGAACACCGCGCTCGGGTCACAACATCACGGCGCGTTCGATTTCGTTGCCTTGGACATAGACGTTGACCTTTCGTCCATTCGCCTTGGCGGTTGCCAGGAGCTCCGCCAGATTGGCGACGCCGTCGGCAGAGCCCGTTTTCACGCGCTTCCAGCCACTCAGCCCGGTAAACATTGCCCAGACTTGCTGTGTACCGTTGGCGGCGTAGACATAGCGTATATCCTGATTGCTATTCCACATGGTGGTTCCTCCAGATTTCCGTTTCCGTTTGGAGCGGTCGAGTGCGCCCGCCTTTATTCGGTCGTCGTCATCTCTGGACGATTCTGTACAGATAGTTATTGTCAATGTAGACGTTCACCTTTCTACCGCTGACCTGCGCCTGACAGCAGATAGCGAAGAGGTTGGAAACGCCGTCCGGCGATCCCGTCCGAATTCGCCGCCATCCGATTCCGTCGATGTACGCCCAAGCACTTTGCGACGTATAGACAGCATACGTGTAACGGATGGTCGCGTTGTTGATCCATGCCTTGAGCGCGGCCGGAACGAGTTGCCGGAGGTTCGGACGATTCCCAATCCGCTGAGACACGGGACGACCAGCCGCTGCTTGCTGCGGTGAACCCGTCGAACGCAGGAGTTGCCGCGCCCGCCACGATGTCAGCAACGGCATGCCCCTGGCCTTGACGACGCCCTGGGTGCAGGCCAGGGCACCGACCACAATCGGCGAGGCACTCGACGTCCCGCTGAATCGATCCGTATACCATCGATTCTGCTGGCCAACCCCGCCCTGCAAGTCCCCGTAGCCGGAGCTCGTGACTTCCCAGCCCCAGCCTTGCGCGTCGACGCGGCTTCCCCAGTTGGAGAATCCGCAGCGCGCACGGTCCACGTAGGGTTCGCTCCAGGGTCCCGGACTGGTAAAGCGCCCATGAGTGCCGCTCGGGGGATTACCTGCGCCCACCATCACAGCGCCGGACTGGGGATTGGAGAGGCGAAAAGGATTTTTCCAGGTCGCGGGAAATCCTGGCGCAGGCGTATTGTAGATGGCCGCATCCAGGTTCTCCCAGCCATTTCCGGCCGCTTCGACCACGATGATTCCCTTGTTCACCGCGTAGCGAATGGCTGCGAAGTCGTCTGGCCACCACTCGATTGCGATGAATCCCTGCTGACCTCCGGCTCCACTATTCGGACCGGGCCGATGAATTTCGAGCAGAATGATGTCTCCGGCTGAGAGTGCGTCGGCTGCGCATTTGATCGCCTTGGCCGATGTCTGGTTGGTGAACGACGACGCGCCCAGGCGGGCCTCGGGCGCGATCCCTGTGACACCCAGCGCGTTTCGGTCACCGCCAATCTCGCCCATGACCGCGGTTCCGTGATTCGTGCTACTGGCGTTGGCGCCACATACGAGACCAAGCGAGTTCTGCTGAAGGTCCTCGTGGCTGAAGTTCCATCCCCATTCACAGTCGATGACGCGGATCCCTTGGCCGCCACCGCCCGACTGGCTCCAAGCGTAAGCGGCATCCACGCCCGCCGGACTGGCTCCGAGATAGCCCTGTCGAGCCGTAAAGTTCGGCGTCACCGCCGGTGGAGCCTGCACATCCGGCTCCATCACGTTGAGGCGGACCTCGCGTTCTGCCACGTACGCGGGCGGCTCTGCCGGTGGTTTGACATAGGCTGCCGCAACCGACTCGGCTTCGCGAAATCGGGCGGCTAGCGATTCGAGTTGCTCCTCTGGCGCGGAGACGTGGTAGTAAAGTGACAGATCGGATGCGCCCGCGGCTTCCATCTGTAACGAAGCGCTCGCCTCGCTGGCGGATTGGCCGAAGAGCGGTTCGAGGGTTACGCCCTCCTCATCGAGGATTCGTTGCAGATCTGAGACAGGCGCGCCTGTAGCAGACGCGACCCCCTCAGGAGTAACTTGAAGTGCGGCTTCGGGCTTGGTGACGACGATGAGCTCTGGCTTTCCGCGAAGCTCGGGTTCTGACCCAGGATCTGTGGACATTGTTTGGACTCCTCCCTGACGATGAAGTCGGGCATTCGGACTTACAACGACTTCCTTGGTTGTGGTGAAGAATTAATCAACTACGTCCCAGCGTTGTTAAATTAATTCATTTCGATCAGCCCTTCAAGAATTTACTTCCCAGGAGATGGCTTAATCTTTACAGACACTTACGCAACGAGTGTCTCCTGATCAGCCGACCTAAGCCCCGCACCTTGCCCGGAAGTCGTTTGCGCCGTGCACCGCCAAAATGCTGGCATGGTCTTCAGGCGCGCCACATGAGCCGTCCCTACCGCCGCTCCCGCCCGGAGCCTACCGTCACACCTTGAGCATCGTCTCAATTTTCAGCTCTAGCTCGACTCAAGACCTAATCACACTCGGTCGATACTGTCCTGGACAGACTGGATCATCCCTTGGAGCATTTGGAAAACCGACAGTCGTTCTGAAACCAATCGATCGGAAATCGACTGAGGAGATTTCGATTGGCCGCGATCGAATCGTGCAACCTAGCGTGAGCCGACCGTCGACACGCATCCGAGACCCCCAATGCCCTGGACCGACAAGCGCTCGACGCTTGGAACCAACGCGGACCTCTCATGATTGGCCGGGACGAGCCGACGACAAAATTCTGACCTGAAGCGATCGAGATGAAACCGGAACCTCCGCAAAACCGCAGGGACGACGAGGCGTTGGTATCACGCGGTGTTGTGCCGCTGGAGAAACCGCGCACCTACGGCGTTCTCCTGCATCGGGACAACCAAACCCCGCTGAACTTCCTCGAGCATTTGCTTCGAAAGTTTTTCTACATGAGCGGTCACGCGGCACGGCACACGGCGTCGCAAGTGCAGCATACCGGACTGGGCATCTGCGGTGTATATCCGTACGACATCGCCGAGACGAAGGCGAGTGAGGTCATCGACTACTCGCAAGCACGGGGTTGGTCCCTCAGCATGAGTCTGGAGAGACAATAAGCGGTTGCACGGCGCGTCATCGCTATCTCAGCCGACGCGGCGTCCGTCTCGTTGGTGCGCACGCAGACCGGTCCAGAAAAAGCGGCAACTCCACCCTCAGGAAGGCTCTAGCGGCGTCATTCGTGATCTGCGTCAGACGATTGCTGTGGAACGCCGTGTCGTAGATCTCGAGCACCGCGTTCTCGGTGCCGGTGGTGCGCGAGCGGGATGTCGTTGCGCGGGTTTCAGCTTCTCATCCACGCAGCGCCGATGCGGGGCACGTAGCGCCAGCCGCTCGGCTCGCCTGCGGCATCGGTCAGCTGCTCGAGACGCCCCACGACGTCCGAATCCGACACCCACGCCCCGCCCTGCCGGCTGAAGAACAGCACTTGCCCGTCGGCACGGCGCACCTCAGCCGTTGGAAACGGATCGGTCGCCACCTCCTCGACGCCGCGATCGTAGAGCCCACGCCAGTTGTAGCCGAGCGCGGTCAGCGTGTTGTATTCGAGGTAGTTGTCCGAGGTGGCGAGGCTGTTGTAGTAGCGCTCCTAGCGAAGGGCAAAAGGACCTTGACCCGTGTAAGTGGTGGCCGTTCGCGTTCTCGATGCCTGCCGCGGACGCGGATTATTGTTTGACTTCGGCTGGATACACGAGCGGATGCCTCGCGTCAAATCGCGCAGTGCGAACGGCCGTGCTCGGGGAGTTGGATCCTGGGTTGCCCTCCATTTGGAGGAACTTTATCCGTCATGCAGGACGTCCGCGGTCGCGGCGGGCGTTGCTCGAAGCGAGATGGCTCGGGCTCAAAACGACCAGCAGGATCGCTTTCACGACCACGATCGTGGTTCGTTTGATTGGGCTATCCCCGCGGGTGACGTGTGGCGTGCAGATCCTCGAGGCGCTCGCGCGCGACGTAGCTGTAGATCTGCGTGGTGGACATGGTGCACGGCGACGAATTAAGAACGAGGTTCTCGTACTCGCTCTATTCGGCACCGAGCTGTCGTTGCGCTATGATTCGCCCGGAGCGCTCGGGATGCGACCGCAGGCGGCGCACGACAGCCCGAAACGTCGGGCAGCGAGCGCTCCAAAACGCGCAAATGACGAGGTCCACAGAAGACCTCGCTTCTCAGACGCGTCAGCGTGAGGAAAAGTAATCCCAGGTGCACCGGAATCGTTTCCAGCACGTTTTGGGTTCTTTTCCGCTTCAAATTCTTTTGCGAGGAGGAGGAGCTATCGTGAAGTGGTTTCTTGTGTATTGGGTGCTGGTGGTCGGTCCATCGGGAGAGGCGCAACTGCATGAAGTCGGACGCACGGAGTTCCACAGCCTCGAACAGTGCCGGGCGGAAAGAGCGCTTTCCAAATGGATGCAGGAAGGTGCGGACCGGGGCATCGGTTGTTTGCGCGAAGACTTTGACGCGGCACAAATAGAGGGGCGCGTGTCCTACTGATGGCTACTATTTCCTGGGAACCCGCGTACTCGCGGCGTGCTCGGGTGACGGCACCTCAGCAGCCCAACGTCGAAATCTCGACACCCTACCCTTACTTTACCTGGCATCGCCGCTCCTAACCCGTTGTTTCCTAGAGATTCTCAATATCGGCACGCCATTTGCCGATAGATCTCTCGAAGAGGTACGTGGATAGGGTCGACTTGAGAAAGGCAGCAGCATTGCTCGGGCTGGTCCTGGCGTTGGGCCTTCTGCCCACCACCGTCCAGGCGAGTGCCATCGCCGTGACGAGAGTCGATGGCACTACCAGCGGCAACGTCCTGGCCAGCGACTACACGAACGGCTGGGAATTCTCCCCCACCGCGGACATCGTGGTGGACTCGCTCGGCATCTTCGATGCCGGTGGGGACGGGCTGGCCCAGCACCACGACGTGAAGCTGTGGGATATCGGCGGCGCCGAGCTGGCGAATGTTTCGCTCTCCGCGGGGATCCATCTACTCACCTCGGGTTACGCCTTCGCGGATATCACTGAGGTGAGGTTGACGGCGGGCGAGACCTACGTGGTCTCCACCTTCGTCACGGGCGGTGAGGGCGAAACCTTCCTGGCCGACGGCACGCTGGTGTCAGCGCCCGAGATCGAGGTCACTGGCGACGTGCGGCGATGGACCAGCGGAGACGCCTTTCCCGCTTCGACGAGCTCCGTTTTGCCCGTTCCGCTGGGGCCGAACTTCACGTTCGAGACGGTTGCCGCACCGAAAACGGCGTCCACCATTCCCGAGCCGCTCACGGGCTCGCTTCTGCTGGCGGGTCTGATCGGATTCGGCTTCCGCGCTCGCCGATCGCGGATAAACCGCTCGCCGGGCACGGGATACGGTGTGTGCCGAAAGAGCTCAGAAAAGCTCAGAGTTGCCCTCAGGTCGCGGGCATCCTCGCTCTGAGAATCCCTCTCTCGGATATCCGTTTCCGCTCTTCCTTCGCCTTGCAAGGCCCAAAACGCCCATGCCCGTGGCGAGCAGTGCGAGGCTCAAGGGCTCGGAAACAGACGGAGACGGAATACCGCCCGGCCCCACGATGTCGAATACGAAAACGAGGTGCGCTCGGGGGGATGGGTTGTTGCAGCGTAACGCCGGCGCGCCCAGGGGAGAGCCTTTCACGTGCCGCAAACGTCGGTTGGGTCCCACGAAGCCGGTACGTGTGCGGCCCACCCCCACACAATGAGCGGATTGAGTGCCCCGGGGTAATCACCTGAACGCACGACGCGAAATGCGGGATGCCGAGCACCGCCCGAAAGCTGAAGCCGGCGAGGGGGTAGGACCAGCGCCTCCGCTTTGGGATTCTTTGGCGTTGGTCATTTCGGCGCGGTTTTGCTAGACTCCGCGCCAATTTTCGGGCTGCCGGCCGGCCCGTACGAAACGGGACAGGCAGTCGAGCCCGGGAGGTGACAGCGGCGGTCACAATCCGCCGACGCGCCTCGCAACGTCAGGGGGGACCGGCTGGAGCGCCGGTCTTTTTGGTTGGGTAGAGCACCCGCAGTCGTGGCAAGAACAAGAGAAGGGTATCGTTATGCAGATGACGCCGTTCGAAACGCTGAGCCAGGAGCAGCAGGCAACGCTGGCGCGCGAGACACTCGAGCTCTTCCGATCCGAGCTCGAGGCGACGTCCCACGGCTCTCGCCCCGAGAGCACGCTCATCCGTCGTTTCCGGGAGGCTTTTCCGGATAAGCAATAGCCCGGCGGCTCAGCACACACGTCGACAGGAAACGGGGGCTCGCCGCCCCCGTTTCCTTTTCTGGCCCACGAGCAGCCGGCGCCGCGGGCGCGAGACAACCGGTCCTCTGCGAGGCACCGACGGCGATCGATCTCCCGACACCGGACGAAAAAAGTTCATCGCGGATTTCCGGGAAACCGCGCTGAGCCGTGCCGTGTGAGACGGGCTCCGGGGGATGTGCCGCATAGTCGCAAGCACCCGAAGGGCGATTAAGTGGTGTCAGACATGACTT
>JABAHQ010025839.1_pt2 | contig 10769 bp, 11 predicted proteins | sample 7062091 | NCBI WGS metagenome assembly JABAHQ01 (sample SAMN14534359, study PRJNA622989) | marine sediment metagenome | biome: marine biome [ENVO:00000428]; feature: marine pelagic biome [ENVO:01000023]; material: deep marine sediment [ENVO:00002113] | place: India: Gulf of Kutch | collected...
AGCCTGCTCCCTAACCTATCCGTCGCAGACAACATCTTTCTGGGGCGGGAACCGGGGCGGAATTTCGTAATCGATGAGACAGAAATCCTCGGGAGTGCCAGGGAGGTACTTGGACAGCTCGGAATCGACAAGAGCATTATCAATCAGAGGGTGGCCACCCTGCCTCTAGCGCAACAGCAATTGGTGGAGATCGCTAGAGCGCTTTCCTACCAGCCCGAAATCCTCATCCTGGACGAGCCGACAGCAGCGCTGACCCACGAGGATGCAGATAGGCTGTTTGCCATCCTCAGGCGCCTGAAGGAACAAGAAATCGCAATCATATATATCACCCACCGAATCAAGGAGATCATTCAGATCTGTGATCGTGGCACTGTGCTTCGGAACGGTAGGGTGGTCGCTGTCCTGGATATCGAGGATACGAACGAGGAAGATCTGGTCGAGACGATGATCGGCCAAGAGATCGAGACCTTCTACAGACAAGAGGATCACGACGACCTTGAAGTCAAGCATGACAGCCTCTTGCAGGTCCAGGATCTGACGGTACCGAAGAAGCTTGATCGTGTCAGTTTTGAGTTGCGGCGCGGCGAGATCGTGGGCATCACTGGCTTGTTGGGTGCTGGGCAGAACGTGCTCGCCCGGTCTCTCTTCGGCGTTCAAGAGCAAGTGACCGGCAGGATTCAACGCAACGGCAAGGAAGTGGCAATTCATTCGCCTCGCGAGGCAATCGATTTGGGCATATGCTTGCTCACCGAGAATCGGAAAGAGGAGGGACTTTACCTTGATCTGAGCGTAGCGAAGAATATTAGCATGCCCTCGCTCCATCGGTTTATCACTTCCCCCCTCTTTCCCTTCTTGTCGGCCCAGAACGAAAGGGCCGCTGCCAAGCGGTTCATCGATCAAGTGAATGTTATCGTGCGGTCGCCAGAGGCGAAAATGAGCACGCTAAGCGGAGGTAATCAACAGAAATCCATCTTGGCTCGTTGGCTGTTGCGAGATCTTGAGATCCTTGTCTTCATCGAGCCGACACGCGGCATCGACGTTGGCGCGAAGGTGGAGGTTTATCGATACCTGGATTCGCTCGCCGAGGAGGGTCGGGGCATCATCGTAATCTCCCCGGAGTTGAACGAGATCTTAGGCGTATCTGACCGGATTCTGGCAATGCACGAAGGGCAGCTCGTCCGGGAATTTCATCGGGGCGAGGCTACCGAAGAACTCCTCGCGGCAGCAATCCAGGGAACATTGCCCTCCCAGGCTCAAACTGCTCCATAGGTTTGGAGATATCCACTCACGATGCAACTAGCGGAGCGATCGCAACGGGCGGAAATCCACTGGGCAGAGAGGATAGAGCGCTGGTTCCAAACGTGNNAGAGGATAGAGCGCTGGTTCCAAACGTGGGGGACGTTCTTGGTGGCTCTAGTTGTCTTTGTCATCTTCAGCCTCACCGCGGAACACTTCCTCACTGTCCAGAACTTCCAGAATATCCTCCGCCAGGTGGCCATCGTTGCGGTAGTGGCCATCGGGATGACGATGGTTATCCTAATCGCCGGCATCGACCTATCCGTCGGCGCGGTTGTGCTGTCAAGCGCCGCAGTGATGAATTCGTTGCTTTTCAATCAAGTCGTCACTGCCGCCCCAGCCATCATCATCGGCCTGTTGGCCTCCGCCCTCGTCGGCCTCATCAACGGAATCCTCATTGTCAAAGCCAAGATCAGTCCGATCATCGTGACGCTCGGGATGATGGTCATGATACGGGGGCTGGGTCAGATGATCCTGTGGATAAACAACTCGTGGCTTTGGGTCCGGCATCCGATCTTCACGTATATCAAAGGTGAGTCAATCCTTGGGGTTCCGGTTCCTGCAGTCATGATGTTTGCTCTTTATGGCTTGGCGGCCATCATCATGTATAAGACACAATTTGGCCGACATATCTACGCGATTGGCGGCAACGAGAGGGCGGCCCATCTCTGCGGCATCCCGGTGGATCGGACGAAGATCCTGGTCTACGTGTTGACAGGCTTCATCGCTGGGATAGCCGGCACCATGATGTCCGCCAGGTTGAGCGCCATAAGCCCTGGCGTCGGTCAGGGCCTCGAATTCGAGGCGATCACGGCAGTGATCCTCGGCGGTACCAGCTTGTCCGGTGGTGTGGGAAAGGTGGAGAAGACCTTGCTGGGGGCCATCATCGTCGCGGCCATCTTGAACTACATGACGATCAAAGGTATCTCCGCCCACTACCAGCGCGCAGTCACTGGCTTTATCATCCTCGCCGCAGCGACGCTGGATCAATTGAGCCGAGGAAAGACTTCAAGCTAGAGGCAACAAATGGCAACACAGGCTGAGACGCGATCCTTCCGCATCACTCTCGGAAAAGTTTTCCAGAGATTCGGACTGCCCATCATGATCGTATTGATGATGGCAGTGTTTGCCACGCTGAACGAGAACTTCCTGACACTCTCCAATATGCAGAACGTTCTTGAACAAAACGCAGCCCTGGCAATCGTGTCTGTAGGGATCACCTTCAGCATCATTTCCACGCTGATCGACCTATCCCCGGGGTCGGTCATCGCCCTGACGGGTGTCATCACCGCAATCGTCTTCCGGGATACAGGGAGCATTGCCCTGGCAATCGGGGTCGGTGTCTTCTCGTCCATCCTTATTGGGGTTTTCAATGGAACACTGATCGCTAAGCTGAACCTGAACCCGGTTATCGTCACCCTCGCCGCCTTTATCTGGGCGCGCGGATTGGCCCTGGCGCTCACCCACAAGGATTCGATCATCATTCAGTCCTCCCTCGTCGGATTCATGAATAAACGCTATGGCGGGGTGATCTCGCCGACGATGGTTTTCGTCGTGCTCGCTTACATCCTTGGCTTTTTCATGCTTAGCAAGACACGCCTGGGGCGCTACTCCTACGCTCTGGGCGGAGATGAGGTTGCGACGAAGCAGGCCGGTGTACCGACGGATTGGTACAAGATCGGGATCTTCGTGTTCAGCGGCTTCTTGGTCGGCTTCGCCGCGCTGATTACGGTTAGCCGCATGGGTGCGGCGCAGCCCAACGCGGTTTTCGGGTTGGAGCTCGATGCCATTGCGGCGGTCATCATCGGGGGCGTCAGTCTGTCCGGAGGTGAGGGCCGACTGCGCCAGACCATCGTGGGGGTGATCTTCCTTTCCCTGTTGAACAACGGTCTGAGCACGCTCGGGCTCCGGGACGCGACCGTTTTGTTCTACAAGGGTCTCGTCATCCTCATGGCGTTGTTCTTGGAAGTCACAAGCCGACAGATGCTGAAGGAGGAGATCAGGGAAGTCAGCGTCAATTACTAGCCGATCGACCCATTCAGGAAGATGAGGGGTGGCTATGCTCGAAGACACATACGGACACACGCCATACCGGAAGGCTTTCGACGATTTGGACGTCTACGGTATCGACTACGACGAGCAGCGCGCTTCACGCAAGCCGGTCCGTCTAGCGATTATCGGGGCAGGTGGCGTCACGCAATCCAAGCACCTGCCGGCAATTTGGCGGCTTCGGACCATTTGGGAGCCGGTGGAGGTGATCGCCGCCGCGAAACGGGATGAACGCGACAATGAGAAGACGGCTGCGCTCTACGGCTATGTGCCCTACACGGACTACCTCGAGATGTTGGACGGCGAGAAGTTGGACGGCGTGATCGTGGCCACTCCCGATGAATTGCACCATGAGCATACGATGGCCTGTTTGGAGCGCGATCTGCCCGTGCTGATCGAGAAGCCCATCACCCGCTCCTTGGAGCACGCCGAGGACATCTGCCGCACGGCGGATGAGAAGGGCATCCCGATCATGACGGTCGCCAACAAGCGCTACTCTCCCCCTTACAGGAGAGCACGCCAATTCATCCGGTATGGGCCCGTGAGGGATCCCGCCCTTTGCGTCGGGAAATTCAATCTGGGATACGACTACGTCTGGATCCTGGAGCAGGGCACGATCCATATCTTCGATATCACGCGATTCCTGATGGGCGATGTCGAGACCGTGCACGCCGTGGGTGTGAACAAATACGATCGCAACCTCCTCGGTTACCCGGTTGACAACATCGCCATGACCCTGACCTTCGCCTCGGGATCCGTGGGCAATCTCTACTCGAGCGCGACGGCATTGAGCTTCAAGCCCTGGGAGCGGGTCGAGGTCTACGGGAATAAGTCCTGGCTGGCCGTAGAGGACCAATACGAGCTCATCCTCTACGACAGCGAGGAAGGTCCGGCGAAACACTGGGGCCCGGTCATCCCCAACACGCTGATTTTCGACGAGGAATTCGGCGGGTTCATGGGCATGATAGAGAACTTCCTTCAAGTGATCCGCGGGGAGGAAGAGCCGCTGGTCACTGGTTGGGATGGATACAAAGCCTACGAACTGAATGTCGCCGCCCACCTCTCCATGAAGCGGGGGGAACCAGTAGCGTTGCCCCTTGACCCCGTTCAAGCCGATCGAGAAGCCAATGTCTGGTTGGAAGCGACATGAAGATCACAGAGTTCGAGACCTTCCTGGCGAATGCCGGTTTGCGCAACTATCTCTTCATCCGCCTGACGACAGATACCGGGCTGACCGGGATCGGCGAGGCTTCACTAGAATGGCAGGAGAAGACAGTCGAGAGCATCCTGCATGAGTGGGTTAAGGATCGCACTCTGGGCAAAGATCCTTTTGACGTTGAGCGCGTCATCGGTGGCATGATCCGGGATCAGTATCAGGGCGGATCCACGATCATGACGGCGATCAGCGGCGTGGAAATCGCCATGTGGGATCTCATCGGCAAGGCGTGTGGCCAACCAGTCTATCGACTTATCGGTGGGCGCTACCACCGAGACATCCCGGCCTATGCCAACGGCTGGTATGGCGGCGCGGTCGATCCGCAGGAATACGCGCGCATGGCGAAAGACGCCGTGAAACGCGGGTATCGGGCGCTGAAATTCGATCCCTTCGACACGGCCTGGAAGGAGATGGAACCGGAGGCCATTGAGCGCGCCGTGGCGGTCGTCGCGGCCATTCGCGAGGCAGTTGGGCCGGATGTGAAGCTCATGATCGAGTACCACGGGCGGCTCTCGCTTGGAATGGCGCTTCGAATGATCGATCGTCTCGAGCCGTACTCTCCGGCGTGGAGCGAAGAACCGGTCGCCGCAACCAGCCTCGACCTCTTGGCGAAATTGAAGGTTCAAACTTGTGGAACGATCGCGGCGGGCGAACGACTGTACACACTGCACGATTTCTACCGTTTGATCTCCTTGCGGGCCGCCGATGTGCTTCAGATGGACATCGCTCACTGCGGCGGAATCCTGCTCAGCAAGAAGATCGCCGCCATGGCAGAAGCCCAGGACATTGCTGTCGCCCCTCATTGTTCCGTCGGTCCAGTTTCGTTGGCTGCCGCGCTGCATTTCGATGTCGCCACGCCGAACTTCCTCATCCAGGAGGCCTTCGCGGAGTTCGACGTCCCTTGGCGTAACGATCTCGTGTCCGGTTGGAATCCGATCCGTGAGGGGGAATTCTTCCTAACCGACGATCCAGGCTTGGGATTGAAGCTTGACGAGAGGGCCATCGCCGACCATCCATATGTCAAGAACGCATTCCCAAGCCTATGGGACAAAGAATGGAGGACGGACTTCAAACAAGACGCCCCCTCTGGCTAGCTAGGAAATGAGGTGCATTGCTCATGCCTGAAGAGTTCATCTATCTGAGTTTCCCGCTTCGCCCAGACGCCCCGAGCCCACCTGCCATTCCGACTATTGAATTGGAGCCCTTCCTCACGCTGGAAGAGGACGGCGCCAACGTCACCAAGATGACGCTAACTAGCCACACGGGCACCCACTTGGATACGCCCCACCACGTCATCGAAGACGGTCTGACACTGACGGGCTTCGAACCGAAGGATTTCGTCTTCAGCCGGCCTGGGGTCATCGAGCTTGGCATGGGGGAGGGCGAGATCGTTCAACCCGAGCAACTGGAACCGCACGTCGAGTTGAACCTCGAGGCGGACTTCCTGCTCTTCCAGTTTGGATATGCTGAGGTCCGTCGGGAGGACAAGGAGCGCTTCAGCGTCAAGTCACCCGGCTTCGGCGTAGATAGCGCCCGCTACCTCAGACAGTCGTTCCCGGCTTTGCGCGGGATGGGTATGGACGTGCCCTCCCTCTCCTGCATCGAGCGTCTGGATGAGACCATGCCTGCCCATCATGAACTGCTGGGCGGCGAAGAGCGGCGGTTCATCGTCGTCGAGGATATGGACCTTGACCACGATCTGGCCAAGCTGAAGCGAGTGATCGTCGCGCCGCTACTTGTGGACGATATCGACGGTGGACCGGTGACCGTTTTCGGAGTGCTTGATGCCTAGACCCTGACCTAGCAATCGCCTTGATTAATGAAGGAACCTGACATGAGCACCGCAGTAACCATGGGCGAGATGATGATCCGCTTGATGCCGCGTGGGAATCTTCGCCTGGAGCAGGCGGATTCCTTCGATGCCTTCTATGGAGGCGACGAGAGCATCGTCGCCGTATCGCTCGCCCGTTTCGGCGTGGATACAGCCTATGTGACGAAGCTGCCCGAGAACCCACTCGGCCGCATTGCTGCGAGCCACCTTCAGAAGCAGGGCGTAGACACGGATCACATTGCCTGGGGGGGTGAGCGCCTGGGGTTGAATTTCTATGAAACTGGCGTGGCCATTCGCCCCTCGAAAGTCATCTACGATCGTGCCCACTCCGCGATCGCGGGAGCCGAGCTGGAGGACTTCGATTTTGACGCCATCTTCGAAGGCGCGAAGTGGTTCCACGTGTCCGGGATCACGCCCGCCCTGAGCGACAAGACCCACAGGTTGACCGAGCACGCGCTTCAGGCCGCGAAGAAACATGACGTCACAGTCAGCGTCGATTTGAACTACCGGCGCAAGCTCTGGACTCCCGAGAAGGCTCGAGAGGTGATGACAGAGCTCATGCAATATGTGGATGTGTGCATCGGCAACGAGGAGGACGCGGAGATCACCTTGGGCTTCAAGCCGGAGGGCACGGATGTCTTCGCCGGGGAGCTCAACATCGATGGCTACAAGGACATCTTCCGGCGAATGCGTGAGCGCTTCGGCTTCCAATACATCGGGACGACCTTGCGCGAGAGCTATTCGGCCTCGGACAATGGCTGGTCTGTGCTCGTTTACGATGGAGAGCAATTCCACCACTCGAGGAAATACGACATACACCTCGTCGATCGAGGCGGGGGCGGCGCTTCCTTCTCCGCCGGTTTCATCTATGGCTTGCTCAACGACATGACTCTAGCAGAGACAGGAGAATTCGCCGCGGCGGCATCGGCGCTGAAACAGACCATCCTTGGCGACTTCAACCTGGTCATGCTGGATGATGTCAACCAGTTATTGGCGGGGGATGTCTCCGGTCGCGTTCAGCGCTAGCCGCAACCGGAATCGGACCGGCACAAGAAAGGGGCAAAGCGATGGGCTCCAAATTCAATCTGCGAGAACGTGCCGTGCAGTGGACGATAGAAACGGGGGTGCTACCTGCCATCAAGTTAAAATTCGAAGAAGATGACGTCATCCCATATATCGAGGCGATGTATGAGGGCGGGATCCGAGTCGTCGAAATCACCATGACCACGCCAGGGGCGCTGCGCCATTTTGAATCCATCCGCGATCACTTCGGTGACAAGATGATCACCGCATCGGGGACAACCCTTGACGCCGCTTCCGCCCGCAGTGCGATTCAAAGCGGCGTGGGCGTGATCGTCTCGCCCATGTTGAAGGTCGAACTCATCGAGACTGCCCACCGCTATGGCGCTGCCTGCTTCATCGGAAGCTTCACGGCGTCGGAGGTGCTAGCTGCCATGGAGGCGGGCGCTGACATGGTGAAGATCTTCCCCGGCGCGCTTGCCGGCCCGAAGTACATGACCAATTTGAAGATGGTCTACCCGGAGGTGAATCTAATTCCCTCGGGGGGAGTCGGTCCAGACAACGCGGCCGATTTCATCCGCCACGGCGCAAGCGCCATCTCCGGGGCGCGCAACTTCTTCGATTACGAGAAGGTGCAAGAACATGGGCTGGAATGGATTACCGAGCAGGTGAAGATGTACATGGAACTCGTCGCCGAAGCAAAGCGCACGGCAGCTCGGCTGCCGTAGAAGGAATGAGGCATGGAGATTGGACTGGCAACGGGTGTCTACCTGAACTACCCATTGGATCAAACCGTGGAGAAGATCGCCGACGCAGGTTTCGACACGGTCGATATCTGGAGCGGAAGGCCCCACGCCTATCGGAAGGACTTCAGCGAAAAAGAGCTCCGCGCGATCCGGCAGAAGGTTGAAGCCCGAGGGCTTCGGGTTAGCTCATTTCTGCCAGCCTTCTACCGGTATCCGTACACGCTCAGCAGCCCCAACGATATCGTGCGGGCGGACAGCGTACAGTACATGAAGGAATGCATGGACAACGCAGTCGTATTCGGCGCGCCCATTCTGCTGGTGGTGCCGGAGCGCTCGCTCGAAGGCCAAAGCTTCGAGGACGCGTGGGATCGGTTGCTGGATTCCATCGCCCAGGTCTGTGCCCACGCCGAGCAATACGACATCATGCTTGGTTTGGAGGCGGTGAATCACTATGTCTCGGATCTGGTGGCGACGTCGCAGGCAGCCTTGGAGGTAATCGATGCTGTAGGCCACCCGAAATTGGGTGTGGTGATTGACAGCGGGCACATCAACCTGTCCCAGGAGAGCATTCAAGACGCAGTCCACAAGCCGGGAGAACGGCTGCTGCAAGTGCATGTCAATGACAATGATAGCGTGACCCAGCAGAACCTCATTCCGGGCGAGGGCAATTTCGACTTCGATACGCTGATCGGTGAGCTGCGTGGGTTGGACTATGCCGGGGTCATCACGGCCGAGCTGGCCTACCACTACACCTATGACCCGGATCCCGTAGCCGCGCTGACCGTTGAGCGGATCCGCCAATACCTGGCCGGATGATGAAGTTCTTCACGCGTGAACTCTCGCTGCCTTCACAAGGCGATTTCGACGTCATCAACATCACGGACCAGGTTCGAGAGGTCCTTCAAGAGTCCGAGGTCCTGGAAGGCTCTGCCCTCATTTTCTACAAACACACGNNACACACGACCGGCGCCATTCTGATGGTAGAGCACGAGGCCGGCATGCTTGTTGACTTGGAAGACATGCTTGAGCGGATCGCGCCACGGGGGCTGGGTTACAAACACCATCTTCGAGGCTACGACAACAATGGGGCCGCGCACATTCGCACCGCCCTGCTCCCCGTCTCCATCACGGTCCCCGTCGTGGAGGGGGACCTGGCGTTGGGCGCTTACCAGGAGATCCTCATGCTGGACATGGATCCGGGGGAGAAGACGCGGAACGTGCTTGTCCAGGTCTCGGGAGTGTGATCCCTGCAGCGTATCGAGGACGTCTGCTTCCTCCTCAACGGCGTGATCGTGCCCGAACTGTATCTTCTCGCTCATAGGATCATCAGCGATCTAGTGTCCCTTGAGGAAGGTGCCCATAGCCGTATCGCGCAATGGGGCCGTGCGCTGGCTGCCGGTGACCTAGGCCGCAAATCGTTCCTCGCGCGACTGGAACAGATGAGCCAGGGGCAAGCGTCCGCCGGTGCCATCGAAGATCACACCATGGCGCTGGCGGTTTGCGAGCCGGCGCTGCGCGAACTTTGCTCCGATCTGACAGCCACCCTCCCTTTATGGCTGTTGGCGGACTTGCCTGCCAAATGGGTCCATCCGCTTCTCAAGGCTAACCAATTGGCCACCACCTTCCCTTCTGACCGCGTTCTGCAACTGCGCAGCGGCACGCCCGCCACAGGTTTTGCAGATTACCTCGAATCACTGGCCGAGGTAGAGGGACTCACACGGGGGTCGACCCTGCTCGTCGACCATAACGCTCGAAGGGGGATGTCATCCATTCGAGCGGGATGGGACGTTGCCATTTACGTGACCCCTGATCGGCTGCGCAGGGATCTTGGGTTGTGGGGCCTCCTCCCCATGGCTGGATAGGCAAGGACCTCAATCAGTAAGGACTACCCGAAGTCGTGCCACCGGCGATCCGACCATATCGGCGACAAGCTCAGGGCTGTGAACTGCGCGTTGTCCCCCCTGTCCGATTGGGGAGCTGAACCACTGGAGTTCGACCGTGAAGAAGAGTAGCTCGTGGCCAAGATGGAACACGAGCGCTGGAGGCAACAGCGGAACCGGGACGGCTGGACGGAGAGGGGCCGAGACGAAGATGAGAAGACAAAGCCCTATCTGGTACCCTGCGGCGACCTGCCTGCCGACATTAGGAAATTGAACCGAGAGATGATTCGTGCGCTGTCTTCTTCTCTCGCCGAAGTGGGCCTCAAGGTCGTCCGCACCGCGCCCACGGAGGTTGGGACGAGCAGCAGTGCTCAACCGTGATGATCTCAGCCCCTGGCCAGGGACAACCCGCGCCTGCCAGAATCTCCGGTCTTTCCCAGCCCACAAGCACCGGGACATCTTCCCTCGGCTTGCCCGACGCTTGGAAGCGGGCGGCTGGGTATCGTCTCCCGCATCTCCGCGCACGGTTGGAGGAACCTCAGAATAGCCACTGCCTCACGGCGCACTCTCCTGGCCATCTTTCTGTAGACCACTAGTTCAATTGCCCCTCGAAACCAGCTGATCGCCGTCTGCTCGATGCGCCATGGATAATGTCTCATTAAGTAGTGTAAATAGCGGCTTGGAAAAAGAGCCATCGTGTGCTTCCTTTTTGAGTCTCGGAAGGTACGAAA
>JABAHQ010014050.1_pt4 | contig 10766 bp, 8 predicted proteins | sample 7062091 | NCBI WGS metagenome assembly JABAHQ01 (sample SAMN14534359, study PRJNA622989) | marine sediment metagenome | biome: marine biome [ENVO:00000428]; feature: marine pelagic biome [ENVO:01000023]; material: deep marine sediment [ENVO:00002113] | place: India: Gulf of Kutch | collected...
GTCACTCCTGCTCCTGTGGATCTTCCACTATTTCGTTGCGCGCCACCTTACGACCATGGCGAACTACGCACGCCGCTTCACGCTGCGCAACCTGAATGACCCCCTGGCCCTGGATCGTCGCCCCAGCCACCGCCGTCGCGCCGATGAACTTGACCACGTCACCGAAGCCATCAACAGCATGCGCGAGCGTCTGCGGGAGGACATTGAACGACAGGAAGCGGATGAGGCCGAGATTCGCAAACTCTCGCTCGCACTGGAGCAGAGCCCATCGTCCGTGATCATCTGCGATCAGAGCTGGCGTATTGAATACGCCAACAACAAGTTCCTCCAGCTGACCGGGCTGGAGATGAACGACATCGTCTGGCACCACCCGGCATTCCTCACGGCGGATACCCTCAGCGAGGAGGAGAACCGGGAACTGTGGAACAACGTGCGGCTTCAGGTGCAGCGCGTGGGCGTGTGGCAGGGCGAAATGCAGCGTACCCGGGACAATGGCGAACGCTTCTGGGAACAGGTCGTGGTAACCCCGATCAGGGATGACGACGAACAGCCGTCCCACTACCTGATCCTGGGTGAGGACATCAGTATCCGCAAACGCTACGAGCAGCAGCTCCTGCGCCAGGCCAACTACGACATCCTGACCGGCCTGCCCAACCGCATGCTGGCCCTTGACCGCCTGAAGCTGGCACTCGCCCAGGCACGTCGGGACCAGACGATGGTCGGCGTGATGTTCCTGGACCTGGACAACTTCAAGCACATCAACGACACCATGGGCCATGATGCCGGCGACAACATGCTGATCGAGGCGTCGCGTCGGGTTTCCGCCTGCCTGCGGGGGACCAGCACCGTGGCCCGCCTGGGGGGCGATGAGTTCCTGATCATCCTGCCCGCCCTGGCCTCCCCCGGGGCCACCGAACAGGTGGCCGAGCGCATCCTGCAGACGTTCGTGCCGCCTTTCCACATCGCGTCACAGGAAGTCTTCGTCAGCACCAGCATCGGCATCGCCATCTATCCCGGTGACGGCGAGAACAGCACCAACCTGCTGCAGAACGCGGACGCCGCCATGTACGAGGCCAAGAACCGCGGCAAGAGTGCCTACCAGCGTTTTGAGCCGGAGATGAAGGAGGTCTCCCAGGAACGACTCCAGACCGAAAGCCTGCTCCGTCGCGCCCTGGAAATGCAGGAATTCGAGCTCCGCTTCCAGCCCATAATGCGTCTCAGTGACAACCGGATCATGGGCGCCGAGGCCCTGCTGCGCTGGAACAATCCCACCCTTGGCATGGTGGCACCGGACCGCTTCATCCCGCTGGCCGAGGAGACCGGGCTGATCATTTCCATCGGCCGCTGGGTCATCCGCGAGGCCTGCCATGCGGTCAGCCGCTGGCAGAAGCAGACCGGCGACCCCGTGATCATGGCGGTCAATGTCTCCCCCCGCCAGTTCCGGGATCCCCACTTTGTGGAAACCGTCAGTGCCGCACTGGCGGAAACCGGCCTGGAAGGCCAGTACCTGGAACTGGAGATCACCGAGCGTCTGATCCTGGACAACAATCTGGAAACCGACCGCGTTCTACGCGATCTTGATGCCATGGGCGTGCGCCTGTCCGTGGACGACTTCGGCACCGGCTACTCCGCCCTGGGCTATCTCAAGAACTACCCCTTCGATACGCTCAAGATCGACAAGTCCTTCGTGGGTGACCTCAACCGTGACTCGGACGACACAGCACTGGTTCGCGCCATCATCAACATGGCTCACAGCCTCAGCCTGCATGTGGTAGCCGAAGGGGTTGAGTACCGTGACCAGCTCGAGTTCCTGAGCAACGAACGCTGCGATTACGCCCAGGGGTTCCTGTTCACCCATCCGCTCAATGAACGCGAATTCCTTCTCTGGTGCAGTGACCACATTGCCGGTTAGGATGCCGGCATGGATCAACAACGCCTGCTCATCATCAACGCTGGCAGCTCCTCACTGAAGCTGACGCTTGCCACGCTGCCGGATTACACCGTCACTGCCGCCTTTCTGGCCGAACGACTGGGGACAGCTTCCCCGAGCCTGACCCAGACAATCCCACAGGGCGCGGCTGAAACCCTCGCCGATGGCGCCGGGCACCGCGAAGCCCTGGAGGCTTCCCTCGCGCGACTGCAGCATCAGGGCCTGCTCACGCAGGCGCCGGACGCCGTCGGCCATCGCGTTGTCCATGGCGGCGAACGGTTCACGGATTCCGCGCTGGTCGACAGCGCGGTGATCGATGCCATTGAGGCCTGCAGCTCTCTGGCGCCCCTTCACAATCCGGCCAACCTGGCCGGGATCCACGCCATGCAGGCCCTGTATCCCAACTGCCCCCAGGTGGCCGTGTTTGATACGGCCTTCCACCAGACGCTCCCGGAAGCGGCCTGTCATTATGCCGTCCCCCACACGCTCTATCGCGATTACGGTGTCCGGCGCTACGGCTTCCACGGCACCAGTCATCGCTGGATACTGCATCAGGCATCCCACAGGCTCCGGAAGCCGCCTGAACAGACCTCCATCGTTTCGGCCCACCTAGGCAACGGCTGCAGTGTCACCGCCGTTCGGGATGGCCAGAGCGTTGACACCAGCATGGGGCTGACACCACTGGAAGGCCTGGTCATGGGCACCCGCAGCGGCGATGTCGACCCGGGCCTGTTCGATTTCCTGCTGCGCCGTGGCTATACCGCCGAAGACATCCACCACATGCTCAACCATGAAAGCGGTCTTCTGGGCCTGTCAGGCGTCAGCCACGACATGCGAACCCTCACCGAGGCGGCCGCGGACGGGCATGAAAAGGCCGACCTGGCCGTAAACGTCTTCTGCTTCCGGCTGGCGCGCTATATCGGGGCCATGATGGCCTCGCTGGATCGGCTGGACGCCCTGGTCTTCACCGGCGGTATCGGCGAGAACAGCACCCTGGTGCGGGAACGGACCCTGGCAAGGCTGGGCGTGTTCGGCCTCACCAGCGAATCAACCATGGTGATCCCCACGGATGAGGAGCAGATGATCGCACAGGACACACAACGCCTGACCCAGGGCACAAGGAGCGCCTGATGGCCCAGAACCTGTTCATTGCCCCGACCGACCTGCATTCCGGGCTCACCTCCGTCTGCCTGGGCCTGGTGCGGGCCCTCGACCGTCTCGGCCTCCGGGTGGGGTTCTTCAAGCCGGTCGCGCAGAGTGCGCTGGGCAACGACTCCGACGCCTCCGTGCATTTCATCCGGGCACGCACCAACCTCGACCCGCCCACCCCGATCCCGCTTCGGGAAGCCCAGGAGCGGATCAACGAGGGCCGCTCCGGCGAGCTCATGGAGGAGATGATCGGGCGCTATCATGGCGCCTGCGAGGACTGCGACGTGGTCATTGTCGAGGGCCTGGTTCCGGACAGCCAGGAGAGTTATACCCAACGCCTGAACGTGGAAATGGCCCGCAATCTGGATGCCCGGGTGATACTGGTGAGCGCCCCTGGTGAACGCAGCCCCGAACGGCTGGGCGAACGCCTGACCTTCACCAGCCGCATCTTTTCGGAATCCGCGGAAACACCGGTGATTGGCGCCATCCTGAACCGGCTGGGCGAACCGGGAGGCCATACCCTGCCGCTCGCCGCTGATGACACGGAACCGGCACCGGTGCCGGACTGGGCCAGCGACTGCCCGCCCCTGCGCAGCGGCGACCTGACACTGATCGGCGCCATACCCTGGCGCCCCGAGCTGGTGGAGCCACGGGTCAGTGATATCGCCCGGGAACTCGACGCAGCCCCTCTTAACAGCGGCGACATGGAACACCGGCGGGTGCGGCGGATCAGCATCGCCTCCCGGACCATCCCCAACATGGTCGACACACTGCGCCCCGGAACGCTGGTCGTCACACCCGGCGACCGGGAAGACATCATCGTGGCGGCCGCACTGGCCGCCCTTTCAGGCATTCCCCTGGCCGGTCTGGTCCTGACCGGCAGCCTGACCCCCAGCGACCAGACCCTGGCATTCTGCCGCACGGCGCTGGCGACCGGTCTGCCGGTCATGACCTCGACCATGGACACCTACCACACGGCGCACTGCCTCACGACAATGGACATCGCTGTACCGGTGGACGACGGCGAGCGCATCGAGAAGGTCATGGAAACGACGGCCGAAGCCATTGACGCCGAGTGGCTGCGCGACCAGCTTGCCGTGGATCGCGAACCGCGCCTGTCGCCCCCTGCGTTCCGCTACCTGCTGACCCGCCGCGCCCGCGAAGCCGGCAAGCGCATCATCCTGCCGGAGGGCGATGAGCCCAGGACTCTGCAGGCGGCCGCCCGCTGCCAGGAGAAAGGCATCGCGGACTGTGTCCTGGTCGGCAACCCCGATCACATTCAATCCACCGCCCAGTCACGGGACATCGCACTGCCCGACAGTATCCGGATCATTGATCCGGACAAGGTCCGCGACAGCTACGTGGACAGCATGGTCGAGTTGCGGCGGCACAAGGGCATGAAGCCGGACATGGCCCGTGCCCTGCTGGAGGACAACGTCATGCTCGCCACGCTGATGGTGGCGCTCGACGAAATGGACGGGCTGGTTTCCGGCGCGATCCACACCACGGCCAACACCATTCGCCCCGCCCTCCAGCTGATCAAGACGCACCAGGCGGCGCGCATCGTGTCCTCGGTGTTTTTCATGTGCCTGCCGGATCAGGTCCGGGTCTACGGGGACTGCGCCGTGAACCCGGACCCGGATGCCGAGGAACTGGCAGACATCGCCATACAGAGCGCCGACTCCGCCGAGACGTTCGGCATTACGCCCCGGGTGGCCATGATCAGCTACAGCACCGGGAGTTCCGGCAGCGGAGATGACGTGGAAAAGGTGCGTCAGGCCACGGAGATCGCCCGAGGACGGCGTCCGGAACTGGTGATCGATGGCCCGCTGCAGTACGACGCCGCCGCCATTGAAAGCGTTGCCCGGAGCAAGGCCCCGGAAAGCCCGGTGGCGGGCCGTGCCACCGTCTTCGTATTCCCGGACCTCAACACCGGCAACACCACCTACAAGGCAGTCCAGCGCAGCGCCAACGTTGTGAGCATCGGCCCCATGCTCCAGGGCCTTCGCAAGCCAGTGAACGATCTTTCAAGGGGCGCGCTGGTGGAGGATATCGTCTTCACCATTGCGCTGACGGCGATACAGGCCAAGCAGGTGGAAGACCAGGGGCTGGCCTAGCCGCGTTTTTTACGGCGCTTGGCCTGCTTTTCGTTTTTCTTCACGTGCTGCATCAGGCGCGCCTTCTTCTGCTTCTGGCGCTTGTTGAGGGTGTTCTTGCGGCCCTCGAAGGGATTCTCCGGCGCACGGAACTCAAAGCGGATGGGCGTCGCCTCCACCTTCAGCACACGCCGGAAGGTGTTCTCGAGATAACGCTGGTAATCCTTGGGGACGGCATCCGCCTGGGTGCCGTGAACCACGATCCGCGGCGGACAGGAGCCGCCCTGGTGCGCATAACGGAGCTTGATGCGGTGCCCACGCACGATTGGTGGCTGATGCTGCGTGACCGCGTCCTGCAGGATACGCGTCAGGTGGTTGGTGGACCACTTGGCCATGGCGGAGTCATAGCCCGCATTGATGGACTCGTAAAGGTCGCCGACCCCGGTACCATGAAGCGCGGAAATGAAGTGCATCCGGGCGTAATCCAGGAAGCCCAGCCGCCACTTGAGCTGCTCCCTGAGCCAGCGACGGTCGTCCGGATCCATGCCGTCCCACTTATTCACCGCAACCACCACCGCGCGCCCCGCGTCCAGGGCGAACCCGATCAGGTGCATATCCTGCTCGACCAGCCCCTCGCGGGCGTCGAGCACCACGATGACGACATGCGCCTGCTCAATGGATTGAAGCGTCTTGACCACCGAGAACTTCTCGACGGTCTCCTTCACCTGTTTCCGGCGGCGTACCCCGGCGGTATCAATCAGGGTGTAGTCGCGATCCCGACGGCTGAAGGGAATGCGGATGCTGTCCCGGGTTGTGCCCGGTTCATCATAGACAACGACGCGCTCTTCGCCGAGGATTCGATTGACGAGCGTGGACTTGCCCACATTGGGGCGGCCGATGATACCGACCTGGATACGCCCTTCGTCCTCCTCCTCGCCGTCTTCCTCAGACGCATCGGTATCCCAGAGCACACTGTCGAGAAGCCGACGGATACCCCGATTGTGGGCAGCGGACACAGGATGCAGCGGGTCGAAACCAAGGCCGTGGAACTCGACGGCGGCCTGATCCTCATCCTGGCCATCGGTCTTGTTGACCACCAGGTGAGCAGCGACGCCCTGGCGGCGAAGCTGATCGATGATGGCCTCGTCCCCCGGGGTGAGACCCGCGCGGCCATCCACCACGAACAGCACCTCGTCCGCCTCCTCAATGGCCGCCGACGCCTGATCGGCCATCAGCTGGTCGACACCGTCCTCGTCGCCCGCCAGGCCGCCGGTATCAATGGCGATGAAGCGGCGGCCTCGGTGGCGTCCCTCGCCATACTGGCGGTCACGGGTGAGCCCTGAGAAATCAGCAACCAGGGCATCCCGGCTGCGCGTAAGCTGGTTGAACAACGTGGACTTGCCCACATTGGGGCGGCCGACAACGGCGAGCACGGGAATCATGGGAATCAGCGGTCGGCGTCCCGTACGTGGTAGGAGGCAAGCCATCCCCCGTTGCCGAAGACGATCACCCGGTTACGGAAGCGGATGGGGTCCGCCCGCAGGCCTTTCCCATCCACCAGAACGCGTCCGTCGATGGTGCCATCCGCCGCATTAACCGCGTAAAGATAACCTTCGAAGTCCCCCAGGACGACGTGGTCACCGAGCCCCACCGGCGCAGTTGGCTGGCGCCAGGCGAGTTCCCGGTGGCGCCAGATCTCGCTGCGCGAGGACCGCTCAAAACCGACCAGGGTGCCGTCGGCTCCCGCGGCTACTACATGCTCATCGGTGACGGCCGGCGCCTCGAGACTGGAGAGTTCCCGGCTCCAGCGCTCTTCCCCGGAACGAAGTTCCAGTGCCGAGACGCTTCCCTGGTAGGCACTGACGTAAACGGTATCGCCGACCACATGAGGTGACGAATCCACGTCCACCAGCTGTTCCAGCTCAGTGCGCCCGGCGGGCTGGGCCAACGCCTGCTCCCATTGCACCGCACCACTCTGTACGTCCAGCGCCACGACGCGGCCATTGTCGAAGCCGGCGATAACCCGGCTGCCGTCAATCCAGGGGGTGGCATTTCCCCTGAAACTGAGGACCGGCATATTGCTGTCGTACTGCCAGCGGCGCTCTCCGCTCGACTGGCTGAACGCCAGAAGCTCGCCATCGATGGTCTGGACCACGACGTAGCGACCATTACTCTGGGGGGGAACCAGTGATTCGTTGGGCAGGGCGGCCCGCCATTGCTCTTTTCCCTTATGGGAAAGGGCGATCAATTCGCCATTGCGCGTCACCACATAAAGGTGGTCGGAATCCACGCCGACACCCGCAATGAGCCTTTCATCAAGCTTCTCCCACCAGTCACGGCGGCCATTCCGGGCATTGTAGGCCGTTACATAGCCGTTCTCGGTGGCGGCATAGACGCGCTTCTCATGAACCCCCGGGGATAGGAACAGGTACTGGCCGTCCATGCCCTCGGCAATCCGGCGGTTCCAGATCTCCCGCACCTCGGCGTCACCAGAGGCCTCCGGGACGGGCGCTGGCTGTTCGCGGGGTTCGGAGCTGCTGCACCCAGCCAGGACAACAGCCAGGAGCACACAGCTCACCATGGACCACCGGGCGGTGCCAGGTTCCCGCATCAACCTTCCTCCATCACGGTCAGGTCACTGAGCTTCAGCTCCAGGAGCCGATCGCTTACATCATCGCCGTGCGCCTCCCGCGCGGCCCTATAGGCCTGCCGGGCGGCCTCTTCCTCACCCATCGCATGATGGACGTCACCCTTGAGTTCATGGAACAGCGGCGAGAATTCACCGGTCTTCCCGATACCCTCCAGAGCCGAAAGCGCACCCTCGTAGTCCTCACCGGCGAGACGGGCCCGCGCCAGCCGTAGCCGGATCACCCGCGGCAGGGGTTCCTCCTGGGCCTGATCCAGTGCCCAGGCGAGCTCATCGGCCGCGTCCCCGGGCTGCGACTCCTCCATGTAGACATTGGCGGCAACCATGGCGGAGAACACCGCATAGGGGCTGTCCGGCTGACTGTCCTTGAGGTTGTCGAGAGCGTATTCCATGGACGACAGTCGCTTTTCCGTATCCTTTTCTGATTGCAACGCACTGATCACGCTGTCAAAGCCCTGCCGCGCTTCAGCACGTGCCGCCGCCTGGCGGTTCTCCCAGTACTGCCACCCGGCGACCCCCAGCAGCACGATGGCGATCCCCAGGATCACGCTCGAGCCGTTCTGTTTCCACCAGCGCTTGAACGCTTCCCACTGTTCGTCTTCTTCGGCCACTCTCTAGTCTCCCTGTTCGTTTGTTCTTCTCGCGAAGCTGGCCTCACAGGCCGCCACCAGCTCGGTCTGCGCAATGCGCTGCTGTTCGGTACTCGCCAGGTCCTTGATGCTGACCTCCCCGGCCTCAGCTTCATCCGCGCCCAGGATCACCGCCAGACGCGCCCCCGAGCCATCCGCCTTCTTCATCCGGCTCTTGAAACCGCCACCACCACAGTGGGTGATCACGGTACGGTCGGGCAACGCGTCCCTCAGGCGCTCTGCCAGGCCAAAGGCCTGACCGGCCAGGCTGTCGTCCATCCCCAGAACGTAGATGTCGGCATTACCGTTAACCCAGTCCGGAACCAGTTGCTCGGTCTCCAGAAGCAGGACCAGCCGCTCCATGCCCATGGCGAACCCGATCGCAGGTGTGGAACGCCCGCCAAGCTGCTCCACCAGCCCGTCGTAACGACCACCGGCACAGACCGTCCCCTGGGCCCCGAGCGCATCGGTCACCCACTCGAACACGGTTTTGCCGTAATAGTCCAGTCCTCGGACGAGCCCCGGGTTCACCCGGTAGGAAAGGCCCGCCGCGTCAAGACGTTCGCACAGAAGCTGGAAATGCTCACGGCTGTCTTCGCCGATGTAATCGGCCAGCAACGGCGCATCCTCAAGGATGCGCTGCGTCTCGGCCACCTTGGAGTCCAGGATTCGCAGGGGATTGGAGGCGAGCCGGCGCCGGCTGTCATCGTCCAGCCGATCGCGGTGGCCCTCAAGATAGACCGTCAGCGCTTCGCGATACCGCTGACGATCCTCGGCCGTGCCCAGAGAGTTGATCTCCAGGCGGACCTGCTCCGCCAGGCCCAGCTCTCGCCAGATACGGGCGGTCATCAGCAGGAGTTCCGCATCGATGTCCGGTCCTTCCATGCCGAACGCTTCCACGCCAATCTGGTGAAACTGGCGATAACGCCCCTTCTGGGGGCGTTCATGGCGGAACATCGGGCCGGTATACCAGAGGCGCTGCTGCTGGTTGAACAGCAGCCCGTGCTGTTCAGCCGCACGGACGCAGCCGGCGGTGCCTTCCGGCCGGAGGGTCAGGCTGTCGCCGTTGCGGTCCTCGAAGGTGTACATCTCCTTCTCGACGATGTCGGTGACCTCGCCGATGGAGCGGCTGAACAGCTCGGTTTTCTCCACAATGGGCATGCGGATCTCACGGTATCCGCAGGCATTGAGCACACGGCCCAGAACGCCTTCCACATACTGCCAGACCGGTGTCTGCTCCGGCAGTATGTCGTTCATGCCACGAATTGCCTGTATTCTGGCCAAGGTTCTCCCCTGTTTGGTCGCGTGGTTGCCCGCCCGCGATCAGCCCTTGGCGATGATGGCGTCTTCTTCCGCCTTCTTGCGCGCCGCCCGCTCGCGGATCTCGCGCTCCAGGTCATCCACCAGGGAGGCCTTGTCGATCTTGCGGTCCTTATCCCCGTCCTGATACATCAGGTGCTGGGGCGTACCGCCGGTAATCCCGATGTCCGCTTCCTTCGCCTCGCCGGGCCCGTTCACGATGCAGCCGATGACGGCCACATCCATGGAGGTGTTCACATCCTCCAGCCGGGACTCCAGCTCGTTCATGGTGCCGATCACATCAAAGTTCTGGCGCGAGCAACTCGGGCAGGCGATGAAGTTGATCCCGCGCGTCCGCAGGCGCAGACTCTTGAGGATGTCGAAGCCGACCTTGATCTCCTCCACCGGGTCCGCTGCCAGCGAAATGCGGATGGTATCACCAATCCCTTCCGCCAGCAGCATGCCCAGACCAACGGACGATTTCACCGAGCCGGAACGCAGCCCGCCGGCTTCGGTGATCCCAAGATGCAGCGGTTGCTCGATCTTGTCCGCAATCAAGCGGTAGGCTTTGACCGCCATGATGACGTCGGAGGCCTTGAGGCTCACCTTGAAGTCCTTGAAATCATAGCGATCGAGGATCTCAATATGGCGCATGGCCGATTCCACCATCGCCTCCGAGGTCGGCTCACCGTAGCGGTGCAACAGATCCCGCTCCAGCGATCCGGCATTCACACCGATACGGATCGGGATGCCGTGATCCTTGGCGGCGTTGATGACGGCGCTGACCCGTTCCTCTTTGCCGATGTTGCCGGGATTGATGCGCAGGCAGTCCACGCCAAGCTCCGCCACGCGCAGCGCGATCTTGTAGTCGAAATGGATGTCGGCCACCAGGGGCACGTTCACCTGAGCCCGGATCTTCGCGAATGCCTCGGCGGAATCCATATCCGGAACCGAGACCCGCACGATGTCGGCACCGGTGTCCTCCAGTCGCCGGATCTGTGCCACCGTCCCCTCGA
>JABAHQ010004885.1_pt2 | contig 10765 bp, 14 predicted proteins | sample 7062091 | NCBI WGS metagenome assembly JABAHQ01 (sample SAMN14534359, study PRJNA622989) | marine sediment metagenome | biome: marine biome [ENVO:00000428]; feature: marine pelagic biome [ENVO:01000023]; material: deep marine sediment [ENVO:00002113] | place: India: Gulf of Kutch | collected...
CGCCGGTCGAGCAGCACCCGGGCGCCGACCTCGTCGGGCCCGCGGAGCGCCCGGCCGAGCGCCTGGCGGGTCTTCCTGACGGTCGGGATCTCGACCGCGTACCGCCAGCCGGGGTCGCCCGATCGCTGCGTCTCGGGGAGGTCGCCGGCCGCGTTGAAGCCCGTCCCCGCCGGCGCGTCGCCGCCGAAGGCGTCGGCGTAGGCGGCCTGGACCGCCTCGAGCCGGTCGTCGAGGTGGGGGTACGGGACGCCGACGACCACGACCGTCGTCGCGTCGTCGCCGTCGAAGGAGACGCCCTCGGTGAGCGTCCCCCACAGCGAGGTGAACAGCGCCGCGCCGTCGCGGCCGACGAACCGCTCGCGCAGCGGCTCGACCCGCTCGCCGGGCTCGTCGAGGTAGACCGGGACGTCGACGTCGACGAGGCCGCGGTACCGCTCGGCCTCGCCGTACGACGGGAAGAACACCAGCGTGTTCCCCGGCGTGAACGCGATGGCGTCGGCGAGCGCGCCCGCGACCGCCTCCTGGACCTCGGGGTCCTCGCGGTTCCGGGCGAACAGCGGCGGGGTGTCGACGGCGTACGTCCGGCGGCGCTCCGGCGGGAAGGAGAGGCCGAACGCCATCGTCTCGGGGTCCTCGAGGCCGAGCACGTCGGCGGTCACGTCGAACGGCCGGAGCGTCGCGCTCATCAGCACGCTCGCGTGCACCGCGTCGAACAGCTGGCGGGTCACCTGCCGGGGCAGGCAGGCGTAGAGCTCCGCCCGGCCGTAGAGCTCGCCCGAGCGCTCGTCCCGGCGCACCGCCACCACGGGGTACTGGCCGGGCTCGCCGCCCTCGGCGACGTAGGCGTCGATGAAGGCCGCGGCGGCGAGCGTCCCGGACTCCCGCCGGGTGTCGGCGTCGCCCTCGCGGTAGGCGCGCTCGTAGCGCTCGTCGAGCGTCCGGCCGAGCTCCAGCGCGCCCTCGAGGTCGGCGTCGATCCCGCGGCCCTCGTAGCGCTCGAGGAACGCCAGCAGCAGGTCGTCCCGGCGGTCGCCGTTCTCGACCGGGACGTCGACCCAGTCGTCGCCGACCGCGGCGACGTCGCCGGGGCCGAGCCGGCGGTCGTAGCAGTCGGTCAGGGCGTCGCGGAACGCCTCGACGACGTTCCGGGCGTCGCGCGCCCGGGCGTCCTCCGCGTCGCGGAGCTCCTCCAGCGCGGCGTCGAGGGTCCGCTCGGTCAGGGTGCGGGTCGCGTGCTCGCGGGCCGCGGCCTCGACGTTGTGGGCCTCGTCGAAGACGCAGACGACGTCCTCGGGGTCGCGGCCGAGCCACCGGAAGAACTGCCGGCGGATGATCGGGTCGAGCAGGTGGTGGTAGTTGCAGACGACGAGGTCGACGCCCTCCATCGCGGCCTTGAGCAGCTCGTAGCCGCAGTAGCCCTGCTCGCCGGCGCGCTCGTAGATCTCGTCGGGCGTCCGGACGCCGTCGAACAGCCACTGCTCGAACTCGTCGGTGTCCTCGACGAGGTTCCGGTAGAACCGGTCGCAGCCAGAGCGCTCCTCGAGCGACTCGAGCTCGGCCTCGACGGCCTCGAGCTCCTCCATCACCGCGGCGCGGGCCTCGGCCGCCTCGCCGTCGCCGGCCCGCGCCTTCTCGAGCAGCTGGCGCTGGCGGGCCGCGAGCTCCTCGCGGTCGCGCTCGGCGTCGACCCGGTCGCGGACGGTGTCCCGGAGCACCTGGCACTCCTCGTAGCCGACGTCGATGTGGCACATCGAGGCCTTCCCGCGGAANNGAACTGGCGCATCTGCTGGTGGACGTTCGTCGTGATGACGACCGTCCGGTCGGTCTCGCGGGCGTGGGCCAGCGCCGGCGCGAGCGCCGCGAGCGTCTTGCCGGTCCCGCAGGCGCCCTCGAACAGCGTGTTCCGCCCCGCGTCGAGCGCCGCGCGGATGCGGTCCATCGCCTCCGACTGGCCGTCGTACGTCTCCGTGTAGGGGAAGAAGCGATGGTGGTCCGGGGCGGCCACGACGGCGCCACGCCAGGCGGGGCCAAAAACGCTCGCCGCGCGGGGTGAAAGTGAAGGCGGGCGGCCGGGCCGGCCTACTCCTCGGGCTCGATGTACACCTTGCGGATCGAGTCGTCGGCGCCCGCGAGCGCGTCCTCGATGGCGGAGATGCGGTCGTCGATCTCGCCGGTGTCGAGCTCGGGGTCGAACGCGACGTCGGCCGCGACGAGCAGGTCGTCCGGGCCGAAGTAGACGGTCCGGAAGTCGACGACGCCGGTGACCCCGTCCCAGCCGGAGACCAGCCCGCGGAGCTCGCGCTCCTCGGCCTCCGGGAGGCTCTCGCCGAGCAGCAGCCGCTTGTTCTCCCAGGCCAGCGCCAGGGCGAAGCCCATCAGCAGCACGCCGATGAGCAGCGCGGCGGTCGCGTCGTAGATCGGGTTCCCCGTGAGGTCGGTGAGGAGGATGCCGACGAACGCGAGGGCGAGCCCGGCGAGCGCGATCGCGTCCTCGGTCAGCGCCGTCAGCGTCGTGACGTCGGCGGTCTTCCGGAACGCCTCGCGGAGCCCGCTCCACCCGCGCTCGTCGATCTCGGCCCGCATGGCGGCGTGGGCCTTCGTGAGGGCCCAGCCCTCGAAGGCCATCCCGCCCAGCAGCACGCCGTAGTTGACCCAGACCGAGGGGAACGTCGTCCCCGCGACCGTCACCGTCCCGCCGAGGAGGTGGCCGCCGTGGCCGACGACCGCCTCGTAGCCGTTCTTCAGGCTCTCCCAGCCCGCGATGCCGAACAGCAGCACCGCGACGAGGAACGAGTAGAAGAACTGGGCCTTGCCGTAGCCGAAGGGGTGGGTCCGGTCGCGCGCCCGCCGGCCGTACCGGATGCCGATGAGCAGGAACACCTGGTTCCCGGTGTCGGAGATGGAGTGGTAGGTCTCCGACAGCATCGCCGGGCTCCCGGTCAGCAGGAAGCCGACGAACTTCAGCACCGCGATGGCGCCGTTGGCCACCAGCGCCGCCAGCACGACCGACGTCCTCGTCGCCATCTCGGCCCGGGTTCGACGCGGGGGCGGTTAAGACCGACGGAGCGAAGGCCGGGCGGCCGAACCCCAAGCCATGCTGACGGTGCTCGGCGACACCCACCGGACCGCGGGCCACGGCCTCGAGGGCCGGACGCTCGAGGCGGTCCGGGCGGCCGACGCCGTCGCGCACACGGGCGACTTCACGACCGCCGCGGTCTACGACGCGCTGGCCGACGAGTGCGGGACGCTCCACGCGGTCACGGGGAACAACGACGGCCCCGAGCTCGCCGGGCGGCTGCCGTCGCTGGCGACCTTCGAGGCCGAGGGGCTGACGGTCGCCATGGTCCACGGCCACGAGCACTCCGCGGAGGCGCTGTCGCTGCTCGGCCGGGAGGCCGGCGCGGACCTGGTGATCTCCGGGCACTCCCACCGGCCGGGCGTCGAGCGGGCCGCCGGGCTGACGCTCCTGAACCCGGGCAGCCACGCCGAGCCCCGGTGGCACCGGCCCGCCCACGCCGAGCTCGAGCGGGCGGGCGGCCGCGTCGAGGGCCGGCTCGTCGAGCCGGACGGGACGCTCGTCGAGGCGTTCGAGCTCGGGTAGACGGGGGAAGCCCCGGCGGGGGAGAACGGCCCGCGGGGCGATCGGGTCCGGTCGGGGTTCGCCGGCCGACCTCGGGGGCGCGGGTCGGCGGCGTTCGGGCCGAGGGGCGGCGGCCAAAAGAGCCCCACGGAGGCTACAACGGCCGTTTCAGTCTCCGGGGGTCAGCCCCGGGCGTAGATGGCGACGGCGACGGCCAGGACGGCCGCGAGCCCGCCCAGGAAGAACAGGACGCCCGGCTCGGTCAGCAGCCCGGCGAGGTCGAACCCGGGCGCGGCCGCGGCGACGGGGGTCGCGGACTCGGCGCTCATCGTCACGGCGTCGTCCCCGCCCGTCGCGCCCGGCGCGGCGAGGTACTGGACGGCGGCCGCGAGGACCCCGACCGCCCCGACGCCGGCCAGCAGCGTCGTGATGGCGGCTCGGAGGCTCGAGGTCTCGGACTCGCCGCCGGCGACGACGACGAGCGGCTCGTCGGCGGGGGCGTAGACCTTCATCTCGCGGCCCTTCTCGGAGTAGACGGTGTCGACGACCTCGACGGCGCCGGCGTCCTCGAGCCGTCCGAGGTGGTACTGGGCGTTCTGGAGGGAGGTGTCGACGCGGTCGGCCAGCTCGGAGGGCGCGGCGGGCTCCTCGTGGAGCGCGGCGAGCAGCTCCCGGGCGGTCGCCGACGACATCGCGGCGAGGAGCTCGTCGGCCTCGTCGCCGTCGATGCCGATGACGCGGGGGCCCGCGTCCGAGGTCGGCGTCCGGCCGAAGCCGGCGGGGAGGAGGCGGCCCATGGCGCCGGACAGGCCGCTAGCTCGTATCAACTTTCTGTTCCGAACGGGCCGCCGAAACGGCTTTCCGGGCCGCCGGCCGACGGCCGCCATGGCGCTGGACCTGCCGACGGCCGCCGTGATCGGGGCCGTCGTGCTCTTCTTCTTCGTGCTGTTCCTCTTCGTCCGGCGGATCCTCACGAGCTTCACGGAGGGTTTCCGCGAGGGCGGGCGGCGGTAGCCCGCCTACCCGGCGACCCGCCGCGCCGCCGCCACGGCCTCGTCGATCGCCTCGTCCTCGACGTCGAGGTGGGTCACGAAGCGGACGGTGTGCTCGTCGATGGCGGAGGCCCGCACGCCCTCGGCCTCGAGGGCCTCGAGGAACCCGGCCGCCGGCCGGCCCAGCGGCTCCGTGCTCACCATGAGGATGTTCGTCTCCGGCGGCTGGACGTCGAGGCCGTCGATCCCGTCGAGGCCGGCCGCCAGCCGGTCGCAGCGCGCGTGGTCCTCGGCGAGCCGGTCGACGTTCTCGAGCGCGAGCAGGCCCGGCGCCGCGAGGACACCGGCCTGGCGCATCCCGCCGCCGTACTGCTTGCGGGCGCGGTGGGCCCGCTCGATGAACGGCTCCGGGCCGCCGAGCACCGACCCGACCGGGGCCCCGAGCCCCTTCGAGAGGCTCAGCATGACCGAGTCGACGGCCCCGGTGAGGGCGGCCGGCTCGAGGCCCAGCGCGACCGCGGCGTTGCAGAGCCGGGCGCCGTCGAGGTGGACCGGCACGCCGGCGTCGTGGGCGACCTCGGCGGCGGCCTCGAGGGCCTCGGGCTCGATCGCCCGGCCGCCGCGCATGTTGTGGGTGTCCTCGAGCGCCAGCAGGCCGGTGCCCGCGACGTGGTCGCTCTCGGTCTGGAGGTTCTCCCGGACGTGGCCGGGCGTGATGACGCCGCGGGGCGCGGCGTCGATCGGCCGGGTCTGGAGCCCCGCGAGCCTGGCGGCCCCGCCGAGCTCCGCCGCGTAGAGGTGGCTGCGGCGCTCGCAGAGCAGCTCCTGGCCGGGCTCGGTGTGGGCCCTGAGCGCGGCCTGGTTGGCCATCGTCCCCGACGGGAAGAACAGCGCGGCCTCCGTCCCGAGCAGCTCGGCCGCCCGCTCCTGGAGCTCGTTGACGGTCGGGTCCTCGCCGTAGACGTCGTCGCCGACCTCGGCCCCCGCGGCGGCCTCGCGCATCGCGTCGCCGGGGCGCGTGACCGTGTCGCTCCGGAGGTCGATCATGGCCGGGCGTTCGGCGCCCGCGGCTTAACGGTCGTGCTTCCCGGCCGGCTTCCGAAAGCCGTAAGCGCGGCTTGTGCGCAGCCGGGGCCATGGACCCGCGCGTGAGGGAGCACGCGGCGATCATCGCCGACCACTGCGTCGACCTCTCGGCCGGCGACACCGTGGTCATCGACGCCGCCCCGGACGCCGACGACCTGGTGACGGCGCTGTTCGAGATCGCCGGCGACGTCGGCGCCCACCCCCTGGTGACCCGCAACCGCTTCGGCGAGCGGTTCCGCCGGGCGTACCTCCGGAGCCACGAGGGCGACTTCGAGGAGGCCGCCCACCTCCGGGCGCTCTACGAGGAGATGGACGTCTACATCGCGATCTACAGCGGGAAGAACACCGCCGAGACGGCGGACGTCGCCCCCGAGGTGTCCTCGGCCTACGCCGTCGCGAACCGGGACGTGAAGGACATCCGGCTGGACAAGCGGTGGCTGGTGACCCAGTACCCCTCGCCGGCCTACGCCCAGCTGGCGGGCATGAGCACCGAGGCCTACGAGAACTTCGTCTGGGACGCCGTCAACCGCGACTGGGAGGCCCAGGGCGCGTTCCAGGCCCAGCTCGTCGACCTCCTCGACGGGGCCGACGAGGTCCGGCTCGTGAGCGGCGAGGACACCGACCTCCGGCTGGGCATCGAGGGGCGGACGTTCGTGAACGACACCGCCAACCACAACCTCCCGGGCGGGGAGATCTTCACCGCGCCCGTCGTCGACGAGGTCGAGGGGACGGTCCGGTTCGACATCCCGACGATGCTCCAGGGCCGGGAGGTCGTCGACGTCTTCCTCCGGTTCGAGGACGGCGTGGTCGTCGAGCACGACGCGCCGGAGCACCGCGACCTGGTGACCGAGCTGCTCGAGACCGACGACGGCGCCCGCCGGCTCGGCGAGCTCGGCATCGGGATGAACCGCGCCATCGACCGGTTCACCTACAACATGCTCTTCGACGAGAAGATGGGCGACACCGTCCACCTCGCGCTGGGCAACGCCTACGAGGACACCGTCCCCGAGGGCGCGGAGCGGAACGCGAGCGCGGTCCACGAGGACCTGCTCGTCGACATGAGCGAGGACGCCAGCATCGTCGCCGACGGCGAGGTCGTCCAGCGCGACGGCACCTTCGTCTTCGAGGACGGCTTCGACGCATAGCCGGCCAGCCTGGCCGGCTGGCTGACGTTTTATGGGGGTCCGGCCGGTAGGCACGGGCATGTCGAAGCTGGTGTGTCCTGACTGCTCCCGGGAGGTCGCCATGCACGAGCTGGACACCCAGACGGTGGCCGCCGGCGGGGAGTTCAACACGACGTACCGCTGCCCGTTCTGCCGCACGTCGTTCGACGACGTCGCGGCGATGATGTGACGACCTGAGCACCGCCCCTCCTCCCGTCAGCGATCCCCTCTAGCGACGGGCACGATGGGATTCGAACCCACGACCACCGGATGACTCCCCCCGACACGGGACGTGCCCGGGATAGAAGTCCGGCGCTCTGTCCGGACTGAGCTACGTGCCCTGCCCGCCGTTGGTCGGGTCCGGACTAAAGCGGTGCGGGTGGGCGCCGCGCCGGTTCACAGCCCTTAATGCCGGCTCGCGGGTAGGGCCGCCGAATGCGCGTCATCGGGGTCGTCGGGCTGCCCGGCAGCGGGAAGAGCGAGGCCGCGAACGTGGCCCGCGAGGCCGGCGTGCCGGTCGTCACGATGGGCGACGTCATCCGGGCGGCCTGCCGCGAGCGGGGGCTCGACCCGGCGACCCACCACGGCGAGGTCGCGAAGGCGCTCCGCGAGGAGGACGGCCCGGCGGCGATCGCGGACCGGTCGCTGCCCCACATCCGCGAGGCCCTGGAGGACCACGACACGGTGCTGGTCGACGGCATCCGCTCGGACGTGGAGGTCGAGACGTTCGCGGACGCCTTCGGCGACGCCTTCACGCTGGTCAGCGTCGAGGCGCCGTTCGCGACCCGCGCCGAGCGGATCACGGAGCGGGGCCGGGACGCCGACGAGTCGGCCGGCGGCGAGGGCCTCGCCGAGCGCGACGAGCGCGAGCTCGGCTTCGGGATGGGCGAGGCGATGGAGCGCGCGGACGTGACGATCGAGAACGACGGCACGCTCGAGGCGTTCCGCGCCGAGGTGCGGGGCCTGCTCGACGCATGATCGAGGCCTACCGGATCGACGTGGAGGTCGTCGCCCCGCTGCACCCGACGGAGCTGCCCGAGCGCGTCGAGCGGTCGATCACGGCGCTGTTCCCCGAGGCCGAGGTCGAGGAGCGCCCGGGCGAGCTGGTCGGCGAGGCCCACGCGATGGACCGGTTCGCCGAGCGGCTCCGGGAGCAGGAGATCGTCGACGCGGCCCGCGACGTCTTCCGCCGGAACGTCGATGGCGACGCCTTCGCGTTCGACCTCAAGAAGCAGGCCGCCCACGAGGGCGTCGTGAACTTCGCGGTCGGCAACCCCGACGAGCTCGGCGACCTCCACGTCCGGGTGCGGGTCGAGGAGCCGTCGGTCGAGGCGTTCATCGACGGGCTCGCGCCGCGGACCGCCGACCGGGAGTAGGCGCGCTAGTCCGCGCGGACGATCCGCTGTAGGACGGCCTCGATGCCGTTCGCGCCGATGGCCTGCTCGAGGCCGCGCTCGGCCTCGGCCTCGGCGGCCGCCAGCCGCTCGCGGAGGAGCTGGGCGTCCTCGGCCTGCAGGCCGCTGGCCTCGGGGCCGCGGGACTCGATGAGCGCCACCGTGGTCGCCGTGGCGAAGTACCGGCGGACCGCGCCGTCGTACTCGCGCCACCGGTCCATGCGCTCGACGAGGGCGAGGAGGTCGCCCCGGCTCACCGGCTTGCGGACGTAGTCGTCGAACCCCATGTCGAGGATGTCGAGCCCGGGCTCGACGCCCGTCACGACCGCGACGGCGCAGCCGGCCGACCGCTCCCGGATCTCCTTGAGGACCCCCGAGCCGTCCAGGCCCGGGAGCCGCCGGTCCAGCAGCACCACCTCGACGCCGTCCGCGACGCGCTCGAGGGCCGCCTCGCCGGTCGCCACGGCCGTCACCGCGTACCGATCGCGGAGGTAATCGGCGTACAGCTCCCGCAGGTCCGGGTCGTCCTCGACGACGAGGACGCGGGTGGAGCCGTCGGTTGTCATGGACCCCTCAGGGGGCGTCGGGAGCAAATACCGGCCCCATCGTTCAGGACCGTTCAACCGTTTATTCGGAGATATTACGAAGTGGAAATAAACATCAGCCGGCCCGGTCGGCTCAGTCCCAGGTGACCCAGGTGATGAACGCGATGCCGCCCATCTCGGCCACCCGGAGGGCCGTCATGGCCACCTGCGCGGTCGGCGAGACGTCGGTCACCCAGACCTTCAGCACGGGATGGAGGAGGTAGAAGTAGAACGCGAGGCCGTTCTCGAGGAAGAGGAAGGAAGCGAAGAGCACCAGCCCGAGGGTGTGCTTCGAGCGGAAGGCCCGGTAGTTCCGCCCCCAGACGAAGAGGAGCGTCGCGAGCAGCAGCAGGTTCACCGCGATGGCGACCCGCGCGACGTCCACCCAGAGGCTCATCTGTCCGCTCCCTTTCGGCCGGTTTCAGTTATACGCTTTCCAAAATTCATCCCCAATCCACCCGTTCCATGATCTCCTCGATCACGTCCCAGTGATCGCGGGCGCGCGCCGTGGGCAGGTAGACCGCCCCGTAGCCGTCCCCGCCGCTCTCGACGACGCCGTTGTCGACGAGGACGTCGAGGTGGTGCCGGACGGTCGTGTAGTCGAGGTCCAGCGCCTCGGCGAGCTGGTTGGCGTTCCGCGGCTCCTCGTCGATCGCCCGGAGGAGCCGGACGCGGTTCCGGCCGCCCCGCGTGCCGGTGAGCACGTACCACAGGACGGCCTCCATCGTCCCCGCCGTCACCGCTCGGGACCGTAAGCCCATCGGCGCTCAGACGGCGACGGCGACCACGACGAACAGCACCACGACGCCGAGCACGTCGCAGGTGTTGGTGACGACCGGGACGACGACGTCGTCGGGGTCGAGCCCCAGCCGGTAGGCGGCGTAGGTGGCCGCCAGCGCGACGGCGACGGCCACGACCGCCAGCGCGATCCCGCTGGCCGCCGCGACCGCGACCACGGTCCCGGGCGCGAGCTTCGCGCCGACGGTGACCGCCGCCAGCGCCCACGCCCCGGCGCCCACCAGTGGAAACAGCGTCAGCGCCAGCGCGACCACCGCGAGGGCGTTCCCCGAGAGCTGGTCGTCGGCCGGCGAGAAGGCGAGCAGCCCGAGGTGGAACGCCGTCGACAGCCGGGCGGCGAGGATGCTCCCGAGGTTCCCGGCGGTGCCGATGGTGACGGGCACGAGGACGAGCAGCGACGGGTAGGCCAGCAGCGTCGACTCGAACGAGCCGAGCACGAGCCCGCTGCCGACCTCGACGAGCGTCAGCGCGAGCAGCACGGGGAGCATCGCGCGGGTGATGCCCCGGACGGTCCAGGCCACTCAGCCACCCCCGACGACGAGCCGCACCGCGAGCACCAGGAAGGCGAGGCCGAACAGGTCGCCCGTGGTGGTCACCATCGGGCCGACGAGCGTGTCGGGGTCCCGGCCCTGGCGGTAGCCGACGAAGACCACGCCGAGCACGGCCACGACCAGGACGGTCCCCGAGAGGACGCCCGCCACCAGCGCGACCGCGACGAGCGTCGTCACCGGGGCGGCGGGCCGGGCGAGCCAGCCGAGGGCCACCCAGGCGGCGACCGCGGCGAAGCTGCTCGCCATGAGCCCGTTGACGACCGCCGCGGCGACGGCCGAGCGCACCCGCCGGTCGCCGATCGACGTCGCCGGCTCGATCAGCCCCTGGTGGAGCCCCGAGGAGAGCCGGGCGCCGAGCGAGCCGTAGACGTTCCCGCGGGTCGCGAGCAGCGCGGGCACCAGCACCAGCAGGCCGGGGACGGCCTCGAGCTCGGCCCGCATCCCGCCGAGGACGAGCCCGGCGACCAGCCCGCCGACCGCGCTCGCCGCGAGCGCGGGCAGGGCCTCGCGGTAGGCCCGCCCGGCGACCGCGGCGATGCTCATGGCGGGGCCATCCGCCGCGGCCGACATAAGCCCGTGGCGTCCCGCTTCAGTCCCGGGGGTCGGGCATCTGGGTC
>JABAHQ010003503.1_pt6 | contig 10764 bp, 8 predicted proteins | sample 7062091 | NCBI WGS metagenome assembly JABAHQ01 (sample SAMN14534359, study PRJNA622989) | marine sediment metagenome | biome: marine biome [ENVO:00000428]; feature: marine pelagic biome [ENVO:01000023]; material: deep marine sediment [ENVO:00002113] | place: India: Gulf of Kutch | collected...
ACCAGAACCGTCGGCGTTGGGGTTCCGCTAGTAGCCGGACAAAAAACCACGCCAAGGATGTAAAAATAGCCCGTTGTAGCTTATCGTTAAGGTCATTTTGACCGAAGCAAGGCTATTTTTGACACCTTATCATCAACGTCAAGGGGTATAAGCAGGTAAACGTAGCTGATATGCCTTCTTATCGTCAATGTAGCTGGTCCGATCCAGTAATTTTCTCCTGACATAGAGACATTTCTCCCTGTAGACCCTCTAAATTGGCTAAAAGAAGGGGGCTTAGCGTTGGAAATTGTCTAGTTGCTGTCGGAGCCCCATAGTCCGCTATTGCAGCTTGTTGTTAAAGCGTGAGTCATTCACTCCTATAAAATACTTAATCTGAGTCGTAATATATATCACGCTTTAGGCCGCACTTTGATACGAATATCAATATCAAACGCACCTCCACCATTGGTGGTAAAGGTGGCATTGTTGGGCAAGCTGGCCGCTTCGAATGGCTCAGGCACACCCATACGGGATACTGAAATCGGCTTGGTTACGGAAGAGGTTGTCGAAAGAAGTGAGATGTTTAACGTCTCTAACACCCTCGGTAAGAAACAAGCGACGGCGTGTTCTGCCTTGGGATCAGCATTGGTTTCTCCGGCAAAATGTAAGCCTACGCCCTGACCGGTTTGGGGGTCATACCAGACCGAACCGGAGTCGCCACCAGCACTGATCTCTTCGTTGTCTGGGTTGCCATCCTTTGCAGTGACTAACTTAAAGCCATCTATGCCGACACGTCCGACCGAATAATGAATGAAGTACCGTCCCAGGCCATCTACTCTGCCTCTGGTTACCCCAGTCGTACGGCCAGACTTTTCCAAGATTTCATCTCTGCTGGGCATTCTGGCTGCCTGAAGGAGTTGGTTGGTCTCGAATTGTTCGGGCAGTACCTGACGAGTTCCGGTGAGTAAAGCCACTGCGGCATCGCCATCAGGACCCAGGACACTGCGTTCTAGGGTGGCAATCGTATCGCGAAGAAGGCGGCCACCGTCGGCCGGACCTGGTTGTACAATTGGATCGCCAGGTTTCGCCTCTGCACTACCCACTAAAACGTGCCAATTGCTCAAGATGCCAGGCTGTCCGGTGACATTATCAATAACCAGGGCCCCCAACGTACCGGCGGAAACGTTCGGATGGGCCACGCTCAGGCCTGGTTGTACCGGATCTCGTCGTTGGCGCCGCTGTGATAATACTTGCAAGCCGCGGTGTGGCGCATAGGTCGCCTGGATTACGTCAACCGCGACACCCAAAATTTCTTCGGGAAATAGGTCGGCTGCTTCCAGGGCCGTTTCATCGCTTTTTTCCCTGACGTGTATCCGAACGCTAATTTGGTCAGTGACCTTCCCCTTTTTGTACTTGTAGCCTATGTCAATCGCTGTGACATTTTCTCGTTCTCCATACCTTGATAAGGCTTCTTGATAAGCTGCTTGTACTTTTTCTTCCGCTGGATTTTTTTGCTTCGTCATGATCAAGCCTCCTTGAGTTAAATTTTTTCAGTTGATAGCGCAACACCTCAACGCCAAACTCAGCATACCCCAGAAACATTACCGTGGCTTACCAGCATCGTCTCGCTATCTCTCAGTCATCTTTTCTCGACTCCCGGAGACTTCCACGTGGCGGCGAAGCCTCCCCAACCAAAAACACCCCGGGAGTCCTCTGGGGTGTTTGGGATACGGTGTCGCAGCCTAAGTCGGGTCAGGCCACGCTCTGGGCTACTTCGTCCGGCGATTGATCCGGCCAGAGAAACCCTTCTAAGACATATTCATGCTTTTGGCCCAATCGGATTTGCGTCTCCAGCGCCAGCAACCGACCCCCGGCGACCAGCCGCACGGTGCGGAAATCCTTAGCCGAGACACGTGCCACTGGCAAAGTTGTTGCCCTTATCGGACTCAACGACCTCGTTGTTGGCATCAACTGTAATTCTGAAATCACAATCCGGATCAAAACAGCCTGAGGGAATGGAGAACTTGAGATCAACCGATGCGCCGGGTGCTAGGGCAGACGTTGGTCTGACAACTTTACCGTGGATCCCAAAATCGACCTCGGTTACTGAGGGCCCTGCTCCGGCTGTACCTTGATTTCGAACAGTTACGATTAAATAATTGTCTTCAAGTTTGCAAAAGAAGCCTTGTTCATCGGGAACTGGGATCAAATCCGGCAACCCTATCTCCAGACGCCGGGCTGAAACACGCTCGGTATGGAACGTCTCGATCATCTGATCTACGCCAGCGGCGGTATACACAGCGACTACGTCCAGTTCAACATGACTTTGAATCACCACAAACCCTTTGAGGAAGTCCGCGTCTACCTCTGCATGTGAAAAATATCCTCGCAGTCAATCTCAAACGCTTCATCAGAGTCGAGCTTGGCCTCAAAGAACGGCGACACTGGGCCTGGCTTCTCGTTGGGCAAAGCGATAGCAATCTTTTTTCTGAATTTGATTGGAGAATAGGTCGGATTATGGACATTAATTGCCGTCCAATATTGGCCAGGGGCGACGACTCGCCCCTCCGATTTCCCACATACAAATTTGACAGCATACTGAAAGATGATGTTCATCATATCCTCCCTTTTCTTTAGTAATTAGTTGATGCTTGGTCATAAATCGTTAGGCAGCTTGGAGCAGAGATTTAACCCCTTTACCGAGGGGCAAACCTGCCTGAAATTGATAAAGAAGGAGGAGCTGATAAACGAAGACCGCCCCCAAGACCACTAAGCGCACCCGTTGCAAGCCTTTGACCGGCACTTGACCGTGCCAGCCAAACAGATTTTTGAACAAGCCGTTGAAAGGTTCCATCGCTTTGGAACGAAGCTGGTGCAGCACCCGTCGGACCGGAGAGCCGGCATCGGTATGGGGATAAGGGCCCGCTTTGGGGGGGACCAAAAAACGGTCACTCAAGCGACAAGCACTATGAACCTGATGGGCCTCATCATCGTAGTGGCGGTCGCCCAAGACATAGCGGACTTCGGCGGGCAATTGGCGGATCAGGGCCGGCGCTACGTGGGCATCGTAGGTGTTGGCCACGGTCAGTTCAGCCGCTAAAGGCAACCAGAAACGGGTGACAGCACAGGCAAAGTGCAACTTCCAGCCATCCCACCAGCCGTGATAACCTGATTTGGACCAATTGGCTTCGGTGTCGATGCTGGAATGAGGCACAATGCCTTGCTCGCGATGTTTCTTATGCCAGACCCCGCCATTGGCTCGTAAAGGGGTGCTATCCACCGCCGCCGCCCGTCCCAGGTGGGCCCAGGGTTGGATCAGGTTCACCAAATGACGGCCCAAGGCACCAATCAGACCGGGTAAGGTGTCGGGTAAAGCCTGCAAGCGCCGCTCCCAGGTCCGTCGGCTGGGAAAACGGCCATCCGGTAAGGTTAACAGCTGACGTAACTGGCGGGTCAGGGCCGTTTCTTGCTCCAGGAAAGCCAGCAAGCCATAGGCACTATAGATCCGTCGAATGACCATTACCACCAAGGCCTTGACGATCAAGCGATCCGGGTAGGTTTTCGGACGCCCCCGACCTCGTTTTTGGGGTTGTCGGGGCACCGGTATCTGGTCAACAAGTTTGACCAACATGACAAGTAGCGGAACTTCCGGTATCATATCGTTGCCTCCTGCTATTGATGTGTGGCAACTGACATAGTACGGAGGTTACCGCACCTTGTCCATCCGGGTGCGGTATTTTTATTCAGTTCCCTTTCTAAGTTTTACACTATTTCGGTTTATGACCATGTCTCATTTAATTGACTAAACACCTTTCGTTGAATTTAATTGGACCGAACGCCACCAGTTTACCTCAAATCATTTCTCCTGATACACCCGTCTCGTCTCAGAGACTCCCACCAGCCTCCCCAGAGAGTCTTGCCTGAAGCTGGGGACTCCCAAATAAAAAACACCTCAAGGAAACCCTGAGGTGTTTCTACATACTGTCTGCGGTACCCATTACTGCAAATTTGGGTGATTACGGCGCTATTTGGGCAATATTGATCCTATGGCCCCTATATGGCAAGCCTAAAAATTGCTCCATCTCCCCCTGTGCTTTTGTAGCAAGACGAATACTTTCCTCTAAATTAAGTAAGCGGGTTATAGAGGTTGGGTTGTTAGCTGCTAACAGGTGGTCGATCGCTCCTACGGCCGCCTCATCATATTCACCCCGAGGCAATGCTTGCTCAGTGTAAACTACGCGGAGTGCATTGCGGATATCTTGCAAGGCTGCCTCTCGACCCACCTCGATCAGGCGAACGGTACGGAAATCTGGATCGCAGACAAGTGAAAGAAAGTCGTTGGCCAGTCGTGATTGCTCCTCGCCTCTCAAGTCTGCAGTACGGTATGCCTCGAAAGCATGCGCGGCCAGATAGCGCCGGACGTAGCGAGGCAGCACCGTGGCAAGGGGCTTTTCCCTACGGGCAACTTTGCTAAACCGGCCTTGATTTTCTTCTGCCAGACAATGTTGGCCCCAAGGTGTAGCGGACAGGCTGACCCAATCTTGCATATCTGCCCAATCAGTACCTGGTCGAGCGGCAGCCACAAATCGGTGATGGACGGCCGAGAGACGCCCGCCGCGAATAATGTCGCGCTGCACATAGGATTTGAGGCTGTCATGAAACAAAATTAGTGGCTTGTCCATTTTTGGCTTGGGATCACTGAAGAAGAGACCCAATTGCTGAAGGAGTTCGAGCATTGCATTGTCATTCACCCCGATCAGGATAGCCGTATCACGCGGATACAACGGTTCATAGGCTGTAGCTACAACATCCAGTAGGGCCTGCGTTTTGCGTCCCAACGGATATTTCTTGGGGTCCGTGACTGTGGCAATTAGGGCCTCATATAGAGCATTGACGCCTTGCGCCGACGCAACTACTTCCAGCGGAACTTTATAATCAAATTCAAGTGATAATGAACCAATTCGCTGCGCGATGTCATATATCAAGGGCAGCGGACAGGAACTAACCCCAGCTGCTTTGGCCGGATCGATGAATCTTTCTCTTGCACTTGGGGCTAACTTGGCCTGCACCGCAACAATTGGCTTCTGCTCAGGTATAATTAGTAGGTCAGGCTCACCTAGCAATGCTTCAAGTTCATTATGAATCCCATTAACAAGATTGGTCACATCAGCCGCAATTAAGAATTGAGCCACGTTCACAAGATCACCCCAATGGTCTCGCAGAAGCTTCAAGATGCTGTTTTCAAACCCCTGGTCATTTCGGAAAAAATCAATGTCGTCGATTACGATTAGGGGCTTTGGTTCGGATAAGTCAGGCCCGACGATCGCTCTTAACGGATCGAGGATAAAATCCCTTAAGCCCTGCAATGTATTTCCTGTGAGCAGTGGGAAACGACCTTTAGGAACAAAGGTTTTATATTGTTCAAAAGCATCTTCTAATTGAGGGACTAAAGAGTACCGAATGAACACTAAAGGGTCAGCTGGATGGCGATCAGGTAACACCGGTTCATTTTGACGACAGAAATGAAAGATAACGTTATTCAATTGTTCCTTTCTAACCCTGTTAATCAATTTGGCTATGAGGGTACTTTTCCCAATCCCCCCCATACCCGTTACGAAAAACCAGGCTTTGTCCGGTTGAGTTACCCACTCTATGATTCTTTCAAGGTCATCATCCTCCTGTTTTATTTCGACCTCCGGAATCAAGTCGTCGACATGGTCATCAAATCTGGTCACCATAGCATCGTCGCCAAACAACAAACTTTCCGGCACCAACACGCTATCACCCCTGTTTATAAAGGTACGAGGCGTCGCGAAACCGGCAAACCATTTTAAGTCATCATCCGATTTATTGAACATCAATCGGCGACCGTTTGTGACAGCTTGTTCCAAACCATGGTTAGGATGGCCCGAGAAATCTCGGTAGAAACCATTAACAAAATTTCGAGCATCCGACGGCTTAATGCTGGTGGTAAAGCTCATAACCAGGGGCACATTTACTCGATGAAGTGCAGCAGCGATACTTCCACCCCCATCTCCTGAATTGCACCCGATGAGGAGAACGGCCTTGGCCCTGATATTTCTGCCCTCCAAATAACCTGCTAATTCTGCCGAAGTCACCTGGGCACCAAGGTCTCCTTTTAGATAAATCTTGCTGGGTTCGCTATGAAAAACCAGATGAACGAGATCATTGTCTAACAGGGCTTGTACCACATCGTCAGGTTCGGCATCAATAGGGAGTGTGACTGATGTAAAGTTTGTTGGAGTCGAGTCAAGAAACGAGGTGTCAACCACTGTATTCAAGCCACCTAATTCATCAGCGAAATCTTTGAACATCTCCTCATCCAAATCCGGATTTTGGTTATTTGGATCATCACCTAACCAGGAAAGATAGGCCAGATCCACCAACAGTCTATCAACCTGCATTGGGTTTTCCGTATCGGTCTGATCTGGCGAATCGAGTTTTTGAGGTGATTTAAATGAATGTACAATGGAAATATTGCGATTTCGACACAAAAAATGCCGCTCATCCTCAATATTTTGGTCACCTAGCTCAGGCAGGTAGATGAATTCCCATGGAATGGCAAGCAGCTTATTGATCTGGCTTTCCACGGCTGGTTCTGCGATGTTCTCAGAACCGGCATAAAAGATGCGGAGACGCACACCTGCAGGCGGGACCGCAGCTCGCTGTTGCTGCCAAAGATCAATAAAGGCGGCCCGTATATCGTCTCCGTTATTGTTGGCCGGTAATAATAGATCGGCAACTTGCCCTCCAGCCTCAATCAATTGCGCCTTTTTTGCGTCACGCGTAATATTCGTTGACATTAGAATACTGAGGGGGTCCTGTGGATTAATTTTGAAGTAGGGGGTTTCCGGGCCCTGGAGATCCTTGTGTCTAACCGACACGCGGCCGATTTCATTATTGGCTTCTAGTTCGTGCCAGGTTAATATCAGATCAAAATTTTCATATTGTTCACTCATCATCCCTCTCCTCTATTTAAATTCGGTTAAAGAATTCCCTTTGCCAGGTTAATAAGACTCTCGGTTTGTCGGAAGATTCTCATGGCAACAGCACCATACGTGGCAGTTATCAAGTAGTCCCAAACCTGTAAATGTGCGGGGTCAGTCAGTTGGCTGGTCAAAATGGTGATAACCTGCTCGAGACCGTCACTCTTCATTGAACCATCATCCAGATCCACAAAACGGTCGTAGACAAAGCCAAAAATCTCTCGATTTAGCGAAAAGGCCAACTTTGCGTTATTTAATACCTGTCTACTCGCAACGTTATTCCCCGCAAAAAGTCCGCCGATATTTAGCTGATCAATTCCAAACTGGGCATCCAACCAGGTCCTCGATCCAGCATTCGGATCGCCATTGACCCACCCATTGACGATCCCCAACTCCTCGATGATATTATTGCCCCATAAGGCTTGAATTAGGAACAAGGCTTCATCAACAAATTCGGCGGTGTTTGGGTGAAAGAATATGTCCGGGTCTGGTAGTTGATGTCTGTATTGGTTTCTATCACCCGGATTAAATACCGCAAGATCAAAACCCAGTGCGTCACGACGTGCCCTGAATTTATCCAAGAAATGTTGCAAGAGTGGCTGGGTCGAGTTATCGATTGCATAGTCTTGATAGGCTTCATCTTGAAAGAGAATGCCACCAAATTCATCATCTTTATCATCGTTGAACCTGGCCTGCAGACCAAAGATGTAGCCGCTGAGTACGGTGCTGCTGCTCCCTGCCTCGCTGCCAGTAAAGGCCGGAACGATATGGCTGTCCAACAGGATCTCGGGATTGCCGGCGGCATCCAGGAATATCAACTCATTTGGTCCGGGTGGGTCCTTTGCCGCAGCCAGCCACACCAGGGTATGATAGATCTTGCCCCAGGTATCGAGGGCTGTTCTAAGCGCATCGCGGGTAACTTGTTGCGTTTGTGGCACCTGACTTTCATAGGCAGCGACCTCTTGGGGTAATAAACTTAAAAGATTTTGCTCGGTTACGGCCGCTTGTGGGCCTGTTACTGAATTTTTTGATGGCATTGGTCCTTTCTCCTTTGGCTATATCCCTCTGGTAATCCTTTCCAGAAATCGAGTGTGGACGGCAAGCAGGGGGAAAAGTTTTCATCCCCATTGGTATTTTATGGGATTACAACTGCTACTTTGTCAAATTTACCTCATTATTGCATTACAATGTCGTGATCCAGTTTGGGAACCGGTCACGTTTCGTAGCTTGTAAATAATATACCCTAAAAAAATATAAGAAGCTCCAACCTATCTCTCACCGTCTACCAAGTGTCTCTTTTCAGAATTATCCAGCAGCACCTACAAGCAGTATATCTTCATCCATGCTCTAAAGAATCAAGCAGCAGTTTAGCCTGATTGCGAATATCATCTATGTGTTCAGGGGTCAAGTTCAAAATATCCTGCAAAGCTGTTTTAGCCAGCGTGACGTTCCCCTGTTCCAGATAAATTTCAGCTTTGATCCATTCCGCTTCCGCTGCTAACGCAGCCGAAACAGGCACTTGTCGGAACGGGTAAGTCTGCTCTAGTTGAGTCAAACAGTCGTCAAGAGCATGTAGCGCTCTATAGGCTTTAGCTAGGTAAAAGTGGGTATATGTTTTGGTTATGATATCATCAATGGCTTCTTGACGCTCCACTGCCTCTTCAAGTATTGTGACGGATTTTTGGATATTTCCCACAGCCAACAATGCCTCCCCCAAATTGTGGAGCCCTCTGATTTCACGAAAGCGGTCACCGATTTCTTGCGCGATATTAGTAGCTGCATCGAAATGTATAATAGCCTGTGACCAATCCTCTGCCAATGCAGCCGTGAAACCTAAAGCATGATGTAACTCTGCTTCGCCGCGACGATCCTGTCGAGACTGAGCCGAAGGAAGCTCTTGTTCCAAATACGCGATGGCCGTATTAAATTCACCTTGCAAACTCAATGCATTTCCCAAATTAGTTATCACTTCAATTTCGTATTCGTGCGCTCCGACTTCTCGACAAGTTTGCAACGCTTGTTTTAACCAAGTTACAGCCTTATCCAGGTCTCCCATATCCATAAACAATTGACCCAGGCCCAACTGAGCATGGGCCTTAAGTGTCGGCGCATCAGATGCTTGAGCAAGCATAAAAGCTTGCTCGTATAGAGGTTGGGCAAATACCGGATCGCCATTTACCTGGTGAACATGGGCCAATGCCTCCAGCCAGTTAAATTCGGCCTCAACATCACCTTTATCTTGCGCTGCCTGGCAGGCTTGCTCCAATAGGGGTAGGCCGCGTTGCAGATAGCCGCGGGTACGTAGAAAATCGCTCTTTTGCCACAAGGCGGTGGCCAGGCTCAGGATGCTTTCAGCGTCATTGTGCTCGGCCAGCCAATCTCCCACCCGTAACAAATTCCCACTCTCCTCCTCCAACCGATCATAAGCCTCTCGATCACGCTGGACATTTTGCTCCGCAAAATCCAAATAGTAATCTGCCCATAAGCGCTCGCGATCCTCGAAAAATTCTAGCCAATTGGGTTCATCGCTCATCAAATCTCAACTCCACTTCTTGACAATATCCGACATCACAAAGTAGTGGGTCAGGGCATGCAGAGTATAGCGACGGGCCTCCAAATCACCCAACACCTCGACCAGGGACAGGATGATCAGTTGATCCAGGGCCTTTTGAACGACCTCCGGCTCGACCTGGCTGACCTGTTGCAGGGCGCTTTCGGGGCTGCCATTGGCCAGATCAAATACAGACATCGAGACCAACACCTTTTTGGCATCCACGTCTAGCAGATCCCAGGAATGCTTGTAGATGAAGCGGTACAAGTCATAAGTCGGGCCGTCGAACTTTGCCACCTTCAGGTTGTTCAGCACTCGATCAAGGGGCCAGCGGCTCATTTGTCCGACTACTAGCTTCATGGCTAGCGGTGCCCCACCGGTGACGCAATAAATTTCGACCAGGTCATCTCGTTCGGCCTGCGCCACGACCTCGATGCCGCGCTCAGCACTGTCCTCCCGCAAAAAGGTGATGCCGTCCGCTTCCAACAATCCGCTCAAATCAAGGGTAAAGGCCCGTTCGTGTCTGACCAGGTGGCGGCTGGTGATCAGCAATTTGCTGTGGCCGAGAATCTGGAAAACTTCATCAACAAAGGCGTCACTGTCGGGGACGGTCTCCAGGTTGTCCATCACGATCAACACGCGCTCGGACAGCAAGAGATGCTTAACAGCCTCTTGTTTCTCTGCCGGCGGCAATTTAGGCAGCTCTCGTCGCTCACATTGACGGCCGATTTCATCCAGCAAGCGGTCAAAACTGAAATCGGACACCTCGGTTTTGTGAGTGCCTTCGCCGATAAATCGCTCCGTTTTAGCGCTGGTCCAGACGATGTGATCAAAGAGGCTCTCCTGCCAGCACTGTTCCACGGCCTCCTGAGCCAGCGTTGTTTTCCCGATACCACCCAGCCCTACAACCGCCACAATCGGTTTACGTTCCGGATCACGCAACACCGCCGTCAACTGATCAAGTTCACGAGTTCGGCCGACCAATCGATGGTACGATTTGCCCGGGAGATACACAGGGAGAACTGGCAGTGATGGTTTCTGTTCGGCTGTGTTTGCCGTAACGCTATCCTCCCCGGTGCGGTTCGGCATGTAACGACCAAATGCCTTATTGAATTCATCGGCCTGGAAAGAGTCACTAATTTCGCTAAACCGATCAATGGGCAGATGGGTCAGCTTGGCCAGTTCGATGGCCTCAGCCGGGGTACAGCGCTCATGCCGCGTCAGACC
>JABAHQ010021619.1_pt2 | contig 10755 bp, 13 predicted proteins | sample 7062091 | NCBI WGS metagenome assembly JABAHQ01 (sample SAMN14534359, study PRJNA622989) | marine sediment metagenome | biome: marine biome [ENVO:00000428]; feature: marine pelagic biome [ENVO:01000023]; material: deep marine sediment [ENVO:00002113] | place: India: Gulf of Kutch | collected...
GCACCGCGGCGGCCGGCCGCCGGAGCATGGCAGGTGGATTACTACACCATCCGCTTCTACCCCGCGGGCCAGGGCCCGGCTCAGTGATTCCTCCGGGATGTCGGTCCAACTGCGCCCTGCGAACAGTGTATACTTGGACGTTTGAGCCCGCAGCCGGCCCCTGTGGGGGCAGGTACATGAAATCCAAGAGGTAACCACCTGTCGTGGATCTGTCCGTCGTGGTCCCCGTGCGCAATGAGCAGGAGAACATCGAGCCGTTGGTGGCGGAGATCCGTGCTGCGCTGGACGGCAAGGCGGACTATGAAGTCGTCTATGTGGACGACGGCAGCGACGACACGACGCCGCAGGTTCTGGACCGGTTGTGCACCGAATTTCCCCGCCTGCAAGTCATTCGCCACCAGCAGAGTTGCGGTCAGAGCACAGCGATTCGTACGGGTGTGAAGGCCGCGCGCGCCGAGTGGATCGTCACCCTCGACGGGGACGGACAGAACGATCCAGCCGACATTCCGAGGCTTCTGGAGATCCGGAACGCTCCCGAACGCTCTGCGCGCCTCGCGCTCATTGGCGGCATTCGCCGCAAGCGCCAGGACTCCTGGATCAAGCGAACGTCGTCACGGGTGGCCAACCGGGTCCGCAGCCGGCTGCTGCATGATGACACTCCGGACACGGGTTGCGGGTTGAAACTGTTCAGTCGCAAGGCCTTTCTGGAACTGCCGTACTTTGATCACATGCACCGATTCCTTGCCGCGTTGTTCATTCGCAGCGGTGCAGAGGTCATGTCGGTGGAAGTCAATCACCGTCCGCGCACACGGGGCACGTCCAAGTATGGTCTGCACAATCGTCTCTGGGTGGGAATCGTCGACCTTTTCGGCGTCATGTGGTTGCAGCGGCGCGCCAAGCGTCCCGTGATCGTAGAGCAGGATGCAGGTCCGGGGAGCTAAAGCATGGCGATCATGAGCCCGCGCATCCTTCTACGAGGCCTGCTGCTTATCAGCTCGCTCGTTGCATTGGGGTATCTTGTGGAGGTGCACGGGCTCGGCGGGTTCCTGAACAAGGAATGGATCGATACGGAGGTGCGCAACCAGGGGTTCGCCGGAGAGCTCCTGTTCGTTGCGATGGGAGCTGCGGTGACCGCAGTAGGTCTTCCGCGGCAAGTGGTCAGCTTTCTGGGCGGGTACGCCTTCGGGTTCCTGGCGGGTGGCCTGATGGGACTGGCTGCAGCCGTGCTGGGGTGTATGGGCACTTTTCTTTATGCCCGACTGCTTGGCCAGGAAGTGGTCGCCGCGCGCTCGCCGGCACGCATTCAGAAGCTGGATGCCTTTGTTCGCGAAAACCCCTTTAGCATGACCCTGCTGATCCGTTTGCTCCCCGTGGGCAGCAATCTGGCCACCAACCTGGCCGCGGGCGTCTCCAGCGTGCCCGGTGCGCCCTTCGTGGCGGGATCCGCCATCGGGTACATTCCACAGACGGCGGTGTTCGCCCTGATCGGCAGCGGCATCAATCTGGAGCCTGGCTTGCGCATCGGGCTCGGGGTGGCGCTGTTCGTGGTCTCGGGTGCGTTGGGCATCTATCTCTTTCGCCGCTATCGCCACGGCAAAACTCTGGATGAGAGCATCGAGCGTGAACTTGCATGAGGCTCCTGGTGCGGGGCCGATTTGGATGGTCGCTTACGGAGGGCTTTACTGCCCGCATGCACCGAGACAACCCGGAGCGGAATCGCGGCGGCCCCGGAGCATCCGTGCTGCGCATGGAGCCGCTTCCGGTAATGAATAACGTATGCTGACCTATCCGTACATCGATCCGGTGGCCTTTGAAATCGGTCCGGTGGCCGTGCGGTGGTACGGTCTCATGTATCTCCTTGGCTTCCTCGGGGGATGGTGGCTGGGGCGCGTGCGCGCCNNTGGACCACGGAGTCCGTCGGCGACCTGCTCTTCTACATCGTGATCGGTATCGTGGTCGGCGGACGGCTCGGCTACATGCTGTTCTATGCACCCTTCGGCGCAGCGGGCAGTGACATACACGTGTGGGAGGTCTGGAAGGGGGGTATGTCCTTCCACGGGGGCCTGCTCGGCGTGATCGTCGCCATGTGGCTGTATGGCCGCTTCCACGCCAAACGCTTTTTCCAGGTGGCCGATTTCGTAGCCCCGTTGGTTCCCCCCGGGCTGGCGGCGGGGCGGATCGGAAACTTTATCAACGGTGAGCTGTGGGGAAAGGCCAGCGACGTGGCCTGGGCGATGCAGCTGCCCTGTACCCGCTTTCCCCAGTATTGCGAAGACCCGGGGACGCAGATCTTCAGCGCTCCCCGCCATCCCTCGCAGCTCTATGAGTTTCTGCTGGAGGGCGTTGTCCTGTTTGCCGTATTGTGGCTGTATTCGCACAAGCCGCGTCCTACAATGGCCGTTTCAGGGATGTTCCTTCTCTGCTATGGGCTGTTGCGGTTCATCGTGGAGTTCGTGCGCCTTCCGGATGCCTTTCTCGGCTATGTCGCATTCGGCTGGGTGACCATGGGACAGGTCCTGTCCGTCCCCATGATACTGGCCGGAGGCGGAATGATCGCCTGGGCGCACAGGAGACGGTTGCAAGTGGCAAGCAGCAAGTAGCTGAGAGTCCGCGCTCTGCGGCAGGCGCAGCCCCGTGCGCGGACGGGGGACTGCTGTTGGGGTTGCTGGTGACAGGGCCTTGGATCATACTTTGCCGCAGCCGGCACATGATTGTCAGAAAATGTAAACGGACGCCATGCATCAGTATCTGAATCTCATGCGTCATGTAAAGGAGCACGGCGTATTCAAATCCGATCGTACGGGTACAGGGACGCTGAGTGTATTCGGATATCAGATGCGCTTCGATCTGTCCGAGGGCTTTCCGGCGGTTACGACAAAAAAGCTGCATTTCCGGTCCATCATTCATGAGCTGCTCTGGTTTCTCCAGGGCGGCACGAACATCGGATATCTGCGCCAAAACAACGTAACGATCTGGGACGAGTGGGCCGACGAGAATGGAGACCTGGGCCCCATCTATGGCTATCAATGGCGCTCCTGGCCGACGCGCGACGGCGGCAGCATTGATCAGATCAGCCGGGCCGTCGAGCAGATCAAGCATCGGCCGGACTCACGCCGGATTATCGTGAGCGCGTGGAATGTTGCCGATGTCGAGCGCATGGCTTTGCCACCGTGCCACACTCTTTTCCAGTTCTACGTGGCCGAGGGCAAACTGTCCTGCCAGCTTTACCAGCGCAGTGCGGATATCTTTCTGGGCGTGCCGTTCAACATTGCATCCTATGCACTGCTCACGATGATGATGGCCCAGGTTACGGGACTGCAGGTCGGGGACTTTGTGCACACCTTTGGGGATGCGCATCTATATGTGAATCACATGGAGCAGGCGGAGCTGCAGCTTTCACGCACACCGTTCCCCCTGCCGGAGATGAAGTTGAATCCGGACGTGGAGTCCATCTTTGACTTCACGTACGGCGATTTCAAGCTCGTGAACTACCGGTGTCACGATGCGATCAAGGCGCCGGTAGCCGTATAGAAGGTCGGGCCGAGCTTCCGCCGTCGCCTCCGTGCACTTAACCCGTCACGATCGCCTGTAGAGAGCACTAGAGCCGCACGCCACAGTCGGGGAGATGGCAGACGCCCACCAGGAACGCAAGCACAGCGAGCGCCGTATCTTCTGGGCGATGTCGCTTACCGGCGGCTTCATGGTGGTGGAGGCCGCCGGTGGCCTGCTTTCGGGCTCGCTTGCATTGCTGGCCGATGCAGGGCACATGCTTACGGATACAGCCTCCCTGGCATTGGCCTGGGTTGCATCGCGGGCCGAGCGGCGCCCGCCCGATCGGCTGCGTTCCTACGGCTATCACCGCGCGCAGGTCCTGGCTGCCTTTGTCAACGGCGTTACGCTCATTGTGGTCGTGGGATGGATCGTATTCGAGGCCATACAGCGGTTGCTTCAACCCGTCGAGATCCTGGGCGGCACGATGCTGGTGGTCGCGGTGCTGGGGCTGGCGGTCAATCTGGTCGCTTTCGGGGTTCTGCACGGTGGTGCGCGTGACAATCTGAATGTACGCGGTGCGCTGCTGCACGTGATGGGCGACCTGCTCGGTTCTGTGGCGGCGATCAGTGCCGCCGGCGTGATTCTCTGGAGCGGATGGACGCCCATTGACCCGCTGCTTTCGCTGTTCGTGGCGATTCTGATTCTGCGCAGCGCGTGGTTTCTGGTGCGCCACTCGACGCATATTCTGTTGGAGGGAACACCGGACGACGTCGATGTCGCCCAGTTGCGAGGCGCGCTGGCGGACGCGATCCCGGGGGTGCGTGAAGTGCACCACGTGCACGTGTGGTCCCTGACGCCCAGACATCCGTTGCTGACGCTTCATGTGCTCGTTGAAGACAGCGTTGACCTCGAGGACACGCTGTGTCGCATCAAGGCGCTGTTGGCGGAGCGCTTCGGCATCGACCACTCGACGGTCCAGGTGGAGCATGGCACTTGTCCCGATTACGATCGCTAGCCCGTCCAGGACATGATGAATCTGCTGCAAGCGCTCCATGGCATCCTTTTCCCGGGGTCCTTTACGTCGCAACCATGCGAGGTGGAAGGGCCGTGATCTCCCTCATCGCCGCGATGTCCGAGCAGGGCGTGATCGGAGTGCACAATCGCCTCCCGTGGCGCCTGCCCGCGGACATGCGCTGGTTTCGCGAGCACACCATGGGCAAGGCCGTCATCATGGGGCGCAATACCTTCGAATCCATTGGCAAGCCACTTGCGGGGCGCACCAACATCGTGGTGAGCCGCGATCCCGAATACTCCACGGCAGGGTGCCGGGTCGCTCATTCCCTGAAAGAAGCGCTGCAAGCGGCCCGGGAAGCCTCAGCCGAGGTGATGGTGATCGGCGGTGCCTCTCTCTATGCGCAGGCCTTGCCGCTCGCGGACCGCATCTATCTGACCCTGGTGCACGGGCGGTTCGAAGGCGATGCATGGTTTCCGGAATACGATCCCGCCGAATGGCGGGAGCTGGAACGCCACGATCACTCGGCCGACGAGAAGAATCCCCATGACTACAGTTTTGTGATCCTGGAACGCCGTGAACATCCACATTTGGCACATTTGGGGTCAGAGTAAGAACTCGGCGCGGGGGGTGGCGCAGGATTCGCGCCGCCCTGGAGCGAAAGGCATAGCCGTAGCTACGAGTTGAGTGAAGATCAAGCCTACGGACGCGAAGGCAAGCCTGGGACATAGGGCGTGCTTTGCGCGCCGCGTTTCACGTCAACCGATACACGGCGGCCAAAGGCCGCCCTATGCAGTTGGTTCCTCTCGCATTTCATGACTTTGCGGAACAGCCGTTGGCCGCCCGGTGAGAGCGTACAGGGAGGTATTCACAGCGTGNNCGCCTGGCCTGTAGCGGATTTCGGATCACTAGGGCTCGCCGGGTCGGCGCACTGCGGGGCAGGGCACGTGGTAATAGGTCTCGTCCTCCAGCCGCAGCGCCGTCAAGGAGCCGCCCCACACGCAGCCGGTATCCAGTGGAAACACGCCTGTGGCGCGGATGCCGCCCAGGGTTGACCAGTGACCAAAAACGATACGCAGATCGCGGCTAGCGCGACGAGGGACCTCGAACCAGGGCAAGTAGGGAGGCGGCTGGGTCCCGGGAGGTCCCTTCTCTCTGAGTGCCAGGCGCCCTGTCGGATCGCAGTACCGCAGTCGCGTAAAGCAGTTGGTGATGAAGCGCAGCCGCGCCCAGCCCCGGAGATCGTCCGACCAGCAGTCCGGCTGGTTTCCATAGATGTGTCCCAGGTAGGCCACGTAATCCGGGCCGCGTAACGCGTTCTCGACCTCTGCGGCGCAGCTTCGGGCCCGGGCAAGATCCCACTGGGGCGGCAATCCCGCGTGGACAAGAGTGAAACGCAGTCTCTCATCGTGATGCAGCAGCGGCCGATACCGCAACCATTCGAGGAGCTCATCCCGATCGGGCGCGTCGAGTAGCTCCGCGATGCTGTCGTATCTTCCGTACCTGGCGCAGCCGGATGCAACGGCCAGCGTATGCAGGTCATGGTTGCCCAGCACTGCGATCACGCTCTCGCCGAGCGAGCGCACGAAACGAAGCGTCTCCAACGAGCGCGGGCCGCGATTGACGAGGTCGCCGACGAACCAAAGGCGATCCTTATCGGGTTCGAATGCGATGTGGTCAAGAAGGCGCCGTAGCGCCTCATCGCAGCCCTGGATGTCGCCGATGGCAAATACCGACATGGGTCGCTTGGATCCTGCGCTCAGTGCAAGGCGTGGGGCAGCGACAAGGTGAAGGCGGGTATGGGCGCATCAAACTCCATGCCGTCGTCGGCCAGCATCTGATAGGAGCCGCGCATGTTGCCGACCGGAGTCTCGAGGATTGTCCCACTCGTATATTGGTACCCCTCTCCCGGCTGCAGCTGCGGCTGCTCCCCGACCACCCCTTCGCCGCGAACCTCCTGGACCTTGCCGTTGGCGTCGGTGATGATCCAATGGCGAGTCAGGAGCTTGGCCGGGATGGTGCCTTCATTGCGAATTGTCACTGTATACGCGAATACGTAGCGCTCTTCTCCCGGATCGGACTGTTCTGGGACATAGGCGGTCTGCACCGCCACTTTGACGTCGTACACGGGCTCTGTGCTCATCGTTCAATCCGAGTTTCCGCTGGCCGCATAAGGCGGCTTGTCTGCTCCGTGGGGCAACATTGCAATCACAGCCGGTTTGCGGCGAGGGCGGCGCCCATGAGACCGACCTTGGGGTTGGCAACCACGTAGACGGGCATCTCACGGGTCAGCCTCGACATGCGGCCCTTGTTACGGAAGGCCTCCATGAAGCCGTCTTCCTTGAGCTTGTCAATGATCTTCGGCGCGATGCCGCCGGCGACGTACACGCCGCCATTGGCAAGGCATGTCAGCGCCAGATTTCCCGCCTGCGCACCATAGATCCTAACAAACATCTCCAGGGCCTGGATCGCCATCGGATCCTCGGCCGCGAGTGCCGCCTGAGAGATCGCCGCGGCCGGGTCTCCTTCCTTCATCGCCTTCGCCAGTGCGGGCGATTCCTGTTCGACACCACTGTCTCTCAGGAATTCATAGATGTTGACGAGTCCATTTCCGCAGCAGACACGCTCATAGGAGACATGCCCGAAACGGTCCATGAGGTATCGCAGCAGGTCCATCTGGAGGGAATCCGTCGGCGCGAAGTCTACGTGTCCGCCCTCGGAGGCGAGCACCTCGTAGTGATCGTCCGTCCAGACGAGGATTCCCTCACCCAGGCCGGTGCCCGCGCCGATGACGGCGCGCGCGGCGCAGGCCGCGGCAGCCCCGGGCTGGAGCGTCACCAGATCATCGGTGCCCAGGGCCTCAATGCCGTAGCCGATAGCATGAAAATCGTTGATCAGCCGGACCTTGGAAATGGACAGAGCGTCACCGAGCTGCCCGGCGTCCAGCTGCCAGGTGAGATTGGTCAGTGACGCAGTTTCGCCGGACACCGGACCGGCGATCCCGAAACAGGCCGCCGTGGGCCGCACAGCGCCGACCTCGGCGCTGGCCGCGTCGACAAACTCGTGGACCATCGGGCTCAAATCGTCATAGGCCCGACTGTCGTAGCGGTGCTCGCACAGCACCCGTGCACGAAGAGGCATGTCGAATTCCGCCAGTTGCAGGAGGGTTTTGGTTCCGCCGATATCGCCTGCCAGAATCATCGCCGTGGTCTCGCGGTGCGCACTGCGAAAACGCAGCATAGCATAGCCCACTGCGCGGCTTGAATAAATTCACCTTGCGTCGGAATTCCGTCACTCGCACGGCTGTCTCCCGCTGCCGCGAATCTGTGACCGGCCTCGCGGAATCTCAGGCAAGGGAAGCGTAAAAAAAAGTACAAAAGGACAGCGAAGCAGTCATCCGGCTCGCTGGAGGGAGGTTGAACAATGAAATTTCGTAAACCTGACATCATCACGTTGTTGGCGGTCTCGGTGTGCCTGGGCGTTGTGGTGACCACCGCAGCGCAGGGGGCGGAGCCTTCGTCCTCGTGGGCGCGTTTAGCGTTCATGAACCGCCCGGATTGTCCGTCTCTGGATACGGACTGGCAGGTCTGTCCGCGCCGCTACACGGGAGGCTGGCAGGCTTCCAACTACCATCTGAATGCAGTAGAACTCCGCACCAGCCAGTATCCCGCGTTCGGGCTTACCTGGTACCAGGGGACGCCAAACGCCCGAATCCACGACCCGGCGGCGCTGCCATCGGACTGGGAAGTTGCCGGCTCCCTGGCCGGCATGCAGTTCACCGGCTCCGCCGCGACCGATTTTGGCGTGGCCGTTAGTCGCTACAGTGACGGGCTCGGATTGCAGCTGGGCGTGGCATCCGACTACAGCTACGGTGACCACCCCAGGCCCCTGTTCTATTTCAGCATTCACAACGCCTGGTAGCCTCGTGGCGCGGCGGGCTTGCCCGCCGCAGCCCTCGGGGCAGTTGCGCCGGAGCCATCGGCCCCGGCGCAACGAATTCCATTGTTCACTCAGCCGGGTGCTACAATACGCTCGGGCGGCGTTCCCCGGGATGTGGAGCGCAGGCGCGGGCTGGCGCCGCGGGGCGTGCGCCGCGTCGTTTCCACGAAGGAATCGAACTTGCACTACCTCGCGTGTTTCTTGAGTGAACAGTTCCGCAAATAGACTACAGCACAGCAGCACGGCTTCCCCGTTGCGCGTCGGTGTCGTTGGGGTCGGTTACCTGGGCCGTATCCATGCACAGATTTACAGCGAAATGCCCGATGTGGAGCTTTCGGGCGTAGCGGATATCGATATCGACGCAGCGCGGGAAACTGCCCGACAATGTCGTTGCAAGGCGTATACCGACGCGCAGGATCTCCTGGGTCAGGTCGATGCGGTCAGTATCGCGGTGCCGACCATTTCACACCTGGAGGTTGCGCAACCATTTCTGGAGGCCGGGGTGCACATCCTGATGGAAAAGCCGTTGGCACCGTCTTTTATGGAATCCACCGGGCTTGTCGAGATGGCGGAAACGAGCGGTGTCGTCTTTCAGGTTGGCCACCTGGAGCGGTTCAATGCCGGTGTCATGGCGCTTGCCGAACGAGTCGGTGATCCGCGGTTCCTGGAAGTGCACCGGCTGGGCACGTTTGTAGAGCGCGCCACCGATGTTGACGTCGTTATCGACTTGATGATCCACGACATCGATATCGTTCTTTCTTTGGTCAAGTCCCCGATTGCCCATGTCGCCGCGTCCGGGCTTCCCGTGATCACGGATCACATCGACATCGCCAATGCGCGTCTCGAGTTTTCCAACGGCGCCGTAGCAAACGTCACGGCGAGTCGCGTATCGAACAAACGGCATCGGCGCATACGAGTCTTTGAGCGCCGGCACTACTACGGTCTGAACTACATCGACCAGCAGCTCGAGGTCGTGACCGCCAGACCGCCAGGACCGGGCGAGCAATGGCCGGAGATCGTCACCGAGCAGATTCCGGTTCAGCCGCGCCAGCCGCTGAACGCGGAGCTTGACGAGTTTGTTCACGCGATACGCGAGGGCCGCGAGCCCCTCGTGACGGGCCGGGTCGGCCTTGAGGCCGTTCGGGTCGCGCACGTTATCAAGGAGAAAATGGCTGCATGCCTGGATTGACGGACCCCATTCCTTTTCTCAACCTCACGCATGAGTATCGCGAACTGGAAGCCGAATGGTTTGCTGCCATTCATGAGGCGGGCACCAGCGGGCAGTTCATCCTTGGGCCCAACGTTCAGGCCTTCGAAGAGGAGCTGGCGGCGGCGGCAGGGACCCGACATGCGGTGGCGCTCGCCAACGGTACCGATGCCCTGATGCTTTCCCTTCGGGCTCTGGACATCGGTCCGGGGGACGAGGTGATCACCTCCCCGTTTACTTTCTTTGCCACCGCAGAGGTGATTACATTACTCGGCGCAACCCCCGTATTTGCGGACATCGAGGCCGACAGCTTTAATCTTGATCCCGCCGAAGTCCGCGCCCGCGTAACGCCGCGTACGCGCGCCGTCATCCCCGTGCACCTGTTCGGTTATCCGGCCCGCATGGACGAGATTGTGGAGGTGGCGGAAAGCCATGGTCTGGTGGTGATAGAAGATTGCGCACAAGCCTTTGGTGCGCAAAGCGGTCCCAAGACTGTAGGCAGCTTCGGCAACGCCGGTTGCTTCAGCTTTTATCCCACGAAGATTCTGGGCTGCTACGGTGACGGGGGCATGCTGACCACGAGTGAAGGGAAACTTGCCGAGCGAGTCCGTCAGTTGCGCAACCATGGTGCAAACGCGCCCTTCGTGCATGAAGTGGCGGGCTACAACAGCAGGCTCGACGAGATCCAGGCCGCATTGTTGCGGATCAAGCTGCGCAGGGTCGAGCGCGACATCGGCAAGCGCATCGAGGTCGCCGCCCGCTACGGCGATCTGCTCGGCTCCAGCGATCTCCGGCTTCCAAGGAGCCCATCGAATGCCCGGCATGTCTACAACCTCTATACGGTTCGCAGCCGGCAGCGAGACAGATTGCGCGAACATCTTACTGCAAAGGGAGTACCCACGGCCGTATGCTATCCGGTCCCACTGCATCTGCAGACCGTGTATGCATCGCTGGGCTACCGGCAGGGGGATCTCCCGGCGGCCGAGCAGGCGGCCCGTGAGGTGCTGTCACTGCCGGTCTACCCGGACATGCCGCACGAGCATATCGAGCGCGTCTCGGAGGCCATCAAGGAGGTCTGCTAGATAGGTGATCCGAAATCCGCTAC
>JABAHQ010006634.1_pt2 | contig 10753 bp, 4 predicted proteins | sample 7062091 | NCBI WGS metagenome assembly JABAHQ01 (sample SAMN14534359, study PRJNA622989) | marine sediment metagenome | biome: marine biome [ENVO:00000428]; feature: marine pelagic biome [ENVO:01000023]; material: deep marine sediment [ENVO:00002113] | place: India: Gulf of Kutch | collected...
ATCGGCCGCGAGATCGTGATCTCGGCGTTGCGGGAATGGATGGCCGAAATGGGCAAGCGGGCCAGTGTGGCCGTCTCCCTGGTTGGCAAGATCAAGACCGGCTTCCAGATGGTGGCCATCGTGATGCTGCTGGCGTACCCCCCGGGGGAACCCGTTGCCATGGCAGGCCTTGTGATTCTGGCGCTGGCGGCGGCGCTGACGCTCTGGTCGATGTGCGTTTACCTGAAAGCCGCCTGGGACGAAATCAACGCAACCTGATTGCGACCGGAGTGCTTGGCCCTGTACAGCATGTCATCGGCGCGCTGGATGAAGGCGTTGAGGCCCTCCTCCCGGGTGTAGCCAGTAACGCCAATGCTGACGGTGACCGGTGTATCATCAACCCGGACACAGGAGGCCATGGTTTCCCGCAGGGTTTCGGCCACCTGTTGGGCGCCTTCAGGGCGTGTGTCCGGGAGGATCACGAAAAACTCCTCGCCGCCCCAGCGTCCGAGCGTGTCTGTTGAGCGTAGGCGCTCACTGAGAACCATGCCGACCTGTATCAGGACGTGGTCGCCAACCTCGTGCCCGTGGCGATCATTGACCCATTTGAAATGATCCAGGTCCAGTGCCAGGAGGGACAGGGGCTGACCGTTACGGTGCGCACGGTTGACCTCTTCCTCCAGGATCTGCTCGGTGCGCCGGCGGTTGGGCAGGCCGGTGAGCTGGTCTTCATGGGCCATGCGTTCCAGCCTGCTCTGGAGCTGGCGCGTTTCGGTGATGTCACGCGAGAACCCGATAAACCCGCTAAAGCTGCCATCCTCCCCGAGGATCGGAACCTTGTGGGTTTCATAAACCCGGGTGTTGCCGTCCGGATCCGAGAGCCTTTCCTCATCGGACTGGGACTCGCGCGAAGCCAGTACCCGCTCATCCAGTCGTCGGCAACTGTCGGCGGATTCCGGGGGCAGAAGGTCCTCGTCCCGGGCCCCGATCATGGCCTCCGCGTCGTGGCCGTAGAGGGCGGCGGTCTGCTGGTTGAGGTAGACGTAGCGCCGCTCCGGGTCCTTGAAGTAGATGCAGGCCGGCGCGTGGTCCAGAACGGTTTCGAGCAGGGCCTGTTTTTCACGGAGTGCCTTCTCAAGGCGGATCTTGTCCGTGATGTCCGTGCAGACACCGGTCAGGCCCCGGACCGCCCCCTGCTCGTCGAACAGGGGGCGTTTGACGCTCCAGAAGTAGCGCTCCTCACCGGTGGCAGCGATGATATTGCGTTCCTGACCCTCGACGGTCTGCCCCCGGCTCAGTACCTGTTCATCGATCTCCTTAAGGTCACGGGACGCCTCGAGCGAAAAGAGGAGGGCGTCGTCCTGGCCGACAATCTCCTCATAGGGCATCCCGAAAAAGCGCTGGACCTGATGGTTGACGAACGTGTAACGCCCCTGGAGATCCTTCATGAAAATGAAAGAGGTTGTGTTGTCCACAGCGGTGCGCAGGTCATCCAGCTGTTGCTGGAGATCCTGGTTGTTGAGTGGAGGCGAGGTGTCCATGCCGCCAATTCCATTGTCCGACCCAAGATTAACTCGAGGTTACTTGAGGTGCCCGGATGATGCAAAAATGCCGCATATGGTTTCGGCCAATGGCTGGCCCCGGCTCTATGGTCCCGGTGGTGCATCGGCTATCCTGCACCCGGAGCCGTCGAAGCGAAGCATCGCCAGGAGCGCCGGATGATCCATACTTTCCCGGGGAATCAACTGGAACACCTTGTCAGTCCGCTGGCGCGGTTACTGGCCGTTCCGGTTGCCAATCCCCTGCAGCCGGACGTCATCATGGTCCAGCACCCGGGTATGGCCCACTGGCTCAATATGGCGCTGGCGAGTGAAGGCGATCGGCGGATCGCGATGAACCTGTCGTACCCGCTGCCAGTGCGGTATTTCTGGACCCTTATCCGGTCCATACTGGGCCCGGATCGCATGCCGGAGGTGTCACCCTACCAGCGGGAGATCCTGGTCTGGCGCCTGCACGCTCTGCTGGCTTCGCGGGCCGTCACCGATGATCCGGCGTTCGCGGAACCCACCCATTACTGGCAGCAACAGAGCCCCCGTCAGCAACCGTTGCGCCGTTTCCAGCTCGCCGGGGAACTGGCGGATCTGTACGAGCAATACCTGATGTATCGGCCGGACTGGATCCGTGAATGGGACGCGGGCCAGGGCGAGCACTGGCAGGCCTGCCTCTGGCGGCAACTGGTGGCGGAGCAACCGGATCATCCACTGCGGCTCATGGATGAGGCCCGAAAGCACCTGGCAACACCCGCGGAGCCGTTACCGGAGCGGCTGTTCATCTTCGGCATCAACAGCCTGGCTCCCCTGTGGCTGGATTTCATTTCCGAGCTTTCCCGGAACGCGGGTGTGGATTTCCATATCCTCTACCTCAACCCGTCGGACGAGTACTGGGGGGATGCGGTCAGCGACAAACAGGCAGCCCGTCAGCGTGCCCGGTGGCTGGATGACCATGACGACGAGACCGGACTGGTGCTGGACATCGGTAATCCGCTGCTGACAGGGCTCGGGCACCAGGGGCAGCAGTTCGTGCGCCTGTTGAGTGAGGTCGCGGACCTGGAAATGCCCCTGTTCACGGAGCCTGCCGAGGATCACCTTCTGGCCCGGCTCCAGAGTGATGTTCTGCACCTGCGGGATGGCCGTGAGGCGCCCAGCGAGCATCGTGACCGCAGCATTGACGTGGTCAGTGCCCACAGCGCCCTGCGGGAGGTCCAGGCCCTGCACGACTGGCTGTTGCACCGGTTCAATGAGGATCCCGGACTGGCCCCACGGGATGTGGTGGTGATGTGCCCGAACGTGGAGCAGTACGCGCCCTTTGTGGAAGCGGTCTTTGCCGGTCGTGGCGAGGCGCTCTCGGAGCAGGTGCCGCCGTTACCCAGCTCCATTGCCGACCGTAACCCCGGCGACGCGGACCCGGCCGTGGCGGCCTTTACCGAACTTCTCTCGCTGCCGGACGCCCGTTTCGAGGTCAGCAGCGTGATCGGCTGGCTCCAGGTCCATGCGATCCAGCAGCAGTTCGGGTTCGACACGGATCAGGTGCTCCGCCTCAGCCACTGGCTCAATGCCGCCGCCATTCACTGGGGCCTGGATGCCGAGCACAAACAGCAATGGCTCGGCGAGGGCGCCAACGCGCGTTACAGCTGGGACCAGGGGCTGGAACGGCTGCTGCTCGGCTTTGCCTGGGGCGATGAGGAGGTGGTGCTGCGGGATCGCCTGCTGCTGCCGCAGGTGGAGGGCGGTGATGCCGTTCTGCTGGGGAGACTGATTGCCTTCCTGCGAATGCTCAAGGGACTGCGCCGGGACATGGCCCGGTCGCGTACGGTCAGTGACTGGCAGACGTTCCTTCATGAGCGGCTGCGCCAGGCGTTTTTCAGTACCGATCATACCCACGAGTGGGTCCATGAGCAGCTCCGGGAGGTGATCCGGGAGTTGGGCCAGAACGCGAGTCATGCGGGATTTACCGAGCGGGTGCCCCTGACGGTGATCCGTCACGCCCTGGAACAGAACCTGCAAAACCCGAGCCGTACCGGGCGCCAGTTCATGACCGGCCAGATCACTGTTTGTTCCATGGTGCCCATGCGCTCCATCCCGTTCCGCATCGTGGCAATCCTGGGACTCAATGACGGTGAGTTCCCGCGTCAGCGCCCGCCACTCGGGTTCGACCTGATGGCCAGTGACCGCCCGCGCCCGGGAGATCGCTCCCGCCGCGGTGATGACCGCTATCTCTTTCTGGAAGCCATGCTCTCGGCGAGGGATCACCTTTACCTGAGCTACCAGGGACGGGACCTCAACACCAATGCCGAGCGCCAGCCGTCTCTGGTGCTGACGGAACTGATGAACTACCTGGAGTGCGCCACCGGGTGGCACCGGCACGCCATCCGCACCTTGCCGCTCCAGCCATTCAGTCCGGCCAATTACCGGGGGCCGGAGCCGAGTTTTGACCCGGGCTGGCTGCGCCTGGCCGAGGCGGGTGAGCCCCACGGCCAGGCGCAACGCCTTCCCGCTCCCGGGACAGAGCCTGACCACCTGCCGCTGGAACAGCTGGTACGGGCCCTGGACAACCCGGCCCGCCATCATGCCCAGCAGCGCCTCGGGCTCTACCTGGAGGAAGCCGAGCTTCCCGAGGTTGAGGATGTCGAGCCCTTCGCGGCCAATCACCTCAGCCGTTATCTCATCCAGCAGGCCCTGATCCAGTGTCAGCTCGACGGCGTTGATAACACGCCGATCCTTGAGCGCGCCCGTCTGTCCGGGGAACTGCCGGAACACGCGCCCATGGCCATGGAGCTGGACCAATGGCGGGGGCAGGCAGAGGCCTTTGCGGAGGCACTTGCGGCGTCCGGGGCGGCCGGTATTCAGTCCCACCCGGTTGAACACCTCATTGAAGGCGTGACGCTGACCACTGACCTGCCGCTGGCACCGGACGACCGCGTGATCCTCTGGCGTATGGCCAATCCCAGGGGCAGGGACCTGTTGCGACACTGGTGCCATCACCTGGTTGCCAACCTGGAGCATCCGCGACCAACGGTCAGCATCCACCGGGGCAGGGATGGCGCGCTGCGCGTACTCCGGTTCGAGGGGGTGGCGGCGGACGAGGCGGGAACGGAGCTGGGCAGGCTCGTGAACGCATGGCGGGAGAGCCTGTGTGAACCGTCCCGCATTCACGGGGACCTGGTCCGTGCCCTGGCGGACAAGGGTGCCGGGGCGGACGAGGCCAAGCGTCTGAAGGCCCTGCGCGATGCCTGGCTGGGCGACAGCTATAACGGATTTCCGGGCGTCAGGGACGATGCCTATATCGGGTGGTTCTTCGACCGGGATACGGACCTGTCGTCACTGCTGGCCGCCGTGGAGGCGCTCTACGGGCGCCTGCTCGAGTCTCTCGTGATCACCGATGCCACGGAGGTAGCGTGATGCAGGCGCTGGACGTCACCCATCTGCCACTGGAAGGCACCCACCTGATCGAGGCGAGCGCCGGTACCGGCAAGACCTACAACATCACGCGCCTGTACCTGCGGCTGCTGCTGGAGCGGGAGCTGGACGTCCAGCACCTGCTGGTGATGACCTTTACCAGGGCGGCGACGGCCGAGCTCAAGGGTCGACTTGCCGATGAGATCCAACGGGCCCATGACTTCTGGGACGACCTTGACGAGCCCTTCTATGCGGCGCTCCGGGCACGATTCCCGGATACCGCCCGGGTTAAGGCCCGCCTGCGCAACGCGGCCCTGCATATGGACGAGGCAGCGATCTACACCATTCACAGTTTCTGCCGGCGGGCGCTCACCCAGGAAGCCTTCACCAGCGGCATCAGTTTCCAGGCGGCCATGGAGGTGGACAGCAGTGCCCTGGTGCGCGAGGCGCTGGAGGACTGGTATCGCCAGGAGGCCCAGAAGCCGGACTTCGAGCAGCTTTTTGATTACCAGCCGACGCCCGAGGCCTTCGCGAGCGTCTGGGAAGGCACCATCAAGGGCACAGAGACGCTCCCGGAACCGCAGGTGCCGGAGCTGGCAACGGTCTGGGAGGCATTCTGCCGCCAGTGGCCGGAGGAGCGGGAGGCGTTTGCGTCCCTTAATGTTGCAAGCCGCCGGAAAGCGGAAACCCGAGCCGATTGGCAGGCCATGCAGGACGAGCTTGAACGCCTCAGCGATCTGCCCTGGGATGGCCAGATCCCCGAGGTTTTCGGGAGCCGGTTCCTGAAGGATGCGTTTGGCAGTGAGAAGAAGCGGCAGGCCATGCCGGCCCTGTACGAGCTTGCGTGCCGGATCGTTGATCTCCGGAGGGCCAGGGACGCCTGGTGGGCCTGGAAGGGCGTGACCTTCGCCCGGGAACACCTGGCGGCCAGCAAGGACCGGCTCGACCAGCTGGATTTCAGTGACCTGATCCGCCGCCTGCGCGACCAGCTGGAATCCGCGGAGCGCGGGCCCCGATTGGCCCAGAGCCTGGGGGAGCAGTTCCCGGTCGCCCTGGTGGACGAGTTCCAGGACACGGACCCGGACCAGTACGCCATCCTGAGGCGGATTTACGGGCCTGCCGGGGAACCGGGCCGGATGCTGTGCATGATCGGCGACCCCAAGCAGGCCATCTACGCCTTCCGCGGCGCGGATATCCACACCTACCTGCAGGCCCGGCAGGACATCGGCGAGCGCCACTACACCCTGGGCCGCAACTTCCGCTCCACGGCCCCCCTGGTGGACGCGGTGAACCGGCTGTTCCTGAGCGCCGAGCAGGACCACCCCGAGGAAGGGGCCTTCCTGTTCGGTCGGGGCGACGACAACCCCCTGCCCTTCCTGCCCGTGGACGCCCAGGGACGCCGGGAATGGCTGGAGGTGGACTCATCCCGCCCGACGGCGCTCACCGCCTGGCTGCTGGAGCCGGACGACCCGGATGCGGCGGGCGTGGGCACCGCCGAGTACCGGGACCGGATGGCGGCTCACAGCGCCGACGAAATCGTGCGTCTGCTGAACCTCGCGGCGGAAGACCGGGCGGGCTTTCGCGACGGGGACGGCGGCTGGCGGCCCCTGCGTCCGGCGGATATCGCCATCCTGGTCCGCAGCGGCACGGAGGCGGAACTGGTTCGCGGCGCCCTGGAGCAACGCCGGGTGCGCTCCGTCTACCTGTCGGACCGGGAATCGGTCTACGACAGCCCCGAGGCCCTGGACCTGTGGCGCTGGCTGCGGGCCTGCGCCGAGCCGGAACAGGTGCGCTACGTTCACGGGGCCCTGGCCACCGCCACCCTGGGGCTGGATTACCGGGAGCTGGCCGCCCTGAACCGGGACGAACGCCTGCTGGAAGAACAGGTGGGGCTGTTCCGGGATCTGCACCACTGCTGGCAGCGGCGGGGCGTGCTGGCCACGGTGCGCCGGCTGCTGGACCATTTCCAGCTGCCGGCCCGGCTGCTGGCCCAACCCGGCGGCGAGCGCGCGCTCACCAACATCCTCCATCTGGCGGAGCTGCTGCAGACCGCCGGCGCCCGGGTGGAGGGGGAACTGGCCCTGATCCGCTTCCTCCAGGAACGGATCGGCGGAACCGACCGGGAGGCGGACGAGCAGGTGGTGCGGCTGGAGAGCGACGCGGATCTGGTGCAGGTGGTGACCATCCACAAGGCCAAGGGGCTGCAATACCCGCTGGTGTTGGTCCCCTTTCCCTGTGCCGCCCGGTCGGTGAAAAAGGATGACGGCAGCTTCAGCTTCCAGTCGCCGGACGCCGGCAATGTGGTGGAACTGGACACCCAGCACACGCCGGCCCTGGAAGCCGCCGAACGGGAGCGCTTGCAGGAGGATCTGCGCCTGCTGTACGTGGCGCTCACCCGGCCCATGCACGCCTGCTGGCTGGGGGTGGCGGCGGTTTACAGCGGCCGGTCCCCCAACCTGCACAACAGCGCCCTGGGCCAGCTGCTGGGCTGCCGGGAGAAAACCGATACCGGGCAACTGGCGGCCCGACTCCAGCCCCTGGCCCGGGACGGGGCCATCGCCGTCGACACACCCCCGCCGGTGTCCACCACGGTTCTGCAGATGGGCGACCGGGGCGCCGATCTGAGCCCGGCCGCCCGTTGCCGGGAACCGGTGAACCGGGATCACTGGTGGATCGCCAGCTACAGCGCCCTGCGGGAAACGGTGGCCGGCAGCGGCGACACCACGCCGGATGCCCGGGCCGCGCCGGTGCCCGAGTCGGCCCGGGAAGCCATCGCCCTGGAAACCGGCGCGGAACCGGCCCGCGCCCACCCCCGGGCCGGCGACGATATTCACCTTTTCCCCCGAGGGGCCGCGGCGGGGACCTTCCTCCACGACCTGCTGGAATGGGCCGCCGACGAGGGCCTCGCTCGGGCAGCTGCCGACGCCGATCTGCGCCGGCAGTTCCTCGAGCCGCGCTGCCACAGCGGTCACTGGCAGGGGCAGGCGACACTGCTGGATCGCTGGCTGAGCGCACTGCTCACCACCCCGCTGCCACTGGACGGCGACCCGATCGCACTGGCGGACCTGACCAGCTACCAGCCGGAAATGGAGTTCTGGTTCGCCGTGGCCGACACACCGGTGGCCACCATCGATCAGCGGGTCCAGCAAGCGGTGGCCCCCGGGCAAGCCCGCCCCACGCTGTTGCCCGGACGCCTGGGGGGCATGATGAAGGGCTTCGTGGATCTGGTGTTCGAGCACGGCGGGCGCTACTGGGTGGCGGATTACAAATCCAATTGGCTGGGCCCGGAAGACGCCAGCTACAGCGCCGACGCCATGCGGGAGGCGGTGCTGGACAAGCGCTACGACGTTCAGTACGCGATCTACCTGCTGGCACTGCACCGGCTGCTGAAAGCCCGGCTGCCGGGTTACGCGGACGATCCGGCGGCGGGCTACGAACGCCATGTGGGCGGCGCACTCTACCTGTTTCTGCGGGGCATCGACGAGCCGACACAACACGGCTGTTATGTGGACAAGCCGCCGGCGGAACAGATCGTCGCCCTGGACGACCTGCTCGCCGGCCGGGAGGTTCACCATGAATGATCGCTCACCACTGTCGGATAGAGGCGCTCTGGAGGACCTGCTGGAGGACTGGTGCGAGCGCGGTTGGCTCCGGGACCTGGATCTGGCCCTGGGGCGGTTCTTCCTGGAGCTGGATCCCGACGCCTCGCCGCCGGTGCTGCTGGCGGCGGTGCTGGCCAGTCACCAGCTGGGACGCGGCCACATCTGCCTGGATCTGGACGCGGTCCTGCGGGCGCCGGAGATCGCCCTGTCCCTGCCGCCGGACAACGAGTTCGGAGCCCCCGACACGCCGCGACCGGCGCAGCTGCTGGCGGACCTGGATCGTGACACCTGGCTGGGCCACCTGAACACCAGCCGGCTGGTGGCGTCCGGTGACGGGGCCGCCCCCCTGGTGCTGGAACCGGGTTCCCACAGGCTCTACCTCTACCGCCCCTGGGGCTACGAATGCGCCGTGGCGGCGCACCTGCAGCGACGTTTGCAAGCCGACCCGCCCCCCATCGACGGCCTCGGGGAACGGCTGGACGAGCTCTTTACCCCCGCCACCGGTGACACCATCGACTGGCAGAAGGTGGCCTGCGCGCTCATGGCGCGACGCTCGTTCGGCATCATCACCGGCGGACCGGGCACCGGCAAGACCACCACCGTGGTCAAGTTGCTGGGACTGCTCCAGGGGGCGGCCCGGGACGACGGCAGGCCGCTGCGCATCCGGCTCGCCGCGCCCACCGGCAAGGCCGCGGCCCGGCTCACCGAGGCCATCACCGACGCCGTGGCCCGATTGCCCGATTCCGTCCGCGACCTGGTACCCCGGGAAGCGAGCACCCTCCACCGGCTGCTGGGCTCGCGGCCCGACAGCCGCGGCTTCGCCCACGATGCCCGCAACCCCCTGCACGCGGATCTGGTGGTGGTGGATGAAGCCTCCATGATCGACCTGGAGATGATGTACAACCTCCTGCGGGCCCTGCCGCCGACAACCCGGCTGGTGCTGCTGGGGGACAAGGATCAGCTGGCGTCGGTGGAGGCCGGCTCGGTGCTCGGGGACCTGTGCGAGGGGGCCGACGCGGGCGGCTACGGCCCGCAGCTGCGGGACTGGCTGCAATCCGTGTGCGGCGGCGGGGATGCGCAGTGGCAAGAGGTGGCGGCAACCGGCGATCCCCGCCCCCTGCTGGAAGCGGTGGTGATGCTGCGCCACAGTCACCGTTTCGCGGCGGACAGCGGCATCGGCAACCTGGCCCGGGCCATCAACAGCGGCGACACCGGCCGGGTGGCGGCGGAACTGGGACGGGGTTATGCCGATCTCGACCGGTTCGCCCTGCCGGACGGCGATACGGCTCCGCTGCGGCAGCTGGTACTGGACGGGGGATCACAGCCGGCCAGTGGCGATACGGCGCCGCCCGGTTACCGACGCTATCTGGCGCTGATTCGCAGTGAACGCCCGGGGCCGGGCGCGACGGCCGACCAACTGGACGACTGGGCCCAGCGGGTGCTGACCGCCTTTTCGCGCTTCCGGCTGCTGACCAGTCTGCGCCGCGGCCCCTGGGGCGTGGAAGGGCTGAATCAGCAGATCGCCGGATGGCTCCACCGGGCCGGGCTGATCGAACGCCAGGAAGGCTGGTACGAGGGGCGCCCGGTGCTGATCACGCGCAACGACTATGCCCTGGGGCTGATGAACGGGGATATCGGCGTTACCCTGAGCGTGCCGGACGACGCGGGGGAACCGCGTCTGCGGGTGGTCTTCACACTGCCCGACGGCAGCCTCAAATGGCTGTTGCCCAGCCGACTCCAGTCGCTGGAGACGGTCTACGCCATGACGGTCCACAAGTCCCAGGGGTCGGAATTTCAGCACACGGCGCTGGTGCTGCCGCCCGCGCCCAACCCGGTGCTCACGCGGGAACTCATCTATACCGGGGTCACCCGGGCGAGCCGCTGGTTTACCCTGGTGGAGACCGACCCGCGACGGCTGCCGGAAGCGGTACCGGCCCGGGTACGCCGCGCCAGCGGGCTGCGGGAACGACTGACGGCGGGCGCCCCGGGGACGTAAAATTTGCCTATGCCCCCGATTGGGGCGCTTTCCCCAATTTGTCACGTGGGTACAGTACAATATATCCTCGACAGCTTCCCCCGAGAGGACGGAGAAACGGATTCGCCCCGGTGGATCCATGCAGTTTCGACAGGTAGTGACGATGACTCAACATTTGCTGGAAAATCTCAACATCGAGTCCCAGGAGACGCTGATTACGCCCCTGGAACTGAAGCGCGAGC
>JABAHQ010000715.1_pt10 | contig 10750 bp, 12 predicted proteins | sample 7062091 | NCBI WGS metagenome assembly JABAHQ01 (sample SAMN14534359, study PRJNA622989) | marine sediment metagenome | biome: marine biome [ENVO:00000428]; feature: marine pelagic biome [ENVO:01000023]; material: deep marine sediment [ENVO:00002113] | place: India: Gulf of Kutch | collected...
GTCATGGGTGCGGGCATCACCATGAATCAGATCACGAACGGTTGGGTTCCCGAGTGGCTGGGCGGACTCATGGTCTGTGGCGTGGTCATGACTTACGTGATTTACGGTGGCCTGCGCGGCACGGCCTGGGCCAATACGTTTCAAACGCTGGTCTTCATGACCCTCGGAGGCGTCACCTTTTTTGTGATCCTCAACAAATTGGGCGGCCTGAGTTCGGCGTTGAATGTTATTTCTGAAAAACATCCTGCACTGCTGATTCGCGGAGACAAGATCAAACCTCTGAAATTGCTGACATACACCACCATTCCTCTATCTGTTGGAATGTTTCCGCATATTTTTATGCACTGGTTGTCGGCAAAACGTGCCGAAAGTTTTCACTTTTCCATCGTTTTTTATCCGTTGTGTATTGCCGCCGTGTGGGTGCCGAGCGTCTTGCTGGGAATATTGGGGAACATCGATTTTGCCGGACTCGAAGGACCGGCCTCGAACTCGATTTTGGTGAACATGATTGGCCGACATGCACCCGAATTTTTGGCGGGGTTGCTGGCTGCCGGAGTGTTCGCAGCGATCATGTCATCACTCGATTCGCAATCGCTTGCCATTGGCACCATGTTCACTCAGGACATCGTCAAACATTATGGATTTCACGACAAAATGACGGAAACGCAACAAGTCTTGTTTGGTCGAGTGTTCGTGTTCCTGATTCTGGCAATTGCGTACGTTTTGTCTTTGATTTTAAATCGCAGCATCTTTAGAATGGCCATTTGGTCGTTTAGCGGATTTGCGGCGCTTTTTCCTATCGTCGTTGCGGCGCTTTTTTGGAAACGGAGCACGAAGTACGGCGCGATGGCTTCCATCGCAAGCGTGGTGATCTTATGGGTTTACTTCTTTTTGCAAGGCTGGGAGAATCCCAATTACACGGTTGGCGGTTCCGGAATGATGCCCGCCGCCGTCATGTTGATGGTTTCATCCGCAGTGATGCTCATCGGTTCCTGGGTCACGAAAGCGCCGGATGCGGATAGACTTCAAAGATTTTTTCCAGAGGCAACTTCGAATATTGTAAAACCTACGCTTATGGGCAATGAAGTGGCTGAGACTTAGGCAGTCGTGAACGTTGCATTAATGCATTCATTATGATTATATTAATGTCACGGATTATGAGCAAAAAAAATAAAAAGATTGATTCCATTCCGAATGAATTCACTTCTTATGAAGAAGCGGCTGAATTTTGGGCCAGCCACGACACAACCGACTATCCTGATGCATTTGAAGATGTGAAAGTTAAGAGTGAGTTCAAAGAGCGTCATTTTGAGATTGAAGTGGACGAAGACGTTTTGAAAGCGCTGCGAGCAGAAGCACGTAAACAGGGCGTTTCCACAAGTCGACTTGCCAGTGAAATACTTCGTCGACAGATGTCTACTGCAACATAAGATCGGCAAATCCAGGTGGTATTGACTTAACTTAATTACACGATAAAATGAAAATTGCCTACATAGCCGCAGGTGCCGGGGGCATGTATTGTGGAAGTTGCATCCACGATAATACCCTCGCAGCCGCCTTAGCCAGAAAAGGGTACGACGTTGCCCTCATTCCCACGTACACACCCCTTCGAACGGACGAGACCAGCGTAAGCCTCGATCGCATCTTCTTCGGTGGACTGAATGTCTATTTGCAGGAAAAATTTGCCCTATTCAGAAACACGCCGGCTTTTATCGACAAGCTGCTCAATAACCCGGTTTTGTTGAATTGGATTGCTAGATTCGGATCAACGACCGATGCGCGAGTCCTCGGCGCCCTGACCATTTCAATGCTCAAGGCAGAAGAAGGGAACCAGCGTAAAGAACTCCACAAATTGATCGAATGGCTTAAAAAAGAATACAAACCCGACATTGTACAATTAACGAATTCCATGTTCGCAGGCTTGGCGCGGGAAGTCAAGAAACACCTGGACGTGCCCGTTCTGTGTGCTGTCCAGGGTGAGGATTTGTTTCTGGACCAACTCATTGAGCCGTACCGGGCGCAGGCGCTTGAACTCCTCCGCGAACGTGCTCAAGACATTGACGGCATCATCGCCACCAGCCGATATTACGCCGAGTTCATGGCCGATTTTCTAGCCTTCGACAAACAGAAAATTCATGTGGTTAATCTTGGCATCAGCCTGCAGGGTCACGGCAATGGCGAACTCAAGATTAAAAAGAGCTCATTTGTGATCGGGTATCTTGCCCGAATTTGTCCGGAAAAAGGACTGCATATTCTGGTTGAAGCGTTCCGGAAATTGCAGAGCAGGGTAGCGACAGACAAGCTTCAACTCAAAGTTGCAGGCTATTTGGATAAAAAAGACCAGGCCTATTTTCAAAAGATAACAAAGCAAGCCTCCGAATGGGGTTTGAATGGCCGATTTGAATACATCGGTGAAGTGGACCGTTTGAGTAAGATCGTATTCCTGAACAGTCTGGATGTCCTGTCTGTGCCCACGGTTTATAAAGAATCTAAGGGTTTGTTTGTGCTCGAAGCTTTAGCCAATGGCGTGCCGGTGGTGCAACCGCGTCATGGACTGTTTCCTGAGATCATTGAAACCACCGGCGGCGGCCTTCTCGTCGATCCGGAGTCTTCAGATGCGCTCGCTGATGGAATTCATAAACTCATCAAAGACAAAAACTTACGGACCCAACTTGGCCAAAAGGGCAAGAGCATCGTGCATCAGATGTTCAACGACGATGCGATGGCTGAAGCCACCTTAAACGTGTACAAGAAATATGTGAGATAAATAGGAACAGGAGAACAATCATATGCCAGCAACGGATTCAACTCAACCCGGGATGACCTGGTTGATTTTTGCTTTAATGACGGTTTTTTCGTGGGGTCTGTATGGGGTCTTTCTTCACACCGGCCAGCTATCCATGGCCGATCCCGTGAATGGTCGCTACAAGGCCTTCTTATTTGTGGGGATCGCCTATCTACTCACGGCGGTGGTCGGGCCAGCGCTGATTCTCAGTGCAAATGGTGCGTCCTGGAGCTTCCCGGCCAAGGGCATGCTCTGGTCTTTGATGGCCGGAATCGTTGGCGCTCTGGGCGCATTTTGTGTGCTTCTCGCCTTTGGCGCCAAGGGCTTACCGAGTGTTGTGATGTCGATCGTATTTGCCGGTGCGCCGATCGTGAATGCCATCGTCGCCCTGGCGATTCACCCTCCGGCCGGTGGGTTTAGCACTCTGAGATGGCAGTTTGTCGTCGGCATTCTGCTGGCCGCGCTCGGCGGATGTCTGGTTACACTTTATAAACCGGGTGCACCGGCTCCAAAAAAGGCAGTAACAGAGGTAGTGCAAACTGAAAGCATAAAAAAATAACGGGAGGTGCCTTGAAATGAAAAGAACAATTTTTATCTTAGGATCGGTCGTACTTTGCTTTGGTCTGGTGGTGGCGGGCGGCGACCAAAATATGGAGAAAGAAAAGGCTGCAATCCAAAAAGTCATTGAAAAAGCGTACGTAAAAGGCATTCACATTAATCGAGATCCGGAAGCCATTCGCAGCGGATTTCATCCGGAGTTCAACATGCTGGTGTTGCGGGAGGACAAGATTACGAAGGTGCCCATCGAAAACTGGATCGCGAAAATCGAAGAAAGCAAGAAGAAGAACCCGGAACCGTCAGACGTCGAGACCACGCACAACTTTTCGCTGGTCGACATCACCGGCGACGCGGCGGTTGCCAAAATCGAAATCTTCAAAGACTCAAAACACGTGTTTACGGACTACATGTCGCTATATAAATTTGACGATGGCTGGAAGATCGTCAACAAGATATTTCATCATCATAAATGATGGAATGAATGAGCAATTGGGTGACAATCATTCTCGATTGCGAACATAGATGAACGATGGCTGTGTTTTTTCTGTGGTTGGTGGTTGTCATTCAGGAGGAATCTATTCGGCCTTTTGCAGGGTCTTAAGCCATGAGTCAAGGTAACTATGACGTTTATATCACGACGAACCCGAGAAAAACTGTCCTTTATACCGGTGTCACAAATGATTTGAAAGTTCGCCTCAAACAACATTATTTGAATAGGGGTAACAAGAAAACTTTTGCTGGGAAATACTATTGTCACAAACTGATCTACCACGAACATTACACGGATATTAAACAAGCGATTGCACGAGAAAAGGAAATTAAAGACATGAGCAGAGAAATGAAATGGGAGTTAATCGCGTCAAAGAATCCTTATAAGAATTTTCTTGTCATATAATCAGCATTGGTTAAAATAGCAAAATAGATTCCTCCTGAATGACAGACTGGAGTATACTGATTTTACCTACTTAAATTGATTCCGTCGCTATAATTGGACTGACCATACATCAAGGAAAGCATTGCTTAATGCCCTACGAATATCGTACAAAACGCAAAATCGAATTTGCAGACACGGATTTGGCGGGCATCTGTCATTTCGCCCGCTTCTTCGTGTTCATGGAAACGGCCGAACACGAATTTTTGAATTCATTAGGCACTAGCGTTTCCACAGAGTTGAATGGCAACCAAATCGGCTGGCCAAGATTGGCGGCTTCGTGTGAATATTTGACACCGGTCAGATTCGAAGAGGTTGTGGATATTCACCTGACCGTGTTCCGAAAAGGCACCAAATCCATGACCTACAAGTTTGTCTTCACAAAAGACGATGCCGTTGTGGTTCGCGGTCACATGACCTCGGCCTGCTGCGTCTGCAATCCAGGGGAGCCCGTCAGGGCCATTGCAATTCCGGATTTTATTGCCGAGAAACTTGAGGAAGCGCCGAAGTCGTAGAGCGGGAAGCGTCGAGCGTTGAGCGTGAAGTGTTTATCTGTCGCCCTCGTCCAACACTCTTCGCTTTGCATTTTTAAGAGACTTACACTTGTTTTTGAAATGAAGCGTTGAAGCAATTGAGGCCACTAATTTGGATGCAAGTAAACGGTATTCTGAAGAACATGATGTTGACCGTCTGAAGGTTCAGGATGTCGCTTTTGTTGAGAACTACACGGATTTGAATGTGTATAAATTAGCCTTCAAGTCAGCTATGCGCATTTATGAACTTTCCAAGACTTGGCCGCAAGAGGAGAAACACTCGTTAACCGACCAGATCAGACGTTCTTCTCGTTCTGTGTGTGGAAATATCGCAGAGGCATGGCGCAAACGTCGATACCTCGCTCATTTTGTCAGCAAGTTGAGCGATTCGGATACGGAAGCTGCAGAAACAGAAGTTTGGCTAAATTTCGCCTATAATTGTCGGTACTTGGATAAAACTGATCATGAGAATCTAAGCGATAACTATGACCACATCTGCCTAATGTTGACAAACATGATGGCAGATCCGGATAAATGGTGCAAGAGATTTAAAACCAAACAACGCAAATGAACTCGCTCTACGCTCCACGCTACCCGCTCTACGAAAAAATAACTGTGCAACAAAACCATGAACCAGTTAGACAACAACACCACATCCCTAAGACTCAACGACGTTCACAAGCGCTTTGGCACTGAGCAACATCCCGTCGAAGTTCTGCGGGGGGTGTCGTTCGATGTGTCAGATGGGGAAGCATTGGTGATAACCGGACCGTCCGGTTCCGGGAAAAGCACCTTGCTGCATCTTATCGGTACTTTGGACACGCCCACATCCGGCGTCATTGAGATTAATGGTGAAAATCCGATTCTGCTCTCTGAGCCAAATCTTGCCCGGTTTCGTAACAAGGTAATTGGCTTTGTCTTTCAAGCTCATTATCTGTTGCCGCAATATTCCGTTTTGGAAAATGTGCTCATTCCGACACTTGCTGATAAGAAGAATGGTGATTCCGAACAACGGGCGCGAACTCTTTTGGAGAAAGTTGGCCTGTCCCATCGCATCGATCACCGGCCTGCTGAACTTTCCGGTGGTGAACAACAGCGCGTCGCCACCGCAAGGGCGCTGATTAATCAGCCAAATATTTTACTCTGCGATGAACCCACCGGCAATCTCGATCGCAAAACCGCGGACTCCGTGGCCGATTTGTTTTTTGAACTTCACCAAGAAGAGCACAATGTTTTGATTGTCGTCACTCACAGCCTGGATCTTGCATCGCGCTTCAAACGACGATTTGAGCTTCAGGAGGGGAAGTGCGTAGAAGCTTAACCTATTTTTGGCGCATCAACCTGGCGGTGGTTCTCGCGGCTGCCGTAGCCACGGCCGTGTTGACCGGCGCACTCCTGGTCGGCGACTCCGTTCGCGGCAGTCTGCGGGATCTTACCCTGGACCGTCTGGGAGAGATTGACCATGCGTTGATTACCCAAAAATATTTCAGAGAGAATCTTGCTCGTGGTTTGGCCCAAACCGGCGATTTCAAGGAACATTTCGATCTGGTTGCCCCGGCCGTCATGAGCAATGGCACGGCCATTCACGACAAGTCAGGGTCTCGCGCTTCCAACATCAATCTTCTCGGAATGGATGAACGTTTCACCCGCTTTTATGAGTCTTCGCCCGGCGATTCGGTCCAACTGAACACGTTGTTGCAAAAACCGTCCGGCCAGATATTCCCATCCATTGTCATCAATCAATCGCTGAAGAATGAGCTCGACGCGCAAGTCGGCGATCAGATTTTGCTCTCGTTTGCAAAGCCAAGCGACATCGCCAGGGCGTCTCTGTTGGGCAGCAAAGAAACCGAAGACGTGGTGGAAACGAGTCGATGTGTTCTGTCCAAAATCATTCCGGATGAAGGGATCGGCCGTTTCGGATTGCGCCCACATCAGACGCTGCCTCTTAACGCTTACGTTTCGCTGCCGGTGTTGCAGAATGCATTGGAACGTAATGGCGAGGTGAACGCCATTGTGGTGTCGGAAAAGTCCGATGCCGAGTTGGAAAATACCAGCGCTTTTTTACAAGACCATCTTGCAAGGGTGTTAAAATTTGAAGACCTGGGGTTGACTCTGGAACAATACCAAAACACCTTTTCGCTTGCAACAGAAGCGTCCATCCTGTCGCCGCAAATGGTAAAACATGCGAAATCCGTCGCCGACACCTTGAATTTGCAGGTTTTGCCGATTTACACATATTTGGCTAACACAATGGAAGCGAATGGACGGCTGTTGCCTTATTCCACGGTGACGGCCATCGAAACTCCGGTGGAGCCTACGTTTGGAAACCTGACACTGATCAACGGCCAGCCTGCCCCGGAGCTTTCCGTAAATGAGATTCTTTTGAACGAGTGGGCCGCAGAAGACTTACAGGTCAGCGCAGGCGACACCATCACGATGAGTTACTTTGTGGTTGGCCCGAATGACGATCTTTTCACTCAGCGTTCGACATTCAGAATTAAAGGAGTCGTAAAGTTAACGGGTTTGGCAGCGGATAGAAATCTCACACCAGATTTCCCGGGAATCGCGACTGCGGATGACATGTCGGGATGGGATCCGCCGTTCCCGATTGACCTCAGTTTGATTCGGCCGAAGGATGAAGCCTATTGGGACAAATATCGGGGCACACCGAAAGCGTTCGTCTCGCTGGAAACGGGCAAAAAATTGTGGAGCAGTCGCTTTGGCCACACGACCTCGCTGCGTTTCGGTTCGTCCTCAGAATTAGAAGTTTCTGCTGCACGCGATCGATTTAAGAAAACATTTCTTGAAAATTTGGACCCGGAGCAGGTTGGCTTTGTGTTTCAACCCGTAAAAGAACAGGGACTGCGAGCTTCTACCGGAGCCACCGATTTTAGCGGCCTGTTTGTCGGGTTCAGCCTGTTCTTGATTGTGGCTGCTGCGCTGCTGGTTGGCTTGATTTTTCGACTCGGGGTGGAACAGCGAGCAAGCGAGATCGGCACGTTACTTTCGGTTGGCTATCCGGTTAGCAAAGTACGAAAGCAATTTCTCGCCGAAGGCGGACTGCTTGCGATTTTGGGCGGGCTGTTGGGAACCGGGGGCGCCATTTTCTATGCCTGGGTAATGATGGTTGGACTGAGAACCTGGTGGCAGGCAGCAGTGGGTTCGCCTTTCCTATTTTTGCACGTTACGCCACTGAGCTTGATTTTGGGATATGTTATTTCTCTTGCTGTGATCGTGGTTTCCATCTGGTTGGGATTTCGTAAACTCAGCAAGATTCCGCCGCCGGCATTACTTGCGGGCGTGACCTCCATGTTCAAACAAACTCGCGCCGGGAGAACGGCGAAACTGATCGCTATGGCCACGTTGTTGCTGGCCGTGGTCATGACCGGCTCGACATTTTTCATGAAGACCATGGAGACGGCTTCTCCTACTGAGTTGTTTTTTGGAGTCGGTACGCTTCTCCTGATTTCCGGTCTGACATTCTTTTACATTTGGCTGCGAACCGCTCACAAATCGGTTTTGCAGAAGAGCGGAATGGCGAAAAGCCTCCGGATGGCTGTCCGAAATACGCCCCGAAATCCGGGACGCAGCATGCTGAGTGCTGCCCTGGTCGGCTGTGCCTGTTTTGTGATCGTGGCTGTGGGGGCCAACCGCAGAGAGTTTGGACGAGAAGTGCTCAAAAAGGATTCGGGGGCCGGAGGATATACCCTGATCGCCGAATCGGATATCCCCATCCATTACGACTTAAACTCCGAGGACGCTCGTTTTGAGCTTGGATTTTCCGACGAGGATGCACAAATTTTGGAGCAATCGCAAATCATGGCCTTCCGGCTGCTGCCGGGGGAAGATGCCAGTTGTTTGAATCTTTATCGGGTACAAAAACCCCGGATTATCGGAGTCCCGCAGGAGCAGATTCGACGCGGCGGATTTGAATTCACCAAAGTTGCCAAATCGGAGACAAACCATGATGCCAATCCCTGGAGTTTGCTCAATCAGGATCTCGGTCCGAACATCATTCCGGCGTTTGGCGACGCCAACTCGGTGCAGTGGATTCTGCACTCCGGACTGGGTCAGGACATTGTCATCGCCGATGAATCCGGTGAAAAAGTGAAACTGCGCTTTGTCGGTCTGATTGCCAAAAGCATTTTTCAAAGCGAAGTGCTGATTTCGGAGGAGAACTTTTTGAAGCATTGGCCAAGTCGAACGGGCTATTCTTACTTTCTCATCGAAACACCGCGCGACCGAATTCAAGAAACCGCCCAAATCCTGGAAAGCACGCTTTCCGATTATGGCTTCGACGCCACCACCACCGCCGAGAAACTGGCCAATTTCCAGGCGGTGGAGAACACCTATCTCTCCACATTCCAAACGTTGGGTGGATTCGGCTTGCTGCTGGGCACGTTGGGGCTGGGCATCATTCTGATTCGCAACGTCATCGAGCGCCGCGGCGAACTCGCCACCCTCCGCGCCTTTGGCTTCCGCCGAGCCACTTTGGCAATGCTCGTGTTAGCGGAAAACGGCTTCCTCCTGGTGCTTGGTATTTTCATGGGCGGTGTGGCCGCACTGATTGCGGTGGCGCCTCACATCATCAGCGGTAGCGAGCAAGTGCCCTGGCTTTCGCTTTTACTGACACTGGGATTGGTTTTTCTAGTTGGCATGCTTGCAAGCCTGGGTGCCGTTTCTTCCGCCCTGCGGATCCCGCTGCTGCCGGCTTTGAAGGCGGAGTAATATTTACGTCTAACTAAAATCACTAATCCTGATGAGCAGAAACCAAGCAAAAAAAGCCTCCCAACGTGCCAATTTATATCAACTCAAGACCGGGATCGTTCATTTCGAGCGGACCGAAATGGAGCGAGAAATCTGTTAGTTAGTGCTGAATTCGCAGCTTTCCACTCCCGCCTGGCTCCGCTTAGGGTGAAAATGACGGTGTCGGATCATTTCCGAGAACATTAATTTGTCTTTGCAGGAACGCCGTGATTATTCCTTAAAACAAGAGACTGATTGACTCGAAAAACATGTGAAGCAGAGTGTCTGTTCCCAAATGGGAATTTGGAGCGATGAGAAAGATGCTCACCAAAACACAATTATTTTGGTATCCCCCGAACTTGATCCCATGAACTTTTATCCTCAAATGGCTCGACATGAATGGTGACATGGGCATTGTTCAGATCCCGTTCAATTTTCCTTTCGATGGCCTCGCACAGGTCATGTGCAGCTTGCACACTCGTTTCTCCCCGCACCAGGATATGAAAATCGATAAACCGATTTGGGCCGGCCTTCCTTGTGCGCAGGTTGTGGTAATGAAACACTTCATCCGAATGCTGTTTTAAGATTTGTTCAATAGATTGGATTTCGTTTTCAGGCAGTGAGTAATCCATCAATCCTCGAAACGAGCGCTTCAACAAACCCAAACCGGACAGCACAATGTTGACGGCCAGAGCATAGGCAATTAACGTGTCCAAAAGCACAATCCCTGTGACAGCGACAACGGCCAATCCTGCAACCACCCCCAATGTCGTCCAAACGTCCGTCATTAAATGTTTCGCGTCTGCTTCCAGAATTATGGAATCATGCTGTTGCGCTGCGATCAAGAGTGTCTTGGCCACGACGAAATTCACACCGGCCGCGGCTATGGAAATGGCAAGCCCTACGCTCAGGTTTTCCAGTGGTACGGGATGCAACAGCCTTTGAGTGGCTGAATAGCCGATGCCTGCTGCAGCAACAATGATCAACGTTCCTTCAACTCCGCTTGAAAAATATTCGGCCTTGTCATGTCCGTAAGTGTGAGTTTCATCCGCGGGACGAGAAGCGTAAGCCAGAAAGGAAGCAGCTAAAATCGCCGCAGCTAAATTAACCAGTGACTCCGCAGCATCACTCAGGAGTCCCACCGAATCGGTTACGTAGTAGGCCGTGAATTTCATGACCAGGGTGAGCACGGAAGCA
>JABAHQ010036102.1_pt1 | contig 10750 bp, 10 predicted proteins | sample 7062091 | NCBI WGS metagenome assembly JABAHQ01 (sample SAMN14534359, study PRJNA622989) | marine sediment metagenome | biome: marine biome [ENVO:00000428]; feature: marine pelagic biome [ENVO:01000023]; material: deep marine sediment [ENVO:00002113] | place: India: Gulf of Kutch | collected...
CTGTTCGCTCATAACGCATTCCTGAGGCTTTGCAGGTCGGCGACCTGGCGGGTGAATTCGATGGCCGACAGGCGCTGCGCCGGCACTGGGCGCATGGCCTGCTCGACACGGCCTGGTGGCAGATTGGTGAGGCGGGCGAGCAGGGGCAGTTGCACACCGGCCGAGAGCTGTTCGAAGCCTGGGTGATGGCGGCTGGCGCGGCAGCGGATGTCCAGCTGCAGCTGCTGCAGCAGCCGGGCCTGATTGCCGTGACGCATGAGGAACTCCGCCGAGCCGTGCAGGTGCTCTTGCAGCTGCCGGCGCGCCGGGCTGGCGGCAGGCAATATCGGCCCGAAACGCTGACCGGCGTGCCAGAGCCCGAGCACCAGAAGCAGTCCCAGGGCGACCAGCAGTTGCGGAAAATACCGGCGCAGCTGCGTGAACAGCCCGTCGTGCTCGCTGCGGTGCACAAGCGTCACTGCGCTGTCCTGGGTCAGATACCACAGCAGCCAGGCGTGGTCGTAATCGTCGATCTTGCGGTTCTGCCAGATCCAGCTATCGGTCAGGGCGGTGATCAGCCCGTCGCCGTGCTGCAGCTGCAGCATATGCGTGGCACCGGCGCTGTTGGCCCAGGCGTGGGCCCGATTATCGGCGTCGTATAGATGGAAGTCGGTGTCGAAGGCGATGAACGCTGGTGCGCGCTCGTTCTCCAGATAGAGCTTGGTCAGCTGCGGATGCTCTTCGGCGGTTGAGGACTGCGGCGTCTGGCTGCTTTCGTCCAGTTCCTCCGTTGCGTATTGCTGCAGATTGAGCCGGTCGAGCAGCAGGTCGCCACTTTTGCCTGCTTTCTCGTCCCACAGCCGCTCCGCCACCACCACCAGATGGCCGCCGGCGGCCGCCCAATCGAGCAGGCGTTCGGTCTGCCGTGGCGTCAGGTTGCGCCGGTCACCCAGCAGGAGCAGGGTCCGGCCCTCGCTTGGCAGCGTCTCGACGCCGCCGATGCCTTCGTGATGTTCCACCGTGAGGCCGAGGCCGCGCAGGAACAGCTCCGCGGCGAGATAAGGGTTGCTGCGTGCCTCCGGGGCCGGCCCGTGTTCGACCACATCCTCGTAGGGTTGCAGCTGGCTGGCCAGCCAGATGATCAACAGGCCGAGCAGCAGCACCGCCACGGCGGCCAGCGCACGCGTATGCAGGCGACTCATGCCTGCACCTGCAGGCCGAACAGTCCGCGCCAATCGGCACACAGCGCATCGCGGGCCTCCGTTTCGGCGGGCCGGTGTCCGTACGCCTGCGCCTGCCAATGTCGGGTGAGGCGCTCGGCGAAGCCGGCCAGGGACTCGTGCTGTAGCTGACGCACCTGCTGCAGCACTTCACCTTCGGTGTGTGCTGCGTTCAAGGGCAGCTGGAAGTCGTGCAGCAGGCGGCTGAGCAGGCCGCGATAAAGCAGTGCCAGTGCCGCACGTGGGTCAGTCTGCCAGAGCCGTTCGGCTTCCCCGGCAATGTCGGCTGGCAGCTTCTCGGGCGCGACATCGAGGCCGAACAGCTGGGTGGGCGCTGCGGCGGTACGCCGCTTGGGCATGCGCAGGCGCCCGGCGAAAACCTGCAGCCACTCGCGGTAGCGCCACAACACAATCGCCACCACCGAGGCCAGCAGCGTCCACAGCAGCACTTCCAGGACCTGCGCCAGGCGCTCCAGCCCTTGCCACAGCGAACCGCCCTGCAGCAGGCGTTCGAGCAGGCGTGCCAGGGTGCTCGGTCGCTCGGACGCTTGGCCATCGCCCAAGCGCCAGCGCGTGACGGTTTCGCGATGCTGGAACGGCGGCTGGTCTAGCAGCGCATCGATTCGTTTGCGCGCTGCGTCACTGGTCAGTGGCTGGTTGAGCAGTCGTTCGCTCTCCGGTCCCGGCTGGGTGGTGTCGGCTTGCGCAGCGGGTGCCGCCCAGGCGCTATTGTCCGCCGGCCAGAACAACAGGCCGACGGCGAGCAGAACCGCTGGCACGGTACTGAGCAGGCGCTGACGCAGGCGGCGGAAGGCGAGTTCGATGTCCCAGGCTTCAAGGTGGGTGCGTCGGTTGAGATAGAGGCTGAAGCCGCAGGCGACGTAGATCGGTTCCCAGACGACCAGCACCAGCGCGTAGAGCAGGTTCGACAGATGCTCGAGCCAGAGCCACTCGCCGCTCAGCCCGAGCAGGTCCTCCCAGTTCCAGCGCTGAACCAGCTGTGCCGGCAGGAAGAAATACAGCAGGCCCAGCAGGCCGAGCCAGAGCGCGCCTTCCAGATGTACGCCAACCACGGTCAGCCAGCTGGCCGCGCGACCGTTGCGCAGGCTCAGTGTCACCAGGCGCTGCTTGCGCGCCCGGCCGTCGAGGCCTTCGAGCTGCTGCACAGGCAGGTCGAAGCTGCGCGTCGTGCTCAGCCGGCGCCAGGTCAGGCTGGCCAGCCATTGCTGGCGCAACAGGCCAGGAAAGGCCTTGAGGCTTTCGCGCAGGGAGGGCGTCTCGCCAAACAGGGCTTTGGACAGGATGTGCAGCGGTAGCCGCTCGAACAACGGCTTGAGCCACCAGAACAGCAGCAGCGCGACGCTCGGGTGCTGCCACAGCAGCAGACTGAACAAGCCGAAAACCGGCAGCGTGACGGCTGCCCAGCTGAGCATCAGCAGTCTGGCGTGGCGCCGGGCCAGATGGATGCCGAGATCCAGCGCCTCCCATGAACTGCGCGGGCGTATCGAGACGCTGGCTTCAGTCAGCTGCATAACGACCCCGCCCGGCGAGCATGAAGTAGGCGCCCACCAGCAGCCACAGCGCCGCGCCGACGATGTATTTGATCGTCGGTGTCGTCAGCGTCATGGAAGACCAATAGGCTTCGACGAATGCGGCGATCAGCAGGAAGGCGGTTGCGCCGCAGACCAGCTGGATGCCGTGTTTGGCTGCCAGGCGCAGTGCTTGCGCGCGAGTTCGGCAGCCCGGCGCCAACAGTGCTGCACCGAGCTGCAGCCCGGCCGCGCCGGCGAAGGTGATGGCCGTCAGCTCGAACGCACCATGGCCGATGACGAACGACCAGAATGGCTGGTGGTAGCCGATGCCCGTCAGGTGGCCGGCTACTGCGCCGATGGTCAGCCCGTTGAAGAGCAAAAAGAACAAGGTACCCAGGCCGAACAGCAGCCCGCTGGCGAACGTCTGGAAGGCGATGCCGATGTTGTTCATCACGTAGTACCCGAACATCAGCCAGTCGTCACCGGCTCCGCGCTCGGCAAAACGGCCCAGGCGACTGGCATCGGGGTCGTACATCTGCTCCATCTGTGCGACCTGGTCGGCCGGCAGCACGCTGTAGACCAGGTCCGGAAAGGCGTATACCAGCGCAGCCATGCCGAGCAAGCTGCCGTAGAACAGCAGGCTGGCCGCCAGCACGTAGCGCCATTGGAGGCGCACGGCGCGGGCGAACCCGCCAGTGATGAAACCGAGCATGCGGCCGAGCAACGGGCTGCGGTGGCGATAGAACTGCTGATGGCCACGCAGGACCAGCCGTTGCAGCTGCTCGACCAACTGGCTGCTGTAGCCGCGTGATTCGGCAATGGCGAGCTGCTGGCAGAGCTGGCGGTAGGCGGCAGGGAAGTCGTCGGCCTGTTGCGCGCTGGCCTTGCCACGCTCGAGCGCGTCCAGCTGCGCTGCGAATTCGAGCCAGCGCGCCTGATGCAGGCGTTCGAATGCGGCCTGCTTCATGCTGCACCCATCAGCGAACGGGCGATGCCGTGAATGTTCGCCTCGGCCTCCTGGTCCGAGGTCGCCAGCGGTTCGGCCAGGATCGAAGCCAGCTCGAGGCGGCGCTCGGCGGAAAGGCTGGCCTGGCGTTCGGCAAAGGCGATCAGCGCGCGCTGCTCGTCGAGGGTCAGCTTGAACGGGGCCGTGACGGCTTCCGCATCCGGCAGTGCTGGGCGCACAGCGGGTTTTTCCTGATAGACCACCAACGTGCCTGCTGCCAGGTCGCCGAGTCGCTTGAAGGCCGGGTTTGCGAGGCAACTCAATGCGCCCAGGAAATAGCCGAACGGCAGCAGGTCGACGAAACGCAGCAGATTGCGCGTCAGCGAGGACGTCCAGCCCACCGGAGTGCCGTCGTCATGCACGACGCGCAGCCCCAGCCAGTATTTTCCCGGGGTGCGACCCTGATTCAGAACTTCGAAGAGCACCATGTACCACCACTGGACGAGAAACAGCAGCAGTGCGCCCAGCCCCATGCCGAACTTGCCAAGCAGTCCGAGCGTAAAGAAGAGGGTCAGTAGCAGGGCGCCGCGAATACCCAGGTCGATGGTGAAGGCGAGCGCGCGCGGAACGAGACCGGCCGGGCGCAACACCAGGTCGATGCCCTCTGGGGTTTCCACGCGATGGCTGGTGTCGAGCAGGGCTTGGCGGTCGATGTTCGATGGCAAGGGCAAGGTCGTCTAGGGTCAGGCAGAAGCTGATGCTATGCGGCAAGCACGGCTGCGGCAATGCGCGCGATGGTCAGATGACCCGCCGGGCGCCGAAAGTGGGACGGATTATGGCGAAATGCCTGCTTCCTTGCAGGATGCCGTTCGCAGAGCAGGGCACATTCCTGACTCACCGCGATGGCCATGTCGCAGCTGTTAGACTGCTGTGCTGATCGAGAAGGACTCTCCCGTGACTCCAAGCATCTTCTGGTACGACTTCGAAACCACAGGCATATTGCCCAGCCGCGACCGCCCCTTGCAGGTTGCCGGTATCCGCACCAACGAGGCGCTCGAGGAAATCGGCGAGCCGCTGAACATCTACTGTCGTCCCGGCGACGACATCCTTCCCCATCCCGCCGCGTGCCTGGTCACGGGAATCACGCCTGCAGTTCTGCAGCAGAAGGGGATGTGCGAGGCCCAGTTCGTTCATCATCTGCATCGGGAATTGTCGACTCCCGGAACCTGCGGCGCCGGCTACAACAGCCTGCGTTTCGACGACGAAGTGACCCGCTACAGCCTGTACCGCAATTTCTACGATCCCTATGCACGCGAATGGCAGGGCGGCAACAGCCGTTGGGACCTGATCGATCTGGTGCGTACCGCCTATGCGCTGCGCCCGGAAGGAATTGGCTGGCCGGAAGACGACGGGCGGGTGACGCTCAAGCTCGAGCGCTTGAGTGCCGCCAATGGCCTGGAACATCTGAATGCCCACGACGCGCTGTCCGATGTGCGCGCCACCATTGGCCTCGCCAGGCTCATTCGTGAGCGGCAGCCGCGTCTGTACGAATATCTCTTCAATCTGCGTCGCAAACATGCGGTGCTCGAGCAGGTCACCCTGCTGGAGCCGCTGGTGCACGTGTCCGGACGCTTCTCGGCTGCCCGGCATTTCCTCTCCGTGGTGCTGCCGCTGGCCTGGCATCCGCGCAACCGCAATGCGCTGATCGTTTGCGATCTGCAAGCCGAGGTGCGGCCGTTATGGCTGGAAAGCGCGGAAACGCTGCGACAGCGGCTCTACACGCGTCGCGACGAGCTGGCCGAGGGCGAGTTACCGGTCCCGCTGAAGCTCGTGCACATCAACAAGTGCCCGGTCCTGGCGCCGCTCAAGGTCTTGCGCGAGGCGGATATCCAGCGTCTGGAGCTGGACTTGCCTGCGTGCCACGAACGTGCTGACGCGCTACGCGAACAGCGCCACGTGTGGAGCCCAAAGCTGGACGAGGTGTACCGCGAAGAGGGGTTCATCGGTGTGGACGATCCGGAACAGCAACTCTATGACGGCTTTCTGGGCGAGCGCGATCGGCGGCTGTGCGATCGGATTCGCGAGATGGCGCCGGCAGAGCTCGCTCGGCAACAGTGCCACTTCGATGATGTACGGTTAGAGGAATTGCTGTTCCGTTATCGCGCGCGCAACTTTCCGGAAGCGTTATCGGCTGAAGAGCGGGTGAGGTGGCAACGGTTCTGCCAACAGCGCCTTAGCGGCGAGATATCCGGCGCGCCCAATACCCTTGCGCAGTTCGAGGCGGATATACAACAGTTCATGCTCACTGCCACCCCGGCGCAGCAGCAGCTATTGCAGCAGTGGCGTGAATACGGGCGCGCCTTGGGTGAGCGTTACGGGTGCAACTAGCGCGTCCGGCCCGGTTGGCTATCGAAAAAGCGCAGCGGCTGTTACGGGTGGGAAGCGCGCAATAAAAAACGCCGCTTGTCGACGTCGATCAATAACGTCGGGAAGCGGCGTTCTTTATAACCCTGGTATTGCTTAGCCCAGAAGAGTGGCCCAGCTTTCCACGGTGTCGGAGCCCCATTGGGCTTTCCATTCTTTCAGCGTCTTGTGGTTGCCACCTTTGGTTTCAATCACTTCACCGCTGTGCGGGTTCTTGTACTGCTTGACGCGACGTGCGCGCTTGCTGGCGGCCGGCGCTTTCGCCGCACGTGGAGTTTTGCTGTTGCGGGAGGCATCCGGATCGAGCAGGGCGATGATGTCGCGCAGCGACTTCTGGTATTCGCCCATGAGTTCGCGCAGCTTGCCTTCGAACTCCAGTTCCTTTTTCAGTTTGTCATCTTCGGAAAGGGACTTCAGTCGCTCCTGAAGTTCCTTGATGGCCTCTTCAGTGGCGCGATACTCGTTGATCAGTGACATGTGACTTCCTTGGATTAGGTTTGAACGCAAGTGTCAGCAATCATAGTCCTGCGTAATGGGCAAGTAAATATAGATGGATAAAAAAGCGGGGCACTTTTTGTAGGGATATTTCATGCGTACCGAAGGGCCAGCGCGGACAGCTTTCGACAAGCTTAAACAAACGTAATTTCTGTTTTATCGGGCAAGTTTTTTCGATTGTTTCCAAGGCGTGTCCAAATAACCGGACAGCTGAATCGTGCCGGCGGGGTTGCGTGGCTTCTCAATCCAACGCCGGCGTTAACGCGATGGCTGTGCTTTTGTCTGCTGGGATAGAATGCCGCGTTTCCTTCGTGTCGGAGTAACCGTTAATGCGCACTTTCAGGCTGGTGATTGCCTGCCCCGATGGCGTTGGCATTGTTGCCAAGGTCAGTAACTTTCTCGCCACCTACAATGGCTGGATCACGGAAGCCAACCACCATTCCGACCACCAGAGCGGCTGGTTCTTCATGCGCCATGAAATCCGCGCTGATTCGCTTCCGTTCGACCTCGACGGGTTCCGTCAGGCCTTTGCCCCGATTGCCCGCGAGTTTTCCATGGAGTGGCGTATCACCGACTCCGAGCGGCGCAAGCGCGTGGTTCTGATGGCGAGCCGTGAATCGCATTGCCTGGCCGACCTGCTGCATCGCTGGCACAGCGGCGAGCTGGATTGCGACATTCCTTGCGTGATTTCCAACCATGACGATCTGCGCAGCATGGTCGAGTGGCACGGGATTCCATACTTCCATGTCCCCGTCGATCCTGCCAACAAGCAGGAGGCCTTCGCTGAAGTGACGCGCCTGGTGCGCGAACAGCGTGCCGACGTGATAGTGCTGGCGCGCTACATGCAGATCCTGCCTGCCGAACTGTGCGACGAATTCGCCCAGCGGGTGATCAACATCCACCACAGCTTCCTGCCCAGCTTCAAGGGCGCCAAGCCCTACCACCAGGCCCACGACCGCGGCGTGAAGCTCATCGGCGCCACCGCCCACTACGTGACCGCGGACCTCGACGAGGGCCCCATCATCGAGCAGGACGTGGCGCGCGTGGACCACACCGACACGGTGGAAGACCTGACCGCCCTGGGCCGCGACACCGAAAGCCAGGTGCTGGCGCGGGCCGTGAAGTGGCACGGCGAACACCGCGTGCTGCTGAACGGACACAAGACCGTCGTCTTCAAGTGAAGCCGCGATGAGCACGGTGCGCATCCCGCCCATCCAGTGCCTGCTGGCCTTCGAGGCCCTGGCGCGGCTGCGCAGCGTCACGCAGACGGCCGATGAACTCAACGTCACGCCCAGCGCGGTGAGCCACCGCATCCGCCAGCTCGAGGAGATCCTGGGCACCAAGCTGTTCGGCCGCGCCGACTTCTCCCTGACCACCGACGGCATCGAGTACCTCACCCACGTGCGCGACGGCCTGGGCGCGCTGCAGCGCTTTCCCAGCCAGAAGGCCGCGCCAGGACGGCGCAAGCTGCGCCTGGCCATCACGCCCACCTTCGCGCGCTCGGTGGTGCTGCCGCGCCTCAAGCAGTTCAGCGACACCTACCCCGAGATCGACCTCACGCTGCAGGTCAGCATCCCGCTGCTGGACGTGGTGGCCGAGGACGCCGACCTGATGGTGCGCTTCGGCACCGGCCGCTACGCCGACGTGGAACACCTGCTGCTGGCCAAGGACGAGATCTCGCCCATGGCCTCGCCCGCCTTCGCGCGCGAGCATGGCCCCTTCGAGGCGCCCGCGGACCTGGAGAACCTGCCCCTGCTGCGCAGCCCGCTGGAGCCCTGGCGCACCTGGTTCGCCGCGCACGACCTGGACTGGCCCGAGCCCGCCGAGGGCTCGCAGTTCAACGACATCGGCCTGATGTGCGACGCCGCCGCCGCCGGCATGGGCGTGGGCCTGCTGCGCTACAAGCTGGCCGCGCCCTGGCTGGACAGCGGCGCCCTGGTGCCCCTCTACCCGCGCCGCGTGCCCAGCCCGCACGCGCATTACCTGTGCTGGCGCACGGGCACCATGGAGCGCTGGGAGTGCGCGGCGTTTGCGCGCTGGCTGCAGCAGGCCATGGGTTAAGCCCCTCGACGTTTTCGCCCACTAGCCACTACCATTGCTGGAAACAAAAGGTAGGAGGTGGGCATGAAGCAGATGTTGGGGCGGCTCGCGCGCGTCGGGCTGCTGGGCTTGGTCGCGCTGGTGCTCGCGGGGTGCGCGGCGACCGGCCCCCGGTTCAGTGAGGTGCAGGAGAGCTTTCCGGCCATCAAGCCCGGGCACGGCCGGCTGATGGTCTACCGCAGTGGCGGCCTCGGGCCGGCGATCCAGCCGGACGTGCGGCTCAACGGCGAAGTCGTCGGCAAGATGCAACCCGAGGGCTTCTTCTTCGTGGACCGCCCCACCGGCCGCTACACCGTGTCCGCCCGCACCGAAATCGAGTCCAGCCTCGACGTGGACCTCACCGATGGGGCTACGGTGTACGTGGAGACGCTGATCACCATGGGCCTGTTCGTGGGGCAACCCCGCCTGTCCCTGCAGAGCGAGACGCTGGCGCGCCCCAAGCTCACCGCACTGGCGTACACGGGTTCTATCCCGCTGGTCGCCGGGCGGCCGGGCGCTGGTACCAGCGCTGCCCTGGTGCCACCCGGTGGCATTCCCAGCGGTCCCGGGCCGGCCGCGCCACCACCGCGCGTGGGCGGACGCGTCACGATGGACGACCTCAGCGGCTTGCTGCCCTCGCAGCGCTGAGCCGGTCCGCATGCGACACATCGGCACGTTCGCCCTCGCCTGCGGCGCCTCGATGGCGCAGGCCCAGCCCGCGTCCCTGGCTCCCGAAGTCCTGTTTGACAAGGTCGCACCGAGCGTCTGGGTGGTGCGCACGCAGGACGAGGCCGGCCGCGCCCTGGCCCTGGGCAGTGCCGTCGTGGTCGGCCCCGGCCGCCTGATCACCAACTGCCACGTGCTCGCACGCGCCAAGGCCGTGGCCGTCGCGCGCGAGAACGTCACCTACGGCGCGACGCTGGAATTTCCCGATCCCGATCGCGACCTGTGCCAGCTCAAGGTCGCCAACTTTCACGCCCCAGCCGTGGCCATCGCCGCGCCCGAGACCTGGCGCGTCGGCGCGCGCGTCTATGCCATCGGCAGCCCGCGCGGGCTCGAAACCACCATCAGCGATGGCCTGCTCTCCGGCATCCGCCGCAACGAGCAGGACCAGATCGAGGCCTTGCAGATCACCGTGCCGATCTCGCCCGGCTCCAGCGGCGGCGGCCTGTTCGATGCGCAGGGCCGCCTGGTCGGCATCACCACCATGATCCTGCGCAACGCGCAAAACGTGAACTTCGCCGTGCCCTCGAGCTGGATCGCCGAAGTGCCCGCGCGCGCGCAGCTCGCCTTGGCCAAGCGCGCGGAACCGGTGACCAAGACCGCCGCCGCCTCGCCCACAGGTGACCGGGTCTTCGAGTACCGCTTGCGGGACCGCCGCACAGGGGTCGGCCAGACCATCGTGTACCGGCTCGACCGCACGGACGGCGACAAACTGATCTTCAACGAAGGCAACCGTGTCGAGCGCGCCGGCGGTGGTGTGATCGAGAACAAGCTGATCGCCGCAGGCGAGTTCGATGCCGCCATGCCCCCAGGCGGCTGGGTGTCGTCGACGCCCGCACCTGGCGCGGTCTGGTCGCTGCGGTACACCAACAAGCAGGTCGATCGCCACTCGAGCCTCCAGCTTGACGCACGGGTGGGCGAGTCGTCCACGATGCGCGTCGCCGAGCGCGAACTGCAGATCGTTCAAGTCGTCTTCGACGGCTACATACAGCGCGGGCTGAGTTCAGCCACCACGCCGGGCATCTTCAAGGCCAATGCCTGGTACGCACCGCAGATCGGCCGCGTCGTGCGCTTCGATGTGCGTACCTGGGGCGGCAACGGCATGGCGCAGTTCAACGTCGACGAGGTCATCGAACTCGTCGACATCCGCAGCGAGTGAGCCGGTGCGCTGCCTGATGCTGATCACCGCCCTCGCCGCGAGCGCCGCGATGGCGCAGGCCCAGCCTGCGTCCCTGGCTCCCGAAGTCCTGTTTGACAAGGTCGCACCCAGCGTCTGGGTGGTGCGCACGCAGGACGAGGCCGGCCGCGCCCTGGCCCTGGGAAGTGCCGTCGTGGTCGGCCCCGGCCGCCTG
>JABAHQ010000392.1_pt3 | contig 10749 bp, 8 predicted proteins | sample 7062091 | NCBI WGS metagenome assembly JABAHQ01 (sample SAMN14534359, study PRJNA622989) | marine sediment metagenome | biome: marine biome [ENVO:00000428]; feature: marine pelagic biome [ENVO:01000023]; material: deep marine sediment [ENVO:00002113] | place: India: Gulf of Kutch | collected...
ACCAAATTTTCATCCTCGTTGTCGTCCCCTACTTAGCGGTGAACAAATTTAACCGTAGGGGTCGGCCGCATCGCGCAGACCGTCGCCCAGGAAGTTGAAGGCCAGGACCGCGATGATGATTGGAAAGGCCGGTATCAGCAGCCAGGGCGAGATGGCGACCGCCTGAATATTCTGTGCCTGCTGGAGCAGGACACCCCAACTCATAGCCGGCGGTCGTAAACCGAGCCCCAGGAAACTCAATGACGTTTCAGCGATAATCATGGCCGGGATCGCCAGCGTCGTGGCCGCGATAATATGGCTCAAAAAGGAGGGAACCATATGGCGAAAGATGATCCGCAGTTGGCTGGCCCCCGCTAATTCAGCCGCCGTGACAAAGTCCTCCTCCCGCAGCGACAGGAAACGTCCCCGAACGACGCGGGCCATGACCGTCCAACCAATCAGGGAGATAATGATAGTAATAAAAAAGTAGATACGGGTAATAGGCCATTCCCGGGGCATGGCCGCGGCCAGGCCCATCCAGAGCGGGATAGTGGGGATGGAGCGAATGATCTCGATCAGGCGTTGGATGAAGGTATCAACCACACCGCCATAGAGGCCCGAAATCCCGCCCAGGAGAACGCCTAGAAACAGGCTCAGCGTCACCCCAACCAGGCCAATGGTCAAGGAAATCCGGGTGGCGAACATCAAACGTGACCACAAATCGCGGCCATTCAGATCGGTCCCCAGCAGAAAGATGGTATCCTCCGCCCGGTAGGGTTCATCCACGCCAATAATATGGCGGTTCGTAGGAAAAAGCCCTAACAGCTTGTATTCAAACCCTTCGGCAAAAAAGCGAACCGGTACCTTTTGATTGGGGTCGGGCTCGTAGACGCGTTTAAATGTCCTGGGATCGCGTTTTCCCGTCAAGGCAAAGACATGGGGGCTAAATCTGCCCTCATCAAAGAGGTGAATAGGCTGGGGAGGTAACAGCGAACGCTCAGCCTCAGATTCGAGGGGGGTCGCATAGGCCATAAATTCGGCAAAAATGACCACCAGATAGAAGCCAAAGATAATAACAGCGGCGACCACGGCCAGGCGGTGTTTGCGAAAGCGCCACCACATCAACTGCCATTGGGTGGCCATGGAGATACGATCCGCTACCTCCGCTTCAGCCGGCCGCTTATTTTTTACCTCAGGAACGACTTCGTCGATTGCCTGGGCCATCATCTGCCCCCTTCTACCCCAAAGCGAATGCGGGGATCAATCCACATCAAGATGAGATCTGAAATAAAGGTCCCAACGACTGTCAGCACGGCCAGCATGAGCAAAATTGTCCCGGCCAGGAATAAATCTTGGGCGATGAGCGCTTTGAACAGGAGGGGGCCCACGGTGGGCAAACTTAAAACCAGGGAGACGATAATGCTGCCGGAGACAATGAAGGGGAAGATGTAGCCAATGGTGCTGGCGAAGGGGTTGAGAGCCGCCCGAACGGGGTACTTCATGATCACCCGCGTCTCGGCTAACCCTTTGGCCCGCGCAGTGACCACATACGGCTTACGCAGTTCATCCAAAAGATTGGCCCGCATGATGCGGATTAATTCGGCCATGCCGGCCATACCCAAAATGAAGGCCGGTAGAGGCAGATGTTTAATCATATCCCAAGCCTTAGCCCAGCTCCACTCGGCCAACTGGTACTCCTGCGAAAAGAGACCGCCAATTTGCTGGGCCCCGAAATATTTGAAGCCAACGTACAGCACAATCAGGGCCAGCATGAAGTTGGGGATAGCCACCCCCAGGAAGCCAATAAAGGTAAAAATATAGTCCCCAATAGAATACTGGCGCACGGCTGAATAGATGCCGATGGGCAAAGCCAGAACCCAAATAAAGATCACGGCGGCTACGGAAATCACCATAGTCAGGGCCAAGCGGTCGCCGATCACTTCTTTAACCGGCCGATGGTACTCAAAAGCTATGCCAAAATTGCCTTTAGCCATCTGCTGTAGCCATCTGAGATATTGCACGTACATCGGTCTATCCAAACCATATTGCTGGCGCAGCGCTTCTCTTTCCTCCGTAGTGACAATAGTCCCCTGGGTCTGCAACAAAGCCACATAAGAGGTGACAAAGTCGCCAGGCGGTAATTGCATCACCACAAATGAGAGGATCGAGGCGGCGAAAATGGTCAGGATGGCGATAAAAAAACGGCGGATGATATAATTTATCATACCGTTAGTCCCCCTCTACACCTTGCTTGAGCATCATCTCAAACTAAGCGTAAGTTTTAAGGCAAAACCAACAAAAAACCCGGTTTCGAACATCTCCTTGTATTTCGTATTGCGTATTCCGTAAAGTTCTTAGTACGCAATACGGAATACGCAATACGTTTGGAAGAATTTAAATCTTGGAACTCCCTTACTGATCGATATCTGTGAAGAAGAAGGTGGAGGGCCGGGAGATATTGGGCGTCTGGCCGGCTTGAATGTTGAGCTGGCGGGAGGGGATATTGCCCATATTGTTTTTCACCACCCGGACACCCATGAAGGCGCCGCTTTGACCGACCGTACCCATGGTCCAGACCTCATCGGTAATGATCCGCCAGATCTCTTGACCGATCTCAACCCGCTCCTCGGGGGTCGCACCCAATCCTTGGGTAAACAACTCCTGTACTTTTTGGACTGAGGGATTATCAGTGGGTTCCATGCCTGTGGTACCCCCAGAGGAGTACCAAGCGCCGTAGGCCGGAGCAGTGCCGGCAAAGGGGACGACGGGGACAGCGTGGGCGGGGTACGTGAATAACTCGTCGGTCCCATCGTTTTGCCAGACGAAGATCTGGAGTTCGTTGTTGTCCCGGCGACCGGTGGCCAGACTCCGCTCTTGCTCAACTACATTGGCAAAGATGCCCACATCAGCCCAATCTTCTTTGACCAGTTCCGCTAACTGGGTGAACTGAATGAAGGCCGGAATGGTGGGCAGTTCCAGGATCAAACGCTCACCGTTGTCAGTCCGGACCCGGAAGCCCTCTGCGTCCCGCTCCGTCAGCCCGATCTCATCGAGCATCTGGTTAGCTTGCTCTGGATCGTAAGTGGACCACATGGTTCGATATTCAGGCCCGGGATTAAAGACCGAACTTTCAGCCACAACAGCAGAGCCCGGCACGCCAATGCCCAAAAAGATGATTTCGTTAATCTGGTCCCGGTCAACGGCTAACGATAGGGCTCGCCGGAAATCGACGTTACGGAGCCACTTAGCGATTTCGGGATCGGCGTCATAACTCTGATTGAACATGAAGGCGCCATCAGCGCCATGCTGGGCCGGATCAAGGTGGACGGTGTAACCCACCTGGCCGGCGTTCTCCAGCAATACCGGCAGGTTGGCCAGGGAGACGTGGCGGGCCTGGTAGTCATACTCGCCGGCGATGGCCCTCAGGTTGAGGACCTCCAGGTTTTCAGCCAGCTCCATAGAGATTTGGTCAATGTAAGGGAGCTGGTTCCCGGCCGTGTCTACCCCATAGTAGTAGGGATTACGGACCAAAACCCAGTTGGGAGTGGTGATGGGCACTTCGGTCTTCCAGGGGGTCATGACCGGCAGATCAGGATTGTTTTGCCAGGTGTTCTTTTCTTTGAACAAGTTGATCCAGGTATCGAAGCCTTCTGCCTGGACCAGCGCATCCAGTTCGGCCTGGTCAACAAAATCTGGGTGGAATTGTTGCAGGTAATGGGCTGGGGCAAAGCCACCCATGGCCGTGGCCCCGAAGATGGCCGGCCCGCCAAATACATTGACCGAACTTCCCAACACTTCCAGGAAAAGCGAGTTGGGGGCCGGGAATTTGAACTGAATGGTGAAGTCGTCAATCTTGGTCAATTCATGGCCTTTGGCCGGATCGAAGAAGGGGGATTTTACCGGCACGAGTTCTTCGTTCAGATACATATGGTCGTACCAGAACATAACGTCGTCCGCCGTGAACGGTTCGCCATCTGACCACTTGGCCCCCTCACGCAAGAACAGGGTGATGGTCGTGCCGTCATCGCTCACCTCCCAGCCTTTGGCCAGGTTCGGCACTACCTCGGGGAAGTTGACCGCATCCCAAAAGACGAAGCGGTCACCACCGGCCACGCGGTGGCCGTTCTGACCATCGGCCGGGCCGGTGAAACCCCGGTGCCAAGTGCCGCCATATTTACCAATCTCATGCACGGGTTCAATAACCAGGACATCTTCCGGCGCGGGCAACCGTTCCTCGAGCGGCGGCAACTCGCCGGCGGCCACCATCTCGGCCAACATCGGGGCTTCGTTGAAGCTGGTGGGGTATTGGCCGGGGTCGGCGATGATCTCGGGGCCTTCTAAGTCACCCACTAACACTGTTTCCATCACCGGTGGGGCGGCCTCAGCCGCCTCCTCTACGACTTCCTTCGGTGCTTCTTCGACAACCTCTTTGGCTGTTTCGGCTGCCTCTTCTACCGCCTCTTTGGCCTCTTCTGCTTGCTCTTCGACAGCCGGCGGCGTAGTGGCACAGGCAGCCACCAAGGTCAGTAACACGACAAGCGCTACCAGTGTCCAAAATTTTGGAAATCTCACTTTGTCCTCCTTTTATCAGCTAGTTTGAACGACCGTCTTTAAGGGATTATCGGGGATATTTTTTAATATGGGCCGATTTTATCACCTCCTTCCTGACCTGTCAAAACAACTAATCATTGGCTTATCAATGCCAGTACGAACTGTCAGATGTCGGATATGTGGTATGTAACGAGATTCTACTGTAGTTACTTGGTTAAGTCAACATTCTCTGTGACCGCTAGCATTTTTCATGAATGACCTTCCCGGAAGCTTCGAGGCGCCTTCAGCCAGACGAAGCGACAAAATCCTGAGGTACTTCGGTTAAGAAAAAGGGCTCTTAGCTTCCGGGAAGATAAATTTAAGCTAACATTTTGTGACCGCTAGCCGTCACAAAATTCTTTGTTATTCTCGTATTAAGGGACTATAATGATTGGGCTTAATCGGTACCATCTATTTACCTGAGGAGCTTCTCATGCAATGTGCCACCCGCGATACACTTTACTTTGAAATTGGCCCGGATAACGCCCCTACCCTGCGCGTCCAGCCCGGCGAAACCTTCGAGGTCGAGACCCAGCTCAACCGGGGGCCGTGGCTCGATACGCATCCAGAGGGCGAAACACTACGCCAAAAATTGTACGGCGGTAACCCCTCCAGCGGCTGTATCTATGTCGAGGGGGCCGAGCCGGGACAGATGTTAACGGTACACATCGAGTCCATTGATCTGGACCCGGTCGGCTTCACCAACTTCAGGGGGAGCACCGGGGCTATGCCGGCCTGGCTGGGCGGCTCCGGCGTCGGGGCCCACCACCGCGTCGTCGAAATCAAGGACGGCCTCATCCACTGGAGCGAGCAAATCAAGCTGCCGGTCGCCCCCATGATCGGCTTCGTCGGCGTCGCCCCGGCCCGCGAGCGCTATCACCACGGCTGGGGGGGCTACTGGGGGGGCAACTTTGACGTGCAGGAGGTCACCACTGGGGCGGCCGTACAACTGGTGGTCAACGTCCCCGGCGCACTGCTGCATATCGGCGATATGCACGCTATTCAGGGCGACGGCGAAATCTGCGGCGCCGGCGGCATCGAAGCCAGCGGCCGGGTACAGGTGCGCTGCGAGTTGTCGGCCAAACCGCAGTCCATGTTCTGGCCGCGCTTAATCGACGACAGCCACATCATGACCATGGCCATGGCTCGCCCGGCCGAGGATGCCTTCCGCGCCGCCCTGGAGGCAATGATCTTGTGGCTGGAGGAATCGTATGGCTTCAGCCGGGGCGAGGCTTACATCTATCTGGGGCAAGTCCTGGAAGCCCGCTGCACCCAGTTCGTCAACCCGACCTTCACTTATGTGGCCAAAGTGGCCAAGCGTTTCTTGCCGACTACGTGAAGCGTGAAACGTGAAACGTGAAACAGGCAGGCTGAAAAAAGGGACTTTTTCACCGCGAAGACGCAAAGTGCGCAAAGATTTTTCAGGTAAGGATTAAATACAGCCCTGTCCGTCCACGCAGGTGGACGGCCGGCTTTAGCCCTGTAGGTGCGGTTTCAACCGCTCGGGCTGAGTAGTAACTTACATCAAAAAGGAGCAACCAGTCACATGGGCATTTATGAATCCCTGGGCGTCAAACCGATCATCAACGCCACCGGCACCTTCACCCGCCTGAGCGGCAGTCTAATGCCCCCGGAGGTAGTCCAGGCCATGGCGGAGGCCGCTCAGGCGTACGTCTGCCTGGAAGAACTGCAATACCGGGCCGGCCAGATCATCGCCGATCTGACCGGGGCCGAGGCCGCTTATGTCGTCTCGGGGGCACAGGCGGGGATTGTGCTATCCATCGCCGCCTGCATCACCGGCCTGGACCCGGCTAAAATGGACCAACTGCCCAACACGGCCGGGATGAAGGATGAAGTGATTATGGCCAAAGCTCACCGCAACCACTACGACCACGCCGTCGAAGCCGCCGGCGGCAAAATCGTCGAGGTCGGTACGGATACGAACTGCCGGCCGGAGGACATCGAAGCGGCCATTAATGACCAAACAGCGGCCATCTTTTTCCTCCCCGACTGGCCCCGAGGCAACATCGCCTTAGGGACGGCGGTCGAAATCGGCCGGAGGCATAACCTCCCGGTGGTGGTGGATGGGGCCGGCCGTCTGTCCAACCCGGATCGTCTACGGGCTTACATCGCCCAGGGGGCCGATTTGGTCATCTTTAGCGGCGGCAAGTTTGTGCGCGGGCCGCAGGCCTCAGGCTTTATCTGCGGCTGGCGAGAGCTGATCTCGGCCATCGCCTGGCAGCACATGGATATGGACATCACCCCGGCCGTCTGGACGGCTCCGCGCGAACTTCTCGACGCCACAGCCATGCCCTTCACCCCCCGCCAGGGCATCGGCCGGGGCTATAAAGCGGGCAAGGAGGAGATCGTGGGCCTGGTGACCGCCCTGCGTCTCTATGTGGCCCGCGACCACGCCGCCGAGCGGGCCGCCTGGGAGCAGAAACTGGGGGCCATCGTCGACGGCCTGGCCGGCCAGCCCTACGTTCAAGCCGAGTTTCTGCCGGCGGGCAGCTATAACCGGGACATCCCCCACGCCCGCATCAAACTCGACCAGGCGGCCCTGGGCATATCCGCCTACGAATTCACCCGCAAGCTGGCCCAGGGGGAGCGGCCCATTCACCCCAGCGACCGGGAGTTGGCCCAGGGAGCGATCATCATTCACCCCTTTGGCTTATTGGAGGGGGACGAAGCCGTCATCGTCCAACGCGTCAAGGAGATCGTTAGCGAGGTTGGCCCAACCGCATGAAAAATCAATCGCCTGATTCATTGTGGCTGGTCCGATTACGCGCCCTGATGAGTTCAGCTAAGCCATCAAAGGACGACACCTCGGCGACAGGCCAGGCCACCTCAGGGGTTCTGCTGGGCCTGATGGTGCCCAGCATGACGGTGGGCATCTACATCGCCATGTTTGGCGTAGCCCTGCCCGTCATCCGCGACGATTTTGCCATTCAGGCCGACCTGGCCGCCTGGCTGGCCACCATTTACTCCCTGCCCTTTATGATCTTCATGCCGTTATATGGCCGCCTGGGGGACGCTTTGGGCAAGCGGCGGGTTTTCTCCATCGGCATCGTCATCTTTTTGCTGGGCACAGCCATGGCCGCCTTCGCCCCTAACCTGGGCTGGCTCATGCTCGGCCGGGCCGTTCAAGGGTTTGGCACGGCCGGCTTTGTGCCCCTCTCCATCGCTATTATCGCCCAACTTTTTCCGATCAACGAACGGGGCAAAGCCATGGGGACCTGGAACTCATCCATCCCCCTGATGGGCATGGTCGGCCCCTTCCTGGGCGGCCTGCTGGTCGATCACCTGGGCTGGCGGACCATCTTTGGGCCGGCCTTGATCGTCGGTATCCTGGCCTTCTTCGCCATTCAGAAATTGGTCCCCTCCCTCTCCGGTGAGGTCAAGCCCGATTACCTGCGCCATTTCGATTGGGGGGGTGTGGCCCTGCTGGGGGCGACCATCACCGGCTTTCTCTTCTATGTCTCCAGCCGGCCCATCACCGGCGTGGCCGCCCTGCGAGATTGGCGGCTGTTAGCTATCACTCTGCTTTTGCTGGGGGGGTTCATTTACTGGGAGAGACATCGTGCCGACCCCTTTGTTCCCCTGCCCATTTTTGCCCGCCGCATCTTCACCCTGGCCTCCCTCTGCGCCGGGATCCGGATGTCTGCCATGAGCGGGATCCATTTCCTCACCCCTCTCTATCTAGCCGACGTTCATCACCTGAATGCGGCCACAACCGGGGTCATCTTGACCGTTCACGCCGGCGCCCTGGTCCTGATCCTGCGGCTGGGCGGCCAGCTCGCCGACCGCTGGGGCAGCCGCTGGCCGGTAGTGGTCAGCTTATCGACCCAGGCCGGGGCTATGGCCTTCCTGGCCTACTTGCCCGCGACAGCGGCGCTGTGGCTGGTGGTCCTGGGGATTTTGGTCCACGGGTTGGGGGCGGCCACCTCCCTGGCCGCTTTACACCGCGCGGCCATGGTGGACGTTCCGGCCGGGCAATCGGGCGTGGCCGCCGGCCTCTATAGCATGATTCGTTTCGCCGGCCTGGTCTTTGGCACGGCCTTAGGGGGCGTTATTTTGCAACAGGGGTTGGACAGGCTCCTCACGCCAGTGGAGGCTTACCAGATAGTCTATTTGTTCATCGCCGGGGTGGCTTTATTGGGGGCTGGGCTTGGGGTTGGCTTGAAAGCGTGATACAGTCATTCATGCTTTGAACGCTTACTACCATAGAACCACTGTAAGTTTCGCCCCAACTCTTGAAATCCATATGAGACGGAGATATTTCTTGTTCTTTCACATAAAGCACCGCTAGGGAAAAGCAACTCAGCCACAAGAAAATGCTCACCGCCGCAAACTGAAAATCAGATAGACTGACAATCATCAAAACAACCAACCAGTAAACAACTCGTAATAACTTCATCGTTCATCCCTCCTATTACAGTCCGTCCTCTGGCCAAATTGGCCGTTAAGCGCAGCGTGTAACAAACAAGAATATCTGAATTCATACTGTCTATAGTCTCCTTTTGTAAAATTTGGGCTAAGCAAACAGCTATAGTACTCTGCGTCCCGCGATAACGTTTAATACTAGTACCACGAGCGCAATAATCAACAGAAGGTGAATAAATCCACCAAATGTATAGCTACTCACTAGTCCCAGCAACCATAAGATTAAGAGAATAACAAAGATTGTCCAAAGCATGTCTAACCCCTTTCTAAAATAATTGTCCAGATAACATTTCTGGGACCGTTTTGACTTGGTTGGTCCGACAATACGGCTAACTTTGTGTCGCACGGTTACTATTTTATACTTTTATGGGTGTCCTCTCAATGGGGGATATTCCTCCAGTAGAGTAGGAGTCTCCCTAACTGGCCGGTAGGGATATCCCTATCACCTTACCGGGCTTTAACCCTATTTGTCACGCTGCATTTCACTTGGTTACCTTAAATATTTGGTAAAGGGTTGCTGCTAGCCGCCCCCAAATAGTGTTGGGTGGTTAGTGCCGCCTTTTCTGGAGAGACTCTTATAGGCAGCAGGCGCAGACCCGGTCAATCTGCAACCCAATATTGCCTGACCTGGTTTGGCTGGTGACCTGCTCTGCATTACAATAGATGCCGTACACTGAAATGAACCCATAGGAGCCGCCCCATGAAAGCCATTATGATCATGTTCGACTCGCTCAACCGCCACATGCTCCCTCCCTACGGCTGCGATTGGACCCACGCGCCCAACTTCCAACGCCTGGCCGACCGGAGCGTCACCTTTGAGGCCGCTTATATCTGCTCCATGCCCTGCATGCCAGCCCGCCGCGACATGCACACCGGCCGGCCCAATTTCCTCCACTGTCATTGGGGGCCCCTGGAGCCTTTTGACGACTCGGTCCCCGAAATGCTCAAGAATCGCGGGGTTTACACCCACCTCATCAGCGACCATTACCACTACTGGGAGGAGAACGGCCACAACTACAACACCAAATATCATACCTGGGAATTTTTCCGCGGCCAGGAGGGCGATCCCTGGATCGGGCAGGTGGCCGAGCCGCCCACGCCAGCTCACATGAACGGCAAAGGCCGCCGCCAGGACTGGGTCAACCGGCTTTACATGCAGCGCGAAGAGGATCAACCTGGGACTCTAAGCTTCAGGGCCGGCCTGGAATTCATCCAGCGCAACCACCAGGCGGATAACTGGTTCCTGCAAATCGAGTGTTTCGACCCCCACGAGCCCTTCTTCAGCCACCGCAAATATCACGATCTCTACCCCGAGGACTACGACGGCCCCCTGTTCGACTGGCCGCCCTACGCCCAAATCTCGAGCCAAACGCCGGCCCAGATCGAGCACCTGCGCAAGCGGTACGCCGCCCTCCTCAGCGCCTGCGACGCCCGTCTGGGGGATATCCTCGACGCCATGGATGCGCACAACCTCTGGGAAGATACCATGCTCATCCTGTGGACCGATCACGGCTTTATGCTGGGGGAGCACAATTGCCTGGCCAAAAACTACCAGCCCTGGTTTGAGGAGCTGTCCCACACCCCCTTCTTTGTCTGGGACCCGCGCTGCGGCAAACGGGGTGAGCGGCGCCAGGCGTTGGTCCAACCCGCCCTCGACCTGGGCCCGACCTTGCTGGAGTATTTTGGTCTGCAACCAACGCCGGCCATGCTGGGCCAATCGCTGCGCCGGACGATTGA
>JABAHQ010041421.1_pt1 | contig 10747 bp, 8 predicted proteins | sample 7062091 | NCBI WGS metagenome assembly JABAHQ01 (sample SAMN14534359, study PRJNA622989) | marine sediment metagenome | biome: marine biome [ENVO:00000428]; feature: marine pelagic biome [ENVO:01000023]; material: deep marine sediment [ENVO:00002113] | place: India: Gulf of Kutch | collected...
CTGCCAACTGCCAACTGCCAACTGCCAACTAAAACAGCCTATGGCACCAGTTCGTAGCAGGGCTGATAGCCGCGGGCTTCTCCCCCCAGCTTCATGCGATGCTGAGCCACGAAGGTTTCCAGTATCTCGTCCACCGCCGCCATCAGGGCCCGCTCGCCGCGCAACTGGAAGGGTCCGCGGCGGGCCACCTGTTCGATCCCGAAGGCCTTGACGTTCCCGGCAACGATGCCGGAGAAGGCGGAACGCAACTGCGCTGCCAGTTCGTGGGGCGGAAGACGCCGATCGATACGCAGACCCGCCATGTTCTCGTGGGTGGGCACAAAGGGGGTCTGGAGCGATTCGTCGATGTCGAGACTCCAGTTGTAGTAATAGGCCTCCTGGTGTTCGCTTCGGTGGCGGTGCACCTCCATCATCCCGGAAGCCATCTCCCGGGCCACCTCACCCGGGGAGCCGATGATCGTGCGGTAGCGTTGGCGCGCTTCCGGCCCCAGACAGGTTTCCACGAACCAATTGACGGTCTCGAAATACTCGCGGCTGGACTCGGGACCGGCGAGAACCAACGGTACCTGCTCCCGATTGTCCGGATGCAGGAGGATTCCCAGCAGATAGAGCAACTCTTCCAGCGTCCCCACCCCGCCGGGAAAGACGACGATGCCGTGGGCCAGACGCACAAACGCTTCCAGGCGCTTCTCGATATCCGGCATGATCACCAGCTCGTTGACGATGGGGTTGGGCGCCTCGGCANNGTTGGGCGGTTCCGAGGCGATGATCCCGGGCTCGCTGATACCGATATAGCGGCCGTTGCGCAGCTGCTGCTTGGCGTGCCCGATGGCCGCCCCCTTCATGGGTCCCTTCATGGCACCGATACCGCAGCCGGTGACGATGTCCATACCCCGCAATCCCAGCTCGAACCCCACTTCCTTGGAGAACTCGTATTCGCCGCGGGAAATGGCGTGACCGCCCCAGCACACCACCAGGTTGGGACGCACGCCCGGGCGTACCACGCGGGCCTGGCGCAGGATCTGGAACACGCGGCTGGTGATCTGCTCGCTGTTCAACCCGTCCAGGTGTCCGCCCCCCAGTTCTTCGTAGTCCAGATAGACAATGTCCCGCAGGGCCGAAAACAGGTGTTCCTGGATGCCGCGAATCATCTTGCCGTCGACAAAGGACTGGGCCGGGGCATTGAACACTTCCAGCTTCAACCCGCGTGGCTGGGGAAGGATCCGGATATCGAAGTCGGCAAACTCCTCCAGGATTCGCGCGGCATCGTCCTCCTGACTGTCGGTGTTGAGTATGGCCAGGGCCACGTCCCGGAACAGGCGGGCCACATCCCGGTGCGTCGTGGTCAGCCCCCGGATTTCCTCTCGGGACAGCAGATTCAGGGTCTCGCCGGGATAAACGGTAGCGTGGGGAATCTTCTCCATTGGGTCTCCGTTGACAGCACCCGAACGGGTGCGTGGTTGTGTCGTTACAGGTAATTGAAGGTATCATTTCCCTGCGGCGGGTTCACAAGTATCCGGATCATCCCCGCAGGAGGCTCATGGCGCCAACAACCCACTCTCCGCTTTCCGCAGCCGGAGCGCAACCGAACCGGGCCGGGCGCGCACGCCTGGTACGGGACGGTGACGACACCCGCCTGCAATTGTCCGGCGACTGGACACTGCCTCACTACGAGCGTCTCGAGGCGGACATCGCTTCCCTGGAAAGCGTTCCCGACCGGGTGGATTTCAGCGATCAGACGGAGCTGGACACGGCGGGCGCCACTCTGTTGCTGGGGCTGCTGGGGGCAAAGCGTCTGGCGGCGGTCGCCGGAAACGCTCCCGATCTGCCACCGGCCCGACGAGCCCTGTTGCGGGCGGTGGCGGATGCCGTGGCGGACCGCCAGCCCCGCTCTTCCCCCGAAGGCAACCGCTGGCTGGAGAGCGTCGCCCGGCTGGGGCTGTTGGCGGAACGGGGCTGGCAGAACGGGCGCCTGTTGCTGGGGTTTATCGGCCTGACCCTGAGCACACTGGCGGCGACGTTCTGGCGCCCGCGGCGGTGGCGCTATACCGCCCTGGTGGTTCAGGTTCATCAGACCGGTCTCAATGCCCTGCCCATTGTCGCCCTGCTCACCTTCATGGTGGGTGCGGTGGTGGCCTTCCTGGGGGCCACGGTTTTGAGCAGTTTCGGTGCCACCATCTATACGATCGACCTGGTCGCCTACTCCTTTCTCCGGGAGTTCGGTGTGCTGCTCACCGCCATTTTGCTGGCCGGACGCACCGCCAGCGCGTTCACCGCGCAACTGGGGTCCATGAAAGTCAACGAGGAACTGGACGCACTGCGGGCCCTGGCGCTCAGCCCCATGGAGATGCTGGTACTGCCCCGGGTACTGGCCCTGCTGATCACTCTGCCATTGCTGACTTTCGTCGCCATGATCAGCGGATTACTGGGTGGGGCGGCGGTCAGCCTGTTTTCCCTGGATATCTCCCCCATTCGCTACCTGGCGGCGGTGCAGGAAGTGCCGGTACGCCACTACCTGGTAGGGCTGAGCAAGGCACCGATATTCGCCTTCCTGATCGCGGTGATCGGCTGTCTGGAAGGGTTCAAGGTGGAGGGCAGCGCGCTGTCTGTGGGGTCCCACACCACGTCCAGCGTCGTTCAGTCCATCTTCGTGGTGATACTGGTGGACGCGGTGGCGGCCATTTTCTTCATGGAGATGGGCTGGTGACGGGCACAGACGGCCAACCGGAAGCCATCATCCGGGTCTGCGGCCTGGACAACCGCTTCGGCACGCAGGTGGTCCACGAGGATCTCGATCTGGACGTCTACCGCGGCGAAATCCTCGGGGTGGTGGGTGGCTCCGGAACCGGCAAATCGGTGCTGTTGCGCTCCATCGTGGGCCTGCAGCCCCCCGACGGCGGCGAGGTTCGCCTGTTCGGTGAAAACCTGTTGCAACTGCCGGCGGCACGCCGGGCGGCGCTGGAGGAGCGGATGGGCGTGCTGTTCCAGAACGGCGCGCTGTTTTCCTCCCTGACGGTGACCGAGAACGTCTCTCTGCCGCTGATCGAACACGCGGAACTCTCCCGCCGGCGGGCCGATACCATCACGGCGGTCAAATTGGCACTGGTGGGACTGCCGCCCCATGCCGGGGGGCTTTACCCGGCGGAATTGTCCGGCGGCATGGTCAAGCGCGCCGCGCTGGCCCGGGCGCTGGCCCTGGATCCGGCCATTCTCTTTCTGGACGAGCCCACCGCCGGACTGGATCCCATCGGCGCGGCCGCTTTCGACCGCTTGATTCTGACGCTGCGCAACGCCCTGGATCTCACGGTCTTTCTGGTCACCCACGACCTGGATACCCTCTACACTGTCTGTGACCGGGTGGCGGTTCTGTCCAACCGCCGGGTGCGGGTGGCGGATCGTCTGGACGTGGTGGCCGACACCGACGACGACTGGATCCGGGACTATTTTCACGGCCCCCGTGGCCGTGCGGCTCGACGGGGCATGCCCGGAGCCGGCGACGGAGATTGAGTAATGGAAACACGCGCCCACCATGTGCTGATCGGTTTCTTCGCCCTGGCTGTGGCCGGCGGTGCCATGCTGTTCGCCCTGTGGTTGACCGATGCCGCCACCGGCGGCAACAAGAGCTACGACATCCTCTTTCGGGAAGCGGTGACCGGTCTGTCGGTGGGCAGTCCCGTCCATTACAGCGGCATCCATGTGGGCGAGGTCACGAATCTGCGTCTCGACCCTCGGGATCCGCGAAAGGTCTGGGCCCGGATCAGCGTCAGCGATCGGATTCCCATCACCGAGGCCACCCGGGCCCGGCTCACCATCGCCAATATCACCGGTGCTTCCATCATTCAGCTCATCAGCGGCCCACCGGACAGCCCCCCGCTGGCCGCCACCGACCAGGATCGGGTGCCGGTGATCGAGGCGGAGCCCTCGCCGCTGGCGCGGTTGCGCAGCAACAGCGAGGAGCTGCTGGTAAAACTGAGCCGCTTCATGGAAAACGCCAACCGTATGTTGTCCGCGGAAAACGCCGGGCACATCACTGCCATTCTCGACAACCTGGAAACCACCACGGGTGCCGTGGCCGGTCGCGAGGATGCCATTCGTGAGGGGCTCGATGAGCTGGCGCACACCGGCGAGCAACTCAACCGGACCCTGGAGCAGACCACGGGACTGGTCCGGCGTATCGACAAAGAATTCGCCGCCCACGGCCCGGAGCTGTTCGCCAACGCCGATCGCACGTTCGCCTCCCTGCGGCGACTCAGCGACAATCTCGATCGACTGGTGGCCGCCAACGACGAGAGTCTGGGTAACAGCATCCGCGATCTGGAACCCGCCCTGCGGGAACTGCGCCAGGCCCTGGCGGCGCTCAACCGGGTCGCCCAGCGCCTGGAAGAGGACCCGAGCGAGTATTTGCTGGGGGGCGAAAAAATGGAGGAGTATCAGCCATGAGGGTTTCAAACCGGGTCTACTGGCTCGCCGCCTGTCTGTTGCTGGTGGCTTGCAGCCCCCTCAAACCCGCCGAACCGGTGCGCATCTATCAACTGCCGGCCACCCATAACCCGTCCGGCGGAGCCGGCACGCTGGATCTCACACTGCGGGTCAACCGCCCCTCCACCAGTGATGCCCTCGCCGGGCGGCGGATTCTGGTCGCCAGTGCCGACCACCGCCTCAGCGCCTGGCCCGGGGCCCGGTGGGTATCTCCGGTGCCGCAGCTTTGGCGCGACTGGCTCATCACCCGCTTGCTGGAAGACGGGCGGGTCGCCCACGTCACCGGCGATGGCGACGGGGTGCAGGCGGATCTGGAGCTGGGGGGCATGCTGCGCGCCTTTCACAGTGAAGTGGTGGACGATGGTTACCGTATCCGTATCCGCTTCGACGCCCGTCTGGTGGAGACCGGTAGTCGACGCATTCTCGCCAGCCGCTCGTTCTCCCAGCACCAGATCAGCTCCGGCAACGATCCGGGCGAACTGGTAACGGCGTTCGGCGAGGCTGCCGAACGGCTCGGCCGCGAGGTGGCGGACTGGGTGGTCGCCGAACAAAACGGCGAACCGGACAACAGTTGACACGAATCCGACATCATTTGTGGTTGGCGTGCCCGTCTGCCGTCTAGACTTTCCTGTGGATGCTTGACTCGGATTCCTGCCGTTTGAACCGACCGTTTCGCTACCTGCCCGGAGCCGCGCTTGCCGCGATGGCGCTGACGTCGTTCACCGCCGGCGCTCTCCCCGTGGAAATCCGGGGTGCGCCGGATAACGTCGCGGGCAACATCCGCGAGCACCTGGGGCTCGATACGCTGCCCTGTGACATCAGCGCGCTGCAACTGGGGCAACGGATGAAAAGCGCCGACGAGCGCATTTCCGCCGGGCTGCGCAGCCTGGGGTATTACAACGCCCGCTGGCAGCTGGACCGACAGCGGGGGGACGATGGTTGCTGGACGCTGGCGCTGGAAGTGGAACCCGGGGACCCGGTGCAGATCCGGGAAGTGGCGGTGCGCATCCAGGGCCCGGGCAGCGACGACGAGCAGCTCACGGAAGTCGTCGAGAAACTGCCCCTGAGCGAGGGGGAACGCCTCGATCACGGCCGTTACGAGACCGCCAGGAACCGGCTTATGCAGCGCGCGCGACTGCTGGGATATTTCGAGGCGGCGTTCACCGAACACAGCCTGCGGGTGGACCCCCAGGGCCGTTCCGCCCGGATTTCCCTCGTACTGGCGAGCGGTCCGCGCTACCGTTTCGGGACCGTGCGCTACGCCGAGGTCTCGCTGTCGGAGTCCTTTCTGCGCCGCTATCAACCGTTCGCGAGCGGGGACCCGTTCGACGCCCGGGAATTGATCACGCTGCAAAACCGGTTGCTCAACACCCGCTACTTTGAGCGGGTCGGCGTGGATCAGACGGAGCCCGATGCGAAGCGACAAACCGTGGACGTCATCGTGGACCTGTCGGTGTTGTCCCGCTACCAGAGCACTCTGGGGGCCGGCTTCTCCACCGACACCGGCCCGCGCGTCAACTACAGCTTGCGGAACCGGCACTTCAACAAACGCGGGGACCATTTTCTTTTATCCAGCCAATGGTCACCCGTGGAATCCATGGTGACCCTGCAGCTGGAACAGCCGGGTCGGGAGCCGCACCGGGAGAAGACCCGCTGGTCGCTGGGCTGGCACCGGGAAGACACGGACAGCGCCGTCACCCGTGGCTGGCGCGCGGAAGTGGCGCGGGTCCAGTCGCTGGACAACGGCTGGACCCGAACCCCGTCACTGACGTTCCTGACCGAGGATTACGAAGTGGGGGGTGAATCCGATCGTTCCATGCTGCTTTACCCCGGCATCCACTGGAATCGCACCGAGCGCAACGACCCCCGCTACCCGACCCGGGGCTGGCGCTTCGGGTTCGGCGCCCGGGCCGCGCTGGAGAACCTGGCTTCCGAGACCTCCTTTGTTCAGGTGGAAACCAACGCCAAACTGATCCTGCCACTGCTGGGAGGGCGCGTGATCACCCGCGGGCGGGCGGCGGCGACCTGGGTGGAACATTTCAGCGAACTGCCCGCGAGTCTGCGATTCTTTGCCGGTGGCGACAATTCCGTACGCGGCTTCGATTACGAAGCCCTGGGGCCGCGAAACGACCAGGGCGAAGTGGAAGGCGGCAAGCACCTGCTCACCGGTTCGGTGGAATACGATTATCCGATATTCGATCACTACAGTGCCGCCGTGTTCTACGATATCGGCAACGCCTTCGACACGGACCAGTTCAGGCTCTACGACAGTGCCGGTGTGGGGGTGCGCTGGCGCTCGCCGATCGGGCCGGTCAGACTGGATCTCGCCGTGCCGATGGGCGAAAGCGGTTTTCGCATTCACCTGTCCATGGGGCCGGATCTGTGAAGCGCTTCCACCGCATCGGGGGCATACTGCTGATCGCCCTGCTGCTGACGGGCGCCCTGGCTGGCGCCGCCGGCTATTGGTTGCTGGCCACGGAAAGCGGCGCGCGCTGGGCCGTGGACAAGGGCCGTACCCTGGCGGGAGTGGACCTGAACTACGGCACACTGAACGGTACCCTGTGGCGGGGGCTTCGGTTCGGCGAGGTCAGCCTTTCGGTACCCGGTGCCACACTGCGACTGGAGCGTATCGACGGACACTGGCAGCTGTGGAATCTGCTGGGCGGTCAACTGACCATCGACCGGATCGCTCTGGGTCCGGGCGATCTTGTCGTCGAACCGGGGAGCGGCGCCACTCCGGGTGGCAGCTCCGGGAACTGGCCTCGGCTGAAGCCCCCGCTCCCGGTGGACCTCGAGTCGCTGATCGTAGAGAAACTCGAGATCCGCGCCGGCGGCAGTACCTGGAGGCTCCGGCGGGCGAACCTGTCGGCGCGACTGGGTCCGCGCCTGTTGCGCATTGCGGATCTGTCCCTGGACGCGGAACAGGGCGAGACCCGCTACCGGGCTCAGCTGAGCGGCCGCCTGGCCAACGCGCCCCCCTACGGCGGCCGCCTCCGGTTGCAATGGTCCCTGACACCCGAAACCGGTGCTCCGTGGCGGGGACAAGCGCGGGTCCGGGGCGATCTGCACGAAGTGCAGTTGAATCACCAGCTCCGTGAACCCCGCCATCTCGCCACCTCCGGCACCCTGGTGCCTCTGGCAAAGCCCGGCGGCGAGACTGAGGTCCCGCGTTTCGATCTGATCAATGAATGGCAACAGCTCTCCCTGCCGGGTCCGGAACAAACAACACTGACCACCACCGGCAAGCTCCGCATCCGGGGACACCCGCACGACTACCACCTGGAAGCCGAGACGAGTCTGGACACCGCCCGACAAACGGGCACCCCGGACAGTGACAAGGGGCAACGGCAAGCGCTGTTGCCCGATCCATTGACCATCAGCCTCGTCGGCGAGGGTGATACGAACTCGCTGAAGCTGGGACGGTTCTTCGCCACCGGTGACGACATGTCCCTGTCGGCCCGGGGCAGCCTGAAATGGCGCGACGGATTGACCTGGCAAACCGAACTGGTCGCGGCCAACCTGGACACAGCACGGCTGTATGCGCCCCTGCCGGCGCGGGTGTCCGGGCGCGCCACCGCCCGCGGCTCCCTGCGCGACGGCGACCTCCACGCGACTTTCGATGTCCGGGAACTAGCCGGCGACCTGGCCGGTCACCAGGTAGCGGGTAGCGGCCGCGTCATACTCGACCCGGCCGGCACCAGTGTCGAAGCGTTGGAACTGCAGGTGGGCGCCAACAGCCTGTCCGCCGGCGGTCGACTGGCCGGGGGACAACTGGCTATTCAGTGGCAGCTACAGGCGCCGGAGCTGAACGCGCTGGCCGACTCCCTCGGGGGCCGGCTCGAAAGCTCCGGCAGCCTGGAGGGGCACTGGCCGGATCTGCGAGTCGACATGGCGCTCTCCGGGGACAGTCTGCGGCTGGACGCTTTCCGGGCGGACCAACTGGAGCTCTCGCTGCGTCCCGCGGAAAGCGGCGGGCACCGCCTGGCGTTCAAGGCCCGGGACGTCGCCGGCAACGGGTGGAGCGATCTGGATGTGAGCATCGACGGCTCCGGTACACCGCAGGCCCATCGGCTGCGCGTGGAAGCGAGTAATCCGGTGGCCAGCGCGCGACTGGAAGTGGCGGGGGGTTACCGACAGCCCGACTGGCAGGGGACGGTCGAGCGCGCGCAACTGCAACATCCGCAACTGGGGGACTGGCAGCTGCGCGCACCGGCCCCTCTTTCCCTGGCCCCCGACAAGCAGAGCCTGGGACGGACCTGTATCGATCGCCGGGACACTGCCGTCTGTGCGGCGCTGGCACACAGCGGCGAACACTGGCGCGGCGAGGCCGACCTCAGGGGGCTGCCGCTGTCCGTGCTGGAACCCTGGCTGCCGCAAAACACCCGGCTCGAGGGCCGCGCCCATGGCTCGCTGAAATTGAGCGGGCGACTGCCCGCCCCGGAGGGCCGGTTCAGCCTGACGACCGAGGACGCGGCCCTGGTACTCCTTGCCGAAAGCGGGGACAGCGAGAGCGAGGGCGAGGTGAGTCGACGCGAGCCCCTGTCCCTGACACTGGACGGGCGTATCGCGGATCGGCGTCTGCAGGCCGACGGCCAATTGCGACTCCCGGACAGCGGTGAACTGACCCTGTCCGGCGAATGGCCACTCGGGGGCGACGGCGCGGACCCGAGGGGGCGAGTAACGGGTCACTTTCGCCATCTGGACTGGGTTGCCGGCCTGGTGCCGGGCGCCCGGCAGCTGCAGGGCCGGCTGGACGTGGACCTGAGCCTGGCCGGTGGCGCCGAGGGTATTCGACCCCGCGGTGAACTTCGGCTCGAGGGGGTGTCCGTGGCGATTCCCGCCGCCGGCATCGAATTGCAAAAAGGCTCGGGACAATGGCGACTCGACGACGACGGCACCTGGCAACTGAGCGCTTCCGCCTTCTCCGGCGAGGGGCAGTTGCGGGCGGAAGGCCGCGGCACGCTGAACCGCGACCTGGTCCCGACGGGAGAAATCCGTCTGCAGGGCGAGCGGATCCTGCTCATGGATGTGACCAACCGCCGGGCCGTGGTTTCGCCGGACCTGACGCTGGCGTTCGATGACGCCGGTTTGGCGTTGACCGGCGGGATAACCGTACCCGAGGGCAAACTGGTCATCGAGCAACTATCGGCGTCCGCGACGCGGGTCTCCCCCGACGAGGAAATCATCGGCGCCGAAAAACCGGCGGCAACCGGCGGTTCTGCGTGGCGGGCGGATATTCGCGTGGCGCTGGGCGAGGAGGTGGAAATCCGGGGCTTCGGCGTCAGCGGCCGGCTCACCGGCGAATTGCGCGTACGCCAGTCCCGGGGGGAAGCCACCCAGGCGACGGGTACCCTGAGGTTGCTGGACGGGGTCTACGAGGCCTACGGTCAATCCCTGACCATCACCCGCGGCCATTTGCTGTTCCGGGGCCCGCCGGACAACCCGGCCCTCAATATCGTCGCCGAGCGGGAAGTGAGTACGTACCGTGTCGGTATCGAGGTGGGTGGCTACGCTCAGGACATTCGCAGCGATATCTTTTCGGAGCCGCCCCTGCCTCCCACCGAAGCCCTCACGGTGCTGATCACCGGCAAACCGGTGGACGAGCTCAACAGTTCCGACGCCAATCGGGTGGCGAATGCCGCCACCGCACTGGGCATATCCCAGAGCGGCTGGATCACCAGCCGTCTGCAGAACCTGTTCGGTGTGGACGTCTTCACCCTGGAGGGGGGCGACGACTATCTGGAAAGCTCTCTGGTGGTGGGCAAGTACCTGTCGCCCCGCCTGTTCATCAGTTACGTCCAGAACCTGTTCACCCCGGAAAACCATGTCGGCCTGCGATACCGCCTGACCGACAATCTGGAGCTGAAAGCGGAGTCCGGGGAGTCCCAGAGCATCGACCTGCTCTACCAGATCGATCACTGAAGCACGGGCGATCATTCACCCGGACGGGGGGATCCGCCCGCGCAATCAGGTGGCGATGGGGTCGCGCAATTCCCGGGGCATGGTGAACTGGATGTCCTCGTGGCGGCCCTCGACTTCCCGCACGGGCCCGGCCCCCAGCTGCCGGAGACGTTCCACCACGTCCCGGACCAGGATTTCGGGGGCGGAGGCGCCCGCGGTGAGTCCCACGGTGGAGGCCTGTTGCAACCAGTCCGGTCGGATGTCCTCGGCGCTGTCGATCAGGTGAGCCGCAGCCCCGCACCGCTGCGCCAGCTCCCGCAGGCGATTGGAGTTGGAACTGTTGGGCGAGCCCACCACCAGCACCAGA
>JABAHQ010004352.1_pt1 | contig 10744 bp, 19 predicted proteins | sample 7062091 | NCBI WGS metagenome assembly JABAHQ01 (sample SAMN14534359, study PRJNA622989) | marine sediment metagenome | biome: marine biome [ENVO:00000428]; feature: marine pelagic biome [ENVO:01000023]; material: deep marine sediment [ENVO:00002113] | place: India: Gulf of Kutch | collected...
GCGGTATCTGCACAGGCGAGACCTACAAGAATAAGGTCAAACTGACTTTCTTCAGAGGCGCTGCTTTGAAGGATCCTTCAGGCCTCTTCAACGCCAGCCTTGGGGGCAAGGTCAGGCGCGCCATCGACATCCATGAAGGTGACGACATCAACGAAGCCCCCTTCAAGAACCTCATCCGCGCCGCCGTTGCCCTGAACCTCAAGGGCGGGTAGCGGTCCATGTAGATCACTAAGCCTGTATGCTCGACGCGGCGACGGCGCGGGCGCTGCGTGAGATCGTGGCCAAGGGCGCCATGCCGCCGCTCGTGTTGGTCGTCGGCGATTACCGCGCAGACTGACGTCTCAATGGAGCGGACCGGGGAGGCTGGGTGCGTTTGGCCTAGTCGCTGCATGATCGGCGGCGAACAAGGGGCAGCGGGCGGTGGCTGGCCCCGGCCGATCAGCTCGAGGGCGTTGCGGCCAGCAAAAGGATCGTACCCGTTCTCGTTGCGCTCCCATTCACTCTTGGTTGACAGCAGACTTGGAGGGATCAAGGACAGTAGGCAGCTCTTCTTCACACGTCGAACGGCCATTCTTTGATGCTAGCGACCTGTCTCCCCTTGCCAACATTCCAAAGTCAATCGCGTGCATCGATTCTATGGACGATTGCCGCGCGTCTCCACACCTAACCGGGGCATTCGTGCTCAATCTGAGTGTCTGTGAAAGCGCCCTCTGCCTTCGAACTGATANNGAGCATGAGCCGCACCGCCCCAGCTTCTTCAGGCCCGGTCATGGCTGTGTGGGGCTGATGTGCCTGAGCCCGTGACGGGAAGGGATCAGGCACACCAGCTCCGCGAGTGAGCATTTCCTACTCTTCAAGGGACAACGGTGGTCCTAGCAATGTCATCCCGTACTTCTCGAAGACCGGAGCCACGCGCTTGGGATCCGGTGGACCATTCCGGCTGAACGGGCCGAACTCCTCGAAGAACTTGTGCCCGCCGCCAGGTGTGTAGACCACAATGACCTCCCCCGGCTCATCAGTCAGATTCAGGAACGCGTGCGGCACCTCCGACGGCAGATAGGCAAATCCACCCGGATCTAGGGTGGAGATCGAATCTCCGACCCGGACCTTGTACCGGCCCTTCAACACGTGGATCGTTTCCTCCTGCCGATGGTGCACATGCAGCGGGGGTCCGCCGTGCGGTGCTACCTCAACGGTGAAGTAGTCAAATGCGCCTCCCGTATCATCGCCGGTCACTTTGAAAACCAGGTCACGCCCGGCCCCCGACTGGAGTCGCAGTCCTTCACCTTCCGCCAAAACAATATACTCACTGATCAACGCTCTTCTCCCTTGGTTCAACACGGCTCAATCTTGTTCAGGCGGCGATTCCCAGCATTCCAAGCGTGCTGAAGAACGTCGCCAGCAACCAGAGAACCGGCCCGATGGCTCCGGGCCATAGCGGTACGTAACCACGTGACAGCAGGACGAAGATGAACCCAATATCAATGACGCTCGCCAGGGTCAGGTTGAGCCAGTAACCAAGCGAGCTGTTGTGCCAATTGAAGACCACCGCCACTATCGACACAAACATGGCGAAGAAGGCCAAGTTCCACGCACTTTGGAAGATCCTGCCCTGCACCATCCCGGAAGGCGTTTCGGAGCCAAGTTTGTAGACCTGATGGGCCGCCAGGAGGTGCAAACCGCCCCAGGCCAAGTACAAGACAGCGCCAATCTGATGCATGTTATCCATGTCCCTGTGTCGCCAAGAAGGATTTGCTATAATGCATATTATACGTACTCTANNCTTCATCGAGCTCCCCTCCGACTTCGACGAGCGCTATCCCGGCGCCGTCGCCAGGGCCACGGAAGCCGCCATGAACCTCGCTCGCTCTGGAGACCTCTTGGTTAAACGCATCGCGGAGCTGGTTCAACCCTTCGATTTGAGCTCTTCCTCGGCCTTGGTGCTGAGCATTGTGGCGGACTCCGACTCGTTGCTTTCGCCGAGCGAGATTGCGGAGCGCCTTATTCTCACTCGGGCGTCGGTGACGAGCTTGCTTGATTCCCTCGAAGAGCGCGGATATGTCCGGCGGACCGATCACCCGAGCGACAGGCGGATGCTTCTCATCGAGATCACCGACGTCGGCCGGCGGGTCGCCAACGAATTTCGGCTGATCGTGCATCGGCGGCAAAAGGAGTGGATGGCAAGCCTCTCTGACGATGAGAAGGATCAACTCATCGACATGCTGCATCGTCTCCAGATCGCGCTGGCCGACACGGAAACCTGATATCCAATCTCTCGAGGAACCCCCCATGGCGGACGTCCTGGTTCCATCTTGGGACAGGGTGCCCGCGAGCAGGAGCCGCGTGACAATTCGCCGGACCGCATCCAGCAAAGGACGCTGGGCCATAGCCTCCGCCTACTGCGCGGGATGAGGCCGGGGAACCAGCAAACTACGCTGCGCAATGTGCTGGCGGGTTGGGCCATCTACGTGTGTGGTGGGCAACGGGGCGGGGTAGCCGACGATGAGATCCCCGGCCGCTCCCCCCCAACTGCGAGGGACTTGGCAAGTCAATGCCACTTCGCCGCTCGCAGGCTGATACAACTGCTTACGTGAAATTGGGAGGAGAAGAGATGTCTGGCAAGGGATTGATACGTTGGGCTGGCATGGCTGCAGTTGCCGGTGGGGCACTCTGGGTGATCACCGACATTATGTTCTTTGTCGGCTATGGAAGCGAACCCACGAGCGTCGCCGCCTCCTCAAATGCCTGGCTCGTCTCGATCTTGCTTAACCTGGTTGGAGGCTATCTCAGTCTGCTTGGCTTGGTCGGGCTGTACGCGAGGCATTCTGCACAAAGTGGCCGATTGGGATTGGTTGCCTTCGTCCTTGCATCTTTGGGCACATCCTTTTACATCGGCTACCTATGGGCCGGCGCGTTTGTGGTGCCCCATCTGACCGAAGTGGCGCCTGAGTTCTTGGACCTGGTCGACAGGAATCCTTCAGGACTGATTGCGGTGGGCTTCATCAGCACGTTCCTGTCATTCTCGCTGGGTTGGGCGCTGATGGGCTACGCGACAACACGCGCCCAGCTTGTATCGCGCCTAGCCGGCTGGTCGTTAGTTGCTGGGTCGATCGTAAACTTGATTCTCGGAGGCGCCGGTCTTCCGCTTGGGGCGGTACTGTTTGGCTTAGCACTGGCTTGGTTGGGCTGGTCACTGTGGTCCGAAACAGAGATGGCGTCAATGTGAGGGGCACACGAGCCGCCCAACGACTCACCGGAGCCGACCGGGNNCTGTGCTGGCGGTTGAGGGGCAGAGCCTGGCTGTCGGGGGACCCGAGGCTGTTCTTCGTTCAAGGTCCAAGGTAAGTTCGTGGGCACTAGCGGGCCAATTGCCCCGAGGATTCGAGTCTGCTACGATCAAGAAAGGACAACCTAGATGGGAGGAGACACGATCATGGCAGCCGTCGAAGATGTCATTCGCAGGGCCGTCGATGACCTTGGGTTCCGGGCAACATTGCTCTCAGATCCCGAGGAAGCCTTGTCCGCTTACGAGCTGACGGACGAACAACGAGAGAACCTCAGTTCGCTGGAGGAGGACTTTTTCGAAGCGGAGGGGCTGGAAGAACGAATCTCCCGCTCGAGCGCAGCCTGGGGTCGGATCTGAGATCTCCGTACGATTACAATTGATGCATGGAGCATGGAGCGCCGTGAACCTGCGGCGCTCCATTGCCCATCCCCGAACAAGCCCCGTTCTGAGCCCGGTCGGCAGAGGAAGGCTAGGTTGGCCTTCGCAGGTGCTGGCCTTTGGCTGGCTCAATCATCACATACTCCCGGGGAAGGCGCCGGCGGATTCAGACGGAGAGGTCCCATCGGTGACCCAAGGTCGATGATCCCAGTGGTGGATGAAGCGCTCGTCTCCGTTGGCATGGACAACAGCATCGATCCGCGGATGGCTTGCGAGAACGTCCTGGTCCTTGGGTGATGCGCAATCATCCTCCTGCCCCTGCCAGAGCCCCATTGCCGGCAAAGACGGTGCATCCGGTGTTGCCCCATAGCCGCTCCCAGTTCCCACGAAATGCACGTCCACCGGCGCCAGAATGTGGGATAATGTGGATCTAACTCGTCTGATTTGCCGGGGAGGCGACAGCCGCGCGAAGACAGAAAGTGAATCCCGTCAGGGGTTGCATGGAGGCGCTCGTTGACTGGCAGGCCACCGGCACGGATATCGGCCGTGGCGAGGGGCATCCAGGAAGCTCGAAGACGAATAGGCCGAGACGGCAGATCAATAGTTGAAAGGGAGAAGGAATGGACGCAGTCGGAACGACGCAAAAGCTCTTTGACCTGATCGAGTCGGGCGACACTGGAGCGGCCGCCGGGCTGCTCTCGAGTGACTTTGTCTTTGCTGGGCCGGTGCCCGAGCCGGTCGACGGCGCCATGTGGCTGGGTCTGCACGACCGCCTGAACGCGGCTTGTGCTGATTTTTCGTTCAACGCAAGCGGTGCTGAACAGGTGGGCGACACGGTCAAGATCGAGTTGCAGCTAAGCGGGACCCATCAGTCCGAACTGGATCTTTCCCCCATGGGCATGCCCACTGTGCCTGCGACCGGCAAGTCCTTCCGGTTGCCATCGGAAGCCGCGACGGTCAGCTTCAGCGGCGAGAAGATCAGCTCCGTCCAGGTGGCCCCAGTGGAGGGGGGCGGCTTGATGGGGATTCTCGGCCAGCTCGGGGTCGAAGCGCCGCCGCAATAGGGCTCTCTGACCAACATGCAAACAAGAAGCCCCGCCATGTCCGACGGGCCAAGGTGGGGCTTCTAGCTTTTCCGTCTTTCCGCGATTCTCCGATGCAGGCCTCCAGGACCTACTGGGCACCTCCTGGGTTGCAGGGTTCGCGAATTTGCGAAGCACGATCATCAGACCGATTTTCTGAATCAACTGGTGACTCCATTGGAGGTCCAATTGAGTTAGTGATTGAGACCACGTCTCTTGAAGAGAAATGATCGATGATGTTCCCGCCACCAACTCCGTGCCCAGCTGAGCGCACAGTCCCTGAGCCAGCGGGACACCACGGCCATGGACCTAATGACGATTGGTGTTTTCTCGGCAGAATCGCCATAATAGCGGGTGGGAGAAGCGAGGTGGCAGGGCACACCGGCGTTGGCCCCGTTGCAGTGACCCCGCCATATCCAACAACCTACGCAGATGGCCCTGCTCGATCCGGGAGCCGCCGCCCCGGAGTCCTATCAAACCCGATGCAAGCACCGGAGAATAGGAGATGAGACCATGATCAGCTTCTCAAAGAGCATCCATATCGACCGTCCGCAGCAGGAGATCTTTGACTACCTGACCGACCCGAGCAACGACGCCAAATGGCGGAGCAGCGCCGTGTCCTCCGAATGGGTCAGCGAGGACCCGCCGGGGGTGGGATCCAAGCTGAAGAGCGTGGATCGAATGCTGGGACGGGAAATGGAGTCCACCATCGAGATCACCGCCTGGGATCCACCAAAGAAGTTCGGTCAGAAGGCGCTGGGGGGACCGGTCCCCTTCGAATTCACGGTGAGGCTTGCGCCGCATGGCGATGGGACCCACGTGACCATCGACGGCCAGGCCGAGATCGGGGGCTTTTTCAAGATCGCGGAGGGGCTGGCCGGCAAGCAGTTCGAAAACCAAGTTGAGAACGATATCGCCAGCCTCAAGCGCGCGCTTGAGGGGGGCTAGGTCCGGGTCGCTGACGGACCCCATAGGCCGAGTCGGATGGTCGACGGGATGAGCCCGCTGCGAAACCAGGGTGATCCCGAGATTTGGGCCATCCTTATCTCCTCGACGAAGAGCTGATTGAAATCCACAGTGGCGGCTTGGTCGAGGTGGTAGCTGACATAAGGGCGCATGGCTGAGCTTACTCCGCAAGGGCGGGGCTCACATAAATCGTTCAAGCAGATGGGTAGCCAGCACGAGGAACAGCGGAAGCGGCGGGCTGGAGGCGAAGTCTCGCAAGGTGCTGGACTCCCAAGGCCAGGTTAAAATGCTCTCGATCAGATCCGGCTCCGCGATCAGTGCACTCAAGGTAGTGTTGAGAGCGGCGATGCGTACGTCGTCGCCGGAATCCACTTGGCCGTGAATGCGGTCGATGGTCAGTTTGATCCCTTCGTTTGTCCGGCTGAGCAGCCAGGCCTTCTTCTCCTGCCGTCGGACCCGAATTCCGAGCAGCGGCACAACGAAGATGGCAACCGCCCACGGGCCCAGGATGATCACGACATAGAGGGGGGCCGCTGAGATCCCCGTAACTTCCAACAATCCATCGACGACCATGAATAGGGCGAGGCCGAGGCCGGCCCGCGAGGTCAAACTGGCGAAGGCGTGGGTGGGGGGCGAGGGGGGGGCGAGCCGAACTCGATGTCCGCAGCTTGGCGATGGAGGCCGTTCACAAGCCGCAACTGGCGGATCGTCTGGCCGATCAAGGCGGCCAGGCTGGCGATCGTGCCCGGGGCTTGATGTGCCCTTCCACCAGCCGCCCCGCTGGCTCTCAGATGTGAAGGTAGCTTCGGGCCGCCGGCGTACGGACCCCAGAATGCGTCCACACTGGCCGTATCCGCATTTCCGGGCGGTTGGGCGATAACGGACGGCAGAAGGCAACCTGGCCGCTGAGCTCGCTTTTGTGCGCTGCTTGGGATCACATGGCCCCTGTCGAGAACGCCTTTGCTCAGATTGCAGAGGACGTACGGTCACAATTGCGGCCGCTGGGATTCGCCGCAGTCGACAGCGACGAACAAGCCCTTTCGCAGCAAGCTGCTTGGGTTCCACCGGGGGGCTGTGGGGATGAGCGGCCGCGCGTGAGGGAACTGTCTGTATCCAGGCTGTTATTCGTGGTTTTAGCCCTGTCCGGGGCGCTGGCGGCGTGCAGCCCCAAAGCGGACCTGTTGCCTCAAGCCCTCTATTATCTCCATGGTGCCGGACAGGACTCCCAGGTCTGGCGGCTGGAGGTCGATGGCACGACGACCGTCCAGCTGACCGATGAGGAGTACGGCGTGCAAGAGTTCGCCGTTTCGACGGCCGACGGGGACCTGGCCCTCGTCAGCGACAATCGTCTCTTANNGGGCGCGGTGAGACCAGAAGGCTGGTGGCGAAAGACCGCCCGGTCGACGGGGAGGAGGACGACTGGGCGCGGGGCTACGTGGAAGCTCCGGCATTTTCCCCCGACGGGCGCACACTCGCCTACGCGTTGGACGGCCTGCACCTCTACGACATTGAGGCGGGCGAGGATGAGCACGTCCTCAAGAACGGGGGCAACTTGCTTGGCCAGACGTTCATCTTCTCCCAAGAGAACTACTATCCCAGCTCCTGGTCGCCTGACGGGGAGAAACTGCTGATCAGCATGAGCTACGTCGAGGGCAGCACGCTGGCTGTCATGGAAGTGAGAGGGGCCGACCCGCTCAGGCGCTTGTGGTCCGAGGGCGCGGTGTGCTGCACGCATCATTGAACGCCGAACGGAGGATCGGTGCTCGTTGCGAACCCAAGCTACGGGGTCCATTGGCCGGGGCTGTGGCGCTACGATGTGCAGACGGGCGAGGAGTTCGACCTGGTCAGCACCCAGCCCGGTTCGCCCCATTCTGTCGGTTGGCCCGTGCAGCTCCCTTCGGATGATCTTCTCTATTTCCACGGCGAAACCTTCTCACCCGAGGAAGGGATCCCGCTCGTCCTGGTGCACAGCGATCCGGATGGGAAGGACCGGACTCAAGTCCGCCGCGAGGAGTTCCAGATCATCGACGCGCTGTGGGCGGAGGACGGGTCGCTTGTCCTAATCTCTCAGATGTCTGACGGCGGCGGCGTGGAGCTCGTTCTGGCGCGTCCGGACGACGGCCCGCTGCAGGTGCTGCTTCAAGGGGGGAGCATAAACGATCTTGCGTGGGGTCCGTGATGGTCACGAACCGGCCGACGGTCATGGCCGGCAATCCGTCCGGAGCTGGTCAAGGCTGCGCCAATCCCGGCCGATAAGGCGGGGACAACTGGTGCGTTCGCTTGGGAACGGTTAGAGTGGTCAAAGGAGGCGCGGCGGGCCGTGACGTCTCCAGCGGTGTCCCGTTGACGGCGCGCGACTTGGAGGCGCAACGCCGTCGGACTGCCCTCCAGTTGAGAGAAATCGGTCAAGCATGGTATTGATGTCAGGATTGGTCGCATGAAGAGCGCCGAAGAAGGAGATCGTCGGCGTCCCCAACCGTTTCATTGGCTCTCATTTGGGATCGGCGTCCTAGTCGGCGGGTGTGCCGTCTTCGTCGCAGTTGGATTCATCATCGTGAAATCTATCTTATCGGTTCCCTTCATGCTTGAGAGGGGCGAGCCAATCTCCACTGAGCTTGACGTTCATGTGGAGCTCTCGGTCGCGAGCGATGGCTGCACAGTCACTCGATCGGAGGTGAGAGGGCCCTCGGGGATCAGGGGGTTGACCTGGGTTGTGGTGGACCCCTCCGGCGATCGAGTGCTCGCCGGGAACGCGATGGACGAATACGAATACAGGTACTATCGGCCGGGTGAGTTCTCGGTCCACCTCGAAACTTGGTATGAGGGCCGATATGTGCCGATCAGCGACGAGGTCCTCATCCACTGCCCTTGAATCAGGACTTGACTTCGCTCCCTTGACATTCCCCTAGGACGGTAATCACGCACCTGAAATGAACCTGGGGATGCAAGTAGGTCGAACGATTGGCAGTTGAGGCGGACGAATGGAGCGGGCGGCCGGCTTGGAAATCCCGGACCGCCCGTGGCAATCGAGGCCTGAATAGGCAGCCCCGCCGCAGAAAGCGCCCTAGGAGCAAACCATGACGNNGCAAACCATGACGGACGACGCAGTTACCTTTCACGCCTCCATCAGTCTTCCCAGCGCCACCGCCCTGGTCATCTCCCTTTGGGCGGGCTACACGGTACTGCAAACGCTCACCGTCACCGGCCACGTACCGAGAGGCTGGGCGGCAGTCTTGGGCTTCCTCCCTGGGGTGCTGGGCGTCGCTGTTCTCCTCGCCGCCGGATTGACACGGGAGGACTGCTATTTGGCCTTTCAACCGATCTCAAGGACCGGCCTTGCCGTTTTGGCGGCGGTCTTCCTCTTTGCCCTCTCCGCTATTCTGCCCATCAGCATTTGGAGGGGTTGGAGTTGGGAGTCCGCCCTGTTTCTCGCTCCGGCGAGCGGCGTGTCCCAAGAGCTATTCTTCCGGGCCTCTTTGCTTCCCGCGCTCCAGATTGCTTTGGAGGGGCGGCACCGATCGGCCTTGATCCTTCATTCCGTGCTCTTCGGCTTGTGGCACATCGCTCCCCTCTTCCTGGGGGCACCTGCTTGGGCTGTGATCGCGGTGATGTTCGTGCCGTTTCTCGCCGGCATCGGATGGGGGTGGCAGGTGACGCACGACAGGACCGTCCTCTGGGCCGCCCTCCAGCACAGCCTGATCTGGGTGATCGCCCTCCAATTTGAGCTGGTCGGATGAAGGTGGGGCAGCCCCGACAGCCTCGCGCGTGAGACCGATTGGCCGAGTCGACCGGGGGATCTCGCCCCGCAATTTCTGGCCGACTGGGCATAGTTCTGCACCAGTGAGAGGTGAGCCGCTGAGCTCGCTCCTGATCGCGTTGCCTCCCTTATTGTGTCGTCGTCTTCCAATTATTTGGTGATGAAACTCTTCTCTCCCATGCTGTATGGTTTGCGGTCTATGTCAGGTCGGTGTGATCTGGCCCAGGGGAATCGGGTTTCCAGGAAAAGGAGGCTGGAAAGTTCTTACGCCCGATTCGCGACAACTCGTTTAGATATGGGAGATGGAGCTACGAATGAAACGAAAATTGCTTTTGGCTGTCATCTTGGCCCTGCTGCTGACGTCGACCGCTGTTGTCGCCTCGGCAGCCGGAGGCCATACCGCAGGCCAGCTCAGCCGAGCTGGCTGGTCCTGTACGAATGCAGGACCGCACAATTGGACCCACTGTTTCAGACCAGGATTTGACCCCACGGGTGAGAGCTTGAACGTCAAGGTTTTCTCCGGTGACGGGGGCACTTTCCTGGGCACGGAACTGCTCCTGCGCGCAGACATCTATCGTGGTCAGCCTTGTCCGCAGGACGGCGGCGAGGAGTACGAGCTGCTTCCGGCCGCGCCGGACGGGCCGTTCCCCGTTGCGTACCGGGCATGCCACCACTTTGAGACCCACTGATCAGGCGTGAGCCTCTGAGAGGTGCAGTGGGCCCTCGCCCAGTCTCGAGACTGGGCGAGGGCAAAGTTACTCAAAGCAATCGCGGCCCAATGAGAGCACCATCGTCAGCATCAGGCGGGCGGTCCTTGCCTTGCCCTGGCGATCATTGCCGGCAGGAATAGGCCCGAGCTCTGGGCGCGAACGGGCTTAGTAGACGCGGAAGCATCAACATCCGTGGACCGTGTTGGTGGATGGGTCGGCTCCTGTGAGCCCCCATGGACTTGCACAGAGTCGGCCTTCTGCCCGGGGTGGTCCTCCCGCTGAGATTAACAGCCCTGGCAGGAGACGCCCCCCGATCCTACCGAACCGACGCTGCGGATGTGCGGGCCGCGTGACCAGGCTGGTTGATGTTTTCGAGACAGCTTGGCCATAATGATCGGAGTCTGAGAGGCGGGCTGCTGAGCTCACTCTTGGTACCATGATGGAAGAGGCATGACCTTGCTCCATGATCTGCGTCGCCCGCTCGTCCTTCTCTCATTTCTGGTCCTGGTCGCCCTGAACTGCGGCCGGAACGGCCGGGGAGGAACGCGCCTTCCAGCAGAGACCG
>JABAHQ010019183.1_pt2 | contig 10733 bp, 11 predicted proteins | sample 7062091 | NCBI WGS metagenome assembly JABAHQ01 (sample SAMN14534359, study PRJNA622989) | marine sediment metagenome | biome: marine biome [ENVO:00000428]; feature: marine pelagic biome [ENVO:01000023]; material: deep marine sediment [ENVO:00002113] | place: India: Gulf of Kutch | collected...
TCCAGGTCGAGGATGGTGATCCGCCGGCCCTCGCGGATGTGCAGCTGAAGCATCGCCAGCCCGCCCTCGTACTCGACCTCGCGCAGCCTGAGCGTCTTGCCCCAAGGGGCGTCGAAGGCGTCGATCTCGGCCCGGGTCTTGTGCAGCGTCATGGGCCCGCCTCCTGGGCTCGAGGATCCTCCGCCGGCTCGGCCGCGATCCGGTCGTGGTAGCGGGCCCGGTACACCAGGCGCCGTTTTCCCGGCGCCGGCGCATCGCGAAAGCCGGCGCGCGCGTGCAGCACGTTGTTGCACACGAGCCCCTGCCCCGGCGCCAAGCGGTGGCGAAACACATAGGGCGAGTCGCCGCTCAGAACGTCGAGCAGGAACGCGGCCGCCTCGCGGGTCAGCGGCTCGTCGCGCCACTCGACGTTGCGCGCCCGCGCCGTGTAGCGCATGTGCAGGGTGCCCGTCTGCGCGTCCACCGAGAACACGGGTCCGGTGACGGCCGCCCGGATCCGCTCGCCGCCCGCCTCGTTGGCCGGGATGGTCATGGCGCGGGCGTGCGACAAGGCCGCCACGTAGGCCGGGTCCTCGTCGCGCAGCAGCACGTAGGCCACCTCGGGGTCCATCACCAGGGTCTCGCCGCCGCTCTCGGCATCGCAGACACAGTGCAGGATACAGGCGCGGACCCGCCGCTGCGGCGGGTTGTAATAGCCGTCCGTATGCCAGTTGAGGGGGCGGTTGCTGTAGGGGATGTAGCGCTGCCGGGCGCCCCCCTCGACGGCGGCGAGCGGGGTGATCCCGTCGTCGTCGGCGCAGGGGTTGGCGTCCAGCCGGCGCAGGCCGAGGCGGGCGCCGAGCGCGCGCACGGCCTGCTTGGCGCTCTCTTCGCCGGCCGCTTCCCCGGGACCCGCGTCACGGGCCGTCGCCGCATAGAATGCCATGTTGGCCTTTCGCACCCGGCCCAGGAGGGCCGCGCGTTCAGCCTCGCTCAGCCGGGCCGCGTCGGCCACCTCGACCACAAGCTGCTCTGCCGCAGCGGGATAGTCCGCCAGCTTGCGCTCCCGCCAGCGCCGGTACGCGTGCGCATCGGCGAGGTCGAAAGGACCGCCGGCCGGGGCCCTCGACGGCTGCACTCGCGAGGCTGGGATCATGCGGCTCGCCTCCGGGTGGTGGTCACACGGCCGGGCCCTCGCCCCCCGTGCCGCGGCGCAGGGCCCGGCGCTATCTTGCCCCACGACCGGGGCCGGGAAAAGCGCCGGGGCGGGGCGGGGCCGCACACGCGCCGCTTGATCTGGGTCAACGACAGCGGGCCCGCCCGCCGGCTAGCCATCGGGTGATCGCGGCGCCTTTTCCGGGCGCGGTCGCCGCCGGCCCGCGACTCTCGCGGCCGGCCCGGGACTCGGCCCCTCTGTCGCCCGGGACGGCGGACCCGAAACCCGCCCGCCGCCTCGCCCGGCTCAACAGCTCCATCTCCATATATGATTTATTGAATATGTTATCGGATGGCGATATAGTCATAACGACCACTGTGATCGTTCGAACCGACGAGAAGGCGGGGCCCGGCGGGCGAGAGGAAGACGGAGGCGGTGACGTGCCGAGCGGTGCCAGGCGAGAGCCTGCGTCGACCTCGCGCTTCAGGGACCGGCCGCTCGGCCCGGCTACCCTGCGGATGCGGCGCCGGAGCATCCCGCTCAGGGTTTGAACGAGTCCGACAAAGGCCCGGGCCCCGATGGCGAGTCGGCCCGGGTTCGTGAAACAGGCGGGTGTGACCCCTCGGGAGACGAGCGTCATGACGGACGACAGCAAGGGAAAGAGCGCGAGACAGGACCTGCCCGAGACGCCGATGCTCGACGAGCTCGAGGGCGGTGTCTGGCCCAGCTTCGTGTCGAACCTCAAGCAGTTGGCCGGGGCGCAGGACAAGCCCTACGCCGCGATGATGAAGGATTTGCTCGGGCAGCTCGAACATTCCTACGAGACCTGCAAGGGCTATTGGAAAGGTGGCACGGTGGGTGTGCGCGGCTACGGGGCCGGCATCATCCCGCGGTTCTCGGAGGTCCGGGACGAGTACCCGGACTCGGCCGAGTTCCACACCCTGCGCGTGCAGCCGCCGGCCGGCATGCACTACGACACCGCGACCCTGCGCAAGATCTGCGACATCTGGGAGAAGCACGGCTCCGGCCTGATCGCCCTGCACGGCCAGAGCGGCGACATCATGTTCCAGGGCGTCAGCACGCAGAACGTGCAGCCGTGCTTCGACGAGCTCAACGAGGCGGGCTTCGACCTGGGCGGCGCGGGCGCCGGCGTGCGCACGGCCATGAGCTGCGTCGGTGCGGCCCGCTGCGAGCAGTCCTGCTTCGACGAGCAGAAGGCGCACCGCATGATCATCAACTCGCTGCTGGACGACATGCACCGGCCGGCCCTGCCCTACAAGTTCAAGTTCAAGTTCTCCGGTTGCGCCAACGACTGCGTCAACGCCATCCATCGGGCCGACTTCGCGGTGATCGGGACCTGGCGCGACGACATGCAGGTGGACCAGGAGGAGGTCAAGAAGGCGGTCAAGCAGCGCGGCCGCAAGGAGGTCATCGACCAGGTCATCTCCATGTGCCCGACGCGCGCGCTGAGCCTCAACGACGACGACACCCTCGAGGTCGACAACAAGAGCTGCGTGCGCTGCATGCACTGCATCAATGTGCTGACCAAGGCGCTCAAGCCGGGCAAGGAGCGTGGCGTGACGATTCTGGTGGGCGGCAAGCGCAGCCTGAAGATCGGCGACCTGTTGGGCACGGTCATCGTGCCCTTCATGCGCCTCGAGAGCGAGGCGGACTACGAGAAGCTGCTGCAACTGGCGCACGAGGTCCTCGACTTCTGGGCCGAGAACGCCCTCGACCACGAGCGCGTCGGCGAAACGATCGACCGCATCGGGCTGGCCGACTTCCTTGAGGGAATCGGCCTCGAGGTCGACCCCAACATGGTGAGCCACCCGCGCATTAGCTCCTACGTGCGCATGGACGGCTGGGACGACGAGGTCGCCAAATGGAAGCAGCGCAAGGGCGTCGCCGCCGAGTAGCGGGACGGGGCCGCCGGGACCGGCGCCGAGCCTTTGCACGGTCCCCGCGCGCGGCAACCCGGCCCCGGCGGCGCCAGGCGATTGGAGTGAGGCTATGAGCGAACCGCGTGAGCCCATCGAAAGCGGCGTGCCGGATCCGTTTCCCACGATGCACCCGCTCCTGAAGAAGAACTTCGGGACGTGGAAATGGCACGACCGCCCGCGTCCGGGCGTTCTGCATCACGTGGCCGAAAGCGGCGACGAGGTTTGGACCGTGCGAGCGGGCACCGCGCGGCAGCTGGACGTCTTCACCATCCGCAAGCTGTGCGACATCGCCGACGAGTACGCCGAAGGCTATGTCCGCTTCACCTCGCGCTCCAACATCGAGTACATGGTCAGCCGCTGGGAGAAGGTGGAGCCGCTCGTGGAGGCGCTCTCGCGCGCCGGCTTCCCCATCGGCGGGACCGGCAACTCGGTCACCATGATCGCCCACACCCAAGGTTGGCTGCACTGCGACATTCCCGGCACCGACGCCTCGGGCGTGGTCAAGGCCCTGATGGATGAGCTGCACGCCGAGTTCGTTCGCGAGGAGATGCCGAACCGGGTCAAGATCACCACCTCGTGCTGCCAGATCAACTGCGGCGGCCAGGGCGACATCGCCATCAACGTCCAGCACACCAAGCCGCCGAAGATCAATCACGACCTGGTGGCCAACGTGTGCGAGCGCCCGGCCGTGGTCGCGCGCTGCCCGGTGGCGGCGATTCGTCCGGCCGTGGTGAACGGCAAGCCGTCGCTGGAGGTGGACGAGAGGAAATGCATGTGTTGCGGCGCGTGCTATCCGCCTTGCCCACCGATGCAGATCAACGACCCGGTCCACACCAAGCTCGCCATTTGGGTCGGCGGCAAGCATTCCAGCACCCGCAGCAAACCGACCTTCCACAAGCTGGTGGCCGCGGGCCTGCCCAACAACCCGCCGCGCTGGCCGGAGGTGGCCGAAGTCGTCGGGCAGATCCTGCGCGCCTACAAGCAGGACGCGCGGGCGTGGGAGCGCATGAACGAGTGGATCGACCGGATCGGCTGGCCCCGGTTCTTCGAGCTCACCGGCCTGCCGTTCACGAAGTACCACATCGACGACTGGCGCGGCTCACGCGAGAGCCTCAACGCCTCGGCCCACATCCACTTCTAGCCGGCCGCATCGGCAAGGAAAAGGAGGTCGCGGCGTGAAATTCGGCGTCATGGTCAACGAGGGTCCGTTCACCCACCAGGCCTCGGACTCCGCGTACCACTTCGTCAAGGCGGCCCTGGACAAGGGCCACGAGGTGCTTCGCGTGTTCTTCTATTACGACGGCGTCAACAACGCCAACAAGCTGTCCGAGCCGCAGGCGGACGAGCGGAACCTGGTCAAGCTGTGGGGCGAGCTGGCCGAAGAACACAAGGTCGACCTGGTGGTCTGCGTCGCCGCAGCCCTTCGCCGCGGCATGAAGGACGACATCCTGGCGCCGGGCTTCCGGATCTCGGGTCTCGGCCAGCTCATCGAGATGGGCATCGCGGCCGACCGCCTCGTGGTATTCGGCGACTAAAGGGGAAACAGAGCCGATGGAAGAGTTCGAGCCCACCTTCGAGACCGAGGGCATCGTCAAGAAGTTCATGTTCGTGAACCGCAAGGCGCCGTACGGGACGATCTATGCCCTGGAGGTCCTGGAGGCCGTGCTGATCTCGGCGGCGTTCGACCAGGACGTCAGCGTGGTCTTCGTGGACGACGGCGTCTACCAGATCAAGAACGGTCAGGACACCAAGACCGTCAACATGAAGAACTTCTCGCCCACCTTTCGGGCGCTCGAGGGCTACGACATCGAGAAGCTCTACGTCGAACGGGAGTCCATGGAGGCGCGCGGCCTCGCGCCCGACGACTTCGTGGTTCCCGTGCAGGTGCTGGGCTCCGAGGAGCTCGCCAAGCTCACGGCCGAGCAGGACGTGATCATCACCGGGTGAAGGAGGTCGCGGCGGACATGCTGCACTGTGTGAACAAATCGCCTTTCGAGCGCCGGAACCTGGAGAGCTGCCTGCGCCTGGCGCAGAAGGGCAGCGTCATCCTCCTGTACGAGGACGGCGTCTACGCGGCGCAGCACGGCACCGCGCTCAGCGACAAGGTCAAGGCGGCGACGAATGAGCACACCGTCTATGTCCTGGGCCCGGACCTGCAGGCGCGCGGCATCGACGAGGAGCGGATCATCGACGGCATCGGGGTGGTCGACTACGGCGGCTTCGTCGACTTGGTGGTCGAGCACGGCCCGGTCCAGTCCTGGCTGTAGCGCGCCGGGGAAGGGCCTTGGGCGGGCCGCCGTGCGCCTGCGATATCGCGGGCAACCGGCATCACGAGAGTTCAGCGACGGGAGAAACGGAGCAAGCAAGATGTCCTATCAGATGAACGGCAAGGTCGTGGAAACCGACGAGGAAGGCTACATCACCGACATCGGCGAATGGAACCCGGATCTGGCCGCGATCATCGCCAAGGAAGAAGATATCGAGATGACCGACGAGCACTGGGAGGTCGTCAACTTCCTGCGCGAGTACTACGAGGAGTACCAGATCGCCCCGGCGATCCGCGTGCTGGTCAAGGCCATCGGCAGGAAGCTCGGGGCCGACAAGGGCAACAACAAGTACCTGTATCAGCTGTTCCCCTACGGCCCGGCCAAGCAGGCCTGCAAGATCGCCGGGTTGCCCAAGCCGACGGGCTGCGTCTGAGCCGAAGGGACGAGGGGGCGCGCCCCCTTACCGTCCGGCCGCGCACGCGATGTCGAGATGGCGCCCGTCACCCTGGCCTACGGCCTGCTCTTCTACCTGGCGGCGGCGGTTCTGCTGGCCGGCCTGGCCGCCAAGATCGTGCAGTACGCGAGGAGCCCATCGCCCCTCAAGATCGCCACGACGCCGGCGCCGTTGACGCGCGGCGGGGCGGCCCTCAGGGTGGCGCGCGAGGTGGTGTTCTTCGAGAGCCTGTTCAAGTCGAACAAGTGGACCTGGCTCCTGGGCGCGCTGTTCCATGCCGCGCTCGCGCTCGTCCTGCTGCGCCACCTGCGCTACTTCGTGGAGCCGGTCTGGGGCTGGCTGGTCCTGGTTCAGCCGTTCGGCACGTATGCCGGGTTCGCCATGGTCCTGGGTCTGGCCGGGCTCTGGGTCCGCCGCCTGCTGGTGGCGCGCATCCGCTACATCTCGGCGCCCTCGGATCACCTGATGCTCGCGCTCCTGCTGGCCATCGGCGTGAGCGGGCTGGGCATGCGCTACGTGGCGCGGACCGACATCGTCGCCGTCAAGGCGTTCTTCCTGGGCCTCATGCGGCTCGACTGGCAGCCGATGCCCGCCGACACCATCCTGCTGGTTCACCTGGCCCTGGTGGCGCTGCTGATGATCGTCTTCCCCTTCAGCAAGCTGCTCCACGCCCCCGGCGTCTTCTTCAGCCCGACCCGCAACCAGGCGGACGACCCGCGCGAGCGCCGCCACCTGGCGCCCTGGGCGGCGGCGCTGGAGGCGCGCAGGCAGGGCTGAGGGACGGCCCGGCGCAGGCCGGGCGGACCGGCGGCGAGCCGCTGAGACCGGGCATCGAGCAAGAGACGGACCGTGGCAAAGGCGAAATTCGAGAGCCCCGAGCTGAAGGAGTACCCGGAGCCGCCCGCCCTGGCGGAGGGCGCGACGGGCCATATCCGGCCCTTCGTGGCCAGTCCCGAGCACCAGGCCGCGCTCGGCTTTCCCGGCGAGCTGGTCGAGGACTGGCAGGACAAGGCGGTGGCGAAGCTGGGCGAGCTGCTCGGCAAGTACCGCTCGCTGCAGGTCTACCTCGACTCCTGCGTCAAGTGCGGCGCCTGTACCGACAAGTGCCACTACTTCCTGGGCACCGGCGACCCCAGGAACATGCCGGTGGCGCGTCAGGACCTGATGCGCCAGGTCTACCGCAGGCACTTCACCCTGGCCGGGCGGTTCCTCCCCTGGCTGGTCGACGCCAAGCCGATGACGAGGGAGGTCTTGGACGACTGGTACACCTACTTCCACCAGTGTTCCCAGTGCCGCCGCTGTTCGCTGTTCTGTCCCTACGGCATCGACACGGCCGAGATCTCCATGGCCGCGCGCGAGGTCATGGACCACGTCGGCCTGGGGCAGAAGTACTGCAACGAGATCATCGGCAAGGTCCACAAGATCGGCAACAACCTGGGCCTGCCCGAGCCCGCGCTGGTCGACACGCTCGAAGGCCTGGAAGAGGAGGTCAAGGAGGACACCGGCGCCGATGTGCGCTTCCCGGTCGACGTCGAGGGGGCCGATGTCCTGCTGGTCACGCCCTCGGCCGACTTTTTCGCCGAGCCGCATGTCGACGGCCTGATCGGCTACGCCAAGGTCTTCCATCAGGCCGGCATAAGCTGGACGGTGAGCTCGGAGGCCTCGGAGGCGGCCAATTTCGCCCTGTTCATCGGGTCCTACGAGCAGATGCGCGAGATCGCGCTGCGCATCCGCAAGGCGGCGCTGAAGCTGGGGGTCAAGCGCATCGTCTTCGGCGAGTGCGGCCATGCCTGGCGCGTCGCCTACAGCTTCCTCAACACGCTGGCCGGGCCGTGGGGCTTCCTCGATCCGGCCTACCCCGTGCCGCAGCACATCTGCGAGGTCACGCACGAGCTGATCGCGCGCGGTGCGCTCGACCTCGACCCCTCGGCCAACGACGACAAGGTCGTCACCCTGCACGACTCGTGCAACATCGCCAGGGCTTCGCGCATGGGCGAGACGCCCGGCGGCCAGTTCGAGATCCCGCGCGCGGTGATCAAGGCCAGCCTCAACAGGTTCGTGGAGATGGACCCCGAGACCACGCGCGAGCGGACCTTTTGCTGCGGCGGCGGCGGCGGCCTGCTCAGCGACGACCTGATGGAGCTGCGGGTCAAGGGCGCGCTGCCCCGCATGGAGGCGCTGAACGCCGTGGTGAAGGAACAGGGCGTGACGCACATGGCGGCGATCTGCGCCATCTGCAAGAGCCAGTTCACGGCGGTGCTGCCGTATTACGGCTTCGACAATGACATGGTCGTCAGCGTCCATCAGCTGGTGAGCAACGCGATCCGGCTGGGGACCAAGGAGTAGGCGGGCAATGGTGAACACGAAGTTCGGGACGCCGGTTCCGAGAAGATCGCGGAGAAACGGTGGGGCAGGACGATGACCGAGCATAAGCCGACCTGGCGCCGCTTCGCGCAGGGCGAGGCCCGGTGGAAGCGGTGGAACGACAAGATCTTCAATGCCGGGTGGACGCACAAGTGCCCGACCTACGTTCACCGCACGCCGCCGTGCCAGGGGAGCTGCCCCTCGGGCCACGACGTGCGCGGCTGGCTGGCCATCGCCCGCGGCCTGGACAAGCCGGCGCACGACATGGCCTGGGAGGAATACGCCTTCCGGCGCATGGCCGAGGCCAATCCCTTCCCCGCCGTCATGGGCCGCGTCTGCCCGGCGCCCTGTGAGCACGGCTGCAACCGCAACGAGGTCGACGACTTCGTGGGCATCAACGCCGTCGAGCAGTACGTCGGCGACTGGGCCATCGAGCACGGCCTGGCCCTGCCCCGGCCGGACACGGAAAGCGGCAAGACGGTTGCGGTGATCGGCGGCGGACCGGCCGGCCTGAGCGCCGCCTACTTCCTGCGCCGCAAGGGCCACGGCGTCACCGTGTTCGAGGCGCACGAGGAGCTCGGCGGCATGATGCGCTACGGCATCCCCGGCTACCGGACGCCGCGCGACCTGCTGGCCGCCGAGATCCGGCGCATCCTGGATGCGGGCGTCGAGGCCCGGACCTCGACCCGGGTCGGCGCCGATGTCGGCCTCGACGAGCTGGAGGGGGACTTCGACGCCGTCTTCTGGGGCGTCGGCGCCCAGCTCGGCCGTCCCCTGCCCGTGCCCGGCTTCGACGCGCCCAACTGCGTCACCGGGGTCGAGTTCCTCGATGCCTTCAACAGGGGCCGGCTCAAGGCGGCCGCCCGGCGGGTCATCGTGGTCGGCGGCGGCGACACCTCGGTCGACGTGGCCTCGGTGGCCCGCCGCCTGGGGCACATCACCCAGGCCCGCGAGACGGACCGGCCGGAGACCGTGATCCTGGGCCAGACGGCGCACGACGTGGCCTCGGCCGCCAAGCGCGAAGGCGTCGAGGCGGTGCTCACCTCGCTGTTCCCCATCGAGGAGATGACCGCGGCCGAGCGCGAGCGCGAGGACGCGCTGCGCGAAGGCGTGGACATCCGCGGCGGCATCATGCCGCTCGAGGTGCTCAAGGACGGCGACGGCCGCGCCCGGGGGCTCAGGATGTGCGAGTGCGACATGGACGGCATGACGCCGATCCCCAGGCAGGGCACCGAGTTCGAGATCGAGGGCGACCTGATCGTCTCCGCCATCGGGCAGATGGGCGACCTGGCCGGCCTGGAGCCGCTCGACAACGGCAAGGGCTTCATCGACATCACGCCCATCTATCAGGTCAAGGGGCGGGAGAAGCACTTTGCCGGCGGCGACATCGTCTCCCCGCACCTGCTGACCACCGCCATCGGGCACGGCGCCATCGCCGCCGAGGGCATCGACCGCTTCCTCGCCGGCCAGGCGCCGGCCAGGCGGCCCCGGGTCGACGTGCACCACTTCAACCTGCTCGCGGAGCTGCACCGGCGGCACCTGAACCCGGAGCGCTACGACCACGAGCCGACCCGGGGCACCTCGTCCGGCGACTTCGCGGTGCACAACTACGAGGACCGCTCCTTCGTCGAGATCATCCCCCACGAACACCTGTTCCTGGCCCATTTCGGCCGCGAGCCGCGCAACAAGCGAGCGGCGGTCCACATCGCCGCCGAGGCGGTCCTGGGCGACTTTCGCGAGCGCATCGAGGGCCTCACCGAGGAGCAGGCGGTCGCGGAGGCCAAGCGGTGCATGAACTGCGGCATGTGCCTGGAGTGCGACAACTGCGTCATTTTCTGCCCGCAGGACGCGGTGCACCGGGTGAAGAAGAGCGGGCGCGCCGTGGGCCGCTACGTGGATACCGACTACGCCCGCTGCATCGGCTGCCACATCTGCGCCGACGTGTGTCCCAGCGGCTACATCCAGATGGGGCTGGGAGAGTAGGCCCGCCATGACCCGAACCCGGCCGCCCGCGCGCGTTTTCCTCCTGCCGGCGCTGCTCGCCCTGCTGCTCGCCGGCCTGTCGCTCGGCGGGCCCGCGCAGGCCGGCGAGGCCGACGTGCCGCTGCCGCGCGTGCCCAAGGGCAAGGGCGAGAAGTGCGTGGAGGACACGGACGTGATGCGGCGGCGCCACATGGAGTTCCTGTTCCACGAGCGCGACGCGACGGTGCGCGAGGGCGTGCGCGGCACCAAGTACAGCCTGAAGGAATGCGTCGCCTGCCACGCCACCCCCGACCCGCAGGTGGCCGGGGGCACGGTGCGCACGGCGCGCGAGTTCTGCAACGCCTGCCACGCCTATGCCGCGGTCAGGATCGACTGTTTCGCCTGCCACACCGACAGACCCGAGGACCAGACCGGGACCGTGCGCCCGCCCGCGCCGGCGCTGGCCGGCGCCGCCTGGACGCCCCTCGTAGCGGAGAGCCCCGTGCCATGAGCGCGCCGCCCGAACGCCGGGAACCCGCGCGCTTCGGCGCCGAGCGCCGGCGCCTGCTGGGCGCGGCCGCCGCACTCGGCGGCCTGACGCTGACCCCAAA
>JABAHQ010027068.1_pt1 | contig 10732 bp, 10 predicted proteins | sample 7062091 | NCBI WGS metagenome assembly JABAHQ01 (sample SAMN14534359, study PRJNA622989) | marine sediment metagenome | biome: marine biome [ENVO:00000428]; feature: marine pelagic biome [ENVO:01000023]; material: deep marine sediment [ENVO:00002113] | place: India: Gulf of Kutch | collected...
GGGAATGTCCGGGCCCTCGGTGGGCGCCCAGGAGCCCATCAGCCACTCGGGCAGCGTGGGGCTCACTTCCTTGGGGCCGATGAAGGTGCGGAAGCACTGCTGCAGCGCCAGGCTGATGCCCCAGGTGGCCAGCAGCGTGTCCAGCGGGCGCTTGTAGAGGTGGCGGATCAGCGCCCACTCCACGATCCAGCCCGCGATGAAGGCGAAGACGAAGGCGGCGACGATGGCGAAGGGAAAGTAGGCCGCCACCGCGCCGGGGCTGATCGCCTCGGCCAGCGTGGAGCCGAGGAAGATGGTGTAGGCGCCGATGGTCATGAACTCACCGTGCGCCATGTTGATCACGCCCATCTGCCCGAAGATGATGGCCAGGCCCAGCCCCATGAGCAGCAGCACCGCGAACAGGCTCAGGCCCGCGAAGCCCTGCATGACGCCGATGTTGAGCAGGTCGTTGAAACTCATAGCGATCTCCAGGCGAAGTTCATCCAGAACGCCACGGATCCGGCTCTGCCGGTCCGTCGGCGTTGCCCCCTTGAGGGGGTCACGGCGCTAGTGCGCCGTGGCGGGGGTGGTCACTGATATCCCTTGGGGAAGGGATCCGGTTTGATGAGGTCCGGCGACTCGGACACCACCTTGAACGTGCCGTCCGGCATGCCCATCGCGATGCGCGACTTGCTCCAGAGGTGGTGGTTGGGGTCCAGCTTCACGTAGCCCTCGGGCGCGTCCTTGAGCTCGATGCCAGTGCGCGAGGCGGCCACCACCTTGTCGACGTCGAAGCTCTTGGCCTTCTCGACCGCGGCCTTCCATAACCAGGGACCGAGGTAGCCGGCCTGCGTCACGTCGCCGATGACGGCGTCCTTGCCGTACTTGGCCTTGAACGCGGCCACGAACTTCTTGTTGTTCTCGTTGTCCAGCGTCTGGAAGTACTTCATCGACGAGTAGAAGCCGGCGAAGTTTTCGCCGCCCACGCCGGTCATCTCGTCCTCGGTCACCGACAGGGTCACCAGGGTCTGCTTGTCACCGGTGATGCCGGCCGCCTTGAGCGCCTTGTAGAAGGCCACGTTGGAGCCACCCACCACGGCGGCGAAGATCACGTCGGGCTTCTTCAGCTTGATCTTGTTCATCAGCGAGCCGAAGTTGGTGCTGCCCAGCGGGTAGTACTCCTCGCCGACGACCTTGCCCTTCTGGAAGGCCTCGATGTGCTTGCGCGCGATCTTCATCGAGGTGCGCGGCCAGATGTAGTCGGAGCCGATGAGGAAGAAGGTCTTGGCCTTCTTCTCCTTCTGCGCCCAGTCCAGGCTGTAGAGGATCTGCTGCGTGGCTTCCTGGCCGGTGTAGATCACGTTCTGGGACTGCTCCAGGCCTTCGTAGAAGGTGGGGTAGTACAGCAGGCCGTTCTCTTTCTCGAACACTGGCAGCACGGCCTTGCGCGAGGCGCTGGTCCAGCAGCCGAAGACGGCGGCGCAGCGGTCATTGATGAGCAGCTTCTTGGACTTCTCGGCGAAGGTGGGCCAGTCGGAGGCGCCGTCTTCCTTGATGACCTTGATCTTGCGGCCCAGGATGCCGCCCATGGCGTTGATCTGGTCGATGGCGAGCTGCTCGGCCTGGATGGAGCCCGTCTCCGAGATGGCCATGGTGCCGGTGGACGAGTGCAACTGACCGACGGTGACCTCGGTGTCCGTGACCGCGAGCTTGGTGGTGTTCACCTGCGCGGTGGGCTGGCCGAAGCTCCAGGTGGGCAGGCCGGCCAGGCCGGCGGCGCCCAGCATCTGCAGCACGCGGCGGCGGCTGGCCTCGGGGGTTTCGGGCGAAACGTCGTTCGGATCGGGTTGGTGCTTCATCAAGGGCTCCTGGGCGGGTTGGTGCGGTGAAAACCGGCGGTGTGCCGACTGGAGCGAAGCCTAGGGAGAAGCCCCGATCGGGCCCATAAGTCAAATAACGTAGGTGGCGACCGCACACCCGCGGACGGGGCGGGTACGGTTCTTGTTAGGTGCCTGGCATGCAGCCGCCCGAGCCCGCCGCACCGCCCGCGACCCCCCCATTGGCCGCGCAGAAGATCTTTCGCTTCCGCCGCGAATACAACTCCTGGGTGGCAGACGAGTCCATGGAGGACTACGCGCTGCGCTACGCGCCGCGCAGCTTCCGCAAATGGAGCGAGTGGCGCGTGGGCCACACCGCTTTCGGCTCGCTCTCGTTCCTGGCGCTGGAGGCGATCGGCGGCGCGATCGCCGTGAACTACGGCTTCGCCAACGCCATGTGGGCGATCCTGGTGGTGGGCCTGATCATCTTCTTCACCGGCCTGCCCATCGCCTACTACGCGGCGCGCCACGGGCTGGACATGGACCTGCTGACGCGCGGCGCGGGCTTCGGCTACCTGGGCTCGACGATCACCTCGCTGATCTACGCGGTGTTCACCTTCATCTTTTTCGCCATCGAGGCCGTGATCATGGCGCTGGCGCTGCAACTGGCCACCGACTGGCCGCTGCCCGTGTGCTACTTGGTATCGGCCGTGGTGGCGATTCCGCTGGCCATGAAGGGCATCACGCTGATCTCGCGCCTGCAGGCCTGGACACAGCCGCTCTACCTGTTCCTGCTGTTGCTGCCCTTCGTGTGGATCGCGCTGTCGCAGCCGCAGATGTACCGCGACTTCGGCAGCCTCAGCGGCCTGCGCTCGGGCAGCAGCGGGTTCGAGCCGCTGATGTTCGGCGCCGCGGCCGCGGTCATCTTCTCCCTGGTGGTGCAGATCGGCGAGCAGGTGGACTTCCTGCGCTTCATGCCCGAGCGCACGGCGAAGAACCGCGTGCGCTGGTGGTTGGCGGTGCTGATCCCGGGGCCGGGCTGGATCGTGATGGGCATGCTCAAGATGGTGGGCGGCGCCTTCCTGGCCTTCGCCGCCATGCAGTTCGAGGTGGACCCCGAGCGCACGGCCGAGCCCACGCAGATGTTCCTGGCCGGTTTCACCGAAGCGGTGGGGCACCCGGGGCTGGCGGTCATCATGACGGTGGTGTTCGTCATCCTGGCGCAGATCAAGATCAACGTGACCAACGCCTACGCGGGCTCGCTGGCCTGGAGCAACTTCTTTGCCCGGGTGACGCACAGCCACCCCGGGCGCGTGGTGTGGCTGGTGTTCAACGTGTCCATCGCCACGCTGCTGATGCTGCTGGGCGTGTTCGCCGGCATCGAGAAGGTGCTGGGCGTGTACAGCAACGTGGCCATCGCCTGGGTCGGCGCCCTGGTGGCCGACCTGATCATCAACAAGCCGCTGGGCCTGAGCCCCAAGGGCATCGAGTTCCGCCGCGCCTACCTCTACGACTTCAACCCGGTCGGCATGGGATCGATGATCATCGCGGCGCTGGTGGCCAGTCTGGCCTACGGCGGCCTCATGGGCGAGGCGGCCGCGGCCTTCTCGCCCTTCATCGCGCTGGGGCTGTCGCTGCTGCTGGCGCCGCTGCTGGCCTGGGCCACGGGCGGGCGCTACTACCTCGCGCGCGAACCATCCACCGAGTGGTGGCCGGGGCAGATCGTGCGCTGCGCGGTGTGCGAGAACCCGTTCGAGTCGGAAGACNNGGAAGACATGGCCAGTTGCCCGGCCTACCGCGCGCCCATCTGTTCGCTGTGCTGCTCGCTCGAATCGCGCTGCCACGACCGCTGCAAGACCAACTCGCGCGCCATCGACCAGGTGCGCGGCTGGCTGTCGCAGGTGCTGCCGCAAGGCGTGATGGCGAAGGTGAACTTTCGCGCCGGCCAGTTCCTGGTGGTGTGGCTGTCCATCAGCGCGATCATGGGCCTGCTGATCGGCATGGTGTACGCGCAGGAAAGTCTGCATGGCCTCAGTGCCGCGCTGGAACTGCCCTTTCTGAAGATCTACGCCTTCCTGGTGCTGTTCGCCGCCGTGTGCTCGTGGTGGGTGGTGCTGACCACCGACAGCCGCCGCATGGCGCAGGACGAGTCGGAGCGCCAGACGCAGTTGCTGATGCGCGAGATCGAGGCCCACCAGCGCACCGACGCCGAGCTGCAGTCCGCGCGCGACCGCGCCGAGGCCGCCAGCCAGGCCAAGACGCGCTACGTCGCGGGCATGACGCACGAGCTGCGCACGCCGCTCACCAGCATCCTGGGCTACGCGCAGATCCTGCTGAAGAACAGCGACATCTCGGTCTGGGTGCGGGAGACCATTGCCACCATGCAGCGCAGCGGACAGCACATGCACGCGCTGATCGATGGCTCGCTGGACCTGGCGCGCATCGAGGCCGGTCGCCTGAAGCTCGACACCGTGCCCCTGCCCCTGCCGCAGCTGATGGAGGACGTGGAGCGCATGGTTCGCCCGCAGGCCGAGGCCAAGGGCCTGCGCTTCACGGTGCAGCGCAAGGGCGAGTTGCCCGGCTGGGTGCGCGCCGACGCCAAGCGCCTGCGCCAGATCCTCATCAACCTGCTGAGCAATGCCGTGCGCTTCACCGACGAGGGCGAGGTCACGCTGCGGCTGGACTTTCGCCAGCAGGTGGCGCGCATCGACGTGGTGGACACCGGCATCGGCATCGCCGAGCAGGACCAGAAGCGCATCTTCCTGCCCTATGAGCGCGGCGCCGCCGGGCGGCGCGCGCGCGATTCGGGCACCGGCCTGGGCCTGACCATCACCCACCTGCTGACCGACATGATGGGCGGCGACCTCAGGCTCAAGAGCGCGCCGGGCCAGGGCAGCACCTTCTCCCTGCGCCTGTACCTGCCGCCCATCGCCTCCGACCCGCAGCACCCGCTGCCGATACCGTCGACGCTGCGCGCGGTCACCGGCTACCTGGGCCCGCGCCGCACCGTGCTGGTGGTGGACGACCAGCCCCTGCACCGGCAACTGCTCGCCAGCATCCTGGTGCCGCTGGGCTTTCTTGTGCGCGAGGCCGCCAGTGGTCAGGAATGCCTGGAAATCGTCGAGCAGAACCCGCCCGACCTGCTGCTGCTGGACCTGACCATGGACGGCCTGGACGGCTGGCAGACCGCGAGCGCGGTGCGCGAACGGCTGCCGTCCTCGCGACTGCCCATCGTCTTCGTCTCGGCCAACCTGATCGACAACCGGCCCGAGGCCTTCAAGGACCTGGACTACCAGGGCTTCGTTGCCAAGCCCATGAGTGAGGCCGAGCTGCTCGACGCGCTGAGCCATGCCTTGTCGCTGGAGTGGCTGACCGAACAGGTACCCGCCAGCGGCGCGTCCGCGCAGGCCGTGCGCCCGCGCCCCGGTCTGCCGCTGCCCGACGCGCTGCGCGAGGAACTGCAGCGCCTGGCGCGCCAGGGCCAGGCCGCGGCGCTGCGCCAGCGCCTGTGGCAGGCCCAGGGCACCGAGCCCGCGCACGCGGCGACGCTGGCGCTGCTGCTGGCCTGCGCCGACCGATTCGACTTCCAGACCCTGATCGAATACCTGAGAGACACCGAGGAGCTTGCGGACGATGACACCGTGGTCTGACACCCCGCCGCCGCCATCGGCCACCCAGCCGGTGATCCTGGTGGTGGACGACTCGCTGGAGACCCTGCGCATGCTGGGCGACGCCCTGGTGGCCGAAGGCTACGTGGTGCTGGCCGCGCGCGACGCGCAGGAGGCGCTGGAGCGCTTCGAGGTGGCCATCCCCGACGGCGTGCTGCTCGACGCCGTGATGCCCGGCATGGACGGCTTCGACCTGTGCCAGCGCATCAAGTCCACGCCGGCCTGGTCGCATGTGCCGGTGCTGTTCATGACCGGCCTGTCCGACAGCGAGCCGCTGCTGCGCGGCTTCGCCAGCGGCGGCGTGGACTACGTGGTCAAGCCGCTGCGCATCCCCGAGGTGATGGCGCGCCTGGCCACCCACGTGCGCAACGCGCGGGTGGCGCGGCTGGCGCAGGAAGCGGTGGACGTGGCCGGCCTGGGCACCGTCGTGCTCGACTCGCTGGGGCGCCTGGCCTGGCGCTCGCCGCAGGCCATGATCTGGCTGGGCCAGGCCTTCGGCGGTGACGCGGATGGGCAGGAGCAGGCCGCGCGCTGGCTGGCCGCCGCGCGGCGCGACGGCACCGCGCAGGCCGACGGTGCGCAGGGCCGCCTGCTCGCCCGGCACCTGGGCCAGGGCAGCCTGGGCGAGTCCATGCTGCTGCTGAGCCTGACACCCGTCAACCACGCCGCCGCGCAGCGCCTGCGCGAGGTCGCGCTCACGCCGCGCGAGACGGAGGTGCTGTCCTGGCTGGCCAAGGGCAAGACGAACCGCGACATCGCCGACATCCTGGGCATGAGCCACCGCACCGTGAACAAGCACCTGGAGCACGTGTTCGAGAAGCTGGGCGTGGAGACGCGCGCCGCGGCGGCGGCCATCGCAGGCAAGCTGCTGCCGCAGGCGTGAAGCCCCGGCTGCGTCAGAGCTGTGCGATGCCCCCGTCCACCACGTACTCCGCCCCCGTGACGAAGGACGCGTCGTTCGAGAGCAGGAAGGCGGCCACCGCCGCCACCTCGTCGGGCCGGCCGAAACGGCCGAGCGGCACCTGCTGCAGCACGGCCTGGCCGAACTCGGCCACCGCCGTGGCCGGCATTCCCGTGCGATCGAAGAAGGCGGTTTCGATGGGGCCCGGGCTGACGGCGTTGACGCGGATGCCGCGCGGCGCCAGTTCGCGCGCCAGCACGCGGGTCAGGGTGCGCACCGCGCCCTTGGTGGAGGCGTAGACCGCCATCGAAGCGAAGCCCTTTTCGCGCGCCACCGAGGTGTTGAGCAGCAAGGCGGCGCCATGCGACAACAAGGGCGACAGGGCGCGCGCCTGCAGCAGCGGGCCGCGCACGTTGACCGCATATTGGGCATCGAACTCGTCGGCCGTCACATCCTCCAGCGACTGGAAGCGGCCGAAACCGGCGTTGAAGAAGGCACCGTCGATCGTCGGCGCAATGGCCTCGATGGCCTCGCGCAAGGCCTGGGCGGCGGCGGGATCGCCCGCGTCGTTCAGCAGGTAGCGGGCCCGCTCGCCGAGCACGCCGCGCGCCGTGTCCAGCGACGACGGCCGCGAACCGGTGACGATGACGCGCGCGCCTTCGTCGGCCAGGCGCTGCGCGGTGGCGAGGCCGATGCCGCTGGTACCGCCGGTGACGAGCACGGTCTTGTGTGTGAAACGGGTCATGATCGATGTCCTTTCCTGTTGAGGTGCGCCTATGATGGGTTGTCGATCTGAACAAGGAAATCCCGAAAGTGGGCAAGAAGAATTTGCGCAGTCGCACAAGCGCGCTGGATTGGAACGACCTGCGCATGGTGCTGGCCGTGAGCCGCGCGGGCAGCCTGAACGGGGCGGCCCGAGAACTGGGCTTGCGTCACTCCACTGTCTTCCGGCGCGTCGAGGAGGTCGAAGCACGCGCCGGCGCCCGGCTCTTCGAGCGTTCGCGCACCGGTTGGCGGGCCAACCTCCAGGGCGAAGCGGTGGCGGCCGCGGCCGCCGAGATGGAGGCCGCGGCGCTGTCCGCCGAGCGCGCGATCAGCGGGTCCGACGCCCGCGTGGAGGGCGTGATTCGCCTGGCCACCAGCGAGATGCTGGCCGGCTACCTGTTGCCCGCGATGCTGCAACGCTTCCTGTCGGCGCACGCCGGCATCGAGATCGAAGCCGACGTGTCCAACCGCGCCGTCGATCTGACGCGGCGCGAGGCAGATCTCGCCCTGCGGGCCACCGCCCGTCCACCAGACTCGATGGTGGGGCGGCAGGTGGGCGAGCTGCGCTATGCCGTGTACGCCGCACGCTCGCTGCTGCCGCGCCGTGGCGATGTCCAGCCGGTGCTGCAGGCCCTGCCATGGATCGGCTTCGACGATCGCATCGCCTACACCGGCATCGCCCAGTGGTTCGTCCGTGCACTGCCCGAGGTGCGGCCCCGGATGAAGGCCGACTCGCTGCCAGCCATGCTGAAAGCGGGTGCTGCCGGCATCGGTGCCGTCGTGCTGCCGATGTTCGCTGCCGCGCAGGAGCCTGGCCTGCTTCGCGTCACCCCGCCGATTGAAGGACAGTCCATGGGCCTGTGGCTGCTGCACCACCCCGATGTGCGCGGCAACGCGCGCGTTCGGCTTCTGACGCAGTGGCTGGCGCAGGCGATACCCGAGGAGCTGGCGCGGCAGGCGGACAGTGGCAAGACCGTGTCCTGCTTCGCGGATTGCCCGCTGGCGGGCCGGCGGTCGCGCCGTCTCGCCAGCGCGGCATGACAGCGCGGCATGAGCACCGCTCGGCCCGCGCGACCACGTCACCGGACAAGCCCGGCCCAGCCGGCCACAATCGCCCCAGCAACCGAGGAGACCACCATGCTCGAGACCGTCATCAACGCGCGCCCCGCCGACCTGGGCCACGGCCTGACCGTGCGGCGCGTGCTGCCCTACGCAAAACGCCGAATGGTCGGCCCCTTCATCTTCGTGGACCACGCCGGGCCGGTGACCATGGCGCCCGAGGACACGAGCGCCGCCGACGTGCGCCCGCACCCGCACATCGGCCTGTCCACCGTGAGCTACCTGCTCAGCGGGCAGGTGATGCACCGCGACAGCCTGGGTGTGGTGCAGTCCATCGTGCCCGGCGACGTGAACTGGATGACGGCGGGGCGGGGCATCTCGCACAGCGAGCGCTTCACCCACCCGGACTCCTTCGCGGGCGGCGGGCTGGAGCTGATGCAGCTGTGGGTGGCGCTGCCCGAGAAGGACGAGGAGACCGAGCCCGCCTTCACCCACTACCCGGCGAAAGACCTGCCGGTGCGCGAGCAGGACGGCGTGTGGATGCGCCTGATCGCCGGCGAGGCCTATGGCATGACGAGCCCCGTGCGCACGCACTCGCCGCTGTTCTACCTGCACACGCAATGGCAGGCCGGCGCCAGCCTCGCCCTGCCCGGCGGCCACCGCGAGCAGGCGGTCTACGTGGCACACGGCGAGATCGAACACGCGGGCGAGGTCTACCACCCGGGGCAACTGCTGGTCTTCGGCGACGACACCGACGCGCTCATCACCGCGCAGGTGCCGAGCACGCTGATGGTCTTCGGTGGCGAGCCGCTGGGCGAACGGCACGTGTGGTGGAACTTCGTGTCCTCGCGCAAGGAGCGCATCGAACAGGCCAAGGCGGATTGGCAGGCGGGACGGATCGCGCTGCCGCCGGGGGATGACAAGGAGTGGATTCCGCTGCCGGGGTGACATGTCCGGCCCAGCACGCTATTCTTACCACTTCGCCATCGATCAAATTCGATTCAGAAATGCCATCCACCGCCACCCTATCCAGCAAGTTCCAGATTTCCATTCCCAAAGCCGTTCGCGAGGAACTGCACTGGGAAGCGGGGCAGGAGTTCGTGTTCCTTCCCAAGGACAAGGGNNTCGTGTTCCTTCCCAAGGACAAGGGTGTGCTCGTCATGCCCGTTCCCAAGCTGAGTGATCTGGCGGGCATCGCCAAAGGCGCCAAGCGCAAGGACAACTACCGAGACCGCAAGGATCGCTACTGATGGCCAGCCGACCACCTCGTGTGGTGGACACCTCGGCGTGGATCGAGTGGTTGACCGGTTCGGCGCTGGGACAACAACTCGGCAAGCAGATGCCCGCCGCAGCGGACTGCATCGTGCCCACCGTGGTTCAGTTGGAACTGTCCAAATGGTTGTGGCGGGAGATGGGCGAAGCAGTGAGCGATCAGGTGCTGGCCTATACCTTGACCTGTCGGGTGGCCGAACTTGACACGCCCATTGCCCTGCTGGCCGCTCAGATGCATCGCGAGCACAAGCTGGCAACAGCCGACGCGATCGTCTATGCCACGGCGCGCCACCACGGTGCTGAACTACTCACTTGTGACGCCCATTTCGAAGGTCTGCCTAACGTGATCTGTGCGAGCAAGGCCGTCAGGCACTGACGCTCAGGACCAGTACGGGTCGTCCGCCTTGCGGCGCTGCACGCGCGCCGAGCCCCACACCACGCGCAGTTGCCGGCCCTCGCGGGCCAGGCTGTCGGCCACCTTGTCGATGACGTAGCGGCGCCGGGCCGGCTCGCCCGGCACGTCGAATTCCCACAGCTTGAGCGAGCCGTCGGGTTGCTCCTCCACCAGGATGGAGAAGCGGCCGTAGGGGTCGCGGTATTTGAGCGTGCGGCAGTACATGGGGCTCGTCGAAAGCGAGCCGGTGAGTAACCGCCGGGGCCGCGGGAGTTCAGGCCCTCGTCACAGGCCCAGCTCGGTCAGCCCCGGGTGCGTGGCGGGCCGTGGCCCGAGCGGCCAGTGGAACAGCCGCTCGCTGTCGTGAATCGGCCGGTCGTTGATGCTGGCGTGGCGCTGCTCCATCAGGCCCAGGTCGGTGAACTGCCAGTTCTCGTTGCCGTGCGAGCGGAACCACTGGCCCGAGTCGTCGCGCCATTCGTAGACGAAGCGCACGGCGATGCGGCGTCCCTCGAAGGCCCAGAGCTCCTTGATGAGCCGGTAGTCCAGCTCCTTCGCCCACTTGCGCGTGAGGAAGGCGTGCACCTCGGCCCGGCCCACCGGGAACTCCGCGCGGTTGCGCCAGCGCGTGTCTTCGGTGTAGACCTTGACCACGCGGTCCGGCTCGCGCGTGTTCCACGCGTCCTCGGCCATGCGGACCTTCTCGATGGCCGATTCGCGCGAGAAAGGCGGCAGCGGCGGGCGCGGCTCGGCGCTCATCAGTACTGTTTGTAGGGGAGGAACTTGCCCGACATCACGATGTTCACGCGGTCGCCGTTCGGGTCTTTCTCGCGCTTCATGTCCATCTTGAAGTCGATGGCGCTCATGATGCCGTCGC
>JABAHQ010013405.1_pt1 | contig 10728 bp, 10 predicted proteins | sample 7062091 | NCBI WGS metagenome assembly JABAHQ01 (sample SAMN14534359, study PRJNA622989) | marine sediment metagenome | biome: marine biome [ENVO:00000428]; feature: marine pelagic biome [ENVO:01000023]; material: deep marine sediment [ENVO:00002113] | place: India: Gulf of Kutch | collected...
TTCCATCGACGTCTCCGGGCCGGAGTCGACTCCGGCCGACAGGGGGTTCGATCCGCCGAGACCGCTCCGACGCGGGCGATCGTCGGCCAGGGAAAAAGAAAACCCGCCTCCCTGCCGGGCGCAACGGCGGGGGCCCGCGTCGTGGGGGCGCCCGGCGAGCGGACTGGAGACCGGGATGCCCAACGCGTTCCCGGAGGGGGAGTTACGGGTCGGGGCGCGCCCTCCCCCGCGCCGGGATCTCAGCGGATCGGATCGCCGATCCTCCGCCAGCGGACCCGCTCCAGCCAGGGGAAGGCGGAGTCGCCCCGGGGCTCGAAGGAGTAGTACACGAAGAGGGGCCGGCCCCGGATCGCCGCCCGGTCCACGAATCCCCAGTACCGGGAATCCTCGCTGTTGTCCCGGTTGTCGCCCAGAACGAAGAACTTGCCGGTGGGAACCACCAGGGGGCCCCAGTTGTCCCGGGAGGGCCGGTAGTGGTCCGAGGCGTGGAGGGACGAGAGGAGGAACCGCTCCTGCCACGCCATGCCCGGATGAACGGCGTCACCGTTCCGGTCCACGTAGCGGGCGTACGCCTCGGACTGGCGCTCGCCGTTCACGAAGAGCGCCTTGTCCCTCATGCTCACGGTGTCGCCGGGGACACCGACCACCCGCTTCACGTAGTTCTTGTCCGGCTCGTGGGGAGGGTTGAAGACGACGACCTCCCCCCGCTCCGGCTCCCGGATCGCGGGGAGCCGGATTCCGGTGGCGGGGATCTCGGCGCCGTAGACCGCCTTGTTCACCAGGAGGAAGTCCCCGACGAGCAGCGTCCTCTCCATGGAGGAAGTGGGGATCTTGAACGCCTCCACGAGGAAGGTCCGCACCACGAGGAAGAGGACGAAGGCCACCGCGGCCGACCGGGTCCACTCCCAGAGGAGCCCGAAGAATGGGGCGCGGCGCCGTCCCCGCGGCTTCGGGCCCTCCCGTGCCCTCGGGGCCTCCCGTCCATCCGGTGCCCCCCGTCCTCCCGTCCCGTCCCGTCCCGGCTGGTCGCTCACGTCGTCGCTCACCCTCTCTAGCCCTCGTAGCCCGTGTCGATCTGCGCCTTCTGGAGCCGGCCGGAATAGTCCAGGTATCCGACCTTGGTCTCGGAGTAGAACTCGTAGACCTCCCACCCCCCTTCCCGGTGCCCGTTGCCGGTCTCCTTGACCCCGCCGAAGGGGAGGTGGGCCTCGGCACCGATCGTGGGCGCGTTGACGTAGGTGATCCCGTTGTCCAGCTCCCGGAGCGCCCGGAAGGAAGTCCGGACGTCGTTCGTGTACACGGAGCTGGAGAGCCCGTAGCGGACCTCGTTGTTGATCCGAATCGCCTCGTCGAAGTCCGAGAAGGAGATCACGCTGAGGACGGGACCGAAGATCTCCTCGCACGCCATCCGGGAGCCCGACTCGATCCCCCGGACGATGGTGGGCTCGAAGAACCACCCGCCCTCGAGACCGTCCCCCGAGGCACGGCCGCCTCCCAGGATCACCTCTCCCTCGTCCCGGGCCACGTCGATGTAGGAGCTCACCTTCGAGAGGGCCTCCTCGTTGATCAGGGGGCCGACATCCGTCTCCTCGTCGAGGCCGTCGCCCAGGCCCAGCTCCCTCGTCTGGTCCACTAGGCGGTCGAGGAAGCTCCCCTCGATCTCCTCGTGGAGGAGGAGACGGGAGGTGGCGGTGCACCGCTGGCCGGTCGTCCCGAAGGCGCCCCACAGGACCCCGTCCAGGGCCAGGTCCATGTCGGCGTCGGGCATGACGATCTGCGCGTTCTTGCCTCCCATCTCCAGGGAGAGGCGCTTGTGCATCTTCCCGCAGATCTCACCCAGGCGTCGTCCCGTCTCCGTGGAGCCGGTGAAGGAGATCACGGGGACGTCGGGGTGGCGGACCAGGGGGTCGCCGACCTCCGCGCCGTGGCCGTGAACCAGGTTGATCACGCCGGGGGGAACCCCGGCTTCGGCGAGGATCTCCACCAGGAGCGTGGCCGTGTGGGGCACGTCCGCGGCCGGCTTGAACACCACCGTGTTCCCGCACACCAGCGCCGGGAAGATCTTCCACGTCGGGATCGCCATGGGGAAGTTGAACGGGGTGATGATCCCGCACACGCCGATGGGCCGGCGCCACGACATGGCCCACTTGTCCGGCAGCTCGGAGGGAACCGTGTGGCCGAAGAGGCGGCGGGTCTCGCTGGCGGCGTAGTAGGCCGTGTCGATCCCCTCCTGGACGTCGCCCCGGGTCTCCTCCAGGACCTTCCCCATCTCCCGGGTGGCCGCCCGGGCGATCTCCTCCTTCCGCTGCACCAGCAGATCTCCCGCCCGCTTCAGGGCCGCGCCCCGGGCGGGGGCGGGGGTGCGCCGCCACCGCTGGAAGCCCTCCCGCGCCACCTCCACGGCCCGGTTCACGTCGTCCTCCCCCGAGCGGGGGAAGAGGCCGATCAGATCCTGGTGGTCCGCCGGATTCCGGTTCTCGAAGTAGTCTCCCTCGGCGGGCTCGATCCACTCCCCGCCGATGAAGTTGTTGAATCGCTCAGCCATGTCCCCTCGTCTTCGTCCTCACCCGTCGGAACGTCGAATTCGCTGCCCCTCGAACTTCAAATTGTCGCCGGCCGGAGACGGCCACAAGCCCGGAAGGCTCAGAGCCAACCGGCCACCAGCACCACCGCCACGAGGAACGCGACGAGCCCCGAGTAGAACGCCCAGAGCTTCACCGCGGAGAGGTCCGGGTGGAGCCGCCGGGCCAGGAGCGCCAGGGCGAAACCGGCCAGGGAAGCCGACGCCAGCCAGACCAGGAGCAGCACCACGAGAGCCCAGCCGGTCAAGGGCCATCGTTCCATTTCCACCTGCCCTGGACGTACTCTTGAAGGGAGAGGCCCGGTCTCGCGGACCGGGGGCGTGAACGAGCCCGGAGGTGAATTCGATGGCGGCCAGCACCGGACCCGACCGGTCCCCGGCGCTCCTCCTGCTCGTTCTTCTCGTCCTCGGGGGCTTCGCCCTGGTCCGGAACGGCTCCGGGACCGGAGGAGACGGTAACGCGGCGCAGGCGACCGGGTGCGACCCCGAGGGCGACCCGGCCTGCGACGCCCGCCCCGGGTCCGGGGAATCCGCCGAGGTCCGGACGTCCAGCTCCCGGATGCCCGCCGGGCCCGTTCTGGAGGCCCGGGACGCGTGCCGCGACGCCGGATACCTGTGCGCCTCGATCGGGGACGACGGTCCCCTGCGCGTACTCCGCTTCGCCGATGGAACCCGCGAGCTCACGGTCCGGGTTCCGGCCCCCGGTCACGAGGACCCGGCCCTCGCCCGGGACCTGCAGCGGGCGGCGATCCGGGGGATCCAGGCCTGGCAGGGTCATCCCTTCGACCTCCGGATCCAGGAGCGCGACCTGGGTCGCCGGGCCGACCTGGTCGTGACCTGGGTGCGTCAGCTCGACGGGTCCGCCCTGGGACGGACCCGCTCCCAGTATCGGGCCCTGGGAGGCGAGACCACCTACCGCGTCGTGGACCTCACCCTCGCCTCCCGGAGCCCCCACGACGGCCGCCGGGTCATCGAACCCAGGCAGATCGAGCTCGTGGCGGCCCACGAGATGGGGCACGTCCTGGGGCTTCCCCACAGCGAGAACCCCCAGGACGTCATGTATCCCACCAACACCGCCACTCATCTCACCGCCAGGGACTACCGCACCCTCCACGTCCTCTACGACCTCCCCCACGGCGCTGTGATCCGCTGAGGCCGGGATCTACTCCTCCCGCACCAGCTCGTACTTGTCGATCTTCTTGTAGAGGTTGGAGCGCGGCATGTCGAGCTGCCGGGCCGTCTCCGAGACGTTCCAGTCGTACTCCCGCAGCTTCTGCAGGATGAAGGCGCGCTCGGCCCGGTCCTTGAACTCGGAGAAGGTGTCGGCCCGGAAGAGCTGGGAGCCGAGGCCGCTGTCCCCCGGGCGGCCGGTCACGAGCAGCTCCACGTCCTCGGCCTCCACCCGGTCGCCGGAGGAGAGGATCAGCAGGCGCTCCACCGTGTTCCGCAGCTCCCGCACGTTGCCCGGCCACTCCAGCTCGCTGAGGCGCTCCACCGCGTCGTCGCTGAACGCCTTCGGCGGCACGTGGTCGGTGCGGGCGGTCTGCTCCACGAAGTGCCGGATCAGCATCGGGACATCGTCGCGGCGCTCCCGGAGGGGTGGGATCCGCACCGGCACGACGTTGAGCCGGTAGAAGAGGTCCTCCCGGAAGCGCCCCGCGTCGATCTCCTCCTCCAGGTCCTTGTTGGTGGCCGCCACCACCCGCACGTCCACCTCGATCGGCTTCGAGCCCCCGACCCGGGTGATCACCCCGTCCTCCAGCGCCCGGAGCACCTTGGCCTGGGCCGCGAGGGACATATCCCCCACCTCGTCGAGGAAGAGAGTCCCCAGGTGGGCCTGCTCGAACTTCCCCGCACGGTCCGACACCGCGCCCGTGAAGGAGCCTTTCACGTGCCCGAAGAGCTCGGACTCGATGAGCTCGGAGGGGATCGCCGCGCAGTTCACCTCCACGAACGGCTCCTCGGCCCGCTGGGAGAGGCGGTGGATCGCCCGGGCCACGAGCTCCTTTCCGGTTCCGTTCTCGCCCCGGATCAGGACCCGGGCGTCGGTCGGGGCGACCCGCTCGATCCGCTCCACGACCTGACGGATCTGGAACGACGAGCCCACGATCTCGTGCCGGCTCTCCACCTCGCTCCGAAGGCGCTCCACGCTGTCGCTGAGGCCCTTCATCTCCAGGGCGTTGCGGAGCGTCACCAGGAGCCGGTCGGTGTCCAGGGGCTTCTCGAGGAAGTCGTAGGCCCCCTTGCGGGTGGCTTCCACCGCCGTGTCGATCGTCCCGTGGCCGCTGATCATCACGACGAGGGCGGTGGGATCCCGCTCCCGGAGCCGGTCCAGGACCTCGAGACCGTCGGTCCCGGGCATCTTCACGTCGAGGAAGGTGAGGTCGGGCCGGAACTCCTCCGCCGCCGAGAGGGCCTCGTCGCCGTCGGACGCGGCGCGCACCTCGTGATCCTCGTACTCGAAGAGCTGGCGGAGGGCGTCCCGGATCGACGTCTCGTCGTCGACGATGAGGATTCGGGCCATGGCCGGCGGGGATCGGGTGGAGGTCGGGTCGGGGCTCCCTGCGACGCCCCGCCTACTTCTCTTCGGCCACCCCCAGGGGGCTCTCGTTGAGGACCGAGTAACGAGCACCCGACTTGGAGAGGTGGCTGCGCATCAGATCCACCGTCGCGACGTCGAAGCTGCCCTCGTAGGCGAGGCTGGCCGCCATCTCGTCGAGGCCCCGGAAGACGCCGGCGCCGTCCTCGTCGGCCCGGCCCAGGGTCAGGTGGGGGTGGAAGGCCCGGGTCTCCCGCTCGAAGCCCAGGTCCGTGAGGGCCCACTCCACGTCCTGCTTCAGGCAGCGCAGGGCCGGGGTGGCGTCGATCCCCATCCAGATCACCTGGGGCTTGCGGATCGTGGGAAACGCACCGAATCCCCCCACGTCCACCGAGAACGGCTCGGTCTTCGCCGCGATCTCCTCGATCGCCGCGGTCACCTGGTCCGAGGTCTTGGGACGGACTTCACCCAGGAACTTCAGGGTCACGTGGTAGTGCTCGGGCTCCACCCACCGGACCGGCAGGTTGGCGTCCCGGAGCGGAGCCACCGCCTGGTGGATCCGCTTCTTCTCTTTCTTGGGAAGGTTCAGTGCGATGAAGAGGCGCATAGGGTCTTCGGCGTTGATGGCGTCGGTACGGATGCTCCTCCGGCCGGGGGTGATCCGGCCGGCGAAGGTCCTGGAGAGCTCGACGGGACCACGCTCAGGAGGTGGCCACCGCCGGGCGTCCCGCGATCGCCTCCACGCCCCGCAGCGCCTGATCCACGTCTTCCTCGGTGGAAGCCCATCCGAGGGAGAAGCGCACCGCTCCGCTCTCCGCCGTGCCCAGGATCCGATGCACCTCGGGCGCGCAGTGGAGCCCCGATCGGGTCATCACCCCCCACTCGGAGTCCAGCCGCTGCGAGAGGGTGGCGGGGTCCACCCGGCTCGCCGTCACCGTGACCAGGCCGACACCGTCCGGGTCCGGTGGAGAGAGGACCCGGACGCCGTCGATCTGTTCCAATCCCTTCCGGAGCCGCGTCTTCAGACTGCCCACCCGCTCGTGGAGCGACTCCACGCCGGTCTCCGTGAGGAACTCGCACCCCGCCAGGAGTCCGGCGAAACCCGGGGCGTTGCCGGTCCCGGCCTCCAGGTGGTCGGGCATGCGGGGGGGCATCTCCCGCAGGGTGGAATCACCACCCGTGCCGCCCGCGAGAAGGGGGGCGACGTCCACCGACTCCCGGATCCAGAGTCCGCCCGTGCCCTGGGGCCCGAGAAGCCCTTTGTGCCCGGTGAACGCCACGAGGTCGGCTCCCTCCTCGGCGGGGCTCCCCGGCAGGTGCCCCGCCGACTGGGCGGCGTCCAGAAGAACGAGGGCGCCGGCGTCGTGGGCCCGGGTGGCGAGCTCGGACAGGGGGAGGCGGGTGCCCAGCACGTTGGAGGCGGCGTTCACGACGAGGAGCCGGGCCCCCTCCAGCAGCCGTTCGGCCTCCTCCAGCTCCACCGATCCGTCGGGAGCCCCGGAGATCGAGCGGACCTCGACCCCACGCTCCACCGAGAGGCGATGGACCGGGCGCAGCACCGCGTTGTGATCGTAATCGCTGATGACGACGACGTCGTCGGGACCGAGGAGACCCCAGAGGGCGGTGTTGAGGGCGTGGGTTGCGTTCTGCATGAAGGCGATCCGGCCGGGATCGCCGGGAAGGCGGAGGAGGGTCGCGAGGGAGCGTCGACATCGGAACGCCATTCGCCCCGCCTCGAGGGCGAGGGAGTGTCCGCCACGCCCCGGGGTCGCGCCCACGTCCTCCAGGAAGCGTGTCACGGCTTCCACTACGCACGGAGGGCGGACCGCCGACGTCGCGGCGTAGTCCAGATAATGCGTCATGCTCGGGATCCCTCCGGTCTGCAGGGCCGGCGACGCCCGTCCGGTCTCCGGTCGGGGGCACGCTGGCGCCCGGGAGCCGGAACCCGCCGATCGGGTCCGCCTACCGCGGGAAGGTCGCAGCGTAAGTTATCTTTCGCGCCCGTCGCCGAACAAGTCGCCTCGCCCCGGATCCACCGGCGGGATCTCTTCCCCTCGGACCAGCCCCTAGCCGGGCAAGGCCGTGAAGGCGATACGGATCGGGCACGTCCCCACCGGGAATTCCCTCGTGACCTCCCGGCTCTCGTCCAGGCGCAGGGCCGCTCCGGGCTCGCTGCAGCGGGGGAGGAGAGTGTAGAGCCGGCCGGAGGGGTCGAAGGCGACACCCGACACCGAAGCCACCCCGCCGGGCGTCAGGGGGTCCGTGGGGCTTCGGGAGAAGCTCCCGCTGGCCGGCTCCCAGACCGCAAGGCCGTACGCGAAGGACGGGACGTGGAGGAGGCCGAAGAGGCCGAACGCAGGAACCCCCGGAAACTCCCCGAAGCCGCCGTGGTGGGCCGCCTCGTCCACGGCCACCGGATCCACCACCGAGAGCGATCCGTTGCCCCCTCCGAAATCCCCGGAGTTTATCACGTAGAGCCGTCCGTCGGGCCCCGGGGCCCCGCCCACCGGATTCCGTCCCGTCAGCTCGATCGTCCCCGCGACCGAGAGGTCGCTCGTGCGCAGCACCGTGATCGTGCCCGGACCGGCGGGCCGGAAGTCGGGGCCGAGCTCGGCGTTCAGCACGTAGAGCCGATCGGCGAGGGGGACCACCTCCTGGGGAAAGGTCCCCACGGGGATCTCCCCGCCCACCGTGCCCCGGACGTAATTGACCGGAGAGACCGAGTTCCGGTTCGGGTTGGCCACCACGAGGATCGAGTCGTTGGCGAAGGCCGATCCCGTCGCTCCCGACCCCGCCGGCAGCGCGATCGTCTCCGAGACCTCCTCCTCCAGCAGGTCCACGAGCGCCACCGCGGGGACCGTTCCCAGGGGGACCGCGGCCAGCCGCCCCCGGACCGAGAAGCCCACGGGGCTCCCCGCCGGTGCCAGCCCGATCGTGGAGGTTGCGCCGGCGGAGTCCACCGGGAAGATCGTGAAGAGGGTGAGGGAGATGTCCACGCTGTTGAGGACGACGCCGATCCGTCGGACGTCGTCGGTACCGGGGGCCGGTCCGAGGACCTCGCTCCCTTCGTCGCACGCCGGGACGAGGGAGACGAGGAGAGGTACGAAGACGGCCGCGGCCAGAGCCCGGAGGCTCGGCGGGAGCGCGGCGGCGCGGTCGAGCGTCATGAGCTGCCTCCGGTGGGTTCCAGACGGACCCCGACCTCGATCGTGCGACCGGGCTCGGGGAAGGCGAAGATGAAGGAGTCCTTCCGGTCCAGGAGCCGGTCGACGCGGAGGTCGACCCCCACGGCCCAGTCGGACCAGCGCCAGGAGTGTTCGGCGGCGAGATCGACGGTCCAGAAGGGGGAGAGCCCGTTCACCGGAGCGGGAACCGGATAGCGGGTCCCCAGATACCGCGCGCCCAGGGTGAGGCGGGTTCGATCGCCCTCCCATCCCAGGCGGAGGTCGGCGCCGTGTCGGGGACGATAGCGCACCTGGACGGTGTCTCTCCCGGGTCGGTCGTAGACGACGCGATCCCGGGAGATCGAGGCGGAGAGGGAGGTCCCGGAAGCGGGCTCAAAGAGGCGAAGCCAGACCTCCCCGCCCCCGCGCTTCACGTCGACGTTCCGCGGGCTCCAGACGAAGCGGAAGTCCGGGGCCCAGACGATCATGTCCCGGACGTCGCCCCGGTAGGCCGTGACAGCGCCGGCGAGCCGGAGCGGGCCCGGGCTCCCCTGCCCGGAGACGCCCACCTCCACCTCGCCGGGGACCCGCTCGGCCCGGAGCTCCGGGTTGGGGCGCACGCCGACCCCTTCCCGGAAGAACTGATCGCCCAGCGTAGGCGGGCTGAAGGCGCTCCGGTGGGAGGCGTGGAGCGTAAGGAGCCCCGGCTCCATGGAGACCGTCACGTCGTGGGTCGGCCGCCAGCGACCGGCCCGGTCGTCCCGATCGATCCGGACCGTGGCGGCGAGGCGGGCGTCCCAGCGATCGGGCCCGGCCCCCACCTCCCCTCGCAGCCACAGCCCGCCGTCGGTGTGGGAGGTCGGGCCTTCCCCTTCCAGGGCGTCGGCCCGGACCTCCTGGTGATCCACGTCGACGCCCAGACCGACCAGGCTGAGCGGGGTCCCCTCCAGAGGTCGGGTGGCCTCGCCGCGAAAACCGAGGCCCGCCACCTCGCTCCGGTCGGCGTAGGGGCGTCCCCGGGGCGGCGCGGGGTCCCGGCTTTCCAGGCTCTGCCATACCCCGTATCCCGAGAGGCGCACGGATCCCCGCTCCCCGTCGGCTCCCCAGCTCACCGCCCCCCGGTAGCGCTCCAGGGCCTGGCGCGCCGAGTCCGAGGGGGCGAACGCCTCCCCGGGGAGCCCCCGATCCAGGGACTCCCGGGAGAGGCGGAGATCGAAGCCTCCGCCGCCCAGCCGTCCCCGGGCTCCCAGGCGGACGGTCGTCTGGGTCAGATCGGCGTTGCCGCGCTCGTCCGTCCCGCCGCCGACCTCCAGCGGCCTCTGGTAGCTGAAGCCCCCGTCCCGGGATCGGAGGTCCGCCCCACCGCCCACCTGGAGCGACCCGACTCCGATCCCCAAATCGCCGGTGCCCCGCACCAGCCCCAGGGATCCCCCGTGGATGGAGGCTCCCGTCTCCTCCCGGGGTCCACGGCTCCGGACCACCACCACGCCCCCTTCGGCCCGGGGGCCGAAACGGGCCGATCGGGCGCCGGGGAGCACCTTCACCTCCTCCAGGGATCCCGCCTGAACGGAGGAGAGATCCGCCTCGCCGGTGACCGGATCGTTCAGGGGCGCGCCGTCCACCAGGACGAGGACGCCGTCGGAACCGCTGCCCCGGATGCTCACGGTCTCCGGGCCCCCCGGACCCCGGCTGCGGACCGTCACCCCGGGCAGGCCCTCCAGCACCTCACCCAGGCTTCCTCCGCCGGTCCGGCGGATCGCCTCCCGGTCGAGGACCACGACCCCGCCGGGCCCCCTCCCCTGGCCGGGGGTGCCCCGGGCGACGACGCCGGGGACGGGAACGGCCCGGGGCACCAGGGTGATCTCGACCCACGCCCGGCGACCGTTCTCCACCTGGACCCGGGCCACCGCGGGCTCGTAGCCCAGGGCCTCGACCTCGAGGATCGCCGGGCCCGGCTCCAGGCCGCGGATCTCGAGGCTCCCGCGCCCGTCGCTCTGGACCGTGCGTCCGGTTCCCCGTACGGTCACCGTGGCCCCGGGCACGGGATCTCCGCTCAGGACGTCGGAGATCCGGCCCCGCACCTCTCCGGGCCACTGGGAGGCGGCGGGCGCAGGTGCGGAAGCGAGGAGGAGGAGAAGGAGGGGTAGGAGGGGTAGGAGGGGTAGGAGAGGGAGGGGCGGAGCGGGAGCCGAACACCGGACCGGGGAGAGGGGAGCCTCTCTCCCCTTCCGGGACGGCCTCGCCCGCCTCCGACGCCGGGAGGCGATCTCCTGAAATGCAGACACCCGCACGTCTCGCCCTCGAAGAGTGCCAGGTTCGGGCGGACGGGCAGGTCTACTGGCTCGAGGCTGCCGTCCTCGCCTTCCCGGGGATCTCCCCAGTGGCGCATCGAGGCGGCATGCTGCCGGCCGGAGCCGGGCCTCTCACAGTGGCGGGGCCGCGCC
>JABAHQ010002253.1_pt1 | contig 10725 bp, 9 predicted proteins | sample 7062091 | NCBI WGS metagenome assembly JABAHQ01 (sample SAMN14534359, study PRJNA622989) | marine sediment metagenome | biome: marine biome [ENVO:00000428]; feature: marine pelagic biome [ENVO:01000023]; material: deep marine sediment [ENVO:00002113] | place: India: Gulf of Kutch | collected...
CTAAAAGAAGCCCCGGCAAGCCGGGGCGAGGAAGATCATGCGAAAGGAAATCGCTTGTTTTACTGAATGGACACGCTCTGGTAGCTCAGATTGATACCTCCCGCAGGAATCTGCAGCTCTACCGTGCCCGCAGACGCCAGGTCCTCCAGGGTGATTTCCAGATCCACATCCAGGGGTTGCTGGTTCTGCAGCCCGATGAACAGGCGGCCATCCGGCAGGAAGTCCAGCGGTCCCTGCAGTGTCACGTCATCAATGGGCAGGCTCTTCACGTTGTGGCTCAGGCCAGGCACGCTCAGGGCCGGGGCATCAAACAGCAGGTCAAAGGTGNNTGATGTAGCCCACCGGCGGCACAGTACGCGGGCTGTTCGGATCATTGGGATCTTCCGGCTCGTAACGTACGCGCATGATGTTAGGCCCGGTGGCGGTTTCAATGGGCAACAGACCAATGTTGTCCAGTCCCACTGCCTCCACCAGACCACTGAGACCAAACAGATCCAGCAGGCCACCCAGGGTGCTCTCGCTATCCAGGGAAAGACCGGCCACCACGGTGGCATCCAGGTTGGTCAAGGCCACCGTGGTCGGGTAGATCACTACCGGCACCCCAAGACCTTCCTGGAAATCGATGATCTCGGTGTTCAGCAGACCGGTCACGTACATGATCTTGTCGCTGTCACACTGGGTCGGTTGGGTGTTGGCCAGGTCATCGTAGCCACAACCGGTGTTGGCGGAGATGATGAAGTCACCACCACCACCATCGCCGCGCGGCTTGATAAAGGTGGCATTGGCCGNNCGTCGCGGTCTCAGGCAGCACAGGCTCGTTGCTGTCGATCTGGAAATTGTTGTTCACGTCAGCACTGGGCAGGTTGGCCAGTTCCTGGAAGATGGTGTCGGACGCGGGGCCGCCACGGAACAGGATTTCCATGTCCGGACCACCATCCTTGAGACCACCGCCCAGCAGGGGCGCGGACTGGAACGGCAGGCCGGCTGCGGAGCAGATACCGGCACAACCGGTACCACCGCCGTTACCCGCCATCACGTAGCGATACAGTGCACCTTCTTCCCAGGGAAGTTCAGGCGTGAAGGTGACTTTTCGGGCTTCTACATTAAGCTCACCGGATACGGGCTCCCAGCTGCCGGCATTGTCTTTCTCCACCAGGAAGGTGCTGCCCAGGGTAATCGTGGACGCATCCATGTTCTGGGAGAAACGGACAATGATGGAACGGTTGGCCGGCAGGTCCACAATCGGCAGCTGATCAATCACCACCTGTTCGTTCTCCGGGCTTGAGGACACACAGGTGCCCTGGAAGCCGCTGTCGATGGTGGCCTGGTCCGCCGTGGAGCTGGCACAGGGGAAGCCCGGGTACACGGTGGACGCGAACGGACCACGCTGCACATCATCCGGATCATTGATCACGTATTCCGGCAGGGTGAAGTCCAGGCTGTTGTCACCTTCCAGGCTGTCCAGTTGCTGCAGCGGATTACCGGCCAGGTCGGTGATGTCCGGGGTGGTGGTTACCACGTATTCCACACCGTACTCCACCGGGGTATCCGGGGTGATGACCAGGGCATTACCGCTGAGCTCCCAACTGAAGGGTTCAGCCACGCCACCTTTGGTCAGTTGCAGGGTGGTGCCGGCTTCAATGGAATCCGGTTCCAGCGCTTCGTTGAAGTGAATCACGATGGGCTCACCCGGCTCCATACGGTCTGCCACATTACCCGGCTGCCAGGACAATTCTGCCCCGTTATCGCCGTTCATGACCGGCACGAACGGATTCACCGCATCCGCCGGCTGCATGGGCGCATTTTCCTGATCGCGGTAGGATTCCATACGGAAGCTGAGCACCCCGTAGCTGTTTTCCACACCCAGTACGCGCGGTTCCACCACGGTAATGGCGTCAGTGTTCAACTGGCCATCCTCGATCAGGCCGGTCCCCACCAGCTCCAGGTGCATCAGGTTCTGGGTGAAGGCACCATTGGCGCGGGCATCAGACGTGGAGGTGGNNGCGCAGCTTCTTGGGTGCCTGGTCGCTTTCCGCATTGGGGTTGGGAAACAGGTAACCGGTGGCGTCGGAAATGATCTGCACGGTCACTTCACCGGAGTCAAAGCCCACCCCGACTTCACCGCCGATGAACACCTCCAGGGCATCCCCTTTGAGAATGCCACCCTTCTTGACTCGCAGCGGCGTCACTTCCGGGAAGTTGGGCGCGAATGCCAGTTCCGCGTAGACATCGCCGGACTGCTTGGACACGGTCTTGTCCTGCAACAGAGTGCCGATGACCGGTACACAGTTGATCGGCTGACCGGTGAGGTCCGACAGGCGCACCCCTTCGTCAAGGCAGCCCAGGCTGTCATCCGCCGGCGGCGCATTGGTTACCAGCACGGCACGCTCATCACTGGTGGGCGAGGTGGTGTCCTGGGGCACGGTGGAATGAGAGAAGGCGGCAATGGTGTCACCGGCTTTATTCTTCAGCCCATTGATGACCAGTTCATAGGTCTGGCCCGGTGCCATGTCTTCCTTGGGGTCCACGGTAATCGCGGTACGCCCCACCAGCATCAGTGCCGGCACCAGCTCGCCATTGCTCATCAGGCTGACCGTGTCGCCGTAGACGGCCGACGACCTGTCGATGGCCTGGGTGGTACGCACCCGGAAGGACGAGAAGTCCATGCTTTTGAACTGGCCGTCATCCGGGAACAGGGAGGATACCTCGAAGGTATCACTGGTGCGCTGGGATACCAGCGGCCCTTCCAGGGCGGCCCGGGTTTGGAAGTTGAGGGTGCCATCGGCGAAGGTGGTGGTTTCACCCAGCACCTCCACATCCTGCATGACCACCTTGTAGTCCGCCGCTTCCTTGAGGGCATCCACCGGGGTCAACACCACACCCTTGCCACCACCCACAGATTCGATGGTGAAAGGCACGTCCTCTCCTTCGGGACCGGTAAAGGCGAAGTTGTCGACACCCAGCTCCACTGAGTGACTGAATTGCAACGCCACGATGGCCCGCGGTGCTACCTGTTCCTGGTTATCCAGGGGGTAGGTGTAGTGCAGGTTGCGTGGGTTGAAGGTGGGCGTATCGAAACTCACGTTGGCGCTGTCGCCGCCACACCCCACCAGGGATGCGGCCGCAATGGCGCTGGCTATGAGGGCTCTCTTGTTATTTTTCATCTCGCACCTCCGTTAGAACTTCAGTGTCAGGGAGCCGGAGAACACATGGACATCACCATCAGTGCTCACGGTCTCGTAGGGATTGGTCACGCCGGGACGGGTGGTGGTCAGCTCGAAGTCACGCTCCTGCAGCTGCTGGTACTGGTAACCAAAGTCCAGACGCATGGGGTAGGCCAGGATCGGCGGATTCTGGATGATCAGGGCACTGCCGATGCCGACAATCAGACGGTCATTATCGAAGTAGTTCACGTCCGGGGTCTGGATGCTTTCCAGCGGGCTTTCCTGATAGGCCACACCGCCGAACAGTTTCATGTGATCGTTGATGCTCCACTCGGCACCCACGCGCGGCACCATCACATCCTGGAACTTGATGTTCGCCTGATCCTTCACGGTATCGCGGGCCAGTTCGTCTTCCAGATCTGTCCAGGTTTGCTGCTCAACACTGACGGAGGCGCGGAAGTTATCGGAAAAGTGATAAAGCACACCGGCGCTGAAAATATCCGGCTGATAGGAATCAATGGTGTCGATCAGCACGGTAATGCCCGGATCAACCACAGTGCCGGGGATGGTGAGGTTGGATTCCACAGCAGTTCGGGCTTCAGTGTGACCGCGGAAGGCAAAGGCGGTTTCCAGACCGGTCCAGATGCCACAGTCTTCCTTGCCGCAGAACATTTTGTCGAACTCCAGGTTCATGGACAGCACCGGACGAATCACTGGCTTNNGGCCTTCCCGGGAATTCTTGGATTCAAACGCCAGCATTTCCTGGCCGTATTTCTCCACACCGGCAATGATGGCGAAATACAGCGGGTGGTCGCCCTTGAGCATGTCGGTGAGGTCGGTCTTCAGGGCAATGACCTGTTGCTGGGTGTCTGCCACGTTGGCCTTGTCACCATCGCGGATGACCGAGGCACCACTACCACTGGGGTTGCCGGTGCTTTTAACCCGCAGGTCATGCTCACCATGGAGCATCCCCATGGTCAGCTCACCGCGCGGGTCCTGGGTCAGGTAGGCGGGGTTGTAATAGAGTGCGGATGCCTGGGTGTTGAACAGCGAAAGCCCTTGCGCAGTGCCCACATCCACGGGCAGCAGACCGTAGGTGCTGGCTGTGTTGCCCATACCGGCAAACGCCGGGGCAGACAGCAGGGTCGAGAACAGGGCGGCAGCCCCCAGGCGGCTCAGTGGTTTGACGGACATATGGTTTCTCCGGCGTTTGTTATTCGGTTTATTACCACTTTGACAGTGGCTTTGTTGCAGCGAAGATCAGGTGAACGGTATGCACCGGCTGACCTGTTCCTGCCTGTGTATATGCAATAAGTAAAACAAAACGCTGGTGCCAGAGCCGTTGCGAAAAGGTTGGGAATGGTTGAGAAAGGTGTGTGAGTTGACGGACTTGTAAGGGCTTGTAATCGGATTGTTTCCTGGACAGAAACGCGATCACGTACTGTGACTGCTTCGAAAGGACGGGGGCCAGACACAAAAAAGCCGGCCCGAAGGCCGGCCTGAAAGGCAGCAACTCCACTACTTGATGGGTGCCCCCAGATACTGAAGCTTCACGCCGCCGGCGGGGATCTTCAGGTTGATCTCCGGCTGTGAGAGCAGCACGCTCAGTACCACATTGACGGGAATGTCGTTGGTATTCAGCTGGTTAATCACCATACGACCGTCCGGCATGAAGGTCACCGGCCCCGACAGTTTCATGGTCAGCGGATAACTGTGCTGGTTATGGGAACCGCCCGCCACAATATGCATGTAGGGCGCATCCAGATACAGATCCACATTGGCCCGGAACTCGGGACCATCCGGAGTATTCACAATCCAGCCCGGAATCAGACCCTGACGCTCAATCTCGTCATACACATAGCTGCCATCCGGGTTCTGCTTGCCGNNCAGGACACACAGCTGTAACGCATGCGCATGTACTGGTTTTCCGTGGGCGTGTCACTGGGGATAAAGCCCAGAATCTGGACCAGCAGGGTAATGGACGAGGCCTGGATCATGGTGGGGTAAAGCCCCACACGCACCGCACGGACAGGCTCACCGGTTTCCGGATCCATCACCGTCTCTCCGGTTTCCAGATCCCGGTAAACCGCAGAGCCCACCACTTCAGAATTGAGCGCGCCAGTGACATGGATGTCGCACGCTTCCGGGCCGCTGTCACAGACCAGCGCCGGATCGTACAACAGCCCCTTGCCGTCGTAGCTTTCAATAAAGATGTCCGTGGTATTCACCCCGGGGGCTCCGCCATCGTAACCCGGCTCACCACTGTCGAAGTGGCCGTTGGCATTGAGGTCCGCCGTGGGGAGGTTATACAACGGCTGGTACACCGAAGCGGTGGGCGCCGCGCCAACGAAATGCAGGTGCATGTTCGGGCCACCCTCATCGCCGGTAGGCGCACGCAGTACAGCCGTCTGCAGACGCTTGCCGGCGACAGAACAGATGGCCTCGCCACTGCTGCAATCATCCGCCTGCTGGCTACCGGTGCCATTGACGCTCATCAGGATGTAACGATAGTGGACACCCTCTTCCCAGGGCTCATCCGGGGTAAACACCAGACTGCGGCTACCCATCTCCACCTGACCGGTGACACCGGCTTCACAACGGTACTTGCGCTTGCCATCTTCATCGTAGCGAACCGGCACACCGTTACCGTCGGCTTCCACCTTTTCCACCCGGAAACTGCCAACACCACAGGCTTCACTGTTCTCGAACACCACCGAGCCCGGGTCCATGTCCTGGGAGAAGTTAATACGAATGGAGCGGTCTGCCGGCAGCTGCGGCACCGGGTTGCGATCATCTTCCGTCTTGCCGCCCTGACAGAAACCATNNGATAGGTGGTCAGCGCAATCGGCGGCACCGCGCCTGCCGGCGGGGTCATCAGGGTGAAGCTGTTACTGACCGGGCTGATCGGGTTACCTGCCAGGTCCGTGACGGCGGCGGTAAGCTGTACGTCATTGGTACTGCCCATGGCCAGCGGCGTTTGCGGGCGCAACACCAGTGAGGCACCGTCCATCTCCCAGTCAAACGGCACGGACACGCCGCCGCTGAGCAGGTCCAGGCTGTCACCGGCACTCAGGGTGGCGGGATCCAGGGGCTCACTGAAGTTGAGGATGATCGGGTCACCCGGGCGCGCCATGGCGGCCACACCACTGTCGTCCACGGCGGGCTGCATGGATTGCAGCACCGGGGCGGTCATGTCCGGCACCAGCGGCGGCGGGTTTTCCTGGTCCTCATAGGACTTCATATGGAAGCTGAGCAGACCGAAGGCGGTTTCCTGACCCAGCACCTTGGGCTCCACGACACCCACCGCATCAATTTCCATGCGGCCGTTCTGGACCAGCGCCATGCCATTGAGCTCCACATGCATCAGGGTCTGGCTCAGGGCGCCGTTGGCCTCCGGGTTTTCTGCGGTCATGGACAGATCCATGTACAGCTTCACCTGCTTGGGTGCCTGGTGGGAATCGCTGTAAGGGTTAGGCAGCAGGTAACCGGACGCATCGGACAGGAAGGTCACGCTGATATCGCCAGTTTCAATACCGGCAGCCACATCGCCGGCAACCCTTACCTGGATATTGCTGNNCACGTCACCCCCAACCCGCACCTGAATATTGCTGCCGGTAAGCAGGCTGTTGCGGGCAATACGCAGCGGCGACACGTCCGGATAGTTGGGCAGGAAAGCCAGCTCCGCCCGCACATCTCCGGATTGCAGGGTGGAATCCTTGCTGCCCAGCAGGGTGGACTGCACGGGAACACAGTTCATGGCTGCGCCGGTGAGCTTGGTGACCAGGGCCTGGGGATCGTTACAGGGATCCTCCGGCAAGTCACTGGCCTTGACCACTTCCTGTACCAGGGTGGCCCGCGGCTTGGAATTACCGGCGGTCCAGGTCTGGGAGAACCCGCCGGTGAGTCCGTCCTGGGTCACCCCGCGCACCGCATCCGTGAGCTTCAGGGTATAGCTCTGACCCGGTGCCAGATCGTCCAAGGGATCGATAGTGAGGGCATTGCCCTTGGCCAGCAGCGCCGCTTCCACGGTGCCCTCCGGCCCTTCCAGTTCCACAGAAGCACCGCTGTCGGTATCGCCATAGGTGAGCGAGCCGGTATCCAGGCGCTGGTTGAACTGCAGGCGCACGGTGGAGAAATCCATGAACGGCAGCGCGGCACCGTCCGGGATCACCTTGCTCACCGCCAGATCCGGACTCAGGGTCTGTGTTGACAGCGGTCCGTCCACGGACAAGCGAGTCTGGAAATCCAGACCACCATCGGCAAACTGGGGATCCCCGTTGCCGGTCTTGATGTCATTGAGCACCAACCGGTAATGGCTGGCCGGCGCCAGCGGCGCCTGGGGCTGGATCACTACGCCCTTGCCACCACCCACGGATTGCGGCGCGCCCAGCGCCACCTGGTTGTCCCCGGTGTCCTCGCAGGTTTCCGGTCCGGTGGGACATTCCAACAGGGTGAAATGACTACCCTCCACGGAGACCTTGTGGGAAAAACGCATCACCAACGGGGTCTTTGGCGATACTCCCTCCTGCCCGTCATAGGGGTAGCTGTAGTAAACCGCTCCGGTTTGCCAGTTATCAAAAGTCGGCGGATCGCCGGCATCCCCCCCGCACGCGGCCAGCAGGCCGGCGGAAGTCGCCAGGCATAACGCTTTCAGTTTCATGGTCATGCCTCCTAGAATTTGAGTGAGATGGAACNNAGCACGTGTACATCACCGTCGGCTTCCACGGTTTCGTAAGGCTGCGGATAAGACGGTGAACGCTGGTCGTAGAGATCGAACTCCCGTGCTTCCAGCTTCTGGTACTGGTAGGCCAGGTCGAGACGGACCGGGAACGCCAGTATCGGCACAGAGTCATATTCCGCAGACAGGCCCAAGCCGAGGATCCACTTGTCGTTGTCCAGATAGTTCACTTCCAGGGAGCCATCGGACTCCAGCGGGGATTCGCTGTAGGCCAGACCACCGGTGAACATGTAAGTGTCATCAAAGCGGTATTCACCCCCAAGGCGAGGCACCACAATGTCCTGGAAAGCCAGGCGAGCGTTCGGGTTCGCGGTGAGTACCGCCTGATCCTTGATGGTGTCGCCTTCCAGCTCTTCCTCCAGATCGGACCACTGTTGCATCTCCAAGGTTACCCCGAGACGCCAGCGCTCCTGGCCATAGGCCAGACCGGCGGCATAAATGTTGGGCTGATAGGAGTCGATGGTGGCCACCGCGAGGTTAATGCCCGGATCGAGCACGGTGCCGGGAATGGTGATGCTGGAGTCCACTTCGGTGTTGGAATTGGAGTAACCGCGGAAGCTGAACGCTGCCTCCAGGCCGTCCATCCAGCAACTGCCTTCTTCACCACAGAAACTTTCGCCAAAGTCCAGGTTCATGCCAAAGATCGGACGCAGTGACGGCTTGGCCGAGACATCCAGGGTTTCATAACTGGTTTCGCCCCCCAGGGTCGATGTGGCTACCAGTTCGGCCTTCGAATGCAGGGTAATCCGTGCGGTAAAGCCCATGTCCAGGCCTCGCCAGATTTTGGTGCCGCCCCCCAGGTTCAGGAACAGGGGCTGACGGCCATATTCCAGGTATTGACCCCCAGCGGAAGTACCGGAATTGAAGGCCATCATTTCCTCACCATACTTTTCCACCCCCAGCATGAAGCCCAGATACAGTGGGTGGTCATATTTGGTCAGGTTGGTGAGGTCAGTCTTCATGCCCAGCAGGGTTTGCTGGGAAGGTGCGTCCTGAAGCACATCACCATCGCGGGTGGACGCATAGGGCGTGCCGCTTACCTGGCTGGCCCGCAGCTCATGGTCAGCATGCATCAGCCCGGTGGTCAGCGCGCCACGGCTGTCACGGGCCAGATTGGCCGGGTTGTAGTAAGTCGCAGACACCTGACCATTGAACAGGGACAGCGCCTGCGCCGAGGCCACATCGGAGGGCAGGACCCCGTAGGTGGTACCGATGTTGCCCATACTCGCCACTGCCGGAATAGCAGACATAACCCCAACCCCTGCCACCATGGCGGGGAGAATATTTTTGATTCTCATTAGGCTCTCCAGAGACGACGGCCTTCCCGGCCGTTTTATTATCAAACTTTTAACTAGACAGAAATTTGCCCAAAAACTGGTATTAACGTACCAATTAATCGAAACATTACTCTACAACGGGTTCTCAATTCACCCCAAAATTTACATATATTCACATAATTAAACGTTTTAGAATCAAATCGCTACGCCGTTAGTATTAACGCTTCATGGGAAGAGTAAGAAGGACAGCGGGGCACAGGCAGGTTGCCCACAGACGACAACCGGGATGCACAATCATGCACACCCCGATCTACAGGTTAGCCGTCTATCAGAACTTCACGGTTACCGAGCCAGACAGCACATGGGCTTCACCGTCGGCAGTGACCGTCTCATAAGGGTTGGTGACCCCGGGGCGGGTGGACGTCAATTCAAAGTCCCGCTCTTCCAGCAACTGGTACTGGTAGCCCACATCCAGGCGCAGTGGATAGGCCAGAATTGGCGGATTACGGATCGTCCAGGCACCGCCGATACCGACGATGGTCTTGTCACTGTCCAGGTAGTTCACATCCGGAGTGCGGATGGTATCCAGGGGGGACTCCTGCAGGGCGGCCCCGGCATTCACAGTGAAGCTGTCGTTGAGCTGCCACTCGACGCCAATGCGCGGCACGAGAATATCCTTGAGCTCCACCTGAGCCTGGTCCTTGAGGGTATCGCGATCCAGCTCGTCTTCCAGGTCCTGCCAGTTCTGCTGCTCCAGCGCCACCGCCAGCTTTACCCGGTCATTGAAACGATACAGCAACCCGGCGCTGTAGATGTCCGGCTGGTAGGAATCCAGGGTATCGATGAGCAGGGTAATCCCCGGATCCACCACGGTGCCGGGAATGGTGATGCTGGACTCNNAGCGTTCGTTGTCGCCGCAGAAAACCTTGCCCCACTCAAAGTTGGTGGAAATCACCGGGCGAATGACCGGCTTGGCACTGACCTCCAAGCGCTCATAGCTGGTATTGCCGGCCAGATCCGAGGACGCCACCAGGGTCGCTTCCGAACGCAATGACACATGGGCCGATGCCCCGCCGGTAATACCGTTGAACAGCTCCGTGCCACCACCCAGATTCAGGAACAGGGGCTGACGCCCATAGTGCATGAACTGGCCGGCTTCGCTGGTTTGTGACTGGAACGCCAGCATTTCCTCACCGTATTTTTCCACCCCGGCCAGGAAGGCAAAGTAGAGAGGGTGATCAAACTTGGTGATGTCGCTGAGATCGGTCTTCATGGCGATCAGGGTTTGCTGGGAGGGGCTGTCATTCAGCACGTCTCCGTCGCGGACCACCGGCAGACTGCCGTTGGCATCGCCGTTACTGACCGCGCGCAGCTCCTGCTCCCCGTGCAACAACCCCACGGTCAGCTCTCCCCGGGGATCCCGGGTCAGATAGGCCGGGTTGTAATACAGGGAGGAAGCCCGGGTGTTGAACAGGGACAACCCCTGGGCGGTGGCCACATCAGAGGGCAGCAGACCATAGGTGGTCGCGGTATTGCCCATGGCAGC
>JABAHQ010015828.1_pt1 | contig 10725 bp, 9 predicted proteins | sample 7062091 | NCBI WGS metagenome assembly JABAHQ01 (sample SAMN14534359, study PRJNA622989) | marine sediment metagenome | biome: marine biome [ENVO:00000428]; feature: marine pelagic biome [ENVO:01000023]; material: deep marine sediment [ENVO:00002113] | place: India: Gulf of Kutch | collected...
GATACTTACCTTCCCGATAAGGCGTTCGAGGTCGTAGACGTCACTTAGTATCTCAACTAGCTTTGATCTCGCCTCGTGCTTTTCTATAAGCTCTTCTATTGCCTCGTGCCGTCTTCTTATGGGCTCTATCTCTACAAGAGGGCTCTCTAACCATCCGGCAAGCATCCTCCTGCCCATCGAGGTCCTTGTCCTGTCAAGGAGGCCAAGGAGAGTGCCCTTGCTCTCTCTCTTTGAGCCGCCGCTTATCTCGAGGTTTCGCCTCGTCACCGTGTCGAGTATGAGGTAATTATCCAGCGAGTACGGCACGCACCTCTTTATGTGCTTAAGCTCGGTCTTCTGGGTGGCTGAGACGTAGTTAACAAGCGCACCGGCGCATCTCACCGCTTCGCCGTCTTCTCTGAGGCCGAAGCCGTCGAGGGTCGAAACCGAGTAATGCTTAAGAAGTTTTTCCAAGGCGACCTTCGGCTTGAAGTCGTAACCGTNNCGGGAGTACGAGCTCAGCCGGCGATATTCTTAGAATTTCATCTATGAGCAAGTCGTGTCCGTCAAGCTCGCATGAGCGGAACTCTCCGGTCGTCACGTCCATGTACGCGATGGCCGCCGCACCCTTTGGATTGATGTGTGCAGAGGCGATGTAGTTGTTTACGCGCCTTCTGTCGAGAGACGAGGCATCGACCGTCCCTGGGGTCACGACCCTGGTTATAACGCGTTCGACTACGCCCTTTGATGCGGACGGGTCTCCGACCTGTTCGCAGATGCTTACCTTGTAGCCTTCGTTTACGAGCTTGGGTAGATAGTTGTCGAGTGCGTGATAAGGTATCCCGCACATGGGTATCTTCTTGTCCTTGTCTCTTGAGGTAAGTGTTATGCCGAGCACGCGCGCGGCACACTCCGCGTCCTCAAAGAACATCTCATAGAAGTCGCCCATCCTGAAAAAGAGTATCGAGTCCTCGTAGGAGGCCTTGATATCAAGGTACTGGCGCATCATCGGTGTGAGTTTTTCCGTATCCAACGCTTTTTATACCATCCAGTTGAGTCTCTCGTAGTCCTCGGTTGGGACCTCGAGGGCGACAAATCCCCCGGCGGGCCTTCTCTCGGCGCCCATCTTACCGCCGTTGATTTCGATAAAGAACTTTAGCTCCTCACCGCCTTTTACGTCAAGCAGGGCGAAGTCGACGGCAATCTCGACTACTTCACCCGAGGCTATCCTCTCAAGCTTGCCGTGCTCAATCCACCGGTTGTCTCCGTCCTTGCGGTAAAGCCTTCCAATCGAACGCTCCCCTTCTATCTCTATAATACACCTAACTTCCACCGGGTCTATGAAGTCTATCTTTATCCGCCAGGGTGAAGGGTACGGGAGTATGGCCTTCGAGTAATCGAACCTGAGGAATAACGAGCTTGGGTCGAAGCCGTAGAATATGTCTTCGATTATGGCCCCTGGTTCGTCTTCACTCGATTCCGTTTTGTGCATGGCGCCGCCGACATAGGACCTCTTAAGGAGCCCGGCGCCGAGCCACTCGTAGTAGTTCGTGACCTCTCCGTCGAAGATTGGACTGATAAAGCCGCTCGGCTGCTTTGGAGGCGTAAAGCCGGTCTCTTCCGAGACAATCGGTACCTCGAGTCTCGCAGGCGTCTCTTTGCCTATGTTCTGGTATACCTTCTTTATGTGGCCTCTGAAAAGGCCGTCGAACTCGAGGCTGTTGGCAGTGGCGTGGTCGTCGCCATACCACCAGAACCAGTCGCTCCCCTCGGCTGCGTATATCGATTCCCACGCCTCGGCTGCGCGCCTTTTACCCTCAGGGGTCGAGCCCTCCCTGCCTTCGAATTCGATGAGTGCGTCCCTCGCCTCTGCGATATACTCCCACGCGGTGTTATCCTCACGGTGTCCTATCCATACCTTGAAGTTGTGGTTTATCCACGAACCGGGGTATATCCTCGGAAGTTTTTCCGCCGGTGGGTCGGTCTCGAGAAACTCGCTTACGGTTGTGCACTTGAAGCGTTCATCCTCTGTAAGACGCGTATAGAGGCCTCGCAGAAAGTCCCTGCCGTCACCGGGGTATGTCTCCCAGGCGTTCTCGCCGTCGAGTATTATCGCAACAAGGTGCTCAGAGGGGTTGTCGACTGTACCGTATATGTGTCCGAGCCTTTCTGTGAAGTCGTCTATTGCCTCGTCTGCCTCCCACCTGGCATACTCAAAGCCGATAAGGTCGCTTAGTACGTGGTCTCTGAAAATGACGTACATCTCTCCACCGTCGCCGGCATCGAGCTTGTAAGGCCTGTAGAGCAATGGTTCCTTGCAGTGGCCGTATTTGTCTCTTTTGATGGCCTTCTCCATAGAGCGTTCGAGTATCTCCTCGTCCGTAGCTATCCAATCGATACCCTCGCCGTCAAGCAACGGCAGTATCTCCGGGCTTACCGAGCCCTCGGAGGGCCAAATGCCGCGCGGACCTGTACCGAAGGTCTGCTCATGGAGCTTTATCGCCCTTTTGAGTTGCACCCTCGCATCCTCCTCGACCTGGAGCCTTCTCGATGGCATCTTGGCATTTGGCATGGCAACGAGCGCGGCATTCGAGTCGCAGAGTATCGGCATTATGGGATGGTAGTACGGGCTTGTGGTAAGCTCGATTACGCCAGCGGCGTTCATCTCGGCGTACTTGGGGAGTATTCTCTGTGTTATCTCGATCTGTTTTGCAAGCACCACCCTTTTGTCTTCTTCGCTGAAGTTCCTGCCCTTCTCGATTATCCGTCGAAGCTCCTCCTCGGTCTCCCTTATCCAAGGGTCTATCCAGGCAAGGTTAAAGCAGATCTGCAAATCGAGAAAGTCCGAGTCTGAGAAGTACCTTGCGGCTGCGCTTAACTCTGCATCGGTAGGCGAGAAGCCGCGTTTTTTCAAAAGCTCCCAGTAGCGTTCAAAGGGCATGACCATATGCTCCCAATTGGCCTGGAAGAAGTTTCTGAGGATGAAGAGCTTCTCCGAGGTATCGAGCTCCGAGGCGGCGGTGGCGCTTATCCTCAAGTATTTGTCCGAGGCAGCACCGCTCGAGTAATCGTTTATCTGCTCGATAAGCGAAGGTACTATGTTGAAGGTCTGATGAACCTCGGGGAATTCCTCGAGTATGGCGACCATGTCGTAGTAGTCCTTGGTCGAGTGATACAGAACCCACGGCATGACGTACTCGCCATCTGCGGGGTCTTTGTAAAGCGGCTGGTGCATGTGCCAGTAAAAGACAATATTCAGACTCTCTGCCATATCAAGCCACCGCCTCATAAGCTTTCGGACAATCGAACGCCGATGACACGCCTAAACACCGAGTCACCGAGAGTACTCTTCCATAACGGTCCGGGTCGAGTGCAATCCTACGGCCCGAAGAAGTATAGCTCACCCTTTGCCGTAATAAGTGCGATACGCCCCTTATCCGACGCAGCACGCCCCAGCACCTCGCCGGGTATCTTCTCCCTCCACAACGAGCTGCCCCCGCTTAGCGAGTAGGCCTCTATGAAACCCTTCTTTGAAGCAAGCTTCTCTATTGAGAAAGGCGCGGTCTTATTATTATACAGCAAAAAAGCCTCTTTGCCCGCCGTTATTACGGATACCGTACTGGCGCTCTCTTCGAGCAGCTCTCTCCAGAGCACCTTGCTCGAATCCACACTTATCCCGAGTATAGCTCCCGGCGAGGCGACCACCATAAGCCGGCCTCTTACGACAAAGTCTACGGCCCTTGTTGCTTCGTAGCGCATAAGCTCACTGCCGCTTGCGTAATCGAATGCCACCACTGCGCCGGTCTCATCCACGGCGTATACGCGCCCCTGCGTTGGCACTACCTGCGGGGTCTTGCGCCTTACGGCCGAAAGAAGCGAACCACTGTGGAGTCTCTCTGCCCAAAGCTCATCGCCTGTAGTAGCATCGAGGCAGACGAGGTAACCGTCGCTGAATACGTGGTAGATTCTACCCTCGGCGCTTGCCGCTACCCCGGTGTTGGCGAGCCGTACCTTATCAAAGAGCGGCCTGCTGTAGCTCCACAACTTCTTACCGTCGGCAGCTTCAAATGCATAGAGACGGTTTTCAGAGGTAAATACATAGACCGTCACCCCTGTAATAAGCGGTGCGGTAGTCACCGACGCCCCGGTCTCAACGCTCCAGAGCGTTTCGCCGCTAATAAGGTCGAGGGCAAAGAGCGTACCGTCGATTGTAGCGGCGTATACGACCTCATCGGCAACACTCGGCGAGGCCTCGATAGGGGCATCGGCCTCGAAGCTCCATAACGATTTTTTTGTTTTAGTATCGAGCGCGTGTAACGTGCTGGTAGTGTCGGTGTAAAGGGCCATGTCGTTGAAAATAACGGGAGAGCCGTCGATCGGTGCCTTTCTCTCGATAAAGGATACCCCGCCAGAAGACCAGCTTGCCTTTGGCGGCAGGCTTACCGCGTCTTTGGCAAAAGCCGACCTCGATGAGTCGCTAAGCGGAGTTTGCCACCCGCCTTCGCCGTGTGAGGGCTCAAAGATTATCAGTGCTGATGCGAGTGCTATGACTCCAGGGAGGATTAATCTAAGCGGATACGTCTTTAACGAGTCGTAGTGCATTTGATTTGATTACCTCGTATTCTTCGTCTGTGAGGCCCGCGCCGATGGCTACCATGCGCGCCATCTCCTCGGTTATAAGGTCTCCGGGTGCGTGTGCGTCGGTGTTTATGAGCATCCTTGCCCCGGTCTTTCTCGCCATAAGCGCTACGTGTCCGTTTGTGAGCGAGTGTCCTTTTCTTGCGGTTATCTCAAGGCATACCGAATTCTGCGCGGCAAGCGAGGCTTCCTCTTCGGTGATTATACCAGGGTGAGCGAGTATATCCACACCGGCCTTGATAGCGGCCATGTTAGTGCCCGGTTCGACCGGCTCCACTATCGTCTCGCCGTGGCATACGACGAGCCCGGCACCAAGCTCTCTCGCCTTTNNTTCTGGAGGCACGTGGGTAATCTCCACACCGGCGATTACCCTTATCTCTCTGCTGCTGCTGTTGTAGCTCTCCGAGAAGTCCTTTATCTTTATTACGACCGAATCGATATTGGAGTAATCCACATGGTCGGTCATGGCAATCGCCGTGTAGCCCGCACTCTTTGCCCTCGTTGCGAGTTCAGAGGGCACGAGTACCCCGTCGGAGAGAAGCGTATGGGTGTGGAGGTCTATCATATCCTTCTTGGAACCTTGGAGGCGATGTAGTCGTCCTTTACAAAATCGTCGAAGAAGGAGCGGATAATCCTCGGTGCGACTTCTTTCTTTGCCGGGTCGAAGACGAGTATGCGCTCGCCTGTGCCGAGCTTCAAGGTACTCTTGTACTCGTTTGAAAGGTTTTCGGGAGGTGGGGCGTCGCCCGTGTATACGTGGATTATGGGTACACGCCTCTGTGAGAGTATGGTCTTTTTCGTATGAGCGAGCCCGTCTAAGAAAGAACCCCACTCTACGGTCGAGTCGTCCCATAGAAGTATCAGCCCGACCAGGTGCGACGAGAGCGCGTTTATCAGCGGGCCCATGTTATCGGCCGTCGGTATCGAGAAAAAGACTATGTCGAGGCTGCCGTAGAGCTTCAACGTGCCCATCTGCCCGAGATTTATGACCTCATTGCCCTCGCCGTCGGGGTTTACGAGCTTGCTGTCGAGGACAAAGTCCGGGATGCTTTTGCACGAAAGGACGAATTGCCTCGAGAGCTCAGGCCTCGTCGAGATAACGAAGACCTTGCCGTAATTTTCAATGAGCATATCGCCCCAGCGGTTTACAATCTTCTCCTTTATCTTTATTGCCTGTGTCGGGGTGACAAACTCCTCGGCCGACTCGCCGCCTTCTTCGTCCTTCTTTGCCTTGACCTCTTCTATTATGTTCCTGTTTATGAGGCTTATTAGCGTCCTGTAGACGTCGTAGTCGGTAAAGGAACAATGGTCGACGAGGTTCTCCACCTTCGGGTAGTAATCTATTAGAAAGAGTATCTCGTAAATTATCGGTTTTAGCCCCTTGGGAAGCTTTGAGGTATCGACCTTCGGCTTAAGCACGGAATCGTTGTCCGGGAAAAGCGGCTTTGCCTTCTCGAATTCGTCAATCTGCCTCATCCCCTCCATAAGGAGATTGCCGGTCGAGGTCTCTATCTTGAGCGGAGAGGCTACGCTGCGCGGATGGAATTCGAAGGCGCCGTCCTTCCAGGTAAAGAGCCTGAATAACGCCTTTTCCTTCTCGGCCTGGCCGAGTACGGCGTTGTATACCTGTCCGTCCTTTATCAGCACCATGCCGGTCTGGTCTTCGTGCGTAATCACGAGCTCGCCCTCTTTTTTGTTGAAGTGGAGGACCTGGAGGATATCGACAAGCGGCATGTGCGAAAGCCTGCCGGCGATGTCCTTGTCACCGCTTGCGTCAAAGCCCTTGCCGGCGAACATAAGCGTTTGTTTTATAGAGCCGTATAGCTCGTCCCACTTAAACGGTTTCGTTATGAAGGTGTCCACATTGACCCTGAAACCCTTTATGTCCTTGACCGTATCTGAGAGGAGCATGAACGGGACCTTGGATGTGTTGGGGTTGTGGGTGAGTATCTGAAAGAGCCGCTCACCGCTTATTACAGGAAGCTCGAGGTCGACGACGATAAGCGAAGGCTTGTTTATAAGGGCAAGCTCCATCGCCTTGGCCCCGTCGGTGGTGGATATCGACTCATAACCCTTCTCTGCGACAAACTCCTTGAAGACGTCTATGTCTGCCTCGTCTTTTAGCGCGAGGAGTATGAGGTCCTTATTCGACATCAGAGCTGCTCCTGCAAGTGATAGTCCCTCTGGAACTTGGTTATGAGCCCTTCGACGAGGTAGGGATCAGAGCAATGGAAGCACATATGCGACTCGCCCCACGACTCTTTGCATATAAGCGCGTACGCGGAGTTCTCGGAGATAAAGAACGAGAAGTAGTACTCGCTCAGCCTGTTGTCGTCGAGGTTTATGGCGGTCGCGTTCTTAAACTCCACGGCGCTCTCTTTACCCTCTCCGACGACGAAAATCTTGGTCCTCGTACTACCGAGCATGTTCAGGGGCTTTATTATAGACAGATCTTCGGTTATCTTCTTGGCTCCTATGTAGAGGATTCCGGGGCTCTCCGGTGTGCGCGCGATTTCTTCGATTATGACCTCGTTGACTCTCGAGAGAAATTCGTTTGAGAGGTCGCCGTCGCCGCCGACGTCGAAGCTCGCGTGTTTTTCACCATTTAGCCCTCCTATCGTAAGCGAAGCCATTATCTCCCAGAAGAGCTTTTCCTTGAACTCCATCGTCTCCCATATCGAGCCTTGTATCTCCCCTATCCTCCTTGTCGCGGTCGATAAAAGCTCTCCAAACCCCTTTGCGTCCCTCGGGTAGGTGGCCTGTGAGACTATTATCGAGGCATAGGGCTCGCCCTTTGTCGTAAACGGCTCGAGGGCCCTGGTGAGTTTTTTAATGGTGGTCAGACATCCGAAGTAATCGGTCTGGGGGAGTATGACGACTATGTGCTTGTTTTCGAGTAGTCCGGTAATGTCGCAGTTGCGCACTACGGTGAGCGTGGTGGTGATAAGGTGCCTTAGAAACTCCATGAGCTTGTCTTTTGTCGGAGTAGTCTTGCCCTTATCGAAGCCGTGTACGCTAAGGAGTATTAGCGAATAGGCGTTGGAGTACCTCTCGCTCCTTGCGTTCTCGAGCTTGCCGTACTCGTGGATGAAGTACGAGTCGTAGAACTGACTCTCAAACGACTTCTTGGATTCGTCCAGGAGTGTGAACTTCTTCTGCTTAGTCTTTTCCTCGACTGCTTTCATATGTCTATAGACGTACTCTCTTTTTCCTCGTAGCCTTGTCGTGTCTCTACGCTTTGCGCCCACGGTGTTTGGAGGCACGGCGTAGCGGCCAAGTGCCCTACATTTTGTATTTTCCAAATGCCTCGGGCGAGAGCTCTTCGAGCACCTCGCTCCAGTTCTTTGTGCCGTCGTTCTTGTCGAGCCCGGCCTTTGTCGCGTCTATCTTCTTTGAGTGATCTATGACCTTCTTCTCAACGAAGATGGGCGAATCGGTCCTCAGCGCAAGGGCTATGGCGTCGCTCGGGCGCGCGTCGATTTTGTGCTCGGTGCCGTTGCTTTCCATGTATATGGTCGCGTAGTAGACGCTGTCCTTTAAGTCGTTGACCTCAATCTTTTCCACGCTTGCCCCGATATCGTCGAGTATGTTGCGTATAAGGTCATGGGTCATCGGCCTCGAGAACTCCATCTTCTCAAGCTCTGCGGCTATGGCGCTCGCCTCGCTCATCCCTATCCATATGGGGAGCGTATTCAACTCGCCCTCGTCTTTTAGTACCACTATTGGCGCGTTCGTAAAGGGGTCCATGGTAAGTCCCGCTACCTTCATTTTATAGAACATGGCATGCTCCTCTCACTTATACGCCCACGCAGGCTGTTTGCATAGGCGCGGGTTATAAGCACCTCGCTTATGGTGCCTGTCATAGCCTGCGCAACCTCGGGCGCAGGCGAAGGGAAGTTGACTACCCTGTTGCAATTCGTCCTGCCGGTAAGCTCCTCGTCGCTTGCCTTGCTTGGGCCTTCGATGAGCACCTCCATGACGCTGCCTTCGAGTAAGGCGTCCCTTGAACCCCTCAGTTCGCGCTCAAGCTTTTGGAGGCGCTCAAGACGCTCGCTCTTTACCTCGCTTGGGAGTTGGTCGTCGTAGGCCGCGGCCTCTGTGCCTGGCCTTGGCGAGTACTTGAACGAGAAGGCCCCGTCGTAGCCAACCTCTCTTACTACCTCTATCGTACGCTCGAAGTCCTCCTCGCTCTCACCGGGAAAGCCTACGATGATGTCGGTGGTGATTGCCACGTCCGGGCAGGCCTCTCTGAGGGCGCGTATCTTTCCCATGTATTCTGCCCTGGTGTAGCCGCGTTTCATGCGCTTAAGGACCTCGTCGGAGCCGGATTGAACAGGCAGATGCACGTGACTGGCAAGCTTTGGTTCCACGCCAAAGAGCCCCATCAGCTCAGTGGATATGTCCTTTGGATGAGAGGTTACAAAGCGCACCCTTTCAATGCCTTCTCTCCGGCAAACGAGCTTAAGCAGGGCCGGGAAGTCGGTACTTGAGCCGGTTTGTCTCGATACGCCACAGTAAGAGTTGACGTTTTGTCCAAGGAGTGTTACCTCTCGCACACCGCTTTCGGCAAGCGAGTCCACCTCGCTTAGTACGTCCTCCGGCGAGCGGCTCATCTCACGCCCCCTCACATAAGGCACTATGCAGTAGGAGCAGAAGTTGTCGCAGCCGCGCATTATACTCACCGTCGCCTTGACCATTCCCCGGCCTGGCGTCGGCGTCGCATCATACTCATCTTGCCCTATAGAGTCTCTGAACTCGGTTGCGTCTATGCGCTCGCCGTTTTCCGCGACCCTCTCGACGAGCTTCGGCAATAGGTGAATGTTGTGGGTGCCTACGACCATGTCAAGGTATGCGACCCTCTCAAGGAGCCGGGCGCCGAATTGTTGCGCCACACAACCGCAGACGCCTATTACAAGCTCAGGCCTTGCCTTCTTAAAAGCCTTGTATCTGCCAAGGGTGCTGTAGACCTTCTGCTCGGCCTTATCCCTAACGCTACAGGTATTTACGAGTATGAGCTCGGCCTGCGTAATCTCCTCTACTGCTTTGAAACCAGTAGAGCGCAGAAACGAAAGCATCCTCTCGGAATCGTCCACGTTCATCTGGCACCCGAAGGTCTCGACATAGACATGTCTCTGCGTTGGCAATGTAGTACCCATAAAAGTTATTTTAAACTTTATCAAGCGGTTAAGTCAAGCCGCCGTGAGTGAGGCGAGATCATATCGTAAACCCGATGATGCGTTGAGCTTAATCGAGTGGTCGATTCAATCTACCTGGAGTGTCGCGCAACCTCGGTCTCTGTCGCTCTCGACAGCCATGCGCTCTGTACGTTGAACTTCTTTGAGAGGATTTTGGAGTACTTCTTAGCCTCGGACCTCGTTGGATAGAAGCCCACCCTCACCCTGTGCCAGGTCGTGTTGTCCTTGACGAACTCGGTCACGTAGGCGTTATACCCCACTGCCGCGATCTCGGAGCGAAAGGCGTCGGCATCCTTACGCGATAGAAATGACGCCATGTTTATGACGTACATATTCGACAGCTGTTCGGGTTTTACAATCGTATCCGGTTTCTTTGCGACTTTGGTCTTGGCCTTGGCTTTGGTCTCTGTCTTGGTCTCTACCTTTGTCTTCTGCTCTGCCTTTGGCTCTGGCTCGTCCTTGGCAGCCACCTCGACCTTCTTTGGCGCCTTCTTCGAAGCTGCGTCAAGCTCAGGCGGGGGTTCGACCTTTATCCTGCGGGTCACGCTAACAGGCTCTTCGACTGCGAACTCTTCGGTCGGCAACTCGCCGCCGAGAAGAAAAAAATACGCCGCAGCCGCGGCCACCACAATGAGAAGTATGAGGATAAGGATCTTTTTCTTCAATGCAACTTGCCTCCTAACTGCTTTGAATCCGTTGATAAAATTACACTTTATAGGTTATAACAAGCCCCTTGCGATTGTCAAATAAAAAAGGCCGCGATACGGGAAATTAGACTTTAATGGGTTGCGGCATATGCAGCAACCCTTATTATTTCAGGATTATTTCAGGAAAATTTCGTCACCAGCGCTGATTTCCGGTCAACTTCTCAGGGACGAGGCAATGGGGACTTGAATAATTTCCGCCCTACTTC
>JABAHQ010065177.1_pt1 | contig 10716 bp, 8 predicted proteins | sample 7062091 | NCBI WGS metagenome assembly JABAHQ01 (sample SAMN14534359, study PRJNA622989) | marine sediment metagenome | biome: marine biome [ENVO:00000428]; feature: marine pelagic biome [ENVO:01000023]; material: deep marine sediment [ENVO:00002113] | place: India: Gulf of Kutch | collected...
ATCCCCAAACTGATGCAGCACTTTTTCAACAAGGCCGCCGACGAGCTGGATACCGAAACCAAGGTGCTGGCCAAGGAAACCGAGGAATACCTGTGCAAACTGGACTGGCCCGGCAACGTGCGACAGCTGGAAAACACCTGCCGCTGGATCACCGTGATGGCCTCGGGTCGGGAAATCAAAATGGACGACCTGCCTCCGGAACTGCTCAGCGCCAACATCTCCGAAGGCGAAGGCGGTGGCGGCGGCAGTGACTGGCAGGAAAACCTGCGCCGCTGGGCGGATCAGGAATTGAGCCTGGGCAAACGCAAACTGCTGGATACGGCCGTGCCCATTTTCGAGAAACTGATGATCGAAGTGGCCCTGAAGCACACCCACGGCCGCAAGCGCGACGCGGCGGAATTGTTAGGCTGGGGGCGCAACACGTTGACCCGGAAGATGAACGAACTGGGCATGAACGCGGTGGGTGCCGAGGACGATTAACCCACATCCCCAGTCCGCCGGCAAGGATCTCCCGGCGGAGCCTTTACAGTGATCGTCAATCCCGCGCCCGTACTTCCACGACCCGCACCGCCTGGTCTCCGGTGGGCCCGCAGCGGCCGACCGACTGCAGCTGATAGTGATTGACCCCGGTACCGGGGTCGTAACGACAACAGCTTACCGTCGCCGAGCAGTTCATCCACGCCGACGTACCGCCGTAGCTCTGACTGCCCGTCGACGGGCAGGCACTGCTACAGGCCACACCACCGACAAACAGATCATTCAGCCGCAATTGGGCCCCGCTCTCGGCGGCCAGAAACGCCCGCGTGGACACCACTTCCCGGGCCACGTTTTCCGACCCCGCGGCCAGCGTACGCAACAGCGCCGCCGCCAGCATGCTCAGCACGACGATAATAAAAATCGCCAGCACCAGCGACGCGCCGGCCTGGCCCCGGCGACAGGATAGTGGTTCCGCGCCGCACTGCATCTATCGCTCCCGCCAGTAAATGATGCGATCGTGGCCGCGATAGCGCCCGAAGGTGATCGTGGTCTGCGGGTTGTCATCGTAGGTGCCGGCGCCGTCCCAGTCGAAGCGCAGCCAGGTTTCCACATCCAGTTCGATATTAAGGGTGCCGGGCGTGCCCGGGCGTTCCACCGTGGGCTCGTTGCTGCCGGTGGACTGCCCGGCGCTGACGGGATCGTTGGCCGATGAGGTGATGGTCACCGCGCCACAACTAATGGAGCCGTCGATGCAGGTATGACCGAGATAATAGGAATGCTCGTCGTCGGCATTACTGACGAAGGCGGTGCCGTCGTAGTACTGCACCTCGAACGGGACCGGCTCGGTGGTGCCGACGGGAATTTCCGGTGTGTAGACTGGGGGAACAACGAGACGCCCGAAACGCAGGTTCCCGGGCAGGGCATCGATCAGCCCGGTATCGTCCCCGGCAACCGAGTCCGTGTCACGATTGAGTGGTGTCAGTTCCACGCCGTCGCTGTCCCGGGCCATAACGGCGATATCGACTCCCGCGATCGGCGCTTCCGGTGCCGTGCCGCGTTGAATGGTCAGTTCCGCGGTCACCGTATTTTCCCCCGCCGACCAGCCGCCACTGGTCAACGTATCCAGCAGACGGCTGTTATCGACACCGGTCGCACCGTAGGCAATATTCCTGGCACCACTAGTCACTTCACTGACCGTGCCGGTGTCGGCGACATTCAACTTGCCGAAACTGTTGTCGCCGTAATTGCGGGTGGTCGTGCCGGCTTCATTCACCGCCGTCAATGTGTACTCGACCCTGAACGGCTGACCGAGATAGGTGAAATCGTTAAACGGATCATTAGCGGAAATCACATCGCCGTCACTCAGCTCGAAAGCGTACGGATAAAAACGGCCCACGTAGGGCAGCGTCGATGTCACCGGCCCGGCCCCCAGGTAATCGTCGTCGGCCACGTCGGCGATCAGGCTGATAATCCCGACTTCATCCCAGCTGTAATCACCGTCAAACACACCATCGCTGTCGCGGCTGAGAGAGCCCGTCAGGGAGCCGTCCACGCCGCCATTGCCCGGGGTCGGAGCGACCAGGCTGTGACTCAGAGCGATACCTTCGGCAGCGCTTTCCAGACCGTAGTTGGGAGTAACGTCATCGTCGACATCCACCGATTCGACCCGAACGGTAAACGGTGTACCGCTGGTGGTAAACAGGCCGCCGTCTGCATCGGTGGCGGCCGGGTTACCGGCGAGAACGATATTAAAGCGGGCCGGCTTGACCACAAAGGCGTTACTCGACCCGCTCAGGGTGTTTTCATCCACGGTCAGCTGGATCTCCCCGACATCCTTGTAGGTGACTACGACCTCGGCCTGTCCGGCGTCGAACGGTGTCGGAGTTGGGGTATACGTCGGTGTGATCGTGCCGCTGCCCGGGTCGATATAGTTGATGCCGAGAACCAGATTTTTATCGCCGTTATAGGATTCGATAATGCCGCAGTCCGGGTCGGTCGGCGTCGTACCGTAGGCCGCGATATGCACTTCGAAGGCGTCGCCGGCCGTCTGGGCATCGATATCCAGTGCCGGCGGTATCGGGTCGGGCGGCGGGTTGGCCAGTTCGCTGTCGGTAATGGTAAAGCCGCTGGCGGCAAAGCTGAGCGGTCCTTCCAGATCGTCATCCACAGCGGTGCCGTCACTGACTGCGATATCCACCGCCAGCGGGTTGGTGGTGTTGGTGTCGCCGTGGTCCAGCAGGAATTCGACGAAACCATTGTCGTTGCTGTCGAAGGTATAGGTGGCCTCGCCGTCGTTGTCGCTGCCGTTATTGAGCACGCCGTTGCCGTTGACCACCGACCAGTTACCGATATTGCTGTCGGTCTCCAGGGTGATCGTCCCGGTGTAGCTGGTGACAGTGGTGTTGGTGGCATCTTCCGCCGCCACGGACACCGGCGTGGGCGTGCAGTAAATCGCCGAACCGTTGTGGGTAATATCAAAATGATCCACCGGTGAAGTGGCGCAGGGATGCGTNNAGGGATGCGTCTCCTGATACATCGCCTGCACTTCCGCAGCGCTCAGGGCGCGCCCAAAGATTTTCACTTCGTCGATGGGGCCGTCGAAGTTGCGGGAGCCGACGAAGTTGATGTCTGTTCCCACCCGTACGGGATTGGCGTTAGTCGCCAGGCCACCGGTGAAACTGGCGGTATTGTCTTCCACGCCATCGATGTAAATGCGCTGGGTCCCGTCGGTATAGACGATGGCAATGTGATACCAGGTATCGGTGCTGAGTGAGCTGCTGGAATCGAATTGCTGAACGGTGCCACCACTGCTGTTCCACCACCAGTTAACCTGGCCGCTGCTGTTAACGTGGAATTCGTAGTTGGTGTCCTTGGACAGGATTGTAAACAGGCCATTGCCCCCGGGAAATGATCGCGGGTGAATCCAGGCGGTGACGGTGACTTCATCCGGTAGATCGAGCTGGTCGTTGTCGGGAACTTCCACATACTGATCGACACCGTCCAAATCCGCGTAGCGGCAGGTGCCGGGATTGAGGTTGCGCGCCGGAGGCGGGGTCGTATCGGCGGTGGTTGCAGCATTGACCGCCGTGCCGTCAAGGCCGTTGCCGCTACTGTCCTGCACTTCGCCGGCGGTACCGTTCCAACCGCTCGCGTCAAAATGGTATTCGGCAATGGGCGAGGCGGGGCAAACACGGGTACTGCCGTCCAGGTTCAGGCCGCTGGACTGGAGGTTGTAGAGCTCGTCGATTTCGGTGCCGCTGAGCACCTGGTCGAACACCAGCACCTCGTCGATATCCCCGGCGGCGGCACGATCCGACCCCAGCGGATTGTAGCTCGAGCGATTATCACCGATGTACAGGCTGAGAGAGTTGCCCAGCGCCGAGCCGTTCAGCGTGTCGTTGACCGCGGTGACCGGGTACCGTACACCGTTGACCCAGATTTCCCCCTGCGTCCCGGCATCCACATCCCAGTTCACTACCACATTGGCCCATTCGTCGGCGGCGATCGCCGGTGCGCTGTCCGTCTCGATGCGAAAGTCACCGTCGGACGAGTCTTCCATACCGAAACGCAGTCGCCCGTCGCTGAGCAGTATCAGATAGAAATACTTATTGTCGCCGCCGTCGGCGGAGGCATCCCACAGGGTTTTATCGCTACCGGTGCTGCTCCAGGCATCGACGCTGCGATGCCAGAGGGAAATGGCGCCGGCGTTGCCGATAGCACTTGATATGTTCAAACCACTATCGACGGCATAGCTGGTGCTGTCGGCGATATCCGGGAATGTGCCCGCCCGGCAAATCAGGCCATCGCTGATCGTTCCCACTCCGCCGCCGGTTTGTAGCGCTGTGCCATCGTTGCCGTTGCCGGTGGCGTCGGTGACCTCACCGGCAAACCCCGACCAGGCCAGTTCATCCATACGCCATTCCGCCACTGGCACCGGCAGTGCCGACAAGTCATCACACAACGTACCGAAGTCGGCAGTCGCCAGACCGCCACCGTCGTAGTTAATCGTCGACCACTGCGGCAATGTCACACTGTTGCCGGTTACCGCACCGTTCACCGTTCCCCAGGACCCTATATCGACGGCACCGTCGGCATAAATATACCCCGTCGCTTGTGTCGCCAGGCCGAGATCGACCTCGCCGTTGGCGACGATAACCAGCTGTTCGGCATCGCCCGCATTGTTGATATCAGACTGCGAGGCGAAGTCGACAGCGCCATCGACCAGAATTCGTACGGTGCCGGGACCATTGATCACCAGGTCGGCGGCAAAACCGATACTCAGGTCGCCGCTGAGCGTGTAAGTGCCCGCCGATAAAATCAAGGTCGAGTTGGAACTGGTGGTAATGGACCCGTAGTCCCCGGGTGGTACGCCCTGCGTATCGAGAAACCCGACGGTTACATCGCTACCGCCGGGGAAACTGCTGCCAGTCAGGGTGTCGACGACACTGCCGGANNAGGGGGTCGAGCCGCAGCTGCCTCCGCCGGAATTATCGATCAGGTTGGTGGTTTCCAGGACATTGTCCGGGCTGGCGGTCACTTCGGAGTTGGATGCAAACTGTATAAAGCCGCCGGCGTCGTTGGAGCTAGCACCGTCCGGAAACAGGGCACTGCAATCGGACCCGCCCCCGGTGGCGATGTAGATCAACAGGTTATCTACATAGAACTCGTCGAGTGCGCTCAGCCCCGAGGTGGCGAAGCGTATTTCGGTATTCGCGCTCAGATACCCGCTGATATCGTAACTGCGGTTACCGCTAGCCGGGTCATCGTCACTGAAAGTATCCAGGGTTGTCCAGGGGCCGTTTCCGCCTGTGCGTATCTCGAGATAGACCTCCTCGTTCTGGTAAAACTCAAAACTGTCGATCTCGTAGTCGAGACTGAGCGTGGCGTTGCTGTACGCACTCAGGTCGGCACCGCGGCTGATACGGTTGTTGTCGGCCTGCATGTGCAAACGTCCGCCGACGATATCAATGTCTCCGGCGCTCGGCGAACCACCGCCATCCCCGGTTTCATTCCAGTCCGTCGCCCAGTTCTGATCGCCGTCCTGGTTGCCATAGGAAACGGATGAAAATGTATCCAGAAACGTATCCGCCGCAGCCGTATTCGCCCATACGGCGAACACGCCTGCAATAATCAACTTGGCAATCGTCGGGCTATTCATGGTGTATTGCGGATCAGCACCTGTTGCTGGAAAGTGACCCGTTCATCCGGGGCCGAGCTATCACTAAAACGCAGATCCAGGGTAACCACGGCATTGCGCTCCTGGGTGGCACCGGCGTAATCGAACACATCCAGCGCCGCGCCGCCGGCATCCTGCAGCCGGATATATTCGGCCAGCAGCTGGCCCCCGGCGGGCGGCACCGGTTGCGAAGGGTTTAATGTATAGCTCGCGCCGTCCCCCTGATAGCGCTGTAGTTGACCGTCGTTGGCGCAAAAGCTGACCGGCTCGCCGACGATAAATACCCGCCGTTGCGGGGAGTCGAAAGGAAACGTGTTCGCCGTATCCAGGTTGACGGTCAGGCGGTCGCTGGCCGGCCCGGTCACACTATCGATGGCGGCGAGATGCTGACTGCCGGAGGCGTAAACACTGCCGTTATCAATCGGGAAGATCACCGCGCGGGTATCCGCGTAACTGGCAGGCTGGGTAAAGTTCACCACCTCAAAACTGCTGACCGACACCCCCGCCAGGTTGTTGATATAGGACGTCGCCCCCAGCACCGGGACAAATTCCACACACTGTGGTGAGCCACTGTTATCCACCCGCACACTGCCGGGCAGGGCGTTGCGCAATTCCCGGGTGATGCGTTCCACGGCGAACCGCCCGACCTGGGTGAGATTGTCGCGGCGGGTGCTGTCGCTGTAGGTACCGACCGCAAACTGCACGAACTGGGTGCTGGCGGCGGCGACAATCCCCAGCAGCACGATCACCGCCACCAGCTCCACCAGGGAAAAACCCCGGCAGCGGTCAACTGCCGGCGGCGAGCGCATCAGTAATTCCCCCGGTAGGCCACCAGTGTAATCGGCGCCTGAAGGCCGCCCACACCGGGCGGATAGATATCGACCTGTATCCGTTTGCTGTTGTCGGGGGCCGCTTCCGTGACACANNGCGCGTGTCGAATTCGTCGACGGCGTTGCCAAAAATATCCTCGAGACTGAACCGGCCACCGCAGTAGTCGTGATAGTCGTCCACATCGTCATAGGTCGCCCGGCTCTCGCCCTCGGAGCCGTAACTGCCCGGCGGCGTGCAGCTGGTACACGGCGGCACACCGCCGTCCGGTGTGGCTTCATCAAAGCGCTTGGCCAGGATTTCCTCCATCAGCCCCTGGCCGAATTCCGCCGCCCGGGCCTGCATCATCGGCTCCACGGCACGACCCGGCGACGAGAAAAACGTCGCCGTCAGCAACGTCAGGGCGATGGCCATAACGACAATGCCGACCACCAGTTCCACCAGGGTAAAGCCGGCAGCGCGATGCGATGGCGCGTGTTTAAAGGGCCTGTACATAACCGGTGGGGTGGATCCGCAGGGTCAGGGTGTCCGCGTCGCTGACGGCGATGTCGGTGGTACTGATCAACGCCCCTCCGCAGCCGCCCTGGCGGGCATTGCCCAGGGCGTCAAAAAACACTTCGCCGGAAGACGGGCTCAATGCCACATTCGCGTAATCGCCGCTCAGCGCGACATTACCGGACGCGCCCAGATAATGAGCAAAATAACCGTCGTTTTTTTCCGGGCCAAACCCGTTGCCGTCCCAGTAAAAGCTGTAGCAATTACCGCTCGTAGGGTCCTGGTCGTACATTGCACGCTGTTGTGCGAAGCGGATAGCGGTGCGTATCTCATCACGCACGGCGTACTCACTGAACCCGGAGCGCGAGGAAAACTTCACCGCCACCACGGTGGATACAATACCCAGCAATACGACGACGGTTACCAATTCGACCAGCGTGAAGCCCTTTGCTGATTTCATAGTCAATCACAGGGTGGCCGCGATACGTCCACCCTTTGATGAAAGCACTATCTAGCAACCGCTGACGACAAAAGAGGCATCTGGTATCTCGGCGGGTGTCGATGCGTCCGCCGCCTGCTCATACACAAACTGGCAATCCGATTTCGGTGCCGGCGTAGAGGCGTTATCGGTATAACCAATAGTCACCGTCGGCGGCGAAGCCGAGCTATCAACGTCAGTGATAATATCGTCGGAGTCCTCGGTAAAGGCCAACAAAATCCCCGATGTGGAGGCGGCGGGATAACCGTAAACCACATCCACCGAATCGCCTTCGATCGTGACGGTACCAGTGGCATCACCTTCAATGCCATCGATCAGGCTCTTAGAGTAGACTTGTGCCATAGCCGCCTGAACGGCACCTTTAACCCCGTTGAGGGTAGCTTCTCTAGCATCACCTTGGAGATCGACAAACCGCGGCAACGCCGTCACCGCCAGAATGCCCAGCAGTACAATCACCGCCACCAGTTCGATAAGGGTAAAACCCGATTGCTGTTGTTTCATAACAAACCTCTCTGTTATTTAAAATAAAAACGGTTAATTGGTTTCCGNNCCGTCCACCAGGTCGTAGTCGAAATAATGGGTCGGTGTCGCCTCGGGGTTGTCGTTGACAATCAACTCGTAGCGACAGACATCCCCGCTGTTGCCTGCATCATCCCCACCGGCGCCACTGAGCACGGAGATAAAATAGCGCACATTGCTACGACTGTTGCGCTGGACCGTGGACGAGGGCGAGCTCTGCAGGATCGCGTCCCACACTTCCTGGCACTCCACCTCGCTCTGGTTGTCCGACCCCGCGTCCACATTGGGGTTGGTGTTGGCCGGCCAGCCGTATTCGTTCATATAGATGATCTTGCCGTCCAGATTGATCGCCACCTTGTTGGCGGGCGTGGTGGGGCCGCCGGGGCTGTGGCCGTTGGCGGCCCACTGGCCCTTGGCGATGGCCACCGCGGTACTGAAGCCGCCCGCCATGCCTTCCAGCGCCGCCACCTGGGCGTCGTCGGTAACGTTCAGGTAGCGCGGCAGGGCGGTGGCGGCGAGCAGGCCCAGCAGAATCACCACGATCACCAGTTCGATAAAGGTAAAGCCGCGCTGAGCGCGCGGGGCCCGCCGGCCAGATGCTGCGATGTATCTCGGTTTGTGCATTGAGTCAGCTCTCATGTGACGAAGTATAGTCAAATCCCGCGTTGTTTCCGGTTCCACCCCCACTTTTGCGCTTATCGGCGCACACAAACGACGGGCGGTAGCCGTGCCTATTAACCCTGCATTACGCTCATCATGTCCCACATGGGCAGGAATATGCCCAGCGCCAGGGTCATGACCAGCCCAGCGATGCAGACGATCAGAATCGGTTCGATATAGCTGGAGAGGTTTTTCAGGTCGTAGTCCACCTCGTCCTCGTAGAACAGCGCCACTTCCTCCAGCATGTCGTCCACCTGGCCGGTCTCCTCCCCCACCTGGATCATCTGCAGCACCAGGGGCGTGAACATGCCGCTGGTGGTGGCGGCGCGCAGCAGGCTTTCGCCGCGCCGGATGGCATCGCGCATGGCGTAGACCTTCTGTGCCATATAGGTGTTGCCCAACGCCTGGGAACACAGCTCCAGCGCCTGGATCAGCGGCACCCCGGTGCGCAGCATCAGGCCGAAACTGCGCCCGTAGCGGGCCAGTATGGCGCGCTCCATAATACTGCCCACCAGGGGAATGCGCAGCTTGGCCCGGTCCCAGCGCAGGCGGCCGGCTTCGGTGTTCAGGTAATAGCGAATACCGAAGACCAGGGCGACACCGGCGACCAGCAGCCAGGGCCAGAAGTTGACGAAAAAGTTGGAGGTGCCGATCAGGATGCGCGTGGGCAGGGGTAGCTCGGTATTGAACTTGGAAAACAGGTCGGCGAACACCGGAATCACCCAGATATTGAGCACCACAATGGCGACCGCAATCGCCGCAAATACCAGGATCGGATAGCGCAGCGCGGTGGTGACCCGGCGCCGGGTGTCCTTTTCCAGCTCCAGGTATTGCGCCATCTGTTTGAACGCCAGATCCAGGCGCCCGGAGTTCTCCCCCACCTGGATGATGTTGATGAACATGTCGTCGAATACATCGTCGTGGCGGCCCAGGGCCACCGACAGGCTCACGCCGCTGTTGAGGCTGTGCTCGACATCCAGCAGCAGTTCCTGCATGCGCTCGTTGTGAATCGAACGCCCCAGCCCGTGAACGGCGTTGTTCAGCACCACCCCGGCCCGGGTCAGGCTGTGCATCTGGCGGGCGAACATGATCAGTTCTTCCAGCGACACTTTTTTGCGCAGTAGCTGCGGCATGGTAAACCCGGCCGACTCCTTTTCCGGGTCGATGGCGATGGGCGTGATGCCGTTATGCATCAGCTGGCTGGCCACCCCTTCCGGCGAGTTGGCCTCGATAGTGCCCTTGACTAACGTTCCCGCCGTGTCGCGACCACTGTAGCTGAACAGACTCATGTTTCAGTCTCCAGCTGCTCCAGGGGAGCTTCATCCAGTTGTTCGGAGACGCGGAACACTTCTTCCAGTGTAGTGATGCCCTCGGCGGCATACTCCAGGGCGCACAGGGTCAGGGGCTTGAAGTTCGGATCGGCCTTGGCGGCCCGGGAAAACGCCAGTGGTTCGGCGCTGCGCAAAGCGTCGGCCATGGCGTTGTCGATTTCCAGCAGTTCGAATACCCCGATGCGGCCCCGGTAGCCGGTGTTGTTGCAGTGGGAGCAGCCGCGGCCGTGGAAAAAAGCCTGGCCTTCACTGCCCAGGTTTTGCAGCCAGATGACTTCCCGTTGCTCCGGGGTATAGGGCTCCTTGCAACTGTCGCAGATGCGCCGCACCAGACGCTGGGCCACTACCGCCCGCAGCGAGCTGGCCACCAGATAGCCTTCCAACCCTACGTCGATAAGCCGCATGGCGGAGGTGATGGCGTCGTTGGTGTGCAGGGTGGACAACACCAGGTGGCCGGTCAGCGAGGCGCGCACCGCGATCTCGGCGGTTTCGTGGTCGCGGATCTCGCCCACCAGCAGGATGTCCGGGTCCTGACGCAGGGTCGAGCGCAGCACCGCGCCGAAGTTCAGACCGATGGTGTCGTGCACCTGGACCTGGGTAATCCGCGGCAGGGTGTATTCCACCGGGTCCTCCACGGTGATGATTTTCTTCTCCGCCTGGTTGAGTTCCTGCAGCGCACCGTAGAGGGTGGTGGTTTTACCGGAACCGGTGGGGCCGGTCACCAGGATCAT
>JABAHQ010000355.1_pt4 | contig 10714 bp, 12 predicted proteins | sample 7062091 | NCBI WGS metagenome assembly JABAHQ01 (sample SAMN14534359, study PRJNA622989) | marine sediment metagenome | biome: marine biome [ENVO:00000428]; feature: marine pelagic biome [ENVO:01000023]; material: deep marine sediment [ENVO:00002113] | place: India: Gulf of Kutch | collected...
GGGCCTCAACCTGTGGGTCTACGATTACAACCTGTTCGCCGACCAGGTGGGCGATCTGGGCAATATCTGGGGCGGGACCGGCCTGCCGGGGCGCGTGACGAGCGCGGTGCACTACCGCACGCCCGATTTCTCCGGCCTCTCAGGCGGCCTGTCCTACGTGCCCGACGAGGACGCCACCCGGAGCACCGATATCTATCTGGTCAAAGCCGATTACCTGAGGGATGCGCTCAAGTTAGGCGCCGCCTATGCCAATCTGGACCAGGTCTCGGGTAACGAGTGGCAGGTCTACGCCCTCACCGGCAGCTACGACGTCGAACGATTCACGTTCGGCGGCGGTTGGCAGAGCGAGTCGGATATCGGCGGCGTGGCCGGCAACGACCGCGACAGCTTCACCGTGGGCGCGAGCATGACGATCGGGGCCAAGGGCAAGCTCAAGGCGCAGTACGCCGACAGCGACGCCGATGCCGCCGGGCAAGACGCCAGCATGTGGGCGCTCGGCTATGACCATGCCGTGAACAAGTACACGACCCTTTACGCGGCCTACGCCGCCACCGACAACGATTCCGCCGCCGCCTTCACGGCCAATGACTGGGGCAAAGGCGATACCGTGGTGCCCGCGGCCGGCCAGGACCCCGCCGCCTTCTCGGTCGGCGTGATCGTCAGCTTCGACGTCGGGCTATGGCCGCGCTGAGCGCCGCAGACGAGCAGACCAGTCATTGTCGAGATTAAGGAGGGAAGGGGATGAGCGAAGAGCTGCGCCTGTCGGCGCGGGAGACTCGCGGCAAGCCCGGCGTCCGGCGCTACGCGATGGTCATCGACCTGCGCCGCTGCATCGGGTGCGACGCCTGCATGGTCGCCTGTAAAGCCGAGTTCGACGTTCCGCTGGGGGTGTTCCGCACCTGGGTGCCCTACCGGGTGGTAGGCAAGTACCCGACGGTGAAGAAACAGTTCCTGCCGCGCCTGTGCAACCATTGCGACGACCCGCCCTGCGTGCGGGCCTGTCCGGTCGGGGCCACCTACAAGGTGGAGGACGGCGGTTTCGTGCTCCAGCGCTACGACCGCTGCATCGGCTGTAAGGCGTGCATGGCCTCCTGCCCCTACAACGCCCGTTTCATGCTGCCCGAGCACCGCAGTCGCAGCAGAATCACCAGCGTCGTCGACAAATGCACCTTCTGCCACCATCGCGTGGTGCAGGGGTTGGTCCCGGCCTGCGTGCAGACGTGCATCGGGCGTGCCCGGGTATTCGGCGACTTGAACGATCCAAACAGCGAGGTCTCCCGGCTGGTGGCCCGCCATGCCACCCAGGTGCTGCGTCCGGAGCAGGGGACCAAGCCCCATGTCTTTTACATTGGCGCGGACCGCAATCAAACCGAGTACGGCCGGGCCGTCTATGACACTCGCGAGGCGCTGGACGACGAGCGCGCCGTTTTCAATCGCAATCATCCCATCTAGGGAGGGCCGACGATGCTTGACTACACCGTATTTCACACCATCGCCTGGCCCGGACCTTATGCCTGGTACTTTTTCGTCATCGGCATCTCGGCGGCGCTGTTCTTCTTCTCGGCCCTCTCCTGGTTCCACAAGGAGTTCGAGCCGCTGCGGCACTCGGCCTTCTATCNNGCCTGAACCTGGTCGCGTTCGGCCTGGTGTCCGTGGCCTACTTCTTCATGCTGCGCGGCAGCGACCAGGTCAACACCAAACGCTTGGCGGTTCTGGGGGCATTGCTCGGCCTCGGTCTGCCCATCTACACGGGCTTCGATCTGACCGTGCACCAGCACCGGCCGGTGTGGAGCACGCCGTTGATGCCGGTGCTGTTCGTCGCCCTGTCGCTGGTCTCCGGGGCGGCGGTCGCCTCTTTTCTGGCCAAGGGCGAGGAGAGGCTGCTGGCCATGCTGCGCAGCTTCATGCTCTGGTCCGGAGGCGCCACGGCGGTGATGCTGGTTTCGCTGCTCGGGACCACCGCCTATGGCGGATCGGCGGCGGAGCTTACCTTCATGTTCATGACCAGCGGGACCCTGGGTCTCATCTTCATCGGTGTCGGCATGCTGATCGGCCTGGCGGCGCCCATCGGCCTGCTGCTCGCGCCGGTCGGGCGCCAGCCCGTGATCATCATAACGGCCGGGGCGCTGCTGCTGCTCGGCGGGATCGCGCTGCGCTACGTGATTCTGCTCGGGCCGCAGATCGTCCACACTTACTACTGAATCCCGTGGTGCAACCGCAGGAGTGAGAAACCATGCTGGAAATGACACGCAGAGATTTCATCAAGGCTACCGCCGGCACCACGGCAGCGGCCCTGGCGGCGCCATCGCTGCTCAAGGCGATGGAGAACGAGCTGGGGGGGCGCGACTTCAGTCCGGAGACCGGCAAAGAGCGCCAGGCGATCCCCACCAACTGTCACGTATGCAACATCCAGGACGGCGCCATCGCCTACGTGGAGGACGGGCGGGTGGTGAAGCTGGAAGGCAACCCGGACCACGTCTCCACCCGCGGTCGCCTGTGCGCGAAGGGCAACGCCGGCATGTGGTACAGCTACGACCCGGACCGGATCCTCTATCCGCTCAAACGGGTGGGTAAGCGCGGTGAGGGCAAGTGGAAGCGTATCAGCTGGGACGAGGCGCTGAACGAGGTCGTCTCCCGACTGGACGAGGTGCTGAAGCACGGCGAGCCGAATGAGATCATGCTCAAGTGGGGGCGCAATCGCACCGGAGGCGTGCTCACCCGCTTCATGCACACGCTGGGCTCGGCCACGATTCTCAATCACACCGCGGTATGCGAGTCGTCGAAGAAGGTGGGCATGGAGCCGACCTGGGGACCGGACATCGAGACGCCGGACTTCGCCAGCACTAGGTACGTCCTGAACTTCGGCTCCAATATTCTCGAGGCGGCCTATTTTCACGATCCCTACTCGCAGCGTATCACCGAGGGGCGGGTCGACAGCAACGCCAAGATCGTCACCTTCGACGTCCGCCTGTCCAACACCGCCGGCTTTTCCGACGAATGGATCCCGGTGTTTCCAGGCACCGACGGAGCGGTGGCGCTGGCCATCGGCCATGTCATTCTCCGGGAGGACCTGCAGGACTCGGAGTTCATCAACGACTGGACCAATGTCACCGTCGGCGAGCTCAAGACGCACTACCAGCAGTTCACGCCCGAGTGGGCCTCCGAGCTTTCCGGCGTGCCGGTGGAGACCATCGAGCGCGTCGCCTACGAGTTCGCTCACGCCAAGCCGGCCACCACTTATACCTATCGGGGCCCCTGCAAGCACCTCTACGGCTCGTACAACGAGAGAGCCTGCATGATGCTCTCCATCATGACCGGCAACGTGGAGAAGCGCGGCGGCTACTGCCTGCCCCGGGGCATGGGCTATGATCAGCCGCAGCCGCAGCCGCCCGGCCCGAAGCACGGCTCGGTCCTGGCCCATCCGCCGGAGTTCCCGTTCGCGTCGCACAAGGTGAGTCATCTGACGCCTTTCTGGATCGCCGAGGGACGGCAGAAGATCAAGGTCTACTTCTCCTATATGGACAATCCGGTATACAGCAATCCGGGCGCCCAAGCGGTATGGGGCGAGATGTTCCGCAACGAGGAGCTGATACCGTTCTACGTCTGCCTGACCCCCTTCATGGGCGAGGAGGCGCAACTGGCCGATATCATCCTGCCCGACGTGCCTTATCTGGAGCGGTGGGAGCCGGAATCGATGCCGAGCTCCCTGTGGCCGTGGGTCGCCGTCCGCCAGCCGGTCATCCCGCCCATGGGCGAGGGCAGGGAGCACCGGGTCTATCTGCAGGAGATCATCCACCGCCTCGACCCGGACGGGTCGCGCGGCATGAAGCAGTACTGGAACTTCAAGGACTCGGAAGACTACGTGCGCCAGCAGTTCGAGAACGTGCCCGGGCTCAAGGAGGTCGGCGGCCTCGACTGGCTGAAGAAGCACGGCGTCTGGCCCATCTATGGGAAGCTGGATCCCGCCACCGGCAAGATCATCGACAAGACCGGGCGCGAGATCCGTGCGGAGTTCGGGCTGCACAAGAAGGAGCTTTCACCCGCCGATATGGTGGGGGCCACCGTGGACGAGGAGGGCACCATCCACAAGAACGGCAAGGCGATCGGCGTCCGTCGCCACGGCAGGAACTACGTCGGCTTCCCCACCGGCAATCGCCTGATCAACGTGCGCGTGGACGAGTGGGCCGAGTACGGCTTCAACCCCATGCCCACATTCAAGCGCATCCCGTGGCATGAGAATCTCGAGGAGGACGACATGGTCCTCGTCACTCACAAGTACAATGTCCACGTGCAATCGCGCACCGCCTCGGTGAAGTGGCTGGCGGAGATCGTCCACCGCAACTGGGCACCCATCAACACCGAGACCGCCAAGCGTATCGGGGTGAAGACCGGGGACCTGATCCGGGTGGAGAGCCCGGTGGGTCATGCGGTCACCAAGGCCTACGTCACCGAAGGGATCCACCCCAAGGTGATCGCCATCTCCCACGGCTGCGGCCACTGGGGTTACGGGCGCCTCGCCAGGCTCAAGCTGAGGGAGAAAGGCGGGCAGTTCGGCGCCCAGGAGGACCCGGACCTGAACAACGTCTGGTGGGAAGACAATGGGGTGCATGCGGCCGCCATCATCCCCCCCGTAGCCGACCCCATCGGCGGCTCCGCCGGTTGGTACGATGCCGTGGTGAAGGTGACCAAGGCGCAGCCCGGCGACAAGTACGGCGACGTGAAGGCGTCCTGGGATAAGCACGTGGCTTGGTTCAAGAAGACCATGGGCTTCACCTACGTCGGTGCCGACCACCGCAAGATGCACCCGGAGATGGCCGCCTGGGCCGGCCCGGACAGCGTCGAGCCGAAACGGCCTTCGGGTCACCACTGACCGGCAGGCGGCCCGCACGCGGGCCGCTCCGCACGAGGATAAGAGGTCGAGATGACGGAGACGACACAATGCACGACGGCCGTCGATTCACTGCGGGCGCGGGCGCACTGGTATCGACTATTGGCCGGTGTGTTCGCCGAGGAGCCGCAGGCCGCATTCGTGCGCGAGCTTCGCACCGAAGCCTGCCGCGGCGCACTGGCCGAGCTGGGCGTCGCCTTCGGCGACGACTTCCTGCGAACCGATGAAGCGACGCTGCTCGAGACGCTCGCCTGCGAGTACACCATGTTGTTCGTCGCCCCCGGCGGCTTCCCGCCGATGGAGTCGGTCCGGCTCGAGGGGGGATTGCGACAAGGCGCGGCGATCCGAGCTCACGCATGCTACGCCTCAGAAGGATTGGCCGTCGAGGCCGGGCGCTTCGCCGGGTTCGACGATCACCTCGCGGTGGAGCTGGAGTTCGTCGCCGCCCTGCTGGAGCGGCAGGCCGAGGCCCTCGAGGGGAACGACGGACAGGAGGCGCGACGCCTGGAGAAGGCGTCTAAGCGTTTCTGGGTCAAGCACTTGGGCCGCTGGGTGCGCGGCTACGCGGGTCTGGTGGAGGAGGCGTCCGAGCATTCGTTCTTCCGCGAGATGGCCCGTCTGCTGGCCGCGTTTGCCGAGTCTGAGCTGGAGCTGCTGGGACTGGATGTCGACGACGGCGACGGCGGGCGCTGGCGGGCGCCGAAGCCCCCGGAGGCGACACGGCCCGTGCAGTGCGGTGGAGCCGGCGCATGAGCCTGCTGCTGTGGGACGAGCTGGCGGCGCTGTGGCAGGCGGGGGACTTCCGCGCCGTCCACGACTGGCTCAACGAACGCTGGGCGCGGGCGGTGCAGCAGTCCCCGCGCGATGACGGCGATCCCTTCGCGCGCTTCCTGCAGGGCTTGGGGTTCGCCGCTCTGGCCTTCCACTTTGCCGCCGAGCACAACAGTGAGAGCGCCGGCATCTTCGTCGAGGACGCGCTCGAGGTGTTGCCGCAGTATGTTCCGGCCTACGCAGGCATCGAGATCGACCCCATCGTCGACGCCCTGGCGGAGCTGCGCGACCGGCTGCCGGCGCCCGAGACCGGGTTGCCGGTGCCCGCGGTGGCCTCTTCCGTGCGGGCGCTGCGTTTTTCTGCGAGGGCTTGAATGAGCCGCTATCAGATGGGGATGTGGAGCGATGACCGGGAGACCGCGGGTTGCGAACGATTGTTCGTCCGGGAGGGATCCGGTGCCGTGCAGTCCGTGCCGGGACGGTTTGTCGTCTCCCCCCGGGGCGAAGGCGAGCACATCGCCGGCCTGCTCGCCGCCGGCGCCGAGCAGGTCTTGCTCGGCGAATCGGCGCTGCGCGATGCCTCGGTCGTCGCCGCCGCGGTAGCGCGCCACGGCCCCGAGCGGATCGGCGTCTGGCTTCCGGTGAAACGCGCCGCGAAGCAGTGGGAACTCGATACGACCAGCAACGCCGACTTCAGCGTCGTCGCCGTCGCCAATCCGCTGCCGCGCTGGCTCGCGCTGCTCGCCGACGGCACGGCGACCGACGTCGATGCATTGTGGTGGGCCGAGCAGATGACCGCGGCCGGATGCGCCACGGTGCTGGTGTCGGTGCAAAACCCCGAGGACGGCGACCTGCTGGCCTGCGCGGAGATGTCCGAGGCGCTGGGAGAGCGGCTCTGGCTCGACGCCGGGTCGGACGACATCGAAGAGCTGCGGTTCTGGGTTCGCTACGGCCATGTCCGCAATCTGGTCCTGCCGCCCGGGTGCGACCCGCATCAGACCGGCATACGCCTTGGCGAGCGCCTTGCGGCGGAGGAGGGCGCGGAATGCTCAGGGTAGCGGGTACGGCGGCCATCCTGCTGCTCTTGGCGCCCTTCGCGGCGGCGGAGACGCCGGTCGACGGCGAGGCGCTGAAGAAGCTGGGCGGCGCGGCCCACTGGACGGTGGTCGATGCTCGCGAGCTGTCCGAGCGCAGCCGTGAGCCGATACCCGGCGCCATCGACTACGGCCCCGGGCTCCGGGTGGAAGGCCGGGTCCTGGTGATCGCTTCGGCAGACTCGCTGGCGGTCCGCGCGGCACAGTCTATCGAGTCGCGGCTGCGAGCGGTCGAGGCGTTCGCCGTGTCCGGCGGGATCGAGACGCTGGCGGTGATTCGTCCCGAGCTGTTGGCCAGCCTCGAGGGCGGTGGCATGCCCGGCACGTTCACCATCCCGAGGGACACCTGTCAGCCGGGTGCTCCGCTGCACGTCTACACCAGCGACCAGTGAAACGGCCGTGAGCTCCCTGCCCGAGGTCCGCAACACGCACTGCGTGCGCTATCGCTTCCGCTACAGCGAGTGCACCCGCTGCGCCGAGAGTTGCCCGCCCCAGGCACTGCGCCCGGGGGAGGAGGGGGTCGCCCTGGACGCCGGCCGCTGCACCGGCTGCGGGTTGTGTGCCGCCGTCTGCCCGACAGCGGTCTTCGACCTGCCCCGGCTGCCGCCGGCCGAGCTGGCCAAGCCGCGAAGCCGCGCGCTGGCGGTGGCTTGCGCCCCCGCGGGACAGAAGGCGGATGTGCAAATCCCCTGTCTCGGGGACCTCGATCTGGCGCTGCTCGCCAGCCTGGCGCAAAGGGGGGTCGCGCTGACCCTGCGCGGCGCCGGCCACTGCGACGGGTGCGCCCATGGGCCCGCCGGCTCACGGCGGGTCGCCGCCCTGCTCGGCGCGATGGACGAGCTGGGCCGTGCGGCTGTGGCGCTCGATGCGCCCTGGTGCGCGCCGGTCGTGGACGTCGAAGCGGTCGGCGAGGGGCACCGGTCCGATCGCCGCCAGTTGTTCCGGCGCTGGGTTCATCGTGCCGAGGCAAGCGCTCGGCAGGACAAGGCCGAGACGCTGCCGCCGGCGTCGGCGATCCGTGCCGCCGCCCATTTTGTCCCGGCCCGGCGCCGGCTGGCGGATGCCGTCCTGGCGCGGCTTGACGCCGTGCCCGACGCCCCCGTGCTGGCGCTGTTGCTGGGCGTCGGCACGATCGAGCCCGAGACGGGCCGCTGCACCGGTTGCGAGGCTTGTTTCCGAGTTTGCCCGACCGGTGCGCTGACCGTATCGCCGACCGACTCGCAGTGGCGGCTGAGCTTCGACCCCGGTCGCTGCGTCGGCTGCGGGGTGTGCGTCGAAGCGTGCGGGGCCGAGGCGTTGCGCTTGGAGCACCGCTGGCAGCCGCCCGGCGAAGACCCGCTCACGCTGCACGCGCTGAGGCAGTACCGCTGTCAGAGCTGCGGGCGCTTTTTTGTCGGCCTTGCCGACGAGAGCTGTCCCGTCTGCCACGACGACGAGAAAAGCTTCGCCGCCATTTTCGGCTGAGGAGGGCACGATGCAGTGGGAGTTCACGCCTGAGCAGGTGGCCAAGGGCGAGGCGGATTACGGTCTCGGCGAATTCCGCCGGGACCTCGCGGCGGAGGTGAAGATGAACCTCGTCGATGACGACGAGGCGTATCTGCAGCGCAGCTTCGATCTCATATACGACCTGTGCTACTGGCTCGCCACCGGCCGCGAATTCGCCGACTTCACCGCCACCCTCGAGGACGACGCGCCGCTCGATGCGTGCGTGCTGCAGGCCATCAAGGAGCACATGCGCGACAATGTCACCATGCTCGGCGCCATCTTGCAGCGGATGATCATGGACGGCGTCGAAGAGGGACTGCCCCTGGACAAGGCACTCGAATACGCGGCTCGGCGGCACAACGCGGCGGTTGCTGATAGCTCTCGAGCGTGAGTAATCCGTGGTCATGTCACAGTTTGCCAGCCTCAAGATTCGATGTGAGATCACCACGGCCACCACGCTGATCTTTCTTCCGGCAAGAGCTCTTCAGGGGGCGGTTATCTCGCGGACTTGGTGCAGGTCGTGGAACAGGTGCAGATTCAACACCACGTTGCGGCGGATCAATAACGGTCGCACTAACCACAACTGGCGGACCGCTCAACATGACAAGTACGTTTTGTTCCGGCGCGAGCACTTTCTCACGTCGCCCTTGAAAATGAGTCCGGACGATGCGAAGAGACGTGGTATCAGCGTCGAGCACTGTGTTGAGCCCTGTCAAGGCATGCAACGATTACGGTGCGACGTTTGCGATAACCACCCGGCATCGGGCATCGCGCCAAGGCGGGCATTCATGATGTCCGGCTATGACGTCGGTACCGTGGGTGACGTGGTCACCGAGTAGGCGGATCGCAACGTGGTGCCCTTTTACTAGGGCAATTGGGCGGACATTCGCAAGGTGGGGGACGGAGACCTGCAAGCGCAGCGTTAGCTTTAAGCGCCGCCACTGTCTGTGATGGATGAGCGGGATTCTCGTTCGCGCCGTGGCGTTTTATGGCACCTCGCAAGGGGTGCCTCTTTTTTTAAAGAGGATGGCTATCCAGCGCAGGTTTTGGCCAGTGTGCAACAGGTAAACTTTTGGCTGAGGCCGAAGGAAAAAAGATGAGCGAAAATTCAATCGCATGTGGATTCAGCGGTGATCGTCTGATGCCGGTCGAGCGGGCACAAGCGGCATTGCTGGACCAGGCAAGCTGCGTTGGCGATGTCGAGGAGATCGCGCTTTCAGATGCGGCGGGCCGAGTATTGGCGTCGAGCCTGACATCACCGATCGATGTGCCCGGATTCGATAACAGCGCCATGGACGGATATGCCATCGCATTCCGACCGGCGCGGACCGCGCCGACGCAATATGAGGTGACGCAGAGGATATCGGCAGGGTCGTCCGGCACTCGGCTGGCGCCTGGCTGCGCGGCACGTATATTCACCGGCGCGCCCGTGCCGCCGGGAGCCGATGCCGTCGTGATGCAGGAGCAAGTGCACGATTCCGGCGATTTCATCAGGATCGAGCGGGAGGTGCGGGCAGGCGAGAATATCCGTTCCCGGGGTAACGACATCGCGCGCAACGATATGGTGCTGCTGGCGGGCCAACGGCTCGGTCCCCAGCATATTGGGCTGGCCGCGTCGATCGGCCGGGACCGCGCTCCGGTTTACCGCAGACTGCGCGTCGGTGTTTTCTTCACGGGGGACGAAATCGTTGAACCGGGAACGCCGTTGGAACCCGGCCAGATCTACGGCTCCAACCGTTATTTTATTAAGGCGGCGCTCGCGGGATTGGGTTGCGCGGTGCGGGACTTGGGCCACGTGCCGGATACGCTGGAGGCGAGCTGCGAGGCATTGGAAACTCTGGCAGAGCATTGTGACCTGTTGATCACGACGGGCGGCGTCTCCGTGGGCGAGGAGGATTACGTCAGGCCGGCGGTGGAGCGGCTCGGGAGCCTGTCGCTTTGGCGTGTTGCGATGAAGCCCGGAAAGCCGTTGGCCTTCGGTGCAGTGGCTGATACCCCCTTCGTCGGGCTGCCCGGCAACCCGGTATCCGCATTCGTGACATTTCTGCTGTTTGCAGCCCCGCTGATACGAAAAATGCAGGGTCGTCACGATGTGTTGCCGCAGACATTCCAAGTCAAGTCCGGGTTTGAGTGGAAAAAAGCCAAATCTCGCCGTGAGTTCCCGCGAGTGAGGCTGGATGCTCGAGGAACGGAAATCGTCGCGAAAATGTATCCCCGCCAGGGCTCCGACGTGCTCAGTTCAGTGGCCTGGGCCGACGGGTTGGCCGAGGTCATAGAAGGGAGGGCCTTCTCAAGGGGAGAATGGCTTCGATGCATGCCCTTTTGCAGCAACCTGTCATGAAGACTGAGCAGGCTCGCAGCACGAGGACAGTATGCCTGCGGAGAAAAGTCCGCGCGAGCTCGCTTCGAGAGGCAAGGGTATCCAGCGGATAGCTGTTGCTGCGCGGGGGATACGCTTGGCAGCGCGTCTGCTTCT
>JABAHQ010004707.1_pt4 | contig 10708 bp, 10 predicted proteins | sample 7062091 | NCBI WGS metagenome assembly JABAHQ01 (sample SAMN14534359, study PRJNA622989) | marine sediment metagenome | biome: marine biome [ENVO:00000428]; feature: marine pelagic biome [ENVO:01000023]; material: deep marine sediment [ENVO:00002113] | place: India: Gulf of Kutch | collected...
CGCCGGTATCCGTGCAGATGCGCGTTGAGAATACGCCCACAACCAACAATGCCAATGCGAATCATGGTAAGCTCCTTTTCAAGTAACAGTATATTGGGAAATACTCATTTTTTCTACGCCTGAAATCGCGGAATCACCTCCTGGGCAAAAAGCTCAACCCCCGCCGGGTTAGGAAAGTCGGCGAAACGCAGGATAAAATGGGCGACGCCCAGGTCGGTAAAGCGACGCAGATACTGGGCCACCTGGTCAGGGGTGCCGACGATACGGCTGCTGCCGTCGAAGGGAGACGCTTCGGCGATACGCTTCGCCTCAGCTTCTGTTTCGGCGATGGCGACCAGCTCGCCGGCCCAGGTTTTGACAATTTCGTCGTAATTTCGCCCCACTGCCTGGCAATGGTCCCGCAAAATCTCAAGCTTGCGGGCATAATTTTCCACGCTCCCACCGGGGATATTCCACCAGTCGGCGTATTGGGCCACAACGCGCAGGGTTAGCTTTTCGCCGCCGCCGCCGATTAGGATCGGGGGACGAGGATCAGGCTTAGGTTCGCAGTAGGCATCTTTGATGCGATAATATTTCCCCTCAAAACTGGCCGGTGCCTCAGTCCAGAGCTTCTGGATGATCTGCACCGTTTCTGAGAGTTGGGCGATACGCACCGAGGCTTTGGGAAACTCGTAGTTATAGGCCAGATATTCATCTTGCTTCCAACCGGCACCAATTCCCAGAATGAAACGCCCTTTGCTCAACAGTTGCAAGGTAGCCCCCATCTTGGCCAGCAGGGCCGGGTTTCGATACGATTGGCAGAGCACAATGCTGCCGAAATCGAGTTCCGGGAAAGCTCCAGCTAAATAGCTCATGCTGGTCAGGCACTCCAGCGTGTCGGTATCATCACTCTGGAAGCGGGCCCAGGGGATGAAATGGTCGGCCACCCAGGCCGAGGCAAATTTCCCCTGGGCTCGTTCCAAATTTTGGGCGATCTGATCGACAAAGGTGGTGCCCCGACTATCATCCACCGGAAAAGCCGGCACACGCCAACCAAATTTAATTTGGGTCATCGTAGGTTCTCCTGTCTGATAAAATTAAGTACGCTGAAATAAATTGATTGGGCTAACACTTCTGCGGTTGACCAAAATCTAGACTTCGGAAGTCTTTGACGGCTACGCTATTGGCATAATAATGCTACACGCTTCACGCATCCCTATCTTCACCGACCTGGTTCAGCTACCGGCACTGAAGTTTGCCGGTAGCGGAGCAATAAGAAGAAAAAGGCGCTTAACAAGGCACTGACGGAACACACCCCAAATAGAAACTCAAAGCCCATAACCTCAACGATCGTCCCGCCTAGAAAGGCGCCCAGGAGTTGGCCGCTGCTGGCAGTGGCATTAAAGAGACCGGTATTATTGCCTCGAACGCGCTCATCCCCCAATTCGGCGGCGAAGGTCATCGCACTGGCGGTATAACTGGCGTAGCCGAAGCCGCGTACAATTTGCACGCCGATCACGGCGGGCAGAAACCTGGCCAGAGTGATGTAGCCGAGCATAACGATTGCAATGCCAAGACCCCCCGCGGCTAACAGGGGCGCTCGGCCTACCACATCTGATAGATTGCCGACTAAGGGCATACCGATAGCCTCAACGGTGGCCGCCAGCCCCCATAAACTACTAATAGTAGTTTTGTTATAGCCCAGACTGGCCATAAAATTAGGCCACATAGAGGCCGAAGCCCCCAGAGCCGTAACCCACATTAAAACACCGGCCAGAAAGAGGAAGGGGAGACGTTGGTTTGCCCGGAGCAATTTAGGCGAGGTGACCGCAACTTTTGGCTTGGAGACGCTGGTCTCTTTGATTCTTGGCGAAGGTTCGCTCAGGGTCAGAGCCATCAACGCCGCCATCAAATAAAAACCGGCGGATACACTGAGTGCGAAACTGATGGAAAATTGATCGGCCAGCCGCCCCCCGATGACAGCTCCCACGGCAAAGGAAAATGAACCGATCCCTCGATAGAAGCCCATCCGACGGCCACGTTTCCCCTGGGCCGAGAGAAGATCGCCCATCAGAGCCAGGCTGGTGGTGGCGTATGCTGCCATGCTGAGCCCCTCCAGCAGCCGAACTCCCCAGGCCCAATTCGCGTTGGGGGCCCGGCTTAGGAGTGTAAACATCAGGGCCATACTGACTAACCCACCGATAATTAACGGCTTACGCCGTCCCAGTCTATCCGAGACCCGACCCCAGATATAGTTGCTAACCATTAGCGTCGCTGCGACGCTGGTTAAAATTAAGGAAATACGGGCAAATCCGGCCCCTAAAGCCTGCAGGTAGAGAGTCATCAAGGGAGAACTGATGCCGACCGCGCTGAAAACCAGGCCGGAAATGACCGTTAAACGTCGCACATTATTCAAAGTTGGGTTCCTTTCAATATTTCCCAATCGGAATCACGTTTGCCCGAGGTTGAGATTTCCTCCGATTGAGCTCCCGATTGTAATTAGATACCCATTGTAAACCCTAATGCCATAATTGTTAATTTTTAGGGCTCTTTTAAGGAGATGCCTTGTTCATCAGCCAATTTGCCTATTAAGTAATTATGGCTACAATTTGTCGCTGATCTTTACATAGTTGTAGTTTGTCAAAGCGGGATTGGGCTCAGCCAGCCCCAAAAGCACATTAACGAGATGATACATGACACCTGAAATTGATCACTATCTCCAGTTCTTTGCCGATCAACACCGTCAAATAGACGAACTCATCAAGGATTTGCCTCTTGATGCTTTGAACTGGCAACCATTAGCCAGTGATGACGACCATGCTGCCAACTCACTGGCGGTACTACTGATGCACATCACCGGGGCAGAACAATTTTGGGTGGGGGAACTATTAGGGCAGCGCCAGATCAACCGCGATCGTGAGGCTGAATTTCGGGCTATTGCCACCGATGTCTCCAGCCTGCGACGGCGGCTGCAAGAGACGGACGAATTAGTCCGTGAGGTGCTGACCACGGTTGACCCGACCCGTCTCGATGAGACGGTGCAACTGCGGGGGCACACCTTGACTCTCCGCTGGGGGGTGATCCACATGATCGAACACACGGCCCAACATTTGGGGCACATGCAATTGACGCTGCAACTGTGGCAGGATAAGCAGGCAGCGCAGCAATAATCATCAATAGATCCAAAATTGAGGAGCCAGCACGCCCACGTGCGGCCCCGTTCGGTACATAGGCGTGCCTCGCCTCTCGAAATTGGACCCACTGATCAGATAAATTATCAGGATATCTTGGAAACTGGGCGAAGGGATGGCTCCCTTCGCTCATTGCTTTTGTCGTCTATCTTGAAGCCTGGAAAAGCTATAATGAGTTTGCGAAAAATTATCTCAAGAGTTTGCCAAATCATACAATTGACATCATACTTCGCCTTTGGGGTAACCGGTGGGTATATCTACTATAGAGTCCAGATCTCATTAGGTGAATATAAATAGATGATCAGTCGGTTAACTACCTCCTTTAATCAAGTCTTTCGCTGGCTGCTACGCCTTGACCTCCCTGTGCTGCCCCGCACCGACGAGGAGATTCGGGCCGAAACAGAGCGCAACTACCGCTGGAATGTCGGGGTCAATTTACTGGATGTCATCAATTTCTGGTTTGGTATGAGTTTCATCTCTGCCAGCACCATCTTGCCCCTGTTTATCAGTAAATTGACCGTTAATCCCTTTCCTATAGCCTTGGTTGCTGTCATCGGGCAGGGATCATGGTATTTGCCGCAACTTTTGACGGCCAATTGGATAGAGGGGTTAGCCCGCAAGAAGCCAGTGGTGGTGAATTTGGGTTTTTTCCTGGAACGGTTGCCCATTTGGCTGTTAGTCGTGGCCGCTATGGTCGCCGCGTGGTCCCCCTGGCTGGCACTTATGATCTTCTTTTTTGGCTATGTGGTCCATGGAATCGGGGCCGGGCTCATTGCCACAGCCTGGCAAGACCTGATCGCCCGTTGTTTCCCGGTCGATCGGCGGGGACGCTTTTTCGGGACGGCCATGTTCCTGGGAGCTGGGATGGCTACGGCCGGGGCGGCCTTGAGTACCTGGATTCTGGAAAATTTCCAATTTCCCACCAATTTTGTCTACTTATTCCTCATTGCCGCCGGGACAATTAGCCTTAGTTGTGTCTTTTTAGCTTTGACGCGCGAACCTGTACAGCCGGTCAAAGGTCCCCGGCGGAGCAATCGCCAGTTTTGGGCCAGTTTGCCCCTGATCGTCCACCGCGACCGTAACTTTCGCCGTTTCTTAGTGGCCCGCTTATTATTGGCTTTAGGCGGCATGGGCCTTGGTTTCGTGACCGTGGCCGCCATTCAACGTTGGCAAATCCCCGATCAGACGGTTGGTATTTATACCGCCGCCTTCTTGATTGGGCAGACGGTTGGAAATCTGATCGTTGGCTTTTTGGCCGACCGATTTGGGCATAAGCTATCGCTGGAGTTATCGGCCTTAGCCGCCTGTTTAGCTTTCGGGCTGGCCTGGTTAGCTCCTGCTCCGGCATGGTACTATCTCGTCTTTGCCTTGCTCGGAGTGGCCATCGGGGCTATCATTGTCTCAGGTATTTTGGTTGTAATGGAGTTTTGCCCACCGGAGCGCCGGCCCACCTACACCGGATTAACCAGTACCGGTGTTGGAATAGCCAGCATGGTCGCCCCGTTACTGGGGGCGGCCATGGCCGCCTTCAGCTACGATTGGCTCTTCATTCTTGGCGCTCTGGTGAATCTGGCTGCCCTCATAGCCCTGCGCTGGTGGGTCAAAGAGCCTCGCTGGGCTGGGGTGGGGCTGGTTGAGACGGAAGTGGAGCCGGTTTAGGCAGAACTAAGCGAATAGAATGGGAGAGAAACGATGTCTCAAGTAGCAGCACGTTTAACCGGTCTGCGCGAGTCGGTCATCCGTGATATGACCCGGCTGGCCATTCAACACCAGGCGGTCAACATGGCCCAAGGTTTCCCTGACTTTCCTCCGCCGCCTGAGATCATCGCCGCCGTTCACCAGGCCGTCGATGCGGGTCTCAATCAGTATGCCATCACCTGGGGTGTCCCAGAGCTGCGCGAAGCGATTAGCACCTACATGGCTCATTGGTACAGCCTCAATTACGACCCGAGCCAGCAAGTAACGGTCACCTGTGGCGTCACCGAGGCCATCATCGCCGCGGTTATGGGCCTGGTCAACCCAGGCGACGAGTTGATCATCATCGAGCCCTTTCACGAAAACTACCTGGCCGCCGCTATTTTCGCGGGGGCCAGGCCCGTCTTTGTGCCGTTAGAGCCACCGTATTACGAGTTAGATTTAGACCGTTTGCGCCGGGCTTTCAGCGATAAAACCAAAGCCATGCTCTTTAATACCCCGCACAATCCCACCGGACGCGTCTTCAACCAGACCGAGTTAGACGGTGTAGCCCGCCTCTGCCAGGAATTTGATGTGGTCCTTATCACCGACGAAATATATGACCACATCATCTACGATGACCGTCCCCATGTTCCCCCTGCCACCTTAGATGGCATGTATGAACGAACCATCACCATCGGCGGCTTGGGCAAAACCTTCGCCGTCACCGGCTGGCGGCTGGGCTACGCTTGCGCCCCCGAACCCTTTGCCACCGCCCTGCGCACCGTCCACGATTTTACCACCATCTGCGCCCCCACACCCTTACAGCATGCGGCCGCGGCCGCGCTAAAATTACCCCCTTCTTTCTACGAAACCCTGCGGGCCGACTATGCTATCCGCAGGGCCCGCATGATGGCTATTCTGGATCGGTTTGGCTTTCAGGCCGAAACCCCGCAAGGGGCCTACTACGTCATGAGCAATTTCGATGCCTGGAACTTTAACGGGAATGACGAAGCCTTTGCCCGCTACCTGACCACTGAGGTCGGCGTGGCCGTCGTGCCTGGTTCCAGTTTCTATGCCACGCCAGGTTTCGGTCATCGGGAGGTTCGCTGGGCTTTTGCCAAACAACCGGCTACCTTTGATGAAGTTGAGGCACGGTTGGCGAAGCGGTAGTGTATCCCGGGCATATTGTTTGCAATCCAGGGTTATGCTATACTGGTAGTATGTTTGAGGCGCTGTTTTCGCAAATTTGTCCCAAATTTTAAGGCAGCCAGGGCATGCTTTGCATTTTATATCAGCAGCGGTATGGAGATGCTGCCTTATCCCCAAAAATGCGAGCCCGTTTGCTTGAAGCCACCTACAACGGCAAATTGGTTGTTTCTGTTCCACATTAAGGTCTACGCTCCATTTCACAGGATAAAATTATGCCAGACACTTTCAAATGTCCCTCCTGCGGCGCACCGCTCGATTACAAGGCTAGCGATGGTGCCACGGTTCGCTGTTCTTTCTGCGCTAGCACCGTGATCATCCCGCAGGACCTTCGGACCGAGACACAAGAGGCCGATGCTGCTTCTATCCGTTCCTCAGATTTGTCCTTGACGCAAATAAACGCCCTCAAAGAAATTGCCCGGGAGATGTCCACCGGTCGGAAAATAGCGGCTATCAAAATATATCGAGAAACATTTGGCACAGACTTGAAAACGGCCAAGGAGGCGATTGAAGCTTTGGAGCGAGGCCAACCCTTTACGATCAAGGTGGCTCAATATCAGCTTGATCGCGCCTTAACCAAGGGCCCAGCTCAGGGTAAAAGCTTCCTACGAGGCTGTCTCATCATCGGGCTAACCATTCTGGTCTTGGCTCTGGCCTTGGTCGTGTTCTTCCCTTTCCTGGTTTCCTCAGTAGGCGGTTATTTTGGCGTTTTGCCTGATAACTCGCTGGCCGTCACACTCGATTCGCTCATGCCGACCCCCGGCTTCGCCAGTATTGCCCTCACTTTTGGCGATGAGGGTATCGGCCCCGGCCACTTCACCGACGCGCGGCACATCGCGGTGGACGGAGCAGGGAACATTTATGTTGGCGAGTGGGAAGAAGGAAGCCGTATCCAGGTCTTCACCCCTAACGGAGAATTTGTTTCTCTCTGGAGGGTGGCTGATCTTGAGGCTATCGTGACCGGATTGGCTGCTGACCGTCAAGGGATCGTTTATGTGATCCAGAAAAGTAGGCTCTCACGTTACGATGGCGCAACGGGTGAATTTTTAGGTCAGGTGACCTACGCTGATAAAACAGGCGGTTTTGAAGACGTTGTAGCGACGGCAGATGGCGGGGTAGTTGCCTTCTGGAACCATCACACTCGTCAGGAGATCATCCACTTTAACGCTCAGGGGGAGATCGTACAAATCATCAACTTCCGCGAACAGATCGGTGACTCCGTGTTCATCCCCTATTTGGCGGTAGATGGGTTAAACAATATCTATGTCCTGGACAAGACGAACGCAGTGGTGTTTAAATTCGGGCCAGATGGTCATTTCATCGACAAGTTCGGCGGTCGGGGTGATCAACCGGGGCAATTTAGCACGCCGGACGACATTGCTGTTGATGGCCAGGGGCGAGTGTATGTTGGCGATCGGGATATTCAGGTCTTTGATGCCGATGGACGCTACCTCGATACTTTTGCCGTCGATGGTCCCGCCTTCGGAATGACCTTTAACGATAACGATGAACTCTTCATCGCCGGTCGGACACGCGTCATTAAATTCGTTTTGAATGAGCAGTAGTCAGCCACTTGAAGCGACCAATCTATATCCTCTCAGCCAACTGATTGACCTTGACCAGATTAGCCATAAATTGTTCTTTGGTCTCGGCGAAGGGGCCGTCGGTGGGAACGGTCTGACCATCTCGAACACGGACGGTGACCGCCTTCGCCGTAGGTTGTAGGGCCTCGCCGCTGTGCTTGACACCCCGCTCTTGTACCTCGCTGCTGAAAGCGCCATAAGCAGCAAAGACAGCCTGCATCTCTTCCTGGCTCAACTTGGCCTCTTCGGCTTCATTACTATAAATCAACATCATGTAACGCATCGTACCTCTCCTTTGAAATAATAATTCTCAGGCGATTTGTTCGCCCTTTTACTATAACAACGAACAAATTTGGCCAGATCGACAATTTTGGGGGATGAATTTTAAAAAGATGCCCCCTCACATAAGTGCCGGTCGCTCTGATACGATTGCGCTAATATTCCTCTACGCACCACGCACTACGCCCCACGCCCCACGTTTCACTCCCCGACCGCCGCTTCCAGGTGATTGAACCGTACGACCTCACTCCGCTTGTTTAAAACAATGGCGATGATATCAATCCGCCAGCGGCCCTCTGACGCGGATCTTTGACAATCGGGCTGCTCGTAGTCGGCCAGGAAGGTGTAGGCCAATGAGATCAACTTGGCTTGCTTGGCCGGGGTGATGCTCTCCTCCGGCGTCCCCAGCCGCATCCCCCGCCGCGTCCTGACCTCCACAAAGACCAAGTCCTGTCCCTGTCTCACTACCAGGTCCAGTTCCCCCTCCGGNNAGGTCCAGTTCCCCCTCCGGACAACGCCAGTTTTTAGCCACGATTTCATAGCCCTGTTCAATTAAATAGCGCTCGGCCAACTGCTCGCCGTAGGCCCCGGTTTTTTTACGTTGGGTTGGCATAGGGGGAAGTTTAAGCGAAGGTTTGAAAATAGCAAAACTCGGCGTTATATTATAATCTGGTCACAATGTGATTGGTAGCTGTTAGAAAACTGCCAGTGAATTGCTAGAAAACAACCATCAAGATCTATGATATAATTCAGGTGCCAGGCAAACGAACCTTTACTTTAGAACCTTATAAACGTTTCTAAAAAGAAGCTGTTTTTCGGCCAGGGAAAAGCCATGAATCAAAACAAGCAAAAATATAGGACGGGTCAATATGTAAAGGGCAAAGTTGAACGATTATTGCCCTATGGACTTTTTGTCCAGTTGAACGATGGAACGCGGGCTTATATCCGTCGCAGAGAGTTAACCTGGTCTGGAAATATTGACCCACGCGAGTTATGGCAGGCAGGAGACAAGATCGAGGGACAGGTTCTTAAGCTCGCCGAGCCCGGTCAATTGCTTGAACTCAGTCACCGGGCCACGTTGCCCGATCCCTGGGATGCGTTTGTGAACCGGCATCGCCAGGGCGATGTTGTGGAGGGGAGTGTCAAGAACCTGACCAGCTATGGGGTCTACATTGAGGTCGAGCCGGGGGTAGACGGGCTAATCCCTTTATGCGAGTTGACTACCTGGCAAGTAGAGCAGCCCGAAGAGGTGGTCTGGGTTGGCGACGTCGTCGAAGCGGTCATCATCTATCTAGACTACCATTCCAGGAAACTAAAACTGAGCGTCCGGGCTCGCCTTGAGCAATTAAAAACGGTGGCCGGGGTGATAGAGCAATGTAATTTATTTTCACCCCCTGCTCTGGCAACGGTTGAGCTCAACGAAACCAAAGCCAGGGATCAGATATCCGCTGAGGTACAGTTTGATCTCCGCGCTAAACCAGACCTTGATCCCCTTGCCCTGGAGCGTGTCGGCCGGATTCTGGTCATAGAAGATTATGAGGCCATCCGTTTGTCCCTGGTCGAATGGCTGCAAAACCTTGGCTATGAAGTGGATGAGGCCAGGGATGTAGCAGAGGCGTTTCAGAAAATTCGAGCCACCTCCTATGGCCTCCTATTGGTTGACCTCAACTTACCTGGCATAGATGGGCTGGCCTTTATCCGGGGTATCAGGTCAGAGGGGATTAATTGCCATGTTGCTCTCATGAGCGCCGCCGAATGGCTGGACAAGCGCCAGCACGACATTGAAGCAGTGGGGGCAGTTGAGGTATTGGTAAAACCATTGGACCGGACAGAAATTGAACATTTGTTAGCTGAAATTGGGACAGGGGCGTTATTGCCAACCTGGCCCAAGAGGCCGAAATCGAATCAGGCCAAGGCCCCGGAGTCTTTTGACCAATTGGCCGAGGTGATAAGCACCAAAGGGTCTCTGACCGTTCAATTGCAGGCAGGCCTGGAGCAGCTTGTTGCGACCACACCGGCGGAAACAGGACTCATCTTTTACCTTGATCCCTATTCACAAGAGGTATCTATTCTGGCTCAAGCCGGTCAGGTAAATCTGAAGGCAGAGGCGATCCATGGCTTGTGTGCCAGCCCGGTTCGAGATGTGATCAGAGATGGAGACCAGATTCTGGAAAATCAGATGCTGGGCATTGTCAGGGAGCGGTTTCGCAAGTTATTAGATCTGTTCCCCTTTGAAGCTTGTATTGGCCTGCCGCTGCCGGCGAACGGAGAGGTTAATCACGCCCTGTTCCTATTTCATCATCGACCCGATGTTTTTAACCGTTATCGTCTGCGGGATGCCCTGGCGGCGAGTTCCTTGTTCGCCACTGCTATTGAGCGACAGACCATGGAAGAACGATTTCGCTCATTGAACAAGTTGCTCCTGAGTGGGCAGTTAGCCAGCGGGTTCGGCCATGAAGTGTATAACAAGATATCCGGCCTGGAATTTCAGCTTCGTAACCTGCAAACAGATTTTCGAAAATTTGAGACCCAAATAGATGGGACAAACTCAACCTTTGGCCTGGCAGAGATAAAACCGGACCGGCAGTGGGCAAACTCCTGGAAACATTCTGTGATTTGAAGGAGACGGTCGAGCTTTTTCAACAACTGATGCGGGCGGAAACGGAACAAACATTGGACCTCAACGAGGTGGTGCGAAAAACAGTTTCGCTGTTGCGCCCGTCTATTCTCACAGAGGGCATTAGACTGGAAACTGAATTAAGCCCTGATTTACCCCCTCTAACAGGTAGCCCG
>JABAHQ010005282.1_pt1 | contig 10705 bp, 9 predicted proteins | sample 7062091 | NCBI WGS metagenome assembly JABAHQ01 (sample SAMN14534359, study PRJNA622989) | marine sediment metagenome | biome: marine biome [ENVO:00000428]; feature: marine pelagic biome [ENVO:01000023]; material: deep marine sediment [ENVO:00002113] | place: India: Gulf of Kutch | collected...
AAGGTGGCCCAGAAAAGGACCAAAGTCGTTACTACATTAAATCCAAAGGTGAAACCGGATCAATGCTGATCACTAATTCGCTGAAGCGCTGAATCGCTATTATTTACATGCGATGCGATCTACATCCGGCTGAGCCAGGGCCACAATCTCTTCCATCCCCTGCTCCACCGACATCTCACCACTCATAATAGCCGGCATTTTTTCGCCGATGGCGGTATTGATGGGGTCAAAGGCGGCCCGGCGGAAGAAGGTGGTTGAGAGTTCCGGCTCCTGCGAGGCCCAGAATTCGTTAAAGGGCCACTCGCCAAAGATGTGGGATCGGCCGGCCAGGAAGAGCGTTGACTCCAGATAAGGGCGATAGGCTGGAATGATGCCCCAGGTACCGGCCAGAGCGGCTCCTTCCAGGCTGCCGAGGGCGTACTTCATATAGGCGATGGCATTCTCTTTATTCGGCGAACAGGTCAGGGAAACCAGGGTCGCCCCACCCCAGATGCCGGTGCGATATTTGATGTTTGGCCCAGTGGGGAACTTGGCGATGCGCCACAGGCCCGCGCTTTGGTCGGGGGTTTTAATTTGGGCCTCCCAGAACCCCTTGGCCCAGGCGGCGGCAAAGTCACCGATCAGCGTTCCCTCTTGCAGGGCGGCCCAGTAAGCCGGGCTCCACCAGGCGACATCTAGCCCACCGCCAGAGTCGAAGAGGTCTTTGACGATTCTCATCGCCTCAATACCCTCGTCGGCGTTGACCGTAATGGTTAACCCATCCTCCGTGGTGGGGGAACCGCCAACCTGGTGCAGGGTGTACATGTAGAGGGCTGTCCAGGATTGTCCCGGGAAGACAAAGGTGTATTTGCCTTGCTCGGCAATCTCAGAGGACATTTTGTAGAAATCATCCCAGGTCCAAGTTTCGAAATCTATATCGCCATAGCCCAACTCTTCCAAGACATCATAGCGATAGTACCAGCCGCTGACGCTGATATCGCCTGGCCAGCCATAGATCTTGCCATCCTTGGGCTGGGTCGCCTCGGCCAACTTGAGGGGATGGTATTGATCCTCAACCGGCTTGACCTCATCAGTTATATCGAGCAAAGCGCCGACACAACTCAGGTCGTTCAGTTGAGAGGCCTCCATCCAATACAAGTCCGGGCAGTCACTCTGGGCGGCTAGGGATGCCTGGAGCTTGGCGTCTCGGTCAGCCGGGTGGGGGGAAATCCAGTTTACATTCGGGAAACTTTGCACAAAGCCTTCGGCGGCAAAGTCGAGCGGGTGCTGGTCGTGGCCCCAGAAAATAACTTCGCCCGCAGGTTCGAAGGTGGTTGGCTCTCGAGTAACCTCTACCTCTACGACCTTTTCGATCACCTTCTCCACTTCTTTCGGGACTTCCTTCTCCACAACAACTGTTTGGACAACGGTTTGGGGTTGGGAACCAACACAGGCGTTTAGCAGCACCCCACCCGCACCCAAGGCGGTCAAGCGAAGCATTTCGCGTCGGCTTAAGGTTCGCTTACAGGATGTGTCTTTGTTTGCAGCCATCTCTGATTTTCTCCTTTTCCTCGTGGTTGTAATATCAAGGGGACATGCTTACTTCGATATCAATCAAGAGCTTCGTACTATATAGTTGGTTTCAAATGATTGTCTCCGTAGCGCCTCCTTCCTCATTTACTGCTCGTAAATTATCCCTATTAACCACTATTTTATCTTAGTATAGAATAAAGCTATTTAGTCGACCTCCAGGGATGAGGCAGTAGGTTCTTCGACCAGGAGCAGTTGTTTGAGCTTTTGCTCCACATAGTTCAGATGTGTATGGTTGATTACCTGTTTTATCCTTTTACCACGCCGGCAGATAATCCCTGAACGACGAATCGCCGTGCCAGATTATAGAACACCATCCCCGGTACGGCTACGGAACTAACTCGTTGAATCTTCAAGCGGGCCTCCGACTGTGAGATGCCCCCTCCTTGGGGCTACGCTGTTTCAGCTAGTTTGAGATGAATTTTAGCAGTTGAATAGCAGGAGAAATGAATTATAAAGTTAGCAAGCCTTAGTCACATTTATTGGCAAATAATAAAGTGGTAAGACCAGTTTACAAATCGCAATTATAGTCTACTATCCATGTTTGGTCAACTGCATCTGTTGGTCTATAGGACGGTCTCAAAGTTGACAACTTCCCTGAATTCCCAAGACTTTTTTGATTATGATAAATAACTGAGCAACTCTTCCCTACCCTACTCTGAATTGGGTTAATTCGTTTCATAAACGTACTACACGAAAAGATGAGGCTGTCTTTTCATCTGCCGAGTTTCTTTGCTTAAGAAACGCCCCGCACTACTACACGATGTAGAAAGCCTAAAGCTAAAATCTCTGTACGACTACACGAAACATTGCTACACGAAGCCCTCTGTGCATGCTTTCCTGCTACGCGAAGCAAACCGTTTAACATAACTCGGAAGATCAATCACTCTTTTTGGGCTTCCCGTCTAGCGGCCTGCAGCGCTTTGGTGGTCGTGTGAATGGCAAAAACGGTCATAGCCTTTAATCGCTGGTCAAAGGCTGGATATCCCTCTACAATAAGATCATCTTCAGGATCTTGAATCGCCTCGGCAACTCGACGCCATTGCTTGCGGGCAATAAAGACGACATAGGTAGTCTCGCTCTCCGGTGGCTTGGGCAGGTCCTTGGGCAATGGCGGCGCCTTGCGACTCTGCATGGTGGTTAAAATCACGTTCCCTTTTTCAACGATTCGTCCTGGGCGACCAATCAAGGTAATTTTCACAGTTCTTACCTCCCCTGAGGATGTGATGATTCCCGGTATGATTTTTAGACGTTCATTCCAGTCAAATTTTGGCGGCCTTTGTGGGGTAGATCCAGGCCAAATATAATATCGATCTTTTCTGGACACCTGTCCCTTAGTAAGATAGAGGTATACTCCGCCGGGTGTGCGACGGCGGCTCCCATCATTTACCATCATGCCACCCTTCGCCTCAATTTCTAAGGTCTCACGCAAAAGTGAGGCAGCGGTTTCGGCCCCTAACCGCTCGACAATTCGCTCAATTTGCGCTATTGCATCTGGATTCCGTTCATCAAGTTGGTCAGCAATTTCGGCCGCTTTGCGTTTAAGGTCATTTGGTGGACTATTCATAAACTCACCCTCTTTCCGTTAGAATTTCGGCATAATTATGTTTTTACGCTTAGTCGATATACCTCTGCGGTTGATTCTGAATGGCAAATTCGACGGCTATAGGTTCACCAGCAACATTCGTCAATGCACGCTCAATGATTTCGATCAATCTATTCTCAAGCCAATCTTTGGCATAATCATTTTGTACTCCGATGACCAACTTATCCTGACGATAGGTTAAAACAGAAGTCTGCCTGAGCCAGGTATCGAAGACCGACTTTGTCAGCTTTAGTCGAAGTTGATCCAAGGTCAATTGCCAAACCTGGCGTGCCCAGTCGACTTCCTGATCTGGCTGGCTGGCCGTCTCAACGGCGACATCTTTTGGCTCTGCCATCTCAGCTAGAGCATAGGTGAGATGGTATCGGGTTTCTGTCGGATCCATATCGTTATAAACATCGGCCCATTTGACGAAAATTTCTATCAAATCCTGGGGAAATTCAACATCTACCCCCCGACCTAAATATAACGCTTGAGCTGTATCCTCAAAGAGGGTCCACGTTACCTCATCTAACCTGGCGAAATCAATAAAATCCTCCGGCGGCGCGTCGTGGGCCAGGAGTCGTTTGATTACATAACTCTTTGGTTTCAGCAATCCCGATTGCGTTTCGGCGTAAAGCGCCCAGGCCTTTACTATTATAGCCGTTATTTCAGGGTCGGTCAGAAGGCGGCTTCGTACAGGTTCTTGAATTTCGAGTTTATCCAATATCTCTTTTAGAGCAGCAGCAGGTTTTTGCTGTTGGGGTTGTTTTTTAGGACCCAATAGTATTAGAGAGTCTTTTAAAGTGACGACATTTTTTCGGGTTATGTCTATTACATGTTGCGACATTTTTTCCCTTTTAGGTACATCTAGGCGGCTTTTTTTCGATTGGCTAACCGACATTCTTTCCCCTGCCCGATTATCTGCCTGGCTTTCTCCCCCCCGCCTATCCGACATAATTTCTGCTTGGATGTTCGGTTCTTGGTTTCTTTCCTCTGATCTACCCGACAAAATTTCGGTTTGCACCTTATCTGAATCTGGTCGATCTTTCTTCTGCCATCTACCCGACAAATCTTCCCCTTCTTTGGGGGATATCTGCTCAGCCTGCTGCCGCCTAACCGGCAAATTTTCCGCCTTTTCTTCACCTAAACGACTTTTCTGCCCCTGCCTACCCGGCAAATCTTCCTTCTCTCCACCACCTAACCGACTTTTCTTCGTTTTCCTAGCCGACTTTTCTTCGTTCGGATCATTATCAACCCGACTTTTTTTCGTTTCCCTGACCGGCAAATTTTCTTCTACCTGGCCATAAGCGAAATTTTGTCGGTTAGATGCCTGGTCAATGATTGGGAAAAGATTTAACTGGCCATTTTCCAGATCAGTGCCGTAGAATTCACCTTGGAGACGACGGCGTAGCTCTGTCGCCATATAGGCCTGGTCGGCCGGCGTGAGCGGCTCATCAACCATACGAACATGATAGAGGGTTGGCCCTTTACGAGAAGCGTTATCTCCGGCCTCAAGCGGATAATCGGGATCATCAGGCGTGGGACAGGTGAAGAAAAGAGGAATGTAGTCATTGTCCATCAAGTTGGCCAGATTACGTGGGGTTTGGCCGATGGCCGTGGCCAAGTCTTTCTTGAACAGCCTACAAGAATCGCGTAATTCGCCACTTTTTTCATCCCAGTAGCAGCGGCGACGCAGATAAATAATCATCCAGGCCAGGGAGTGTCCAAGATGTTCAAGCCAATTGAGGCGGAAGTATTGCCAGCCGACGTAAATTTTGTTAGGTTGGACGATCTTGTTATACAACTGAGCGCAACTATGATCAATCAACGCCAGCCGTTCGTCATCCGCATAATCGANNTAATCGAGTAAGTCAACCCCCAGAACTTCCTCCACTAACTCTAAAACAGTGCGTCGTGGTAAATTTTTGTCAATTTTGCCTTTATAGGAAATTTTGTCGGTTAGATGAGGCAAGGAGAGCAATGTTTGTAAAGTGACCAAAGCAGCATCTAGCGGCTCCATATTGGCCGGGATCGTTTGACGTAATAAGTGGGTTAAGCCAATTTGATGGCGCGGCGAGAGGGGTTCATCTAAGAGCATATGGTAGCGATTTTTGTCACGCACCTTTTTGCCAAGATCAGTGCGATAGCGGTAACGATGGGTGACATCGATGATAAACCAGTCACTGAAAGGTTTTTTCAAGCAGCGCTCGATAGTGCGCTCCTGCATAGCGGTGTCGCGGGCCAGCGTAGCTTTGTCGACAATACACCAATCATGGCGTTTGTTCCAAAAGCACCGCTGCCGCAAAGCAACCACCAGCCAGGCCAATGAAGGCCCAAGAAGTGGCACCCACTCATCAAGAAAGTAGTGCGTAACCACGAACTTTCGATCAGGCTGGGTTATTGCGTTGTAAAGGGTATTATACGTACCCTGGATCAGTAACGCGTCTTGGCTGGTCATGAGACCTCATTCAAATCTATCATAGCGTACGCCAGACGAATAAGGCCCCTCAATTACCTTTAACCAAGCAATTGACAATAACCACAACTTGTGGTATTATACTTTCGTGCTTGATGGAAGGGCCTAGGCGTACCTTCCCCCTCCCCAATTAAGGGGCCTGCACAAATGAGAGTTGGCGCTCTCATTCAATCGCCTAAAGCAAATATCTTCTTGGTGAGAGACTTGGTGGCGCAAGTCTCTTTTGCTTTTTAGGGACGGTTTAACGTCCCTTTTCTATTTTGCACTCCAGAGAAGAGCAGAAACCGATCTGGCCTCGTGCCTCTGCCTCTCTCCCGAGGACAAAAGCTCGCGGGCACGCCCGGGCTCACCTCACCTATATCATTTCGATAGTAGAGGTTATGTGAATTTTCTCTCATCATAACTACCTTTTTTGGCAAAAATCTGTCTAACCTGAGTACGCTGAAATCGTTTGTAATCGACGCTATATAGCAAATTTTAACTCATCTGTTTCCACCCTACCGATCTTGCAAAATCACCCTCAAATGTAAATTTTTGGTACATGCCGCTTACAACCCGAAAGCGGCGTTGTTTACAATCTGTAAGCGGCGTGTAAGCCTGTTGTAAGCGGCGTGTAAGCGGGATAAGGCCATTTGTTGACGATAACTTACTTGAGGCAGGCTAGCAGTCAATTTTTGCGGAAGATCAGAGGTTGGATTACGAGGGGAAATGTTCTCAATCTGCTTTCTTGAATTGTGTGCATAGCAAGCCTCATTGGGAACAGCTAAATCTCGATTTGAGAAATCTAAATTTCCGGCCGAATTTATGTGGCTAAAATTTTCATTAGCGGCGGCGTGCCTTAGGCTCATGCGAGCTCCTTTGAAAATAAATCGCCTGGAGTGAAACCTTGGTTTGGGCAAAGCGAGCTTTGCACTCCATATTTTCATTTTTGGTGGTGTGCGATAGCTCATATCGACCCCTTCGAAAATGGTCACCTGGAATGCAAACCTTGAGTTTGACGTGCGACAAAGCAAGCTTTGCACTCCATATTTTCATCTCTGGTGATGTACTACCGCTTACATATGAGCTAAAAACGTAATTGTGAAAAGCTCAACAGAACAAAAATTTTGGATTTTCCGCTTATACTATGTAAGCGGGCTGTAAACATTGCCGCTTGCCGGGCGTAAGCGGTTATGCAAGCGGCCTGTAAGCGGTTGTGTAAATGGTCTTGCAAGCGGCAATGTAATCATGCCGCTTGCAGTATCTGGAAAAAAATAAAAGCATCGTCAGCCGGGGCCACCTATTTATCTCGCGATGGATAGAGCGTGTAACGACCGGTTACCAATTTTGGATCGAGATGGAGATCACCCGCATGGTAGTCGGCCAGAGAACGCTCCAGAAAGGCACGAACAACATCGCCAATGGGAACACCTAGCTCCGCGGCAACGTCTTTGATCTTTTCATTCAGTGATTTAGGAACACCTCGATAGGTAACGACGCCGATCTTTTGACGTTGTTCCTTTTCCCAATTTCGGCTTCGGCTCGATTTTGTTGGCCTTTTGGTTAAGACTTCGATTGGCTCACTGGTGATTTGATCAGCAATACTGCGACGCATGTTTAATCCTCCATCTACTAACTAATTTGTCTGCGATATCCATTACCCATAGGCTCCATATCGTTTTATGACTCATCTGCAACCTTCCAGACCAGTTTGGCATATTCAGCCGCCGCTCGTGAACGAGGTGCAATTTCCCAAACCGTTTTTCCAACTGAGGCACATTCTCGTAAAATGGTTGCCCGATGGATGGGTTGGAGTATTAATTCATCACCAAAGGTTTTGGCCAAATCATCCATAGTTGCTTGGGATTCTCGAGTCACTTTGTCATGGAAGGTGGGCAAGATGCCAAAGATGCGCCCTTTCCAACCCCGTTGGGATAAAACTTTGAGAGTTTCCAGGACGCGAATGACACCTTCGGTCGAAAGGTAGTCTGTAGCAGTTGGAATGATGACCAGGTCAGCGGCAAACAAGGCTGCTTCTTGCAAGCCTCCGACCGATGGTGCCGTATCGATGATAACCGTTTCCAAACCGTTACGCAGTGCGGGCGTCATTAGCTCGCGAATGATCTCCAACTCGAATCCTTCGGCATTAAGGACGACTTGGGCCGTAGCGGTTCGTTTGTCTCCGGGAAGGAGGGTCAAATGAGGTCGGCCGGTGGTACGGGTCACATCGGCCAGCTTTTGTCCTCCTGCCAGGAGGTTGAATACGCCAGACTCATAAACTTGCCCCAGGGCACTGGCACATTGTCCCTGTGGGTCCAGATCTAGCAATAGCGTTTCCTGATTTTTGACAGCCAGACCATGGGCTAAGGTTACGGCTGTAGTGGTCTTACCGACCCCTCCTTTTTGATTAGCGATAGTGATAATTCTAGACATTCGTCGTTCCTCAATCTACTGTGCCTACCAACATCCTGTACTCACCAAATCTTTATCTAGTGGTATCTACCTATTTATACCACAAGATATTGTGGCTGGCGAATCTGAGATGAAATATAACCATAAACCAGGTAACTAGAGCCATAAGTAGGGTAACTAAACCTATTAGAGGATTTTTAATAGCTGGAATGAGACCTCCTACAAAAGAGTTATTACTCATCTTCTAATCCGGCAATCGTGAAACTTGCATCCACCGTCTCTTCGCCAAAGGGGAGAGATGGATAAGATAGGCCGTTATTTTGATTGCTCCGAATTCTGAGAGTTTCTTTAACCAAACCTGTTAAGGCATTGATTTGCAGTGAGTCACGCCGGTCGTCGCTCGTTTGGGCCTGGAGGGCAATCCTGGCGCCACGCTCCATCAACTTGCTAGACCACCAGCTTCCCAGGGCAAAGGTAGCGATCAACAGGGCTACCAAGACTAGGGTGATGAGTATGACTGCCAGCACTAGCCCACCAAAAGCGTACCACAGTAGGCCCATTAAGAGGTTGACCAAGATTAATCCTATCGTCAAATATTTCATCTTCACCCTCCTAAACCGAACCGAACCGACAATATAGCCTGATTGTTAAGGCTGAATGGCATTTGGTGACTTTTTTTCATCGGTTCGGTTTATTGTTTCCAGGCAATTGTAGCCATTGGCCAGCGCCCAACTGCGAATGTTGTGAGCGAAACGGTTAATTCGCTTGGCCTTGCCACTCCCAATCCCAAGTTGTTTGCCCAACCGGGTATTGCCCATCGGCTCAAATAGGGCCAGAGCTACCTGTTCAGGCTCAAGGGGATCAGGTTGGCGGACCGATGGCCTGGGGCCGTTGTTGGCCGTTTCTATTTCGGGCAGATCGAGCCGTTTCGTCTCGCCACGCGGCAGGTGGTCAATGTGGTGAGCTTCGATTTTAGCTACCGTCAGACGGCTCAAACCGTCGAAGTCTTTGAGCAGAAAATCACCATACCCTTGCAACGATTCAGCCCCACTACCGGTTATGCCCAGGGCATTGGCGGCCGCCGTGGCGTCATCAACTTTGCCGCAGAGCCGGGTGGTGATATTACGCTTTAGTTCAGCACTGCCCAGCATTTTCACTTGTGGATACTGGGTGGCCAGAATAAGATGTAAACCAAATTCTCCGCCGACGCTGGCGATGCGAGCCAGGTAGCTGCTGGTCAGGGGGCTATCGTCGGTGAGGGCCTTCAGTTCATCAATCAGGCAGAAGAGTTTTGGTTTCGTATAGTCGTGTTCAGCCCGACGATCAATTTCGGCAGAAATCCAGGCCAGGGCTCGATCCGCCTCAGTGAGATCGGTCACGACTGGGTGGATCAGATGAGGCACATTGTTAAAGTCGCGCCATTTATAGCCTCGCTTGGCCACATCAAAAATGATCATTCGGGCATCATCCGGGGTGGTGTTACGAATCAGATTCCAGCCGATCAGTTTTTGGGCATTGGTTTTGCCGCTGCGTGTCTGTCCCGTGATGAAGACATGAGCCAGGGCCGCCTCTTTGAAGTTGATGCGTTTAGGATCATCCTGCAACCCTAAACCCAGGGTGACCACTAACCCCCGTCGAATCATGCGACGTTGTTCCAGGATTTCAATCGTGACTCGCTTCCAATATTGGGGGGGTTTAGGGATCTCAAGCAAGATCGTTGTTCCGGTCCAACCGATGCGGATCTTCGACTTATCATCTAAGCCGGCCCACATGGTCAATTGGTCACGCAAATTGATGATTGTGGGCAGGTAGTGGGGATTGATGCCGGCTAACCGTAGCGACATGACGCGCGCCGAGTTGTACCCGGAGGGTCGATAGTGAACCCCGGGAGATAAGCCTAATTCTTGATGTAACGCCGCCATAACGCGGTAGCTGGCTGTATAACAGAACTTGGTAACGCTCATGGTTTGCTAGGCGTGCTGACTGTGCCACTTGTTCCAGTGATCGGTACTCCAGTGGCAAATAAAGGTTACTTCAGTGTCAAAATAATACGTCATTTTCATATATTTGTCAAAGTGGTGCTGGAGGATTCGATATTTGGACACTAGAGTGTCCAAATGAGATGCTCAAGATTGACAGGAAAAGCGTATTCTGTTATTATCTCGCCATAGGGTTATCTTATCTGTCTGGAGATCACGGGTGTAGAGCGGCGGACCTCACTGAAGGCATGAGGCCAGAAATGTGTGAAGAGGTGTTCCCACCCTAACCCGGTTAATTCGCGTAGTAAAAATTCGTATAGTCATATCTAGCCAAGATTAAGGGAGTCTATAGGTGCTGATACCGCGGATTGCTATCAGTGAGAGGGCAAGTAATGATAGCAGTGTTTCGTGTAGCGATTAAGGCTTCTGTTTGCTGTGATCAACCTTTGTTTCGTGTAGTGATTTGTATGAGAAACTGATTATGGTAATGTTTATCCCGATAGCCGGATGTCCGTGGTCAGCCATATATGACTGACGGAATGGCGAATGAGCCAGTTAGCTGAGCTACTTAAAAAATTTTATAAAGAATCGAATTATCGCTCCGTCGCTGCGCTAACGCGGTCGGCCCAGAGTTATACCTCCATCAGCCAGTCTTACATCAAGCAGTTGATGCGGGGTATTCGTCAAAATCCTTCCTATGATAAA
>JABAHQ010013840.1_pt1 | contig 10705 bp, 7 predicted proteins | sample 7062091 | NCBI WGS metagenome assembly JABAHQ01 (sample SAMN14534359, study PRJNA622989) | marine sediment metagenome | biome: marine biome [ENVO:00000428]; feature: marine pelagic biome [ENVO:01000023]; material: deep marine sediment [ENVO:00002113] | place: India: Gulf of Kutch | collected...
ATGCTCAGCCTATTGGGTCCAGCGGCACGCTGGCGAGGGAGGCAATATCGCCGGTACCCGGTGGAGCGAACGGATATTTATCTTCACACCCTGAGATTAAATCTTGATGAGCCTTCTTGTGCGGAAAGGATAAGGAGGCTCATTTTTTATGCGGTTTCCGTTTGTTGATCTTTCATCCGCCGGGTCAGTTGTTTCCAGAGTTCTTTCCGGCCGCGGTGGGTTTTGCTGGAGTAGGCGATCAATTCATGGTCGCGGTCCTGTAAAAAGGCCGCCCGGATCAGCTTGAGCTGTTGGCTTTGTTCCGCCTGGGACAACTTGTCGGCTTTGGTCGCCGCCAGAATATAGTCCACCTCGTATTGTTCCAGCCATTCCTGCATATGCAGATCCAGTTCCGTCGGCTTGCGCCGGATATCGATCAATAAAACCACAGCCCGCAGATTTTCCCGATGGATCAGGTAATTTTCCACCAGCGCCTGCCATTTCTTTTGCACCGCCGGCGGCACTTTGGCGAAGCCGTAGCCGGGAAGATCCGCGAAGATCAGGTCGCCGTTGATGTTGAAGAAATTGATCATCTGCGTTTTGCCGGGCGTGGCGCTGGTTTTCACCAGTTTCTTGCGGTTCAGCAGGGAATTGATCAGCGAGGATTTACCGACATTGGAGCGTCCCACGAAAGCGAACTCCGGCAGGTGGCCGGCGGGATACTGCTTCGCCGATACCGCGCTGATGATGAACTCGGCTTGGGTGATTTTCATGATTGAAAAGGATTGATCACCAGTCCGGAAAGCAGTTTCGGATAAAAGTAAGTGGCTTTCTGCGGCAGGCGAATGCCCCGTTCCGCCAGGTCGCGCACCTGGTCCATGCGGGTGGCGTTCATAAAAATCACCAGATCGAATTTCCCCGCATCGACGTTTGCCATCGCTTCACCCGTGCGAACATTGTAGGTGATGTACTGCTGGTGCTCGGGCTTTCGAGTATCGATGTCCAGTAATTGCCGCAGCACCAGCGTGTGGAGCTGGTAAACATCCAGCACCTTCAGGTCCGGCGCGTCCTCTTCCATAAACGGAACAACCTTTTCATGATCCTTGAGACTCAACAGCAGGGCGTCGCCCCCTCCCAGATAGGCGCAGAAGGCGGTTCCTTTCTTCCCCGCTTCCTCCAGCGTGGCGGTGAGTTGATCCGCGGTTTGATTCTTGGCCAGCGCTTCCACACTGAAATAGGGTTCCAGTTGTTTCACGAACGCGTTCCGGTCGAAAGGCTGCGGACATTTCAACTGGCGGTGGATCGGGTAAATGGCCAGGGATTGCGCGTCCAGATTGGTGAGGAACATCATGACATGCGCGGAGTCGGGAACCTCCCCGCCATGCTCCCGGTGATATGCCAGCGACGTTTCATAGCGGTGGTGACCGTCGGCGATATACACTTTCTTTTCCTCGAAAGCGCGGGTTAAGAATTCCAGCGTGGCCGGGTCGGTCACCCGCCACATCCGGTGCGTGACCCCGTCTTCCTCGATTTCCGCCAGAGGCGCGCCTTGGGTGGCATCGGCGAGTTTGCGGTCGATCACTCCCTCCGGATCGGAAAACAGTCCGAACACGGGGCTGAAGTTGGCCCGGCAGGCCCGGATCAGATTCGCCCGGTCCTTTTTCGCTTTAGCCAGGGTGAATTCGTGCGGGCAGATATTGCCCTCACTGAAATCCTCCAGCCGGACACGCGCGAAAAAGCCCACACGGTTGTTGCTTTGTCCGTTGAACGTATACTCCTGGCTGTAAACGTAGAACGACGGTTCCGGGTCCGTTTTCAGGACACCACTCCCCCGCCAGCCCCGGAAGACCCCTGCCGAGCGGGTATAACGGTTGTTGTCCCCGGTATCGTCCTCGTACTGTTTGCCCAGGATCAGGCGGACGACGTTATGAGGATTCCGGCCATACAAATCCTCCTGCAGGTCCGGACGAATGACGTCGTAAGGCGGCGCAATCAACTGCGACAGGGGACCGGATTTATTTTCATCGTAACGCAGGCCGTGAAAAGGGACCACATCAACCATGAGGGGCTTCCTGTTTACGGGTTTACGGAGGATCGCCGGATGCAAGCACGAATCCGGCGCGCCGATTCGGTGAACCGGGGCGTTCTGAAAATCTTTTTGGGCCACTATACTATCTTTGGCGGGGGAAGACAATCGGCCCGGTTGAGAAAGTGAATAGCGCGGGGAGGAACCGTTCGGACACCGGTTACAGGGACTCGCAGGCGCACAATTCGCGGATATAGCGAACCAGCGAGTGGATCATCTCCTCGTCCAGCGTGTGTTGCCAGCTGGGCATGCAGGGAGCCCGGCCGACCGCCAGGCCGCCCTGCGCAATGGCCGTAAACAAATGTTCGTCCGTGCGGGTTTCAAGATAGTCGGCCTTGGTGTGGTCCCGCGGGGGCACGGTCAGATAAGGCGCGTTGATCCCGTTCCCCTTGCCCTCAATGCCGTGACATTGAGCGCAATAGAATTGATAGGTGTTGCGCGTTTCCGGAGTCACCGGGTGAACCGCCGCGGCGGGGGAAGCCGGGGAAGGCGCGGGGGCCGGCGGCGGGGACGGTTGATCCGGCTCGCTGTCCTGACCGCACGCCGCCAGGCTTCCCGACAGGATCATCGCCGCCACCGTCAGTAGAAATCGTTTCATGGCTTCACCGGTTCCTTTTTATGGGACATGAGGTATTGAGTCATTTTGCGCGCCGTTTCGTCATCGAAGGCATACGCCGGCATCCGTCCTTTGGGCACAAACCGTTTGGGGGCCGTCAGCCACTGATAGACCCATTCCGGCCGCAACCGGTTGCCCGCGTCCAAAAGCGACGGACCGGAGACACCGCCCCGGGGTTGACGTGCCAGATTGTAACTCTGATGGCAGGCGATGCAACCGTAGTCGCGCTCGAACAGAATTTTAACCCGGACCCGCATCCCTTTGGACAAGGCGGGAAGATCCAGCGGCTTTTCGGTTTTCATGATTTTCAGCGTCCCCAGGTGATCCGCCATTTGCCGGGCATCGCCGGGGTTCAGCCTGGGGTGCGGGGCGGAGGCCTCCGGTTTGCCTTTCAGGAATCCCGGATCGCGGGTGTGGCCCGCCGGGCGAATGGGTTCCGGGTGCTGTAAAAACCGTTCCAGCCACGATTTCTGAAATTTATCGCCCGCGTAAAATAAATCCGGCGCGCTCAATTCTTCCGGGGCCTGATCCGCGGACAACCGATGGCAGGCCTGGCATTTGTATTGTTTCACCAGAGCCGGAGAGGCGGTCACCTCCCCCGTCCATCCCAGGGACAGAATCAACAGCCACCCGAACCGTTGTAAAGTTTTGCGTGGAAAAATCTTCATACCGCTCTATTCCTGTGCCGACGGAAGGTCCGGGTCCGGTTCGCTGGATTTCAGATCGATGAAAAAATCCGCCTGCCCGGGTGGAGAGTCCAGAGGCGGAGGGACGGGCGAAACACTCTCCGGCATGTCCGCTTGAGGGATGGGTAATTCCGCCGTTCCGGGAGGCGGGGGTTGAGCCGGCTCCCTGGCGGGAGCGGGTTCCGCCTGTTGGGTGGTGAAGAACTGATGCCGGTCGAGATCGTAATACAACAGTTTTTCTTCCCCGGTGGGAGGCCCCATTTTTTCTTCATTGATTTTATGCTTCAAGTCGTAAGGATATTCATCGCGGATCAGAAGACGCGAATGACCGTTCCTTCTCAAATCCAGATAGCGGTAAGCCTTGTATCGGGTCGTTTTTTTAAGCAGGGCTTTGATTTCCTTGGATTTCATAAAGCGCAGTTTTCCCTTGGGCAGGGGGTTTTGCAGGCTCCACCCGTTGCGCGAAACCATCTGCTTGATCTGAAACTGAGGTTGAACCCGGTTGGCTTCGATGAGTTCTTTGTAAAAAGGTTTGCCGTCCCGGATGTTTTTCAGTGTCGGCTCGCCGAGCCCCGCCGCCAGGGGGCTGAGATGACAGCTTTCGCAGGGGCGGGTGGTGGCGCGCGTGGTATGGGGGGTGTGGGGCATCATGACCCATCCCGGTTTGCCTTTAACCGTTACCGGTACTTTCGCCCGGTCCGGTTGCTGGCCGCCCGGTTTGGAGCGGGTGGTCAGAAAATACTGGTATCGGGGTTTCATCACCGTTGCCCGGTTACGCTGATTGATTCCTAAAATAAGACTGTTCCAACCGGTCTCGGTGAACACGTGATTCCAGACGCCTTTGATCCAACTGCCCTTGATGCCCTCCGGCGTGGACAGTGCGGAATTCCAGTTCAGCATGCCCATAACGGACGCGGCGGGTTTCCGCGGCTCCGCCGTTTCGGACAGGGATTGCTGCAGGGTGGGGTCGGACAGGGTCCAGTTTTTCCATTGATCCCGATCCAATTCTTCCTCGTGAATCACATGCATTCCCCACTCATTGGCCGACCACCGGGCGTGGCAGGCCGAACACTCGGTACGCGACATGTGGCCGCGGATCTGGTGGGCGTAAGGCCGGGGCCTGATGAATCTCAATAAAGGAATTTTATGTTTCTTGCCGGTGACCTTGGAATACAAAATCCACTTGCCTTCGATCAACACCACATGGGGCATGGGTTTTCTCCGGGCGTCCAGCATGACGGTATCCCCCATTTTGACTTTGGTCATCAGGTTGGGATTGAGCTGGTTTTTCGCGATCAAATCCACCGCCCGGGAGTCGGTTTCTTTCAGGAGCATGGCGTTCGGTGTGCGGCTGTTGGTGCCGTGGCAGGTTTCGCACCGCACTTTAACCGCGTCATGCTGGGTGGCATTGGACGAGGCGTCGGCCTTGACTTCCTCCTGGCCGTGACAGTCGATGCAGTGCATGCCCTTTTCGCGGTGAATGTCCGGCAGCAGGAATTCGTGTGACCGGCCGTAAAGCACCGGTTGGTTTTCCTCCGACTGTGCCGATGCGGTTTTGGGCTGAGCCGGTTTCGCGAACAATCCTTCAAACTCGTTACCCACTCCGTTGTAATTGTGGCAATGCTCGCACTGCACGCTGGGAATGGCCACGGTGAATTTATGGAGCAGGGGATAGCCGCGCCGGTTGTTGATCGAATTGGCCGCGAAACGCCGTTCAAGCCGATTCCTCAAATAATCGGGATCCGATTTTTGGATTTTCCGGATGGCCCGGTCACGGCTCAATGAAGTGCCTTTATTGGTGTACACCATGTGGCATGCGGCGCAACCCGTGGCCCGGTAATCCCCAGGACGGTGCGGGGAGGGCGAATTGATATGGCACCGCAGGCATTTTTTTCCTAAAAAATCATCCACCGGTTTCCCCGGGCTGACATAAGTCCAGGGATGTTTTTTCGATTTTTTCCTTTTCTTTGAGCGCTTGGGTTGTTTGAGAGGTTTTTCTCCCCAGGCTTCCCGCGTGATTTCAATAATACCGCGTGGGGAAGCCATCAGAGAGTTTTTGACTTTTTTGATTTGGTCTTTGTGGCACCGGCCGCAAAACCTGGGCGCGTATTTCATATCGGAAGGATTCGACACCAGGTTCTTATGGGCCTGGGCCACGGTTTTGCCTTTTATGTTGCCCCGGTGGCATTTGACGCAGGCGAAGGCGTGGTTCTGGCTGATCTCTTCGATTCCGCGATGGCATCTCAGGCATCCGCCTTCCTTGTTCACCAGTTCGATGCGTCCGTAAACATCCTCTAAAACAAAGTTGGAGTTTTTATAATAACGGTCGATGAATCCCGCGGACTGGTTGTAGGAATTGAACCGCAGGCCGTCGACGGTGGTCCCCGGTTTCAGCGCTTCCTTTGACCGGCCGTTATAACCGCGAAGGAAAAAATACGGATCGCGAAAATCTCCCGCGTCGATCAGCGGGTTCTCCGCCTGCAGGGGGATTTCCACCAGATTCTGTTCAAAGTCCGGGCGGGGGCCGGGCCTCGCCTCCGGCGGAACCTCTTCCTGAGGCACCGTATCCTGCGGCGCCGGTTCCGGGCTGCTGTAATCCGGTGGCAGTTCAGGGCCCTCGGTTTCACCGAACAATCCCTCCTGGGCTTTCAGTTGCGGAAGGCCGAAGGCCAGTAAAGCCAGAACAGCGAGGAACACGGGGATGGTTTTTGACCAATAAGGTTTCATTTCAAACCGGTTATCTCTTTCTCAGGATCTTATCCCTTAAGCGGCGGTGTTTGATGTTGATGGAAAACTTGTAGCTCTTTTTCATATTGCGGTAAATTTTATCAGTATACCGTGGATGACAGGGAATGCAGTTGCCCACTTTCAATATCCGCGTAATCTCTTCCTGGTTCAAGGGCCGGGCTCCGGGTTGTCCCGTTCCCGCGATGGCCTCGCCCCGGATGTTGACTTTGGCTTCCGGGGCGAATCTGGATTTTCTCAATACCCGGTTGGTGCGGACCAGGGGATTCAGTTTATCGTATTGCCCGGAGGATTTGCGTCTGATGTGCAAATCCCCTTCGCCCAGCCCCAGGGCTTCGGGCGACAGGTGACAGCTTTCGCAGGGACGCACTCCCTTGCTGACCGAATGCGGCTGGCTGCCGTAAGCCAGGTTGGAACCGGAATACCCGGCGGGGTTGGTGAATTCCCAATTCCGGAAATCGCCCGGTGAATCTCCATAGCCGTCGATCACCGGCGTCACTTTGCCTTGTTCGTCCACCACCGTCAAGGTGCGGGGCGGTTGGGAAAGCATGGGCACCACCTCTCCCCGGGGACCCATCATTAACGCGGGCCGCTCGAATTTTAGAGTGAACTGAAACGGGTTCCATACATTTTTGGGGGAAGATCCGCGGTTGGATTGGGTTTCAAGCGTGATATGGCAGCCTTCACAGCGCGGGACCCACTGCGAATGGCAGGAAGTGCAGGACAGTTTTCCCCGGTGACCGGGAATGTTGTGGCCCCAGCGGTGCTTTTTAACCATGGGAATGGGACGGGCCTTGCCGGTGCGTTTGCTGTACAGGACAAACTTTTTTCCTTCAAATCGGACGTTGGTTAATTTCCGGTTGCGCGCGGACAGCAGAAGTTCGTCTCCCACCTTGTTGCGGAAATTTTTGTAATGGCGGCTCTGCCGAATCGCCGGATCCCGGGGGTTCCGAATGGCGGCGCTTCGCGGGTACTCTTTACGGGTGCCGTGGCACGATTCGCACCGGATTTCCACCGCCTGGTATTGCCGGGAATAGATTTTCCCGTCGCCCATAATATCAGACTCGGTATGGCAGTCAATGCAATCCATGCCGCGTTCCAGATGGACATCCATGTGGGGCCTTCCGGTTCCCGGCATATCCAGTGGCCCCCGGGTGCCCGTCCCGGGAAAGGGGATGCCGCTTCGCGGAGGGGCTAACTGCGAAAGAAACGATTGATGACATTGAATGCATAATTGACTCGAAGGCAGGACCGTCATCCGATGATACGCGGGGTGCCCGGTTTCGGTTTTGGAAACCGTAGAGTCTCCACCCAGGTATTTCCCGGTGGGGTGATAGCTGAAATGACAGGCGGCGCATCCCTGCGACCGGTTTTGGCCGGGCGGGGGCGGGGCGTCGAGATGACACTGAAAACATCGCTCGCGCAGAAGATGGTCCCCGATATGATTCGAAATTTTTTTCCGGGGGGCGCCTTTCGGTTGTGTCTGGTGTTGCCTGAGGTGATAGGCGTTGAAATAAGGCAGTTCCTCCAGGCGGGAGACGGCGTGAGGATCTTTTTTCGGTGAGGGGGTTTCACTTTCTACCGGGTAAATGCCGTACACGGCGGATTGGCCGGGCTGGCCGCCCCATTGATAACGCAGGCCGGAGATCATTCCCGCCAGCGTCCCCATCATGGATTTTCGGACGCGGTCGACATGGTTGCGGGTGGGGTCGGGATGACCCGAATGGCATTGCGCCCGGCCGCAACTCAGATGCACCACCTTTAAAGAAGAAGGGTTTCGTTTTCCCGTTCCCGCCTCGGGATCGTAGATGAGCGTGGAATGGGCCTGTTCCTTATTATCCGAGGCGCCGTCTCCGCCATGGCAGGCGGTGCATCCCAGCTTCAGGGGATGCGACGCGCTGATCTCTTCAATCCCGTTATGGCAATCCAGACATTGTTCCTCGACGGCATGCGCGGCAGAACCGGTCAGCAGAAGCGCAATCACCGTTCCCAGGATTGCCGGAAAATAAATGACGGATCGAAAGGTCTTCAAGGGTTTGACAGTCGGTGCAAAAATTTCAGAAAATCCGGAAGGCGGCCGGAATGATGCGGCCGGTGATTAATCGTAAACCACTTCAATTTTATTCAGATAATCCGATAATGCGGCGATCGATCGGCGAATGGAGTCGTCATTCTTGTGTTTTGCGGCCTGTTCGATCTCCTTGCCCAGAACGCTCAGATGATTAAAACCGTAACCCCCGCCGGATCCCTTCATCGAATGTCCCAGCACCGCAATCGAATCATAATCCCCGTGTTCCAGGGCCTGTTGGTAGACGGCGATTTCTTGTTTGCGGTTTTCCAGGTAACCCGGGATCAATTCTTTCAAATCCGGGTCGATGTGCACCCGGATTTTCTCGGATTTTGAACGGCTCTCATTCATAAACCTTTAAATTGTAACATGATTGTTCCGGAATATTTAAGCCTAAAGCCGGGCGAGGGGCGACGGCGGATGGCCCCTGTGCCGGGGGTCCGCAGGGTTAATTCGCCCGGCCGATCATGACGGTCATGGACCCGCCGGGCAGGGACATCGGCTCCGTAGAAGGTGCGAGGTTTGTGGATGTTCCGAAGCCGGGTTGGGCGGTGTTCAGCAGGGTTTTCCAGTGATGCACGGGAGCCAGCCGGGGAGGTTGAAAGGTCCGGTCCTGTTCCGCCGCGTTCCAGGCCACCATCAGGCAGGTGTCCTGTTCCTTGCGAAGAAATATCAGACAACAGAAACAGGACGAGTCGAACGATTCGATTGTTTCCGGATCAATTTCTTCCCCGCCGGCGTCAAACCATTTCAGGGATACGGGCCACTCCTCTTCCGATCCGTGATCCGGCGGGTTTTCCCGCCAGAAGGGTCCATAGGTTTTTCTGAGGGCTATGAGGCGGCGGGTGAATTCCAGAAACGGTTTGTGATGGTCCCATGCGTCCCAATCCAGCCAGGTGATTTCATTGTCCTGGCAATAGGCGTTGTTGTTGCCCCTTTGCGTTCGCCCGATCTCATCCCCGCCCGCCAGCATCGGGATGCCCCGGGACAGGAGCAACGTGGCCAGCAGATTTCTTTTCTGTTGCTCGCGGCGGTTGTTGATCTCCGGATCGTCGGTTGGGCCTTCGACGCCGTGGTTGTGGCTGTCATTGTCGTCGGAGCCGTCGCGATTGTCTTCCACGTTGGCCTGGTTGTGTTTGTGATCGTAGCTGACCAGATCCTGCAGAGTAAATCCGTCGTGGCTGGTGACGTAATTGATGCTTGCGCGGGGCGAGCCGGTGTTTGGAAAAAGGTCCGGACTGCCGCCGAATCGTTGTATCAGGTTTTTCCCCTGGCCGGGGTCTCCGCGCCAGAATTTCCGGACGGTTTTGCGGAACTGATCGTTCCAGACCGACCACTGTGAGGGAAAGGACGACAACTGGTAACCCTCCGGGCCCAGGTCCCAGGGTTCGGCAATCCATTTGACCCGGGACAGAACCGGGTCCTCCTGAATCGATTTGAAAAAACTTCCCTCGGGCTCGAAAAACTGTTCACCACGCCCCAGGGTCACCGCCAGGTCCAGCCGGAACCCGTCCACGTGCATTTCCTGCACCCAGGTGCGCAGGCTGTCCAACACCAGTCGCCGGGCCACGGGGTGGTGGGTGTTGAACGAATTGCCGCACCCGGTGAAATTCTGATATCGGCCGGGGTTTTCCGGATCGTGGCGGTAATAGACGGCGTTGTCGATTCCCCGAAACGATACCGTGGGCCCGTGAACGTCCCCCTCCGCCGTGTGGTTGAAGACCACGTCGAGAATGACTTCGATGCCGGCGCGATGCAGGGTTTTGACCATCTGTTTGAATTCCGCCGCGGGGTCGCCCTCCGGCCGGCTGGCGAATCGGAGGTCCGGCGCGAAATACAGCAGGGTGTTGTAACCCCAGTAATTGGTCAGTCCATTTTTATGCAGGTGATACTCGTTCGCGGCCTGATGGACCGGAAGCAGTTCCACGGCGGTGACGCCCAGTTTCGTCAAGTGTTCCAGGATCGGGTCCGAAGCGAGGCCGGCGTAGGTGCCGCGAATTTTTTCCGGCAGACCCGGATGATTCCGGCTCAGGCCTTTGACATGAGTTTCGTAAATGACGGTTTCTTCCCAGGGGAGGCCGGGGGAGCGGTCTCCTTCCCAATCGAAAGAGGTGTCGACCACTTTTCCCAGGGGGGCATAGGGGGCGCTGTCCATAGTGTTGGGCGGGCGGTCTGTTGAGTCCGCCGCACCCGGCGGAACGGTCCACAGGGCTTCATGCCAGCGCATGGGCCGGCCCAGCGCCCGGGCGTAAGGATCGATCAGAACTTTGGAGGGGTTGAACCGGTGGCCCTCTTCCGGACGGTAAGGTCCGTGGACCCGGTAGCCGTAAAGCTGTCCGGTTGGAACGTCCGGAAGGACAGAACTCCACACCCCGTCGGCATTCCGGGACAGTGGAATGCGCTGTGATTCCTGGGTGGCTTCGGCGGAATCGAACAGGCAGAGTTCCACCGCGGTGGCGTGTTCGGAATATAAGGAAAAACGAGTGCCCTGCCCGCCCCCTGCGGGGGAGGCAATTTGTTTACCG
>JABAHQ010000265.1_pt1 | contig 10702 bp, 11 predicted proteins | sample 7062091 | NCBI WGS metagenome assembly JABAHQ01 (sample SAMN14534359, study PRJNA622989) | marine sediment metagenome | biome: marine biome [ENVO:00000428]; feature: marine pelagic biome [ENVO:01000023]; material: deep marine sediment [ENVO:00002113] | place: India: Gulf of Kutch | collected...
GGACTGATGGGGCGCGCCTTCCCGGATGACCTGCGTGCCCTGCTGCTGGATCCCTATATCAACGAGGAAACGGGCGAGGCCCGGTTCAGTATCCGCCTGCTCGAGACATCGCCCGAGCTGGACCGGGACGCCCTGTTTGACCGCATCCGGTCCCACCTGACCGGAGAAATGGGACTCAAGGACGAACAGGTCAATCTCACCGGCATGGCGGTGCTTTACAATAATATGCTGCAGAGCCTCTTCAGTTCCCAGATCAAGACACTGGGCGCGGTATTCGTCGCCATTATGGCGATGTTCCTGGTCCTGTTCCGGTCACTCCGGGTGGCGGTCGTCGCCATCGTGCCCAACCTGCTGGCGGCGGGCACCGTACTCGGCATCATGGGGCTGATGGGCGTTCCGCTGGATATGATGACCATTACCATCGCAGCCATAACGGTGGGCATTGCCGTGGACGACACCATTCACTACATCTACCGCTTCCGCGAGGAGATCCGCCGCGACGGTGACTACCAGGCGGCCATGCACCGCAGTCACCAGACCATTGGGCGCGCGATGCTGTACACCTCGCTGACCATTATCGTCGGTTTCTCGATCCTGGCACTGTCCAACTTCATTCCGACCATCTACTTCGGGGTCTTCACCGCCCTGGCCATGGCCATCGCCCTGATCGGCGCGCTGACACTGCTGCCCAGGCTGATCCTGATGGCGAAGCCATTCGGGCCGGACCGCGGCCACCCCGCGGAGGACAAATAATGGCGATTCTGACCGCCCTTATCCTTCTCGTACTGATCGCGCTGAGTGCNNCCGCCGGAGATGCTGATGACCGTACGCGTGCTCAACCCGATCGACGTCGCCCGCCGGGAGTCGGCCGGGGCCCGGTTGGTGGGGGATTACATGCCCGAGACCGTCCGGCGTATCGTGTTTCGCCAACTTACCTCGGAACTTGATGAAGCCCTGTCCGAGCGGGGGATCGAGTCCGAGATCAGTGTCGAATACCGGTAGGAGCTGTAATGACCCTTCTCAACCTGCTGCTTGGCGGCATCCTGCTTGTTCTTCTCGGCGCCGTAGCCTGGGAGCTCCACCGGCAGGAGCAACTGGTTCAGCGGCTTGAACAGTACGCCGCCCACGAGCGCCGCCCCAAGCACGGGCGCGTGATCCACAGCAATTACGAAGAGCCGATCATGCCGGCCTTCGAATCCCTGCCCCGAAAACTCTTCGAGCAGATTACCGGCCGCCGGGACGACCATTAGCGCACCGGCCCGCCGGCCATCCCCCCTTGGGGGATCGGTGCACCCGATTCGCTCGCCGCTGTGACGGAACTGGCTTCGGTTAACCGCTAACGGATGAAACAGCCCTCGCTTGAGAAAAATTCCCATTATCTTTAATATTCCGTTCACTATCTCTCAACCGAAGGCGCGCTGTATGAGCCCTTATCCGCTTTTCCAACCCGCTCCCCTTGCCGCTGCAGTCCTGACATTGAGCCTTGCCGGCATGGCCCACGCCCAGGACGGAACCCCTAACGATACCACTTTCTCCGCCTCCACCCTGGAGATCCAGGCCAGTGCGGATGCATCCGAAGAGGGGCTCAGCCCGGCCTTTGCCGGGGGGCAGGTGGCCGAGGGCGGTCGTGTGGGACTGCTCGGTAACCAGGACGTCATGGAGACACCCTACAACTTCACCAACTACACCGAACTCCTGATCGAGGACCAGCAGGCGGCCAGTGTCGGCGAAGTGCTGATCAACGATCCGGCCGTCCGCGTGGCGCGTGGTTTCGGGAACTTCCAGCAGGTCTACCTGGTGCGCGGCCTGCCGGTGTTCTCGGATGACATGACCTACAACGGCCTCTACGGGCTCCTGCCGCGTCAGTACCTTGCCTCCGAGTTCATCCAGCGGGTACAGGTCTTCCGTGGCGCCAATACCTTCCTCAAGGGCGCTGCGCCCGGCGGTAGTGGCTTGGGCGGTGCCGTCAACGTGGTGCCCAAACGCGCCCCGAACTACCCCCTCACCCAGGTCACCACGGGGGTAGAGAGCGGTGGCCATGCCTACGCGGCCGCGGATGTGGCACGGCGCTCCGATGACGGACGTTACGGCGTACGCGTCAACGCTGCCCGCCGTGACGGGGACACGGCCGTTGACGGTGAATCCCGTGAACTGTCGATGAGCCATATCGGGCTCGATTACCGTGGGGATGACCTGCGCCTCTCGGCGGACCTGGGGTATCAGGACCACCTGATGGACGCGAGCCAGCCGAACATCACGATCAACAGCGGGCTGGCCATCCCGGATGCCCCCGATGCTTCCGAGAGTGTTGGCCAGCCGTGGTCCTATTCCGAGTCGGAAGACGTGTTCGGGACGCTTCGCGGCGAGTATGACGTCAATGAGGCTGTCACCGGGTGGCTCGCCTTTGGCATGCGCCAGGGCGAGGAGGAAGCCACCTTCGCCAACCCCACCGTCAACAACGCACAGGGGGATTTCACGACCTACCGTGCCTCGAATGCGCGAGAGGATGATGTTCAGACAGGGACAGCCGGCATCCGAGGCTCGTTTGAAACGGGGGCCATCGCCCATGAGCTGACCCTGAGCGGGTCGGTCTATCGGAGTGAATCCAGAAACGCTTACGCATGGTCTCAAATCGGCGGCATCAACGGGAATCTCTATAATCCCCGGAGTGAGCCGCAACCGCCTGCGAATGGCTTCACCGGCGGGGAACTTGATAACCCGGGCCTGACGAGCAAGACGGATCTCACCAGCGTCGCCCTGGCTGACCAGGTGTCGATGCTGGATGACACGCTCCTGTTGACACTGGGAGCCCGGCATCAGCGCATCGAAACGGCCAGCTACGATTACAACACAGGCGATCGCACCGCTGACTACGATGAAAGTGCCATCACACCCACAGTGGGAGTGGTCTACCGCTATACGCCAGGGCTCTCCCTCTACGCCAACTACATCGAGGGGCTCCAGGAAGGTGACACGGCACCCAACCAGACGAGCAGCGGCGATCAGGTCGTCAATGGCGGTGAAGCACTGGACCCCTACACCACCGAGCAGAGCGAAGTCGGCTTCAAGATCGAAGGCGGCGATCTTGGCGGCAGCGCTTCGTTCTACTACAGCCGCAAACCCAGTGCCGAGGTGGACAGCAACAACGTCTTCCGGGTCTCAGACTACCGGCGTAATCGCGGCCTTGAGCTCAATGCCTACGGCAAGGCCACCAACCACCTGACCATCCTCGGCGGCGTCAGCTTCCTGGACACGGACGTGGACGGCAACGATGCCATCGGCGCCCCGGATACCCAGGCCAACCTCAACCTGAAGTACGACGTGCCCGCCCTGCCCGACCTGGCCCTGGACAGCCGTGTGATCTACACCAGCTCCCAATACGCGGATTCGGCCAACCAGCAGAAGGTCCCCTCCTGGACGCGCCTCGACATCGGCGCCCGCTACCTGGTGCCCATGGGCGAGGACCGCTTGCTCACACTGCGTGCGCGGGTGGAGAATGTCGCGGATGCCGACTACTGGGCATCCGCTGGTGGCTACCCGGGCTCTGGCTACCTGACGGTGGGGGCCCCACGAACCGTCATGCTGTCAGCCACCGTCGATTTCTAGGAGATCCAGCCGCCCATGCAGCAACGGACCCTCCGTGTCTGGTCAGGCCTCCACAAGTGGACCAGCCTGATCTGCACTGCATTCATCCTGATGCTGTGCATCACCGGACTGCCGCTGATCTTTCACGACGAGATCGACGAAGTGCTGGACACCCAGCAGTGGCAACCGGCCAACCCGGATGGTGAACTGCTGTCGTTGGACCGGATCCTGTCGATCGCGCTGGCGAACCAGCCCGGGGGCACCCCGCTGTTCATGAGCTTCGACAAGGATCGGCCGGTCGTGAACGTGACCACCGGCCCGAGCCCGGATGCGGCCGCGGGGGATATGCACTTCGCCTCCTACGACCGCACCAGCGGCGAGACTGTACCCGCCCACGAGAACACGGTCATGGACTTCATCCTCCAGCTGCATACGGACATGTTCCTGGGACTGCCCGGCATGCTGTTCCTGGGCGGGATGGGCGTGTTGCTCTTCCTGGCCATTGTTTCCGGGGTAGTGCTCTACGCGCCCTTCATGAAGAAGCTGGATTTCGGCACCGTCCGCAGGAGCAGGACACGGCGCATCAAGTGGCTGGACTACCACAACCTGCTGGGTGTGATTACCGTGGCGTGGCTGTCCGTGGTTGCCNNGACTACCACAACCTGCTGGGGGTGATCACAGTGGCTTGGCTCTCGGTGGTTGCCCTGACCGGGGTCGTCAACACTCTGGCAACGCCAATACTGGAGACCTGGCGGGACCAGTCCCTGGCGGACCTCGCCCAGGGCTATGAGGACCAGAGTGTTCCCGGGCCCGGGGAAATGGCTTCGCTGGACGCGGCGGTGAACGAAGCGGTCGAAGCGGCCCCTGATAAGACGTTGCAGTTCGTGGCCTTCCCGGGCGGCATGTGGTCCACGGACTTCCATTACGCGGTCTTCCTGCACGGCAACACGTCCCTGACCCAACACCTCATCACGCCCGCGCTGATCAACGCCCGCACGGGCGAGTTTGCCGCCATGCGCGAGATGCCCTGGTACGTAAAGACCCTGGCCCTGTCCGGTCCCCTGCATTTCGGGGATTACGGCGGGCTGCCACTGAAGATCCTGTGGGCCGTGCTCGACACCCTCACCATCGTGGTTCTTGGCAGCGGGCTCTACCTCTGGGCGTCACGCCGGCGGCCGGTCACCAGTGAGGTCCGGGCATCACAGGAAACCCCGTCCCCGTCGGTCACGGCAAGCCCATGAGCCGTCAGAGTGCGAGCCGCAACCGACGGTCCCTCTGGAGGATCTTCGCGACGCCTATCGGAATCGCAATCGCCAGCCTCATTGGGCTGGCATCAGCGCTGATGGGCGAAGGGGCCTGGAACCTTATTGCCTGGCTCGGGCTGGGTATTCCGGTTCTGGCCATGGTCTATGCCCTGAGGTACCGGACCGGCTGACCCCGTACTCCCGCGTTCAACTGGCTTTACGGGCCACAACGGACCCCAGAACCACCAGCAGGGCCGCGACCGGAAGCTGCCAACTGGGCGTGGCAAAGCCCGCCACCACCAGAAAAAAGGCCGCGAGAACCGGCACCCCATAAGCCAGACTGCCCACCAGGCCAATGGGCCCGTTCCGGATCGCGACGTCCCAGGCCACCATGGCAATGCCGTAGGGGCCCAGGCCCAGGGCGGCACCGGCGGCAATGCCCTTGTAGGGGAAGGCCGCCGCTTCCGGTTCCAGCACCACGCCCATCACCGCAGCCACCATCGCCGCGATCATGAAGATGGTGGGCATGAACGGCGTGAGTGTTACCGGTGTGTTCTGGCACAACCAGGAATACAGTGCCCAGCAACAACCGGCCGTCAATGCAAAGGCGTAGCCCACCATGTTGCCGGAAATCCCGTTGCTCAGGGCATCCGGTGCCAGGAGCAGTGCGGCGCCCCCGAATGCAATGGCCGCCCCACCGAGCACGGGCCCGGAGAGACGCTTGTGCGTGAACCACTGGCTGATCAGCACGAACAGAACCGGCCAGGTGTAGGTAATGAGCGCGCCCTCGGCGGTGGGGGCCATCCCCAGCCCTACCAGATAGGAGCCCACGGCGCCGAGTACAAGCAGGGGAATCAGCGCATAGATCACCCATGAAAACCCCGGCGGTATCTCGGCGTTGAAGTTTTTCCCCAGGCTGAGCGGCAGCGCCGCGAGCGACCCGGCCAGCAGTGTAATCGCCGTCAGCCTCAACGGCGGAATCGTGGTCGCGAGATCAATCAGAAGGGGTGCGGCGGCCCACAGCACAACGGCGAACAGCCCCGCCATGGGCCCGATGGGAAACCGTGGGTTCTCGACTCTCAGTGCCTGCACGCCTGCGTCCTCCTTTGAAAGACTTGATTCCGAAATGACAGGCACAGGTTAAAGCGTGCACAATAATCACAAAAACGATTTTCCATGAACAAACCCATCAAGGATTGTGATAGTTGCGAACCCCTGTCCTGGACCTGAACCTGCTTCAGACGCTGCTTGCCGTGGCGGATACCGGAACGGTCACGGCGGCCGCCGAGCGCCTGGCCTACACCCAGTCCACGGTCAGCATGCAGTTGCATCGGCTGGAAAGTGCCCTGGGGGTGACGCTGCACGAAAAGGACGGCCGTGGTATCCGGTTTACCAACGAGGGCGAACGACTCCTGGGCTACGCCCGGCGGCTTCTGACCCTGAACAACGAAGCCCTGAATGACCTGAAGGACCGCAGGGTATCCGGCACCCTGAAACTGGGGATTCCGGAGGATTACGCCTTTCTGCTGACCTCTGCGCTGGCCTACTTCCACCAGATGTATCCCGCCATGCAGCTGCAGGTCACCTGTGGCGCCAGCACCGAACTCGTCCGGCAGGTCCAGGCCTCCGAGCTCGACCTGGCCGTGGTGACCCGCCAGACCCGCTCCCCCGGCGGCGAAGTCATCCGCAAGGACCCCCTGGTATGGGCCGTGGGGGCGCAGCAGCAGCCTTCCCTCATTGACCCATTGCCGCTGGCGCTCTACAGCCCCGGAGCCGATGTCTTCCGGGAGGTGGCCGAGCATGCCCTCGGCGCCGCGGGCCGGCAGTGGCGGCTCGCCTATTCCAGTCAGTCCATGACGGGCCTGATGCCCGTGGTCGTGGCCGGACTGGCCATCGTCCTGATCACCAGGGACATGCTCACGCCCCAGCTGCGGGCACTGGACGAAAGAAGTGGACTGCCTGAACTGCCCTCCGTGGAGATCGCACTGCACCGCGCACCCGGGCGGCCCACTGAGCCCGCGCGGCAGCTGGCGGAACTGATCCGGAACCACATGGGGTCCGACCGCTAGCGGGCCCTCGAACGATTGGCCTCGCCGCGCCTTTGGGTTTTAATGGGGCCTACAGCCAAGGCACCGCAACGGAGGTCCACCTTGCCCAGCGACAACGGCAGTACCGTCAGCCTGGATTCCGGGGATGTCGTCATTGACGCGGCAACGCTCGCCGATTGGCTCGGCGTGGACACCGGGGTCCTGTCAGAGGCCATTGAGAACGGCGCCATCCGCACGCTGGTTGAACGGGGGGAAGGCGAGGACGAAGGCCGTATCCGGCTGACCGTGCGCTACAACAACCAGCAGTTCTGCATGATCCGCGAGCCGGACGGCTCGCTCACCGAAACAGCCCCGCCGCCCGAGACGCGCCGCTACGTGAAACCCTCCCTGATGCAGTTGCTCGACCCGTAACGGGCACCCGCACCCCCGTAACAATTCGACACATCCCGGGCCTCTGACTGGTATCCCGCTTGCTTACTGATTCTTATACATCGTTCGATAAGTAGGTAACCAGGGGCAGAACCCGATGAATGATCTCACCGGTTGTACGCGTGGGCAGGCGCAGGGGAGCAGCGTGCCCACGCGGTTTGGGGCCTTCGAACTTGCCTGTGCGTTCCAGCCCATCGTCAGCCCGACACACCGCCGGACCGTCGGTTTCGAGGCACTGGTCAGGCCGCATTACGGGGGAGACCCCGTCTCGCCCGCCGCCCTGTTCTCGGAGGCAGCCTCCGAGGGTCATGAGCCCTACCTCGATCTGGCGCTCTGGCAGCAGGCGCTCCAGATCTACGCCGAAACAAGACCCCACGCCTGGCTGTTCCTGAACCTGAGCGCGGCCAGCGTGATTGATTCACGCACCGCGCCGGACACCCTGGCGCACCTCGTGCACCAATCTGGGCTCGCCTGCGACCGAATAGTGCTCGAAATCGTGGAGGACGCGGTCAAGGACCAGGACGCGCTGGCCGAATTCGTGCGTGGATGTCGGAGCCATGGCTTCCGGATCGCGATCGATGATTTCGGCGCCGGGGATGCCCACTTTGAACGGATCTGGCGTATACGGCCGGACATCGTAAAGATGGACCGGACCATGGTGGTACACGCCGCCGAGAATCCCCGTGCCTCACGGCTCTTCCTGAGCCTGATCCGGATGATCCGGGAAAATGGCAGCCTCGTTCTCGTGGAGGGACTGGAAACCCGGGAACAGGCCGCCCTTGCCTGGGAGTCCGAGGCGGATTTCTATCAGGGCTTCTGGTACAGCCACCCGCGCGATGGGCTGGCGGCGGCTTCAGCGGATGCGGAGCCGAGGCTCCTCGAGGCCCAGCAGCACTTCACCGCCCTCAACGGCCAGCAGGAAACGGAGCAGATCCAGCGCCTCCGCAGCCTGCGTCACGAGGTCCTCGAGACCTGCCACCGGATTGCCGGCGGAACCGCGCTCGCGGAGGCGGCCACCCAGTTGCTGGAATGCCCGGGCGTCAAGCGCTGCTACCTGCTGGATACCCGGGGCGTACAGCAGGGCGAGACTGCGTCCGCAGCCGGCTATGAGAGCGCGGGCGCAATCTTCAACCCGCTGCTGAGTGCCGAAGGCGCCAGCTGGTCCCACCGGGAATACTTCCGAAACGCCGTCAGCAAACCCGGCGAGATCCACCTGTCCCGGCCCTATGTGGCCCTGCCGGACACGGCCAGGACCGTCACGGTCTCGCACATGACCTTCACGTATTACGGCTACCGGATCCTGTGCCTCGACATCCACCCGGAACAGGCCTTTCCCGGGTCCCATCACCAACTGCCACACCATATCTAGAGCGTCAGGAATACATCGAAAACGGAGGTCACTCTCAATGATGATCCTTTCCCTTCCCGGCGGTCTTCTGGTTCAGGAAACGGGGCTCAGGGGCGTTGTTCGCCTTCTTATGGGGCTGATCCTGGTGAGCCTGGCCCTGCCCCTCCTGCTGCCCTGGCCGGTCGCCTTCGGCATGGCCCTTGTCACGGCCCTGCTCGCCGTTTCCGTCCTCCTTCTTGTCCAGCAGGAGACCAATGACACGGGTAAGGCGGCTGGTCGCAGAAGCAAGTGGCTGGCCGGGGTTCTGGAAACCTCGAGTCCCGATGAAGTCACGGAAGCCCGGCGCCAGGAGCACAGCCTGCAGCAGCGACTCGACGAGATCGCCCATGCCGCCGGCGAGGTGGCCCAGAGCGCGGAATCCGTGACGCATAACGCGCAACAGCAGCACGAAGCCGCCGAGACCGCCGCCTCCGCCATCGAGGAGATGAATGCCAGCATCAACGAAATCGCGGGCATCGCGAACGAATCCCGCACCAGCAGCCTGCAGTCAAGCGAAGCACTGGCGGACGGCATCAGCAAACTCAACGGACTGGTTCAGGGGATCGCCGACATGGCGCAGGAGGCCCAGGCCACCAACGCCCTGATGGCCGAACTGAACGACTACTCGCGACGCATCACGGAGATGTCCTCAACCATTCGCGGCATTGCGGATCAGACCAACCTGCTCGCGCTGAACGCCGCCATCGAGGCCGCCCGCGCGGGCGATCACGGGCGCGGATTCGCAGTGGTTGCGGATGAGGTTCGCCAGCTCGCCCGCTACAGCGAGGAATCCGCGACCGAGATCGACCGCAACAACCAGCTGGTCCTTGATCACATTGAGACGGCGACCCAGCGGATCGGGCAACTGACGGACACCGCGGACACCAGCGCCAGCCGATCCAGCGAGGTCAGCGACCTGTTGGAGAAGGTTCAGGAGGGCGTAACGGCGCTCACGGACCAGGTCATCCAGGTCGCGGCCAGCACCGAACAGCAGAGCCAGGCGATCACGGAAATCGCGGGGCTTGCGGATCGGGTGCGTGAAGGCAATGGCAACAACCTTGAGGCAGCCCACCAGGCCCGTGCCATGGCGGCCCATCTTTCCCGGCTGACGGAGTAACCCATGCCGGCTATCCCTGTGGACTCACTCGTCGTACCGATACTGGTCATTGTTGCCCTGGCGGGTCTCATACCGGCGCTGATGGTGCGGCAGCACTACCGGCATCAACGGTTCCGGCAGAAGCAGCTGGCACGTCTGCACAGCCTGCGGGACCTTATCCTGAACCTGCAACGCCATCGCGGCCTGAGCACGGGCGTGCTGTCCGGGGATTCGGGCATGCGGACCGACCTCGGAACCCGGCGCCACCACCTGGACCGCATCATCCGGGAGGCCCCCATGGATGATCCCCGCTACGCGGAGCGGTGGTCGGCCCTTGTGGATCACTGGTCCCGCCTGCGCGAGACCGACAGCCACACGGTTGAGAACAACCTGGTCCAGCACCACCGGATCATCCGCAATGCCCTGTTCCTGATCCAGGACGTTGCCGCGGACGACCGGGTTGCCCCGCATCCCGCCAACCATCACTGCATCTGGAACGAGGTGCTCGAGGCGGCGGAATGGGCCGGCCAGGCCCGGGCCCTCGGAACCGGTATCGCCGCCGCCGGCACCAGTTCCGCGGCCCAGCGGGTGCGTATGCGGTTTCTCAGCGAGAAAATCCGGGATCTTTCCGGGACGGCATTCGAGGCCCTGGTGGCGACCGCTTCATCGGGTGTCTCCCGTCGGCACCTGGACGACGCGCAACAGGCGGTTGAGCGCCTGCTGCACGAAATCGAGAGCGAACTGCTGCAGGCCGACCCGGTCGTGATCCCCGCCAGGACCTACTTCGCGGATGCCACGGCCACCGTGGATGCCCTGTTCACACTGGTGGCGGACACGCTCGGGGCCATGGCGGATGACCCGGACCAGGGGCCCCTCAGAGATGCCGGGCGTGAAACCGCAGGTGCTCCTCGAT
>JABAHQ010014260.1_pt1 | contig 10701 bp, 8 predicted proteins | sample 7062091 | NCBI WGS metagenome assembly JABAHQ01 (sample SAMN14534359, study PRJNA622989) | marine sediment metagenome | biome: marine biome [ENVO:00000428]; feature: marine pelagic biome [ENVO:01000023]; material: deep marine sediment [ENVO:00002113] | place: India: Gulf of Kutch | collected...
GATAATGGCTACAAACCCTATCACAAATTTTCGAAATATCCCAGCGTGTTTTATGACCGGTCGGGTGATGCATGGAAGCCCAAAGATCCGGAGGTACCTTCGGGTCCCGAAATGGTACCCCTACGACAAGCTCTGGCCCGCAGTTTAAATAACGTTACCATCCGACTGTTACCCGAGTTAGCCGGAGCTCCGGGAACCAACAAATTAGAAGAGTTAGAACCTGCTGCTCGCAAAATTAAACAGATGGCTTCCAATCTCGGGATTGATATGTCTAATACGCCCGCTTACCCTTCTATCGCTCTTGGGACGGCAGAAGTTTCTCTACTCGAAATGGTCAGCGCATACACGACTTACGCTAACCAGGGAGTCCACATCGATCCCATTGCTGTTACCCGTATTGAAGACAAAGAAGGCAATGTGATTAAAGAATATCACCCCGAATACCAGCAAGAGGTTATTAGTCCCGAAACAGCATATATGATGGTGGATATGATGCGTGGCGTTATTCGCGGTGGGGAAGATTATTACGGAACAGGTGTTCGACTTCGTAATGTTTATGGAGTTCGCCAAGATGTGGCCGGCAAAACTGGGACCACCCAAAATAGTGCCGATAACTGGTTTATGGCCATGATGCCGCATATCACAATGGGCGCATGGGTCGGTGGCGAAAACAGAATGATTCGCTTTCCCCAAGATACATATATTGGTCAGGGAGCGCGTTCTGCTCTTCCTATTGTCGGTAAGTTTATCAACTTGGCTTCATCAGATCCCAAAGCTCCTTGGAGCTACGACGCCTTTGAATCCCCTCCCGGCTTTGTAATGCCACAAGACCCTGATAGCGCCGAAAGTAATGAAACCGGTACCGGGCGTATCGATTGGTAATACTTTACTATTGAACTCAATTAAAAAGGAAGACCCTGTCCTTTTATCGCAATTAATATTTCAGCTTATTTTTCTAAGCAGGAGACGACAGATCTGCCTGAGGAGGCTAACCAATCTTACGATTTGAATAATCTTAGATCATCTGCCTCAGTTCTTTTTAGGAAAAACTTTTGTGCTTTTTAATCCTAAAGTATTATCACGACTTGTATACCTATAAGCCAAAATATATTTCTGAGGCCTTAATTTAATTAAATAAAAAAAGGCGACCTCTAAACAGAGATCGCCTTCAAGAAATTATCAAAATAGTAAGAACTATTGGGTATTAACCCCGATATCGACCGATAACTTGATCCGGTTTTCGGCACGTTTAAGTGCTTTTCTGGCCCGATCCTTGTCGATCTGTTTATCGTCAGATTCAAGACGCTCAACAGCCCGCTCTTTGGCTTGTTTTGCTCGCTCAACATCGATTTCCTCCACTGGCTCAGCAGCTTCGGCTAATAACGTTAGCTTATTATCGATAACTTCTACAAAACCTCCGGTTACAGAGAATGATTGTTCTCCGCCGGCTGCCTTGCGAACCAGTATTTCTCCAATTTCGAGCGAAGAAATAATGTTGGCGTGAAGCGTCTTAACTTCAAAACTCCCCATCTCTCCGGGGACTCGTACTCCGGTAACTTCATCATCAAAAATTGAACCTTCCGGAGTTAATATTTGAGCACTAAAAGTGTTCATTGGTTACATACCTCTTATTATTCTGCGGCTTCTGCTTCTTCTTCAGCCAACAATTCTTCACCTTTTTCTTCTGCTTCTTCAATGGTACCAACCATGTAGAATGCTTTCTCCGGCAAGTGATCAAGCTCACCGTCGAGAATCTTCTTGAAGCCTTTAACAGTGTCTTCAATGTTCACATATTCACCAGGCTGGCCTGTAAACTGTTCAGCAACAAAGAATGGCTGACTCAAGAATCGCTGTATACGTCGAGCTCGAGACACAACCAATTTATCTTCGTCCGAAAGCTCATCCATACCCAGAATAGCAATAATATCCTGTAGATCTTTGTACTTCTGTAGAATCTCAATCACCCGCTGTGCAGTCTGGTAATGTTCCTTACCAACAATATGCGGATCAAGAATTCGAGAAGAGGAATCGAGCGGATCAACAGCGGGATAAATACCAATCTGTGTAAGTGCACGGCTCAATACTGTTGTTGCATCCAAGTGTGCAAATGTTGTAGCCGGAGCGGGGTCAGTCAAGTCATCAGCCGGTACGTAAACAGCCTGTACTGATGTAATAGAACCGTTCTTAGTAGAAGTAATTCGCTCCTGCAGATCTCCCATCTCGGTGGCCAATGTCGGCTGATAACCTACAGCCGAAGGCATACGTCCAAGCAGTGCCGAAACCTCAGATCCTGCCTGTGTAAATCGGAAAATATTATCAATAAAGAGCAGGATATCGCGAGAAATCTCTTCGCGGAAATATTCGGCCAATGTCAATCCGGAAAGTGCAACCCGAACACGAGCTCCTGGTGGCTCATTCATCTGACCAAAGGTAAAGGCAGCTTTAGAATCTTTCAACGCATCTTTGTCAACCTTGCTGAGATCCCATTCACCATTTTCAAATGACTCTTTAAAATCTTCACCGTAATCTATAATACCGGCTTCGAGCATCTCTCGGATGAGGTCATTACCCTCACGAGTACGCTCACCAACACCGGCAAATACTGAGAGACCACCGTGACCTTTGGCAATATTGTTAATCAATTCCTGAATAAGAACCGTTTTACCTACACCGGCACCACCGAAAAGTCCTGTTTTTCCACCCTTCGCATATGGGCAGAGCAAGTCAATAACTTTAATACCGGTTTCGAGCATTTCGGTAGAAGTTGCCAGATCTTCAAAATCGGGCGCCGATCGGTGGATGGGATATTTACGATCTCCTTTAGGAGGTTCAATACCATCGATAGGCTCTCCCACCACGTTAAATACGCGTCCGAGGACGTCTTCACCTACCGGCATCGAGATCGGTGCTCCGGTATTAATAACTTCCATCTCTCGAACCAATCCGTCGGTAGAATCCATCGCGATCGTGCGAACACGATTTTCTCCGAGGTGCTGAGCAACTTCCAGATAGAGTTTAGAATTATCTTCTCTTTCGATATACAGTGCATTAAGTACCGGAGGAATGTCGCCTTGATCGAAATCAACATCCACAACCGGCCCAATCACTTGTGCAACGGTTCCTTTATCCATTATTTATTTAGTTCTAATGAGTTAACTTTTGATAATTTCTTGTCCGGGAAGAAATGTAAATTTCCTACCACATAAGAAGCGGCAAAAGTTAGGACTTTTTGCGAGCAAATGAAAGTCAAATCACACCTTAATTGCATACTGATTTCTTATACTGGTATAATTTCATATACAGTACGTAATTACAAGGCATGGATTAGCTCACATCTTGGTACTTTTTAAAAAGTTATCCTTTTCTATCATTGCTAATGATTACATAAGCTGAGCCACTGCCACCGATAAACATTAGGAATTTTTAATATTTTGATGATTTCTTACATTAGTAAATGTATGATGGTAGCTAAAACGTTTATCCGAAAACTGTATTTATGATTGGTAAGGATCAGAAAAACGATACCAGACTTTGGAAGCCCTTAACATTTGAAATTTTACTTTCCCGCCACTCACTAACAGATATGCGTGTTTGGGGGATATTAGCAATATGGATTATTGCTATAGCTACCACCCTATATGCTACCATTTCGCTACTCCCCAGTGAGTGGATGTCTTTTTCTAACAGTCGCTCCGAAATTATTAAGTTTTTTCTTTTTAATCCTGCATTAATATTAGGACTTCTCCTTTTTTTCTGGTTTGGATTTGAGTGGGGTTTTATCCCCATATTTTTGTGTTCTTTCATCATTGCCTTTCACTCGAACATGCCCTGGGAATGGGCCCTCATTTTTGCTATAGCATTTGTGTTAGGCGTGGCTATTTGTGCAACGGCGTACCAGGGATTTAATATCCCCTATGATTTACGAAGCTTGAAAAGCATTGCATTCTTTATCTCCATCATGTTTATCGCCTCTATTGGCAGCTCTCTCGGGTCATTTATCTGGAGTTTCAGCCATCAACTCTCAGCTTCTGAAACCCTCATGATATGGAAAAGTTGGTGGAGTGGTTCTTTTATTCAGGCTATCTTTATAACTGGTCCCTTATTATGGTTGTTCACTCCCACAATTGAACGTATAAAGAGTCGTTTATTTACCCTGCCCGACCGATCCCGTCTATCCTTAAAATGGGTAGCCGGAGCCGTAACATCCATAACAGGAGCACTTGCCCTGTTTATATTTTCTGGCAAATACCTCGGCAAGCTACGAGTCCAAGAGGTAATGACAGAACAAAAAACAGCTACCGTTATAGATGTCGTAAATGCCCTTGAATCCTTTGAAATTATCTCGTGGATATCAATTGGTATCATTATAGTAACCGGATATGGTGCTTTTAAACTTATTGGGGGATGGAATCAACAGCTAACATCCGAAGTCAAAAACAGAACGCGTCAGCTCCATGAGAGTCAGAAAAAGCTCAAAGTATCATTAGACGAAAAGAAAGTACTCCTTAAAGAAATCCATCACCGGGTAAAAAATAACTTGGCAATGGTGAGTGCTTTACTGGAACTGCAGGAACGAACNNAAGTCGATGGCATTGGCTCACGAAGCCCTATATCAAAATGAGTCATTTTCAAATATTAGCATGAAAGAATATATCCAACGCATTGCCAACCTAACCCATCAGTCATTTGTGAATGAAGATGCTGATATAGATCTCAAGTTCAGCCTGGAAGATGCTCGGCTGGAGATGTCAGAATCTATTCCACTTGGGCTGGTGATTAACGAAATTTTAATCAATGCTCATAAACATGCCTTTGATGGTAGGTCTGAAGGTTTCATTGAACTCGGAAGTACGGTAAATGATGACCAAATAAATATTTATATCCGCGATAATGGCGTAGGATTACCGAAAGATCTAGAAAAACTTAAAACAAAATCATTGGGAATGACGCTCATTAAAAAATTTTCCAAACAGCTTAAAGCTGACCTCTCTATTGATAGTGAACAGGATGAGGGAACCACGTTCAGTTTAGCATTCCAATATTAAAGCTCCTCCGTTCTCCTCTCTATACATACATTGCCTGTGGTTATTTTAATCATTAACTATTTATTATATCTACCATTCATGATTACAAACCACATAAAGAATGAATTTTTTATTCAACTAAATTTTCGAAATTGCTCTCGGAACATTTCTTGTGATGTGGTTGATCTATCGACGAATGACACTTGGCAGAATACCATAACAGCTCAATATCAGGATAAGAAGATCATTCATAAACAGTATAAAGATGTCTTTCAAGCAGTTATCGGCGCCTTAAATTACTGTAATTTTGCCATACAGAAGAAAAACTATCGTAAAGGATATATAACAGCTCAGACATCCTGGACAATGAAATCATTTGGGGAACATATAACCATCAAAATGAAGGAGAATACCCAAGGTACCTATGTTGCCTTCCGCTCCAAGTGTAAATTAGAAACCCAGCTTTTTGATTGGGGTAAGAACAAGCAAAACACTCAAAAATTTTTTAAGGTACTTAAAACAATACTGTAGCCTACTCCCACTTTTTCATAAGCTTAGTTACAGCTTTTTGACTACTCTTACTTTTTTTCATGATTATCCAACAAAGCCTCTCTTCTGTACAATGCTATTAAAAAATGTAATTTTTTGATCCATCAGGAACAACTTGATTACAAAGACAGTTTTTTAAAAATAAAACTAAAGCTTTCATTTTTAAGTTTTCGTCGTAGATTACATAACTATTTCTTTATTCAAATTTAAGTTACCTAATTATGAAAAAGCCAGCATCACGCAAATCGTCATATCACTACTCTTTGGTAGCATTTATATTTGTAGGGTTAACTTTCATCTCTGCATCACACGTTACCGGGCAGGATCTGGATGTACCCTACGTACCTACTCCCAACAATGTAGTTGAACGCATGCTCGATCTTACCGACGTTAAATCAAGCGATTATGTTATAGACTTAGGATCCGGAGACGGACGCATAGTGATTGCTGCCGCCAAGCGTGGTGCCAATGGTCATGGCATTGACCTTGATCCCGAACGTATTGCTGAAGCCCGAGAAAATGCCCGCAGAGAAGGTGTGGATGATCAAATAATGTTTATGGAGGAAAATATTTTTGATACCGACTTTAGCGAAGCTTCCGTAATTACGATGTATCTATTGCCTTCAGTGAATAAAAAACTGCGACCCGAACTGATCAATAAACTACAGCCCGGAACGCAAGTCGTTTCACACAGCTTTGATATGGGAAGCTGGAAAGCAGATAAAAAAGTAGTTGTTAAAAATAATGGAAGAAGCCACGATATTTACTACTGGGTTATTCCGGCCCAAGCAGAAGGTACATGGACTTGGAGTTATAATGGCAAAAACTATAATATGACCGTGAATCAACGATTTCAGGAAGTATCTGTTAAACTTACCGATGGCAGCGATACCTTTTTTGATATCCACAAAGCCGAACTAAAAGGAAAGCGGCTGACCGTGCGGGCATCAAGCGGAGATCAAAATTATATCTTTAGTGGACGTGTTGATGGAGATAAGGTTTACGGTATGATGCAACACCATAACGGCCAGAAAAAGAGTTTTTCTAAATGGTCGGCAACAAAAGACTAGATTCATTTATTCCTCCGTATTCTAATTAAAAGTTTTTGGCTTCGTTGCATGAACACATCTGATTCGGGTTCACCTCTTAAAGTCTTTTCAAATCTGAGTGCAATCGCCGTAATTGTTGGAATTGTGGTCGGTATCGGCATATTTCGCCTGCCTTCCATTGTTGCCCAAAACGCCTCATCGGAACTTCATTATATCGCTTTTTGGGTGGCCGGCGGTTTCATATCCATCATTGGCGCACTTTGCTATGCTGAAATTGCATCAAAGAAACCGGACGCCGGCGGAGAGTACTACTTTCTTACCGAAGCCTATGGATCAACCATAGGCTTTTTGTTTTCTTGGGGACGCATGACGGTTATTCAAACAGGATCTATTGCCTTAGCCGCTTTTATCCTGGGTGACTATGCGTCCACCATTTATGATTTAGGGACATACAGTTCATCAATATATGCGGGAATTACGGTTGTCGGATTAACCGGATTAAATATCTGGGGAACCCTTCCGGCAAAAAATGCCCAAAATGGAATGACCGCACTTATTGTCGGTATTTTACTGCTCTGCGGACTTGCCGGCGTGATGACCGGCGGCGAAGTCACGCCTCAAACCGGATCCTCAGTTAGCAGCTCGGCTGGTGCAGCTATGATTTTTGTACTGCTCACCTATGGTGGTTGGAATGAAGGTGTTTATCTTTCAGCCGAACTGAAGAATGTCCGCCGGAATATGTCCAAGGTACTGCTCATCGGATTAGCTGTAATTACCATCCTATACGTACTCATCAATAGTGCGTACCTTCAGGTACTGGGACTCGAACAACTTCGCACATCTGAAACAATAGGTGTAGATCTTACCAACAGCATTTTTGGGTCTGAGGGAGCTTTTATCATGGCTACTATTGTTATTATTTCTGCCCTCTCAACTGCAAATGCAACTATTATTACCGGCGCCCGAACCAACTATGCCTTGGGACGCGACTTCAGTGCTTTGGGGTGGATCGGAAGATGGAACGCTGATTACAATTCACCTATAAACGCCTTACTGGTACAAGGTGGTATAAGTCTTGGACTCGTTTTTTTAGGAGCATTTACCCAGGAGGCTGTATCAACAATGGTCGATTACACAGCCCCGGTTTTTTGGTTATTCATTCTCCTCACTACCATTACGCTCTTTCTTTTTAGAAGAAAAGAAGAATCATCAGATGATATATTCAAAGTGCCGCTTTATCCACTTACCCCAATCCTGTTTATTTTGTGTTGCTCATATCTTCTGTACTCAAGCATAATGTTTACAGGATGGGGCGCAATGGTGGGCATAGGCATCTTAGCAGTTGGCCTTCCGGTTTACTATTGGGCTCAGAATAAACGCAAATAGGAGTTCCTAAAAATCAGATCAATATAATCAATTCTCTATTAGCAACTCCCATGCTAAAATCGTATTTTTGGCAACCTGCGAAACCACGTATTTTAATCGCTTTGCACAATAAAAAGTGAACAAAATGATTGTTACACTTGATGGATGTGGTTTGCTGGATTTTAGGATTGATTATCACCGGAAAGTTTAACTTCTAAACAGATATTGCATTGGATACCGAAGCAACAGCTCGTTCTATCAGCGTAGAAATACTAATAGATTTTGAAGATAACGGAGTTCTTGATTATTCCCGTGCCAACAAGCTTGAGAGCCGCGACCGTGCTGAAGTACGCGAGTATGTGCAAAATATCTTAAGACGTCGCTCCTACCTCGATTTTCTTATCGATCAGTTTTCAAACGTAAAAATTGATGAGATGAAGTCGAGCTTAAAAAATATTCTGCGTCTCGGCGTCTACGACATGGTATTTATGGACAGTACGCCCGATTATGCAGCGATCAACGAATCTGTTGAGATAGCGAAATACAGCCTTGGCTCACGCACCGGTGACCTTACCAATGCAATATTGCGCAATCTGCAACGGGATATTGATGATCTCCCCAAACCCAATTTTGAGGATCGTACAAAATTAGTGGCGACCACCTTTTCGCATCCCGAATGGCTGGTGAAGCGATGGACTGACCGTTTTGGCGAACGTGAAGCCTTTAAGCTGATGCAGGCTAACAACAAACGGCCCAGCTATTATATCCGTGCCAACAATCTGCGTACAAAAACAGAGAATTTTAAATTACGCATGACAAAGCACGGCATCGAATTTGAAGAAAGTGATTGGCTGCCGGGCTATTTCAAAGTAGATAGTGTTGCCCCTTTTATTTCAAAGGGATGGCTGGATAAAGGATTTTGCCAAGTACAGGATATTGCTGCCGGTTTTGCTCCCTATCTTTTGGATCCCCAGCCGGAAGAATCCGTTTATGATCTCTGTGCAGCGCCCGGCACCAAAAGTATCTTAATGTCTGATCTGATGAATGGCGAAGGTGATATCTTGGCCGTTGATATTTCTTCGGAACGACTTGATAAGCTGGCCGAAAGCGCCCTCTCCTATCACGCCGAAAATATACGGGTCCGCCGGGCGGACGTCACCGAAGTAGGACTTGATGAAACTGACGCCGTTCTGCTGGATGCGCCTTGTACCGGAACAGGCGTGCTTAGCAAGCGAGCCGACTTGCGCTGGCGTCGCGATCAAGACTCTCTTGATAACGCGGTCCAACTACAGTCTGAGCTACTTGATTCTGCTGCTAAAATGGTGAAGAAAGGCGGACGTTTAGTATACAGCACCTGCTCCCTTGAAGAAGAAGAAAACATGGAACAAGTTATGAACTTCCTTGATCGACATGATAACTTCGAGATGCAATCCGTTGAAGGATATGTCCCTGACGAAGTCATAGTCCACGGAGGACTCGCTTACCAGACCTTCCCACACAAGCACGGCTGTGACGGACACTTTGGAGTATTGTTAAAGCGAACCAGTTAAGAAAAGTATCAAGATCCTGAACAAGTTCAGGATAACATTTCATTTTTGATTTCTGCTTCCGTAGTTCTGCTGCGGAAGCTTTTTTATTCCTATTCTACTTTAGTTTCTTTGGTAAAACCGAACCTCAATTCCTACTCTACATCTTCTATCCTTTTTCGTATCTTTGCGACTAAATTAGCGATAACCGGAACCTGTAAAACGAGCTTTCATAATTTTGGATAAACCCACGGCTTCTCAAAACATCCCAAAACATTTTGATCCCGGCAGTATCGAAGACAAATGGTACAGTTTCTGGGAGGATAACGGTTTTTTTCACTCTGAACCTGACGAGCGCGAATCATATACCGTCGTCATCCCTCCCCCTAACGTCACAGGCGTGCTGCATATGGGACACATGCTCAACAATACCATTCAGGATGTGCTGGTGCGCCGTGCCCGCATGCAGGGAAAAAATGCCTGCTGGGTTCCCGGAACGGATCATGCCTCTATTGCAACGGAAGCCAAAGTCGTTCAAAAGCTTCGCAAAGAAGGTATCACCAAAGCAGATCTCACACGAGAAGAATTTTTAGAACATGCTTGGGACTGGACTGACGAGCACGGCGGAATTATTCTGCAACAGCTGCGCAAGCTCGGAGCCTCTTGTGACTGGGAGCGCACGCGGTTTACCCTCGAAGATGATCTGTACGAAGCCGTCGTCGATTGCTTTATTGAACTCTATGAACGTGGCTATATTTACCGAGGCAAGCGAATGATAAACTGGGACCCGGAAGCACAAACGGCCCTATCTGATGAAGAAGTTATTCACCGGGAAGAAACCTCAAAACTTTATCACGTTCGCTATGAAATTAAGGACAGCGACGAATGGGTTACGATTGCGACAACACGACCAGAGACTATTTTAGCAGATACAGCCGTTTGTGTGCATCCCGATGATGATCGATATCAAGATCTGATTGGCAAAACAGCCATTATTCCTGTCGTGGAACGAGAAGTCCCCATCATTGCGGATGAATACGTAGATATGGAATATGGAACCGGATGCCTTAAAATTACGCCGGCGCACGATGAAAATGACTATGAGATCGGACAAAAGCACGATCTCGAAATTATCGATATGCTTAATCCCAATGGTACGCTGAGCGAAGCTGCGGAGCACTATATTGG